>JACXTT010014283.1_pt1 | contig 10405 bp, 10 predicted proteins | sample 9270951 | NCBI WGS metagenome assembly JACXTT01 (sample SAMN15532306, study PRJNA645909) | rock metagenome | isolation source: weathered quartz diorite | place: Puerto Rico | collected 2017-06-21
GCCGAATCGTTTTCAGCGAAGCCTTCGATTATGCACCGGTTTTTAACTCAGCGTCAACTTCGAAGGAAGTTTTTTTCTCAACCTACTTGCTGAACCCCTGAGAGCACCAGCCGTCTGCCGAGCCTTCGATCATACATCGAAAATTCACGCATCGTCAAAGTTCTCAGAACTTTCTATCTCGACGCAGAGAGCCCGGCCTTCTATCTATATATAGAAATGAGAAAGCCGCCCGAAGGCGGCTTTCTCATTCAAGAACAGATCACTGCTTAGCTTAGTAATAGCGCGAGTTGTTCATGCGGCGCATCGCTTCATACAGCGTGGGCATGCGCACTTCCTGCGAACGATGGCTCATGCGGGCCAGTGCATCGATCTTGGCGGCCTCGGCGGCAGGCACAGTGCCTTCCGACTGTTGGCGCCAAACGGCGGCCTGGAGTTCCTGCATCACGCGCGGATCGTTCTTGGCCGTTTCCAGAAAACGAGCATCAGCACGAGCAGCGGCACGGCGCTGGGCAGCGGCGCGCCAGAGGCCGGCGATGCCAGTCTTGCGAACCGATCCTGCGAACAGCGCAAACATAGCGATTGCAGCAACGCAGAACACAACCCAAACTGCGAGCAAACCGCCTTCGCTCCAGCTGGAGACAAGTGCGTCCGTCACCACCAGCACTGCAGCCGCGATGGCGACGATCAGCAGCGCGATGAGCGGACGGGCGCCATTGGCGCCAGCGCGTGCAGCCTGGATCTGGCCGAAGAGAACTTCGGCGCGACGCACGCCGGGATGGACGGTAGGTTGGTCAACGTGAACGAAGCTGGTCATGGCATGGTGTCCTCCTGGGACTTTGGTAATCAGTGGTGGCGAACAAGGCCGATGCAGTGATATTAGGGTTTACCCCAGTGCATTTCCACTTTATCTTTCTGATGTTTATCATTCACAGGACTGATGGACGTCAACTTTCGCACGCTCGACCTCAACCTGCTTCGCGTCTTCGACGAGGTGATGGCAGAGCGCAACCTCACACGCGCCGCCCGCAATCTGTCGATCACACAGCCCGCCGTGAGCAATGCGCTGCGGCGACTGCGCGAGGTGCTGGGAGATGAGCTGGTGCGCCGCTCCGGTGCCGGCGTCGAGCCCACTCCGCGGGCACTTGCACTCTGGCCGACCGTGCGCGACGCGCTGCGCCAGTTGCAACACACGCTGGCGCCTGGCGAGTTCGACGCCGCCACCGCCGACACCACTTTCCTCCTGGCCATGGCCGACGCAACAGCGGCCGAGCTCGTCCCAGGCCTCGTGCAGATCGCTGAGAAAGAAGCGCCCGCCATCTCGCTGCGCGTGCTGCCGCTGACCACGCGCGACCCGCGCCGCATGCTCGAACTCGAAGAAGTCGACATGGCCGTCGGCTACTTTCCGGCGGTGATCGCCAGCCTCGCGGCGCGCGGCCAGTCGGGCGTGGGGGTTGCGTTCGAGACCCAGCGGCTCTACCTGGGCCAGTATGTATGCGTGATGCGCCGGGGCCATCCGCTGGCGAACGCCCCGCTCACACTCGACGACTATTGTGCGGCGCGGCACCTGCTGGTGAGTTTTTCGGGGCGCCCCTACGGGTTCATCGACCAGACGCTGGGCGCCATGGGGCGCGAGCGGCGCATCGTGGTGACGGTGAATCAGTTCTTCACCGCGGGCCGGGTCGTGGCCAATTCAGACCTGCTGACGGTGCTGCCGCGTCACTTCGTGACGGTGACCGGAATCGGCGACCAGTTGGTCTTGCGCGACCTGCCCTTCGATCAGCCGCCGGTGCACGTGGATGCCATCTGGCACCGGCGCGCCCAGCATGGGCATTCGCACGAGTGGCTGCGCACGGCGCTGTTGCGCTCGGCGGCCGCGGCTTTCGCCGGATCGGTCCTCGGGCAGAAGGTGCCCGACTGACCTTGTCGGCCGATCAGCGAACGACGCTGAGCCAGGCCGAGGCGGCGGCGCGCAGTTCCTGCGCGTGGTGAGCTCCGCGACCGGCGCGCATGTCGGCGCTTTCCATCAGTGCCGCGGCGTGGCTGGCCGGGGCGTTGACGGTCGAGGAGCGGAAGAAACGTGCCACTTGGGCGATGAGGCTGAACATGGTGTTGCGCGGCTTGTGGCCGTGCTCTGAGTGGTTGATGTTTCAAGAATAAGGGTTATCCCTAACATTGCAACCCCAACCTTATGCGCTTGATGCATGGGTCAATTCCCCTAGACTGGCCCGACGATGAAGTTGCAACTGCTGTCCGACCTTCACCTGGAGTCCCACCCGCGCTTCCATGCCGAGCCCGTGCCGGGCGCCGACATGCTGATCCTGGCGGGCGACATCGGCTCCTACCAGCAAGGCTCCCGCCTGACCGACCCCGACTTCGGCCTGGGCCGTTTCTCCCCCCGCAACGGCTGGCCGACGCCCGTGATCTACGTGCCGGGCAACCACGAGTACGACAACGTCGACTTCGACGAAACTCACGAACGCCTGCGCACCCTCTGCGATGAGCTCGGCATCCTCTGGCTGGAGCGCGAAACCCGCGTCATCGACGGCATCCGCTTCGTCGGCACCACGCTCTGGGCCGACTTCGACGCGTTGGCAGAACCCACCGACAGCCTTGCCGAAGCCCTCAAGAAACGCGGCAAGGCCATGCGCGCGGCCGATTTCTACCTTGAAAAAGCGGCCACCATGCGTAACGGCCAGCTTTTCCTCTCCGCGCAATTGCGAGAGCAGGCGCTCGCCTGCCAGGCCTGGCTCGAGCAGGCCCTGGCCGAGCCCTTCGATGGCACCACGGTCGCCATCACGCATTTCGCACCCAGCCTCGACAGCGGCGATCCGCGCTACGGCCTGACTCCCGGCACCGCCGGTTTCTGCAATGGGCTCGACGCGCTGCTCCCCCATGCCAGGTTGTGGCTGCACGGCCACCTGCACTGCCCTTCCGACTACGTGAAGAACGGCTGCCGCGTCGTGGCCAACCCGCTGGGCTACGCGCGCAACGGCGAGCAGGAGGGCTTCAAGCCCCATTTGCTGATCGATATCGGCTGAAAAGGCGCGCGGCCCGGCCGCGCACGTTGTAACAGCCGGCAACGCACCGGCCGCGCCCGCTGTGTAGACTGCCGCGAGGCCCACCCATCCACCCGGAGGAGAGCGCCATGACGCAACAGCAACAACAACGTCGGACTTTCCTGCAGCAGTCGGCCGGCCTCGCAGCCGCCACCGGCATGTTCTCCTTCTGGCCCAAGGCATCGGCCCAGGCCCCCGAGGCGAGCGGCAAGGCGATGGGTACATCGTCGGTCGCCGAGCTGTCTCGCCGCCTCGCGGCCGGCTCGGTCAGCAGCAGCCAGTTGGTGGAAGAAGCGCTCGCTGCCATCCAGAATCCCGCCGGCGAAGGCGCTCGCGCCTTCATACGCGTGCATGCCGATTCGGCGCGCGCGGCGGCAACCCGCCTCGACGCCGACCGCAAGGCGGGCCGCGCCGCGGCTTCGCAGATCTCCGGCATCCCGATCTCGCTGAAGGACCTGTTCGACGAAGCCGGCATCACCACGCTGGGCGGCTCGACCGTGCTGGCCGGCCAGCCGCCCGCGGCGCGCGACGCCATCGTGGTCGAGCGGCTGCGGCGCGCCGGCGCGATCATCATCGGCCGCTCCAACACGGTCGAGTTCGCTTACACCGGCCTGGGCATCAACCCGCACTACGGCACGCCGAAGAACGTCTTCGACCGCGCGACCGGCCGCATTCCGGGCGGCTCGACCTCGGGCGGCGCGATCTCCGTGGCCGACGGCATGGCGGCCGGCGCCATCGGCACCGATACCGGCGGCTCGCTGCGCATTCCCTCGGCGCTCAATGGACTCGTGGGCTTCAAGCCGACGCAGCGGCGCATTCCGCTCGACGGCGTGCTGCCGCTGTCGACCTCCTTCGATTCGGCCGGGCCGATCGCCTGGACGGTGGAAGACTGCGCCCTGCTCGACGCGGTGATGGCCGGCGAGCTGCCGCGCCCGATCCGGGTGCCGCCGCTGCGGGGGCTGCGCTTCGCGGTGCCCAAGACCTTCTTCCAGGACGACCTGTCGCCGGCCGTGGCCTCGGCGTTCGCGGCGGCGCTGTCGAAGCTCTCCGCCGCCGGCGCCACCGTCACCGAGCTGCCGATGGCCGAGTTCGCGAAGGCGCCCACCATCAATCCGCGCGGCATGATCACCGCCGCCGAGGCCTTCACCTGGCACCGCGAATTCATCAAGACCGGCGCCGCCAAGTACGACCCGCGCGTGCTGGCCCGCATCAAGACCGGCGAAACCATCACCGCGCCCGACTACCTGCAGCTGCAGGCGCTGCGCCGCCAGTTCATCCGTTCCATCAACACCGCGGCCGCCAGCTACGACGCGATGCTGATGCCGACCACCCCCGACACCGCGCCGCCCATCGCCGAGGTGCTGAAGGACGACGACACCTACTACCGCATCAACGGCCGGATGCTGCGCAATCCTTCGGTGGTGAACCTGTTCGACGGCTGCGCGCTTTCGGTGCCCTGCCACGAAGCGGGCAGCGCGCCCATCGGGCTGATGGTCGCCGGCATCGGCAACACCGACCACCGGCTGCTGGCGGTCGGCTGGGCCGTGGAAGCCGCGGTGACGCCGCGGCGCGTGCTCAGCAGCTGAGCCGAGCCTTCATCAGCGCGAGGCCAGGCCCTCGAAGCAGGTGGCGAGCACCAGCTCGACGATCTGCTCGTCGGTCTGCAGCCCGCCGGCCTTGAGGAAGCCCAGCACCGGATCGCAGGCGCGCGCGAACAGCGTGTAGAGCACGGCGATGGCCGGCAGCTTCGGGTTCAGCGAACCGTCGGCCTGCGCGGCCTGGATCCAGCCGCCGAGCTGGTCGCTGATCGTGACCAGGCGGTCGAGGTAGGCGCGGTTGTTCATCAACGCGGCGCGCAGGGTCGAGTTCTGGTGCGGCAGCGACGGCATCTCGCCGGCCAGCTGCACCTGCATCGACCATCGCACCACGGCGCGCAGCTTGGCGACGGGTTTGTCCTCGGGCGGCACCGAGGCCAGGAATTCGAGGGTGCGCTGCATGATGCGCACCATGGCCGCGGCGGCCAGGTCTTCCTTGCTGGGAAAGTGTTTGTAGAGACTGGCCTTGGCAATGCCGACCGCGGCGGCCACCTCGTCGACCGTCATCGACTCGAAGCCTTTTTCGGCCAGCAGCCGGTTCGCGGTCTGCACGATGGCCTCCTCGCGGGCCTGCAGCATCTGCTCCTTGAACGAGGTCTTGGCGGGGGAAACGGCATTCATGCCGGAAATTCTAGTCTCGGGCGTCGCCAACCAGACGACGCGCCCGCCGAAATACCGAGCGGTCTTTTACAGACCGAACAGTACGCTCAGGTACTGCGCCCCTTGGAGACGAGCCGGATCCCGGGCATCAGCTCGGCCGCCAGCTCGGGCCGCTCCAGCGCGTAGTCGAGATTCATGCGCGCGATTTCGACATGCTCCTCGCCCAGCGCCTGAGCCCGCGAGCCCTGTCCGCGCTCGATGGCCTGCACCATCGCGTGGTGCGTGCGGTGCGCCTGGCGCATCCACTGCTGGCCCTCTTCCATCGACGACTGCATCGGCAGCATCGCGCTCGGCGCCGCGAAGGGCTGGCCGCCGAGCATGTCCATCACCCGCTTGAGCGCGAGGTTGCCGCAGCCTTCGAGGATCAGCTTGTGGAAGCGGTCGTTCATCTCGACGTAGGCCGCGTAATCGTCCAGGTCCATGCTGGGCTTGTTGACCGCGCGGTCGCCGGCGTCCAGGCAGTCCTTCAGGTCGCGCAGCAGCTGGCGCGGCGCGCCGTCCTCGGCCAGCAGGCGGGCCGCGAAGCCTTCGATTACGCCGCGCACGCGGATGGCATCGGCCACTTCCTGCGAGGTGAAGCGGCGCATCTGGTAGCCGCCGGAGGGCGACTGCTCGATCAGCCCTTCGTGCTCCAGGCTGGCCAGCGCCAGCCGCACCGGGGTGCGCGAGGCCTCGAGCTTCTCGGCCAGCGGGATCTCGGCCAGCCGCTCTCCGGGCACGAATTCGCCCTTGAGAATCATGTCGCGCAGCTGCACGAGCACGCGGGATTGTTGGGAGTCCATCGGCGAATTCTAGGAGACGCGCTCCTTGCTGCACGCAGCATATTTATGCTGGCTCGGTTGTTGCATGCACTCGATGTAAACAAGTGTCAAAAACCGACGTTACGCTCAGCGTTTACCCTGATTTTTGGCGTTTCATGCCCCATTACGGGGCAAAACCGCAGATGAAAGTTTGACCGGAATCAAGGATCACCAAGACAATGCATACAGTTGCATGCAATGCTTGCAGACCCTATTCCACAGAACCCACGATGGAGCCCGCACGATGATCAGCGCCGAGCAGAACGATTTCATCACCCGCGTCGGACCCGACGCTCCCGCCGGCAAGCTGCTGCGCCGCTACTGGCAGCCGGTGGCCCTGGCCGACGAACTCGCCGGCCCGCGCCCGGTCAAGCCGGTGAAGCTCATGGGGCAGGACTTCGTCCTGTTCCGTGACGAAAACGGCCAACTCGGCATGCTCGACCGCGACTGCCCGCACCGCGGCGCCGACCTGGCTTTCGGCCGGCTCGAAAACGGCGGCATCCGCTGCGCCTTCCACGGCTGGCTGTTCGACGCCAAGGGCAACTGCCTCGAGACCCCCGCCGAGCCCGCCACCAGCAAGCTGTGCAGCCGCATCAAGCAGTCGGCCTACCCGGTGGTCGAAAAGGCCGGAACGATCTTCGCGTACATCGGCGAGGGCGAGCCCCCCGCCTTCCCCGACTTCGACTGCTTCGTCGCCCCCGACACCCACACTTTCGCGTTCAAGGGCCTGTTCGAGTGCAACTGGCTGCAGGCGCTCGAAGTGGGCATCGACCCCGCGCATGCCTCGTACCTGCACCGCTTCTTCGAGGACGAAGACACCTCCGAGAGCTACGGCAAGCAGTTCCGCGGCGCCTCGGCCGACTCCGACATGCCCATCACCAAGGTGCTGCGCGAATACGACCGCCCCGACATCAGCGTCGAGCCCACCGACTACGGCTTCCGCCTGAAGGCGCTGCGCAAGCTGAGCGAGGACACCACCCATGTGCGCGTGACCAACGTGGTGTTCCCGCAGGCCTTCGTGATCCCGATGAGCGCCGAGATGACCATCTCGCAATGGCATGTGCCCGTGGACGACACGCACTGCTATTGGTATGCCATCTTCACAAGCTTCACCGGCCCGGTCGACAAGCAGCAGATGCGCGACCAGCGCCTGAAGCTCTACGAGCTGCCCGACTACACCTCGCGCAAGAACAAGCGCAACAACTACGGCTTCAGCATCGAGGAACAGCTCACCGAGACCTACACCGGCATGGGCGACGACATCAACGTGCACGACCAGTGGGCGGTGGAGTCGCAGGGCGCCATCCAGGACCGAACGCGCGAACACCTGGGCAGCACCGACAAGGGCATCGTCGCCTACCGCCGGCTGCTGGTGAAGGCCATCGAGGCCACGCAGGCCGGCGAGACCGCGCCGATGCTCATCGACGCCGCGCAGGCCAGCGCCATGACCGGGCCGCCGTCCATCGACGGCATCGGCCACAACGTCAGCGACGAAGCCGCCACCGAGACCTACTGGCAGGAAGCCGACCGCGCCCGCCGGCTGAAGTCCGACTGGGCCTCGGCACGGCTCGCCGCCTGAAGCCCGCGCCATGAGCAGCAGCAACACATTCGTCGACCGCTTCGGTCTGTGGTCCGACGACCAGCACGCGCAGGCCAGGGAACTGGTGCGCCGCATCGACGGCGGCGAGGTCGATCTCGTCCGCTTCGCCTGGCCCGACCAGCACGGCATCCTGCGCGGCAAGACGCTGGTCGCCAGCGAGGCGCGCTCTGCCCTCTGGGAAGGCGTGAACCTCACCTCCACCCTGCTGGCCAAGGACACCTCGCACAAGACCGTGTTCCCGGTGTTCACCCAGGGTGGCGGCTTCGCCATCGAGGGCCTGCAGGGCGGCGCGGACTTCACCATCGTCGCCGACCCCGCCACCTTCAAGGTGCTGCCGTGGTCGCCGCGCACCGGCTGGGTGATGTGCGACGCCTACATGGCCGACGGCAAGCCCTGCCCCTTCGCCACGCGGCAGATCCTACAGCGCGCGGTGCGCCAGCTCGACGAGCTGGGGCTGGACTTCATCGCCGGCCTCGAAGTGGAATTCCACGTCTTCAAGCTCGACGACGCCCGCATGGGCCTGGCCGACTCCGGCCAGCCCGGCGAGCCGCCGCGCGTGTCGCTGCTCTCGCACGGCCACCAGTACCTGACCGAGCTGCGCTACGACCGCGTCGACAACCTGATGGAGCTGCTGCGCTCGCAACTGCTGGCGCTCGGCCTGCCGCTGCGCTCGCTGGAAATCGAGTTCGGCCCGAGTCAGTTCGAGCTGACCTTCGGCCCCACCGCCGGCGTCGTGCCCGCCGACACCATGGTGCTGCTGCGCAGCGCCATCAAGCAGATCTGCCAGCGCAACGGCCTGCATGCCACCTTCATGTGCCGCCCGAAGATCCCGAACGTGATGTCCAGCGGCTGGCACCTGCACCAGTCGCTGCGCCGCAAGAGCGACGGCGTGAACGCGTTCATGCCCGAGACCGAGGGCCAGACGCTCAGCGAGATCGGCATGCACTACCTCGGCGGCCTCAAGGCGCACGCCTGCGGCGCGGCCGCGCTCGCCAGCCCCACCATCAACGGCTACCGGCGCTATCGCCCCTTCTCGCTGGCGCCCGACCGGGCGATCTGGGCGCGCGACAACCGCGGCGCGATGCTGCGCGTGCTCGGCGGCGTGGGGCAGAGCGCCTCGCGCATCGAGAACCGCGTGGGCGAGCCGACGGCCAACCCGTACCTGTACCTCGCATCGCAGCTGTTCTCGGGCCTGGACGGCATCCGCCACAAGACCGACCCCGGCCCCTCGGCCGACGCACCCTACGAAACCCCGGCCGAGCAACTGCCGCGCTCCCTGGGCGACGCCCTGGCCTGCCTGCGCCGCGACGAGATGCTCAACGCGCAGATGGGCAAGACCTTCGTCGACTACCTCTGCCACATCAAGGAAGCGGAAATCGCCCGCTTCAACCTCGAAGTCAGCGAGTGGGAGCACCGCGAGTACTTCGACATGTTCTGAACGAGCCCCAAGAACAACAATGCCCACGATCCACTACATCCTCAAGGACGGCACCACGCGCGACGTCGACGCCAAGGTCGGCGCCAGCGTGATGGAAACCGCCATTCGCGGCAACGTACGCGGCATCGACGCCGAGTGCGGCGGCTGCTGCTCCTGCGCCACCTGCCACGTCTACGTGGACGACGCCTTCATCGACCTGCTGCCGCCGCCCGACGACATGGAAAGCGCGCTGCTCGACGCCGTCGCTTCCGAGCGCCGGCCCGGCTCCCGCCTGAGCTGCCAGCTCAGCATCACCGCGGCCTTCGATGGCCTCACGGTGCGGGTGCCCGATACCCAGGTCTGACGCTCGACTCGGGCATCATCGCCCGCTTTGCACATCCGGTTACACGACAGCGGCGCCCGACGGGCGCATCCATTCCACCTGAAAGGCGTTTTGCAATGACGATGACCAAGAGAACCATCCTCTCGACCCTGCTGCTGGCGAGCTTCGGCGTGCTGGGCACGACCGCCGCGCAGGCGGCCGACGAGCCCCTGCGCATCGGCCTGATCGCGACCTACTCCGGCCCCTACGCCGACTACGGCCGCCAGTTCGACGCCGGCATCGCGCTCTACCTGAAGGAGCACGGTGGCAAGGTGGGTGGCCGCACGGTCGAGATCATCAAGAAGGACACCGCCGGCCCCGCGCCCGACGCCGCCAAGCGCATCGCGCAGGAGCTCATCGTGCGCGACAAGGTGAGCGTGCTCACCGGCCTGGACTTCAGCCCCAACGCGTATGCCGTCGGCGCCATCGCCACCCAGGCCAAGATCCCGACCATCGTGATGAACGCGGCGTCGTCGGCCATCACCACCAGCTCGCCCTACGTGGCGCGCCTGTCGTTCACCGTGCAGCAGGTCACCGACCCGATGGCGCGCTACATGCTCAAGGAAGGCATCAAGGACGCCTACACCGTGGTCGCCGACTACGCCTCGGGCGTGGACGCGGAAACCGCCTTCAAGAAGACCTTCACCGCCGGCGGCGGCAAGGTGTCGGGCGAAGTGCGCACGCCGATGAACAACCCCGATTTCTCGGCCTACGTGCAGCGCATCAAGGACGCCAAGCCCCAGGCCGTGTTCTTCTTCTTCCCCTCGGGCGTGATGCCGCCGGCCTTCCTGAAGGTCTGGAAGGAACGCGGCATGGAGCAGGCCGGCATCAAGCTCTTCGCCACCGGCGAAGCCACCGACGACAGCTACCTCGACGCCACCGGCGACGTGGCGCT
>JACXTT010014284.1_pt1 | contig 10405 bp, 10 predicted proteins | sample 9270951 | NCBI WGS metagenome assembly JACXTT01 (sample SAMN15532306, study PRJNA645909) | rock metagenome | isolation source: weathered quartz diorite | place: Puerto Rico | collected 2017-06-21
GCCGTAGACGTCCTGGTGCAGGCAGTTGTAGTCGCCCTCGGCGTAGCGCAGGACGAGAGGCGTCGGCTTGGTCTGGCCGGCGCGATGGCAGCGCTCGAGAAACTCGGCGAGCGTGTCCGGGTAGCTCACGGCGATGCCTATCGCCGCGTTCCAGTGGTTCGCGATCGCCGCGAGCGGCGGGTACAGGGCCGCGCGCAGCTCGCCGACCAGGGGCGGCAGCGGGTAGGCGAAGTACTTGTACTCGCCGCGCCCGAAACCGTGGCGCGCCATCACGATCCGCGAGCGGAACGTGTCCTCCGCGTCGTAGCCCTCGGCCAGCGCGGTGCACGCCTCCGGCGCCACGAGGCCGTTCACGACGGCACAGCCGTGCAGGTCGAGGGCGGCGGCGATACCGCGCCAGTCCAGCGCCGCGACGCGCCCGGTCAGCGGTGTCGAGGTCTCGGTCTTGCTCACGTCGTCACCAGAGCTATGATCCCACGTCTCGACGGTTATACGCGCCGGCGGCCCGAAAGGGTGGAGCGCCCGGCTGGGCGTTGACGAAGCCGCGGCCGGTCGCCCATAGTGCAGGCCGAAAGGGAGAGTAACCCATGGCGAAGAGACGAGTCGTGATCACGGGCGCGGCCGGCTACGTCGGCCAGCGGATGTTCAAGGAGCTCGCCGAGCGCTGGGACGTCGTGCCCATCGATGTCAGCGCGACGGCCAAGGGCGGCGAGAAGGTGCCCGGGCTCGTGGTGGCCGACCTGACCAATCCGGATCGCAACCAGTACCGGCAGCACTTTCGCGGCGCCGACGCGGTCATCCACCTGGGCTACGTGCGTGCGGTGGGCATGGACGCGACGACGTGGCAGGAGAACAACGACGCGAAGTTCTGGGCCGAGCACCAGAACGTGGCCCTCGCCTACAACGTCTATCGCGTCGCCCTCGAGGAGGGCGTGCGCCGCGTGGTGGTGGCCAGCTCCAACCACGCCGCCGACTACTACGAGCGGCTCGTCTGGGACGGTCGGGTCGACATGGTCACGCCCGAGATGCCGCCGCGCTCGGACAACTGGTACGGCTGGGCCAAGGCGGCCTACGAGCTGCTCGGCTTCGTCTTCGCGACCGGCAAGGTCGACGGTCGGAAGCTCGAGGTCGTGCAGTGGCGCATCGGCGGCCCGCGCGACGACGACATCGAGCACGTGAAGCCGGGCGACATCAAGGTGATGCACCGGGCGCTCGGCGCCTATCTCTCGCGGCGCGATCAGGTCCAGCAGGCCATTCGCATGGTCGAGACGCCGGACATCACCGACGAGCACGGCGTGCCGTTCCTGATCGTCTACGGCATCAGCGGCAACACGCACCGCTTCTGGAGCCTGGCCAGCGCCAAGACGAAGATCGGCTACGAGCCGCAGGACGACAGCCAGGTGAACTTCGCCGACGCGATCGCCGCCATCGCGCGCAAGGCGCCTCGCGCGTAACCCCGGCGACCGGATGGCGCTCACACGACGCGCGTTCGTGATCGCCGCGGGCCTGGGCGCGCTGGCCCCCCGGGTCGCCTGGACGCAGGCGCGCAAGGTCGCGCGCGTCGGCGTGCTCTCCCCGTTCGCGCCCTTCGACGGGCCGGCGCCCTCGTTTCACTTCTTTTTTGACCGCCTCCGCGACCTGGGCTACGTCGAGGGCCAGAACATCGTCTTCGAGTACCGCTGGGCCGAGGGGAAATACGATCGACTACCCACGATGGCCGCGGAGCTCGTCCGGAGCAAGGTGGACGTCGTGCTCACATCCTGGAGCACGCCGGCGGCCATGGCCGCGAAGCGCGCCACGACGACCATCCCCATCGTGTTCATCGGCGTGGGCGACGCGGTCGGGGTGCGGCTCGTGGATGGGCTCGCACGGCCCGGCGGCAACATCACCGGCTCCACGTTCCAGTCCGAGGAGACGGTCGGCAAGCTCCTGCAGCTCCTCAAGGAGGTCGTGCCGAAGCTCGGCCGCCTGGCCACGGTGTCCAATCCGGAGAATCCGGTCTACGAGCCGGTGCTCAAGGGCGTCGAGTCGATGGGCAAGACGCTCGGGCTGCAGGTGCTCCGCCTGGGTGTCACGGGACCGCACGACGTGGACGCGGCCTTCGAGGCGGCCCGCCGGGAGCAGGTCGACGGCCTCGTGGTGATGCGCGATTTCGTGCTGATCACGCAGCGCGACCGCATCGTGGCCCTCGCCGCGAAGAACCGGTTGCCGGTCATGTACGGAATGCGGGAGTTCGTCGACGCCGGCGGCCTCATGTCGTTCGAGCCGAGCCTGCCCGAGCTCCACCGGCGCGCCGCCGACCTCGTGGACAAGATCCTCAAGGGCGCCCGGCCCGCCGAGCTGCCGGTCGAGCAGTCGAGCCGGTTCGAGCTGGTCGTCAACCTCAAGACCGCCCGAGCGCTGGGCCTCACCGTTCCGCCGCTGGTGCGGCTCCGGGCGGATCAGGTGATAGAGTGACCGGGGGAAGGATGACGCGATGAAGCTCACGACGGCGCAGCTCGAGCAGTTCGACCGCGACGGCTACCTGTTCTTCCCGGCGACGTTCTCGCCCGAGGAGATGAAGGTCCTGACCGACGAGGTACCGCGGCTCTACGCGCAGCACCGGCCCGAGAACGTGCGCGAGAAGGGCAGCGACGCGGTCCGCACGAACTTCGCCGCGCACATGTACAGCGCGCCCTTCGCGCGGCTCGCGCGCCACCCGCGGATGGTCACGCCCGTCGTGCAGGTCTTCGGCGAGCCGGTTTACATGCACCAGTTCAAGATCAACGGCAAGATGGCCTTCGACGGCGACGTGTGGCAGTGGCACCAGGACTTCGGCACCTGGTTCAACGACGACCAGATGCCCCAGGCGCGCGCCATGAACGTCGCGATCTTCCTCGACGCGGTCAACGAGTTCAACGGCCCGCTGATGTTCATCCCGGGCAGCCACAAGCTCGGCGTGCTCGACGCCGGCCACGACACCACGACGACCAGCTATCCCCTGTGGACCATCGACCACGCCACGATCACCAAGCTGATCGAGCGCGGCGGCCTGGTGGCGCCGAAGGGGCCGGCGGGGTCGATGATCATGTTCCATTCGTGCCTGGTCCACGCCTCGACGTCGAACCTCTCGCCGTGGAACCGGGTGAGCGTCTACCTGAGCCTCTGCGCGGTCTCCAACCACATCAGGAGATTCAAGCGGCCGGAGTACATCGCGCACCGCGACTTCACCCCGATCGAGTGCCTGCCGGACGACTGCCTGCTGCGCCCCTACGAGGTCGATCTTCCGTGGAAGGACGGCACGCCGGATGCGGCGCTCCGGTAGCCCGTCGCGTCAGCGCGCACGCCGCGGCTTGAGCTTCAGCAGGCGCGCCGCGTTCAGGCCGAGGATCTTCGCGCGGTCGCCGTCCTTCAGGAACTTGCAGCCGTCGACGAACCCGCGCGGGTCGTACCAGCCCATGTCGTACGGATAGTCCGTGCCGACCACGATGTGATCGGCGCCCCACAGGTTCACCAGGTGGCGCAGCTGCTCGCGATCGAACACGATCGTGTCGAAGTAGAGCTTGGCCAGCGACTGGCGCGGCCTCTTCTTCAGCGCGGTCCGCGGGTCGACGCGGACGGACCACGCGTGGTCCATGCGGGCCGGGTAGTGCGAGACGTAGCCCCCGCCGTGCGCCGAGACGATCTTGAGGTTCGGGAAGCGCTCGAGGATCCCGTCGAACACGAGGTGCCCGATGGCGACCGTCGAGTCGAGCGGGTTGCCGATGATGTTGATGAAGTAGTGATCCGTGAGCCGCTCGCCGCCCGTGAACCCGTTCGGGTGCATGAACACCATCGCGTCGAGCTCCTGCGCCTTCGCCCAGAAGGCGTCGCGGCCGCGCGAGATCTCCTGGCCGGCCACGTTGGTGCCGATCTCCACGCCGCGGAAGCCCAGGCGCTTCATGCAGTACTCGAGCTCCTCGGCCGCCAGCTCGGGCGCCTGCAGCGGCACGTCGGCCAGCGCGACGAAGCGATCGCGGTGCCTGGCGACGATCGCCGCCAGGTTCTCGTTGACGGCGCGCGCGACCCGGCGGCCGTGCTCCGGGTCGAGCGAGTACATGAACTGGAACGGCGAGCACGAGATCGCCTGGACGTCGACGCCCATCTTGTCCATGTCGGCGAGCCGCTGCTCGACCGACGTGAGGCACGCGAGCACGTTCTGCAGCTGCTTCTGGTTCGTCGCGCGCGAGAGGTCGTTAGTGAACCGGGACGCCGGCTCGCCGTCGCGCCGGAAGACGTCCTTGACCATGTCGTCGGCCGGCGGGTAGTGGACGTGGCAGTGAACGTCGACGCAGAGGTGACGGCGGCGCCCCTTGGCCTTCCGGGCGGCGCCGCCACGGGCTACGGGACCAGGACACGTGAAGAGCACGGGCAGTCTCCTTATGCGTGAGTCGCTGGGACGCCGGCCATCATCAGGCCGAGCGCCCGCTCGGTGGCTTCGGCGCGCGGCACGTCGCCGACGATGCGCCCGTCGTGCATCACGAGGATGCGATCGGCGAGGGCCAAGACCTCGTCGAGCTCGACCGAGACCAGCAGCAGGGCCTTGCCGGCGTCGCGTAGCGCGACCAGACGCCGGTGGATGAACTCGATCCCGCCGATGTCGACGCCGCGCGTCGGCTGGCCGATCAGCAACAGCTCGGGATTGCGATCGAGCTCGCGGGCCAGCACGATCTTCTGCTGGTTGCCGCCGGAGAATGCCGAGGTCGGCAAGACGCCGTTGCCCGGGCGGATGTCGTACTCGGCGGCCTGGCGCTCGAAGCTCGAGGCCACGGCCGAGCGGTGCAAGCGAATCGGTCCGTTGTAGGTGGATTCGGCGTGGTAGCCGAGGATCGCGCTCTCCTGCGCGACGAACGGAATCACTAGCCCCATGCGATGGCGGTCCTCAGGCACGTGGGCGAGCCCCAGCCGCCGCAGGCGCCGCGGCGAGCGGGCCGCCGCGTCGCCGAGCGCTGTCTTCTTCAAGCGGATCTCTCCAGACTTCACCGGGCGGATGCCGGCGAGGGCCTCGAGGAGCTCCGACTGGCCGTTGCCCGCGACCCCGGCGATGCCGACGATCTCGCCCCGCCGCACCGTGAAGCTCACGCGCTTGACGCGCTCGACGCCGAGCCCGTCCTCGACCACGAGGTCACTCACCTCGAGCACGGGCTCGCCGACACGCGCCGGCGCCTTGTCGACGCGCAGGCTCACCTTGCGGCCGACCATCAGCTCGGCGAGCTGCTCCGCGGTCGTCTCGGCGGTCGGCAGGGTCGCCACGACGCTGCCTTGCCGCATCACGGTGACGACGTCCGTGGCCTCGCGGATCTCGCGCAGCTTGTGGGTGATGAGGAGCACTGTCTTGCCCTCCGCGCGCAGCGACGCGAGGATGCGGAAGAGCTCGTCGGCTTCCTGGGGAGTCAGCACCGCGGTGGGCTCGTCGAGGATGAGCAGTTCGGCGCCGCGATAGAGCGCTTTGAGGATCTCGACGCGCTGACGATGTCCGACGCCGAGGTCGGCGATGCGCGCGTCGGGATCGACTTCCAGATGGTACTCGCGGCCCAGCCGCTCGAGCTCGGCCCGCGCCCGGCGCATCCCGGCGTCGAGCCGGAATCCGCCCTCGACGCCGAGCACCACGTTCTCGAGCACGGTGAACGGCTCGACCAGCATGAAGTGCTGGTGGACCATACCGATGCCGGCAGCCAGCGCGTCCTGCGAGCTCCGGACGACCGCCGGCCGGCCGCGCACGAGGATCTCGCCGCGGTCCGGCTGGTAATACCCGTACAGGATCCCCATCAAGGTCGACTTGCCGGCCCCGTTCTCTCCGACGATGCCGTGAATCGACCCCGCCCGTACAACGAGCGAGATCTCCCGATTCGCGTGCACCACCCCGAACCACTTCTCGATCCCCCGCAACTCAATCGCCGGGGCCGGTCTTTCTGCCGCTACTCGCTCCGAAATGCGCTGCTCCTTTCGAGCGGCGGCTTTGCCGCCGCAATCGACCTGGGGGGAGGCAGGAAGGAGCACGCCAAAGGCGTGCGACGACCGTCGGAAGGGGGGCGTAGCCCCCCTCCGAGCTACTTAGCCATATAGTCCGTGACCTTGATCTTGCCGGCCACGATGTCGGCGCGCGCCTGCTGCAGGCGCTTCTCCATGTCGGCGGTGATGAGGCTGCGGTTGTACTGATCGATCGAGTAGCCCACGCCGCCCTCCGCGACGCCGAGCGAGCGCACGCCGGCTTTCCAGGAGCCTTCCTTCGCGGTCTTGAACGTCTCGTACACCGCGAGGTCGACGCGCTTGATCATCGAGGTCAGGATCGTGCCGGGGTGGATGTGGTCCTGGTTCGAGTCGACGCCGATCGCGAGCTTGCCCTTGTCCTTGGCCGCTTGCAGCACGCCGAGCCCGGTGGCGCCGGCCGCCGCGTAGACGACGTCCGCGCCGCGATCGAACTGGCTGCGCGCCAGCTCGCCGCCCCGCGTGGGATCGTTCCAGGCCGCCGGCGTCGTCCCGGTCATGTTCTGGAAGACCTCGATCTTCGGGTTGACGTAGCGCGCGCCCTCTTCGTAGCCGAGCGCGAACCGGCGGATCAGCGGGATGTCCATGCCGCCGACGAAGCCGACCTTGCCGGTCTTGGACGCCATCGCGGCCGCCATGCCGACCAGGAACGACCCCTCGTGCTCCTTGAAGACGATCGACTGCACGTTCGGCAGATCCACCACGGCGTCCACGATCGCGAACTTGAGGTTCGGGAACTCCTTGGCGATCTTCTCCATGCCGCTCGCCTGGGAGAAGCCGATCCCGACGACGATCGCGGAGCCGCGGCGCGCCATGTTGCGCAGCGCCTGCTCGCGCTGGGCCTCGGCGGTCACCTCGAAGTCGCGATACGCGATGTTCGTTTCCTTCTTGAAGCGCTCGGCGCCGGCGTAGGCGGCCTCGTTGAAGGACTTGTCGAACTTCCCGCCCATGTCGAACACGACCGCGGGGACGAACTCCTGCGCGGTCGCGGGGCCGGTCAGGACCAGGGTGACGAGGACCGCGAAGGCGGTGCTCAGCGATCTCGAGAAGGTCATGTTCGCGCTCCTTGCTTGTGATCTAGCCGGCGACCGGCGCCCCGATGATATACGATCTGCGCGATGCCGACCGCCGCGAGGATCTACATGGCGAGCCCGCTGGGCTTCTCCGAGGCCGGGCGGCACTTCTACCAGGCCGTGCTCGTCCCGTTCGTGGCCGGTCTCGGCTACGACGTGCTCGACCCCTGGGCGCTGGCGGACCCGGCGAAGATCGACGCGGTCCAGCGGCTGCCGTACGGGCCCGAGAAGCGAGACGCCTGGCGCGTACTCAACCGCGAGATCGGCGCGACCAATCGCGCGGCGATCGACCGCGCGGATGCGCTGATCGCGGTGCTCGACGGCACCGACGTCGACAGCGGCACCGCGGCCGAGATCGGCTACGCGTTCGCGCGCGGCAAGCTGATCGTCGGCTATCGCGGCGATTTCCGGCTGAGTGCCGACAACGAAGGCTCCACGGTCAACCTGCAGGTCGAGTTCTTCATCCACGAGAGCGGCGGTGCTATCGTGAGTCGTTACGAGGACCTCGAGCCGTGTCTGCGCCCGCTCGGGACGCGACGGCGCTCGTGACAGGAGGAACGGCATGATGCGGCGCGCGTGGCTGTTGATCCTGGTCCTCGTCGTGACCCTCGGGTGCGCCGGTCCGCAGGCGACCCAGACGACCGCGGCGCCGCCGGCGCCGACCGCCCAGCAGACCCCCGCCCCCGAGGTGCCCGCCAGCGATCTGCTCAACGCGGTGCTGTGGATGCAGCGCTCGGTGGAGTTCAAGGCAAACGCGCTCACGGCATTCGCGCTGGCTCGGATCCGTCTCGACCAGGCGCTGGAAGATCGCAGCTGGACGGCGGCGCCCAAGGAGCAGACCGGCGCCTATCAGGCGCTGCCGCCGGCCGTCATCCTCGACGTCGACGAATCGATCCTCGACAACTCCGGCTACCAGGCGTGGATGGCCCTGAAGGGCACCAGCTTCGATCCGAAGACGTGGAACGCCTACGTCAACACGGTGACTTCGGTACCGATCCCCGGCGCCGTCGAGTTCGCGAGCTACGCCGACTCGAAAGGTGTGAAGGTGTTCTACCTGTCCAATCGCAGCGCCGAGGAGGAGCCCGCGACCCGCAAGAACCTCGAGAAGTTCGGATTCCCGATGGGCAGCGGCGTCGACACGATGCTGATGACGAAAAAGCAGCCCGACTGGGGCTCGGCGAAGGGCACGCGCCGCGCCTACATCGCCAAGAGCTACCGCATCCTGATCAACGTCGGCGACAACTTCGGCGACTTCGTTGACGAGTACCGCGGCAGCGAAGCGGAGCGGTTGAAGATCATGGAAGACAACAAGGCGCGCTGGGGCCGCGAGTGGATCATGATCGCGAACCCGAGCTACGGCTCGTTCGAGTCGGCGCCGTACAAGCACGACTTCAAGCTGTCCGACGCCGAGAAGCGCCGGCTCAAGCGCGCCGTCCTCGACGCCTGGCCAGGTCCCTGAGGGAGACGCCCACCGCGATGACGAACTCGAGCCCGACCGCGCTGCTCCTCAACGTCGGTCACGCTCTCGACCACCTGTTCCTGCTGATCTTCGCTACCGCCGTCTCGGCGATCGCCGCGGAGTGGGGGATGATCTGGCAGGACCTGATGCCCTACACGGTCGGCGCCTTCGTGCTGTTCGGGCTCGGGTCGCTCCCGGCCGGACGGCTGGGCGACCTGTGGGGCCGGCGCGCGATGATGGTGGTGTTCTTTCTCGGCATGGGGCTCTCGGGCCTGGCGATCGCGGCGGTGCCCGGCGTCTGGTCCATGGCCGTCGCGCTCACGGTGATGGGCGCCTTCTCGTCGATCTATCACCCCGTCGGGATTCCGATGCTCGTGCAGAGCGTGAAGAACCCCGGCTTCACGATCGGCCTCAACGGGCTCGCTGGCAACCTCGGCATCGCCGTCGCCGCCGTGCTGACGGGCTTCCTCGTGAAATACGCCGGCTGGCGCGTGGCCTTCGCGGTGCCGGGCGTCCTGGCACTCGCGTGCGGCGCGCTCTTCATGCTGGTGGTGCCGCGCGAGGACGTGCCGCCGGCCCGGCGCCCGCAGAAGATGGTCGACATGCCGCGCGCGGTACTGGCCCGCGTGCTCACCGTGATGACCCTCGCGGCCATCACCGGGAGCCTCATCTTCAACTTCACGACGAACGGCAACGGCCAGCTCCTGACCGAGCGCCTGGGCGGGCTGGTCGACGATCCCGCCACGATCGGCGCACTGCTCGCGGTCGTCTACACGGTGGCCTCGTTCGCGCAACTCGTCGTCGGCCAGCTGATCGATCGGGTGCCGCTCAAGTGGGTGTACGTGCCGGTGGCGGCGGGGCAGGTGCCGCTCTTCCTCTTCGCCTCGCAGGTCAGGGGCTGGCCGCACTACGCCGCGATGCTGCTGTTCATGGTGTTCGTGTTCGGCGCGATCCCGTTCATCGACGCGATGATCGTGCAGTACGTCGACGACCGCATGCGCTCGCGCGTCGCCGGGATCCGTCTGGCCGTCGGCTTCGGCGTGAGCTCGCTCGCCGTCTACCTGCTGGGGCCGACCGTCAAGGCGGCCGGCTTCACCACGCTGCTGACGGTCCTGGCGCTGCTCGCGGCCGCCACCACACTCTTCGCGTCGCTGCTGCCGACGTACGCCCCCAAACCGACTGTGATCCCGGCGCCGGCTCCCGAACCGGCCACCTGAGCCCGCCGCAATCCGCAGAACCCAGGAGGCTCCGTGATGAGCAACGTCTGGGCGAAGGTCAAGCACGAGATCCACGAGATCATCCCGCCGACAGTCTTCTTCTTGATCTCGTTCTACATCATCGTCTTGAATCGGGCGCTCATGGCGAAGGAATTCGGCCTGCAGGCCACATCCTTCGCGGCCGCGACCTTGGGGGCTCTGCTCGTCGCGAAGGTGGTGGTGATCGCCGACATGCTCCCCGCGGTCAACCGCTTTCCCGAGAAGCCGCTGGCCTACAACGTCGTGTGGAAGTCCGCGATCTACATCGTGGCGTCGGTGCTGGCCCACTACCTCGAGCATCTCGTCCCGCTGTGGTGGCATCTGGGCTTCTCGGCTGCGAACGAGAAGCTCTGGAGCGAGCTGGTGTGGGCCCGCTTCTGGGCGATCCAGCTCTGGCTGGTGGTGCTGATCTTCGTCTACTGCACGGCGCGTGAGCTGATTCGCGTGATCGGGCGCGAGCGCTTCGTGAAGATCTTCTTCGGCGCGCCGGCGGCGCGCGGGATCTAGGGCGGGCCGGCGGAGCGCTGCGCTCGGGCTCTCACTTCATTCGCAGCTCCAGGCGGCCATCGTTCACCGGTCCCTCGCAGTCTTTCCCGCGGTAGGTCGCGACC
>JACXTT010014285.1_pt1 | contig 10404 bp, 10 predicted proteins | sample 9270951 | NCBI WGS metagenome assembly JACXTT01 (sample SAMN15532306, study PRJNA645909) | rock metagenome | isolation source: weathered quartz diorite | place: Puerto Rico | collected 2017-06-21
TCTCTCCCGCTCGCCGGGGGCAGGACGAGAACTCCGAAGTCGTAGAACTTGAGATGCGGGCTCGCCAGCATTTCCGCCACCAGCACGAGGCTCCAGAGTAGCGGGAAGTCCGGATCGCCCGGGCGAGCGCGCGGTGCCCAGGCGACGAGCGCCGCGAGCATCCCGGCGATCGCGAGTGCCGCGAGCACGTACGCGGTCGTCCCGCCGACGAGCTGGTCGAAGAACGGCACGATCGAGAAGTGCGTCGGCAAGCTCTCCGCCCATTCCATCGGACGATACGCGCGCATCGCCGCGAGGTAACGGATTGGCCAGTCCGGAGCGACCTCGATCGTCCCGATCGCGTAGTGGAGTCCGCAGCCGAGCGCGGCCGCCGCACCGGCTTGCCAGGCGCGCACGACGAGCAGGAGCGGCAGCAGCAAGATCACGAACTGAGGCTTGTAGCCGAGCGCGCCGAGCAGCAGTCCCGCGGTCCACGGCCGTCCGCGCTGTAGCGCCCAGAGCGCCGCGGCCGCGAGCGCGAACGTGAGGCCCGTGTTCTGTCCGCCGAAGATCGTGCGTGCCATCGGATGGAAGCCGAGTACCAGGAGCGCGATCGTCGCGGCCTCGCGCCGGCCGGCCGCGAGCCGCGGCAACTCGGCGACGAGTGCGAGCGCTCCGCCGATCGCGGCCAACAGCATCGCCGCGCAGAACACGCGAAAGCCCGTCGCGTAGGAGAGCCGCACGAGCGGCCGCACCGCGGTCGCGAGCAGCGGAGGGTTGACGTACGGCTGCCACGTCGGCAACGCGACGGGCACGAGGGTGCGCTGCACGAGATGCTGCTCCGCGAGGTCGTAGAGTGCTTGCGGACGATCGCCTTCGAGGATCGTCGCGCCCGTCCAGAACGCGGCGTAGTCGCCGGTCACGACGCGATCGCGCTCCGCGGAGAGCGGCCCGTCGACCGCGCGCAGATAAGCGGTCGCGACGATGGTGAGGAGCACCGCCTGTGCGATCGCGAACACCGTCAGCACCGGCGGTCGCGTGAGACGCTCGAGCGCGGAACGGGCGGCTTCACTCATTCGGCGGCGCTTCCAGGGGCGGAGGTGCGTCCGCATCGCCGATCGCGTTCTCGCGGCGCAGCCGCGACAACAGCTCCTGCTGGCGATGGAGCGCGGTCTGCGGCGAGCGCTGCGGGTTCCAGCGGACGGGGCTCGGCAGGATGCCCGCGAGCATCGCGGACTCGCCGAGCGTCAGCGCGGACGGAGGCTTCTGGTAGTAGTGGCGGCTCGCCTCGCCGATGCCGTAGACGCCCGGGCCCCACTCGGCGACGTTCAGGTAGAGCTCGAGGATCCGCTTCTTCTCGAGCACGTGCTCCAATCGCCACGTGAGATAGGCTTCGAGGCCCTTTCGGAGCAGCGACTTGCCACGCCACAGGAACAGGTTGCGTGCGAGCTGCATGGTGATCGTGCTGCCGCCGCGCTTGTAGCGTCCGGTCTCGACGTTCGTCTCGTAGGAGTCCTGGAGTTGCTCCCAATCGAAGCCGTCGTGCTGGTAGAACTTCGCGTCCTCGGCGCGCACCACGCAGAGCACCAGCATGCGCGAGATCGCGGACAGCGGCGTCCAGTAAGGACTCCGCGGCCCGACCACCAGCTCGCGCGTGCCGTTCTGCGTCGGCACGGTGAGGACGCGCACCTCGCGCGGATCGCGCAGCGCCGAGAGGCGGAGTACGAGCGCCTCCCAGAGGAAGAGCGCGAGCAAACCCACCGCGAGCAGCGTGGCGGCCGTCCGCCAGACGATCCCGCCGCGGAGCCCGCGCCGCTTGCGCGCGGTCACCGCGACGGGCCGAGCTGCGTGATCAGGAACTGCCGCGCGCGCGCGAAGGCGTCCGCCGCGGCCTCCGGACGGTAGGCGTCGGCGCGGCCCGCGTTCATGAACGCGTGGCCGCATCCGGGATAGCGATGGATCTCGAACGTCTTGCCGGCACCCTCGAGCTCGGCCTGCAGATCGTCGATGTCCTCGATGGGAATCAGCGGATCCTCGGCGCCGAAGATCCCGAGGTATGGGCAGCCGAGCTCGGCCGCGGCGTCGAGCGGGCTCCGCGGCTTGCGCTCCGTCCGCTCCGCGTATCGCACCATGCCGTAGAAGCTCACGCATGCGGAGAGCCCGCGGAGCTCGCATGCGGAGAGCAGCGCGACCTGGCCGCCCATGCACCAGCCGGCGATGGCGACTCGCCTTTGCGCTCCCCCCGCGCTCGCCAATTGCTCGATTCCCGCGCGCACGTCACCGAGGATCCGCGCGTCGGACAAACCGGCGATGAACGCCATCGCCTCGGCGACGCCGGCGAGCTTCGGTGCACCCTCGCGCGCGTAGAGATCCAGCACGAGCGTCACGAACCCCGCTTCGGCGAAGCGTCCTGCGAGGTCGCGATAGAGGTCGGAGACGCCGTGCACGTCGGGGATCAGCAGCAGCCCAGGTGCTCCCGCGGATCCGCTCGGCTCGACCCAGTGTCCCTTCACGCGGCCGGCAGGCCCTTCGAGGTCGATGTCGCGGCCGATCGTCACGTGTCCCCTCCCGAGAGCGTCGCGGCGAGCGTCCACGACGCGAGCGCCGCGCCGACCGCCACGGCCGCGGTCGCGAACATCGCCGAGTAGCCGGCCGCGTCGGCGATCACGCCGAACAGCGGCGGGCCGCTCATCTGTCCGAGATCGAACACCGCGGTGAAGAAGCTCATGGCACTGCCGCGCGTGGCGCGCCCGGTCCCGGAGATCGCGAGGCCGGACAAGATGGGGAAGAGATATCCGTGGCCCATGCCGCAGAGCAACCCCGCGAATCCGAGCACGAGCTTCGAGTCGAGCCGGGCGACGAGCACGAGTCCGGCGGTGAACACGGCGAGCGCCGGAACCAGCAGCCGTCGCGGCCCGACGCGATCCGGAAGCCGGCGCCCGAAGATCCGCAGCGTGACCGCCGCGAGCGAGTAGCAGAAGAAGAAGAGGGCCGCGCGCTCGAATCCTCGCGCATGCGCCCAGGGCTCGAGGAACGCGACGTACGAGGACATGGCGAGCGAGAACACGAAGCCCGTCGCCCAGACGCCGAGACGCGACCGGTCGCGGGCGAGCTTCCAGAATCCGACGCCGAGCCCGGAGGCGCCGGCCTCGTCGAGCGGCTCCTCGAGGTTCCAACTGGTCGCGAGCGAGGCGACGCTGAACGCCGCCGCCACCGCGAACATCGTGGCGAAGCCCCAACGGATCACCAGCTCCTCGCCGAGCATGGGCGCGAAGGCCGTCGGCAGCATTCCGGAGATGCCGAACACGGCGAGCCCTTCGGTGCGACGATCGATCGGCGCGATGTCGGCGGCGTACGTGAAGTACGTCGTGAACAGTGCGCCGACCCCGATGCCGTGCAGCAGCCGGACCGCCGCCATGCCGAGGCCGACGTCGTCCGCGCCCGCATACAAGAGGACCGCGACGAGGTTCAGCAAGCCGCCGCCGCGCAGCGTCCAGCGCCGGCCCCGGCGCGTGAGCATCGGGCCGAGCACGGGCCGGACGAGCACCGCGGCCGCCGGCTCGAGCGCGAGCAGCAAGCCGATGCGCGAGGTCGACGCCCCGAGGTTCGCGAGATGGAGCGGGAAGACGACGAACATCCAGAAGCCCATGCCGAGCAGGAAGTGCGAGGCCGACGCCGTCCAGAAGAGACGGGTGTAGAGCGGCGGAGAAGTCGCGGACACGGGCGGGAAGCGGTGGAGCGCGCGCGCTCAGTGCGCCGGCGCGGGCTCGCTCGCGGTGTCGACGTTGCCGGATGGCGTCGACGCGGCTCCGTCGGGACCGTGGCGACGGAAGCGGTAGACGAGCTCGCCGTCGCGGACGAGGCCGAGCTCCTGCCGCGCCAGCCGCTCGAGCGCGCGATCCGACTTCCGGAGCTCGCGGATCTCGCGGCGAAGATCTTCGTTCTTGGCGAGCAACGCGAACGCTTGGTCGCCGAGCGTGCGGCGCTCGCCGTGCAGTCGCGCGAGCTGGAGCAGACCGCCGCTGCCGAACACGCTGGACGCCAGCACGCCGACGAGTACGATCATCGCGAAGAGCGTTGCGGGGCGTCGCAAAGCGGCTGGTATCACGGCGGGGAAAAGTGTACTCGCAAGCGCGCGAGGGGGGCAACCCGGAACCCTCCGGGCCTCGCACCAACCCGAATCACAAGTGAGGGATCCGTGAAGATTCAACGCATCGTCGCGCGCGAGATCCTCGATTCGCGCGGCAACCCCACCGTGGAGGTGGACGCCTGGGTGAAGGGTGGCCACGGCCGTGCGGCCGTTCCGTCCGGCGCCTCGACCGGAGAGCACGAGGCGAACGAGCTCCGCGACGGGGTGAAGGCACGCTACAGCGGCAAGGGCGTCACCAAAGCGGTCGAGAACGTCAACCGTCAGCTGGCGCGTGCGCTGAAGGGCATGGACGCGCGGAAGCAGGGCGCGCTCGATCGACGCATGATCGAGCTCGACGGCACGCCGAACAAGTCGAACCTCGGAGCCAACGCGCTGCTCGGCGTGTCGCTCGCGGTCGCCAAGGCGGCCGCCGACGCGAGCGAGGAGCCGCTCTATCGTTATCTCGGCGGCTCGAAGGCGCGCGTGCTGCCCGTCCCGCTCATGAACATCCTGAACGGCGGCGCGCACGCCGACAACAACGTCGACTTCCAGGAGTTCATGATCGCGCCGGTGCGCGCCAAGACGTTCACCGACGCGCTTCGCTGCGGCGTCGAGATCTTCCACGCGCTGCGTGCGTCATTGAAGAGCCGCGGCTACGTCACGGCGGTCGGCGACGAAGGCGGGTTCGCGCCGAACCTGAAGACGAACGAGGAAGCGATCGAGGTCATCCTCGAGGCGATCGAGCGTGCCGGCTACAAGCCCGGCAAGGACGTCTTTCTCGCGCTCGATTGCGCGGCGAGCGAGATGTTCGCGGACGGTGCCTACGTCTTCAAGAAATCCGACGGCTCGCGAAAGACGGCGAGCGAGATGGTCGAGTTCTATCGCGCGTGGGTCGAGCGCTATCCGATTCTCTCGATCGAGGACGGTCTCGCCGAGAACGATTGGGACGGATGGCGCGAGCTCACGGTCGCGCTCGGACGCAAGGTGCAGCTCGTCGGCGACGATCTGTTCGTCACGAATCCGGCGCGTCTGCGCGACGGCATCGAGCGAGGTGTGGGAAATTCGATCCTCGTCAAGCTGAACCAGATCGGCACGCTCACCGAGACCCGAGATGCCGTGAAAACCGCGCAGGGCGCGGGTTACACGGCAGTCATCTCGCATCGCTCGGGCGAGACCGAAGACGCCACGATCGCGGATTTCGCGGTCGCCACCAACGCCGGACAGATCAAGACGGGCAGCGCGTGTCGAGGCGAAAGAACAGCGAAATACAATCAGCTGCTACGCATCGAACAGGAGCTCGGCAAGCGCGCACGGTTCGCCGGCAAGGACGCGTTTCAAGTCGGATGAGCCCAAGCCGTTTTCGTTTTGGTTTCGCCTCGTGTCCAGGCTCCATGGCGAGAACTAAAACGGCCTGCTACTGAGGCTCGAGCGATATCGTGAACGTCATTCTACGACGGCGAAGCTCCTTGGATTGAATGGGAAAACGAATAGAAAAATTTTTCCAAAATGCCATTTCGTCGTTGACACCGAATCGACACGCCGGTATATTCCGGGACGTTAGGAGTGGTGGTGGGGCTTGCCTGTGAGAGAGGGGTCGATGGGTGGACCAAGCTACTGAGGAGGTAGAAATGGCAGCAGCGAAGAAAAAGGCAAAGAAGGCCACGAAGAGCAAAGCCAAGAAGAAGGCTCCTGCGAAGAAGAAGGCCGCCGCCAAGAAGAAGAAGTAACCGCAGTACCCGTTTCGAACGATTCTCCAAAGCTGGAACGAATAGTTTAATTCCCTCACCTCAGGCAGGAGACAAAAGGCCCTCGAGCCGTTCGGTTCGAGGGCCTTTTTCTGTCTGCACCGACCTTCCGCCCCGTTCGGTGCGGGCCGGCGCGGTCAGCGCGAAGGCGTCGGCTTCAGGAACGTGTGGATCCCGCACTCGGTCTTGCCGGTGCCGGACCATCGGCCCGCGCGCTCGTCCTCGCCGGCGAGGATGGGGCGGGTGCAAGGATGGCAGCCGATCGAGGCGTAGCCCTTGTCGAACAGCGGGTGCTCGGGGATGCCGTGCTGCTGCATGTAGCGGTACGTGTCGGGTGCTCCCCAGCCGACCATCGGGTTCACCTTGTGGATGCCGCCCTCGAAGCGCTCGACGATCGAGAGCGCGGCGCGCGTCTTCGCCTGGTCGCGACGGCGCCCGTTGATCCAGCAGGCGACGCCTTCGAGCGCGGCGCGGAGCGGTTCGACCTTGTTGATCGCGCAGCAGAGGTCGGGGTCTCGTCGATGGAGGTCGAGCCCGTGCTTGGCGGCGAACTCGTCTCGCGAGATCGCGGGCTCGACCGTCCTCAGGTTGAGGCCGAAGCGCCGGACGATGTCGTCTCGGTAGGCGAGAGTCTCGGGGAAGTGGTAACGCGTGTCCAAGAAGACCACGGGAACCCACGGCGCGATCTTCGTCAGCATGTGCGCGAGCGCGACGCCGTCGTGCTGGAACGAGCAGGTGAGGATCACGTCGGGTGCGAAGGTCTCGGTCGCCCATTCGAGGATCCGCTGCGGTTCCGCGCCGGCGAGGCTTCGGTTGACCTCGTCGAGATCGAGGTCTTCGCGGGGCGAGGGGCGTCGGACGGCGGCATCGGACATGATTCGACGAGCGCTAACACGCCGTCCGAACCGAGACAATCGGAGGGACCGGGAAGCCCTTCAGGGATGCGCGGATGCGATCGCGGCGAACGGCTCGGCGGAGATCCCGGGCCCGTCCGCCGGTCGACCTCGGCCTCGCATCAGGCGACGGTGACTTGCTTTCGCGGTACGTCTTCCATGAGGAAGCTCGAGTCCGCGTCCTTCGTCGCCGTCGACTTCATGTGCTCGACGCGCTCGCGCGCTTCGCGGCGCGTGAGCTGGATGCCGTAGCTCTCGAGGATCTGGCGCACGCGCTCGAATTGGCGCTCGATCGATTGCGTGACCGACGTGTAGCCGTGCTCCGCCGCGATCCGCCGCTCCCAGAACGCGAGCGGGTTCATGCGGAAGAACGACACGTCGCTCTCCTGCGGCTCGATCACGATCACGTCGCCGCGGAACGTCGGGTCTTCCTGGAATTCGCGGAGGCCGTACTGGAGCCGCGAGTGGAGCAGCGTGCGGAACACCTGATTCAGCACCGCGACGAGGCCGCGCGAGGCGAGCGGCACGCCGTCGAACGTGGTGCGGCCGTCCTTGTCGATCTTCGGGATCACGCGGTTGTAGATCGGCCGGAACGGGTTGTAGCAGAGCACGAGCTGCGCGCCGTGCTCGAGCGCGACGTCGATGTTCGCGGTGCGGCGCACGCCGCCGTCCACGTAGTCGACGCCGTGGATGCGCGCGGGCTTGTAGAAGCCGGGGAGCGCGGTCGAGGCCTGCACGGCTTCGGAGATGGTCGCGGCGCTGTTCTCGTTGTGGCCGAAGACCACGCGCTCGGCGGTGTCGAGGTTCATCGCGACGATGAACAGCTCCTTCCGCGTCGCGCGGTAGAGCACCTTGAAGTCGTTCGACAGCTCGTTCCGCTCGATGTTCTCGCGGATGTAGGTCTCGAGCGTGGCGTTGTCGAACAGGCCCGACGGCAGGTAGTCGAGCGGGAACGGGAACTCGCGGGTGCCGAGCACGGCACGCGCGATCGGGATGAACACGCGCCGCAGGTTCTCCGGGGTCGGCCGCCGCACGTAGCCGCCGAGCGGGTTCCGCAGCTCCTCGGCGAGCTTCGGCGTGGCCGCGACGAAGTCGAGGATGGAGCCCGGAACGAACGCCGCGAGATCGTAGAGGAAGCGGAGCGGCTTGCCGACGAACTCGGCGAGGTTCGGATTGTAGAAATCCATCGCCGGGAGCGCCGAGAACTTTTCGGAAGCGCCCTCCAGACTGCGGATCATCTCCGCGGGCGAGATCCCGGCGGCCAGCGGTGCGGCCAGGAACGCGCCGGCGGACAGCCCGACGTAGAGGTCGAAGTCCGTCGTCTTCCGGTTGACGAGCAGATCGTCGAGCGCCTTCAGACCGCCGACCTTGAACGCGCCACCGGTGACGGCGCCGCCGGCCAGCACCAGAGCCACCTTGGCGTTGGTCTTCCGCTGCGAGAGGTCGCTCCGCTGGATGATCGTGATTCCCATGGGGAAGATCGGCTAAGCGCGCGGCTCGCGGCTCGGGGGCGTCACCCTTCGAGACAATCACCGCGTGACATGATGTGTCAACACGATGTCAGTACGGGAAGCGAACCCGTCCCGAAGCGAGATCGTCGCGCGCTTCCTCGAGGCTCTCGAGCGTGCCGAGATCGCGCCAGTATCCCGCGTGATCGAAGCCTTGCAGCCACGCTCCGGCCTCGACGAGCGGACGATAGACGTCACGCGTGATGCTGAAGTCGCCGGCCGCCGGCATGTGCGCGAAGATCGCCGGCGAGATCACGTGGACGCCGCAGAACATGCGTTCGACCAAGGGCTCGTCGACGGTGCTCGGCCTGCCGAGGAATCTGCGGATGCGGCCCGTGGCGTCGAGCTCGAGCGCCCCGTAGCGCGCCGCCTCGGGGTCGGCCCGCACCACGAGGGTGGCGAGCGCGGCGCGCTCCTCGTGCAGCCGCCAGACCGGTGCGAGATCGAGATCGATCCACGCATCGCTGTTCGCGAGCACGAACGGCTCGTCTCCGAGGAGAGCGCGCGCGTGCGCCACCCCGCCGCCCGTATCGAGGATCGGGTCTTCCGGCGAATAGTGGATACGGAGGCCGAAGCGCTCGCCGCCGCCGAGCGCGGCGCGGATCTGGTCGCCTTTGTGGTGGAGGTTCACGACCACGTCCTCGACGCCCGCGGCGCGCAGCATGCCGAGCGTGTACTCGATCATCGGGCGCCCGCCGATTTCGACGAGCGGCTTCGGGATGCGATCGGTGAGCGGCCGGAGTCTCGTGCCGAGACCCGCCGCGAGCACCATCGCGCGGCGCGGGAACTGGCTCATGCGAGCTCGGGGAAGTAGCGCGCGAGGATCGCGCGGAGCTCACGGAGGTGCGGCAGCGCCTCGAGCGAGCGCCGCACGGTTGCGATCGTGTTCGGCAGCATCGCGACGTAACCGCTCTTGCCCTTCACTTCCTCCAGATAGTGGAAGCGGCCGACGACCTTCAGCGCACGCTGCAGCACGACCTGGTGGTAGAGCTCGCGTACGCGGTCCACGTCGAGCGGCTCCCCCATGCGCGCGCTCCGCGTGCGCGCGAAGCGCTCGACGAGCGCGCGCTCGATCTCCGGCCGGATCAGCTCCGGCGTCATGCGGTCGGTGAGCAGCGAGGCCAGGTCGTAGGTGATCGGCGCGAACAACGCGTCCTGGAAGTCGATCACGCGGACGCGGCCGTCCTGCACGAAGAGGTTCCAGCTGTGGTAGTCGCGGTGCGCGAGCGCGGCGGGAGCGGTCGCGAGGCGCTCGGCGAGCTCTGCTCCCTGCGCGCGGAGCGCGTCGCGGTCGGCGTCGGCGAGCCGACCGGCACCGAAGCCGTACTCGATGAAATGCTCGAACTCCCAGACGAACAGCGTGCGGTCGAAGCGCTGCGAGAACGCGATGCAGGAAGGATCGGGGCGGTCGCGGCCGGCGAGCTGGAGATCCACGAGCCCGTCGATCGCGGCGCCGTAGAGCGCGCTCGGATCGCCGGCCTCGCGGCCTGCCTGCCAGAGCGTCGTGTCGCCCACGTCCTCGAGCAGCACGAGCCCGCGCGGCGGGTCGCTCGCGTAGATCGCCGGCACGGCGATGCCGCGGCTCTCGAGGTAGCGCTGCACGTTCAGGAACGGCATCTCCGCCGGCCGATCGATCTGCGAGAGCTCGTCGGACGAGATCGCCAGGCCCGAGCCCGACTGCATCATCATGACCGCGCTCGCGGCGCCCGCGCCGTCGAGGCCGACCCTCACGTAGCGGCGCGAGGAGGCGTCGCCGGCGAGGGGATCGATGCGCGTCGCGCTCGCGCGTCCACTCCACGCGGCGCGCACGAGATCGCCGGCCCAGACGCTCACTTCATCCATCGCCGCGCGGTTAGCAGAGCGGCGGACGGGTCGTCAAAGCGTCGATTTCCGACTTGCAATCGAAACGGTCGAGTGATCTCCAATGGCGGGATCGGCCGCGTGGCGGCGAAAGGAGTCTCTCGAGTGACGCAAGGACGACGGAAGCTTCGTTTCGGTCTCTGGTACGCGTTCCGCAACCCCGCGCAGTGGCAGAAGCCGATCCAGGAGCTCTACGCGGAGGTGATCGACCAGATCGCGTGGGCCGAGACCATCGGCTACGACGACGTCTGGCTGACCGAGCATCACTTCTGCGACGACGCCCACGCGCC
>JACXTT010014286.1_pt1 | contig 10403 bp, 18 predicted proteins | sample 9270951 | NCBI WGS metagenome assembly JACXTT01 (sample SAMN15532306, study PRJNA645909) | rock metagenome | isolation source: weathered quartz diorite | place: Puerto Rico | collected 2017-06-21
TATCGTCTCGACTGTGTACACGTCGCCGTAATTCGGATTTGAAGAGAATCCTATCCCGGACACTTGCAGCGTGTACTGTCCTGGTGTTAAGTCCACCTGACCGACCAAATTGTCGGTTTCCCACGGGTGGCACCGATAGGAGCCGACGCATCGAACTGGTAGTTGCTGGAATGGCATATTGACCAAGGACCGGACAATATTGCCGCTTGAATCGATTACCTGACCGCTGGTTAGCACCAGGTGGTAATACACTGATGCGCCTGCGTGTCCGCTCCCGCTAACGATGCGTAGTGACTCTCCAACAACGGAGAATGTTGCGACTCCTTCCATGTTCACTATGAACGGAATGTTGTCTGTAAATGGGTGCCCTGCGTATCCGCTCGGGCCACTGCCATTATGCATTTCGAATGGCAGGGTCTGGACTGGGTAGTCGGTGGCGTGTGCGCTACTCACAAAAAAGATCAGAACCAGAATGCGTATCATTGCTGCCACTCTGGGTAGGGTCCATACGTATTTGTTGAACTTGGGAGAGTGCAGTCGATCAATGCTTCCCATTGGTAATATGGGTAATTGGGACTTCCAGGTTGAGGAATTCGTATAGTTGCCGTGCATGGGAAGCCGAACGAATTCGAATAGCTTCTAGCTACGGCATCTGCCGCTGCTTGAGGAGTAAGTCCTTGAGCCGCTGGGCAGTTGTAAGGAGCCGAACACCAATCGGCAAGTGCAATGTTACTCAAAGTGAAAAACAACAAGCTCAGTAAAATTTTCATTCTTCAATCTCCTTTTCAGGTTCGTCTTTCTTAAATTTCCCATCCTCGCCGCGCTTCTTCGGTGGCGGATGGGCGGTTGTATCGGCAGCCGAAGCGGCCGGTGCTTTGTCATCGAAGAAAGCCCAGAGGCCCCCTCCGATAACGGCAGCGAGTGCAACGAGCGGGGGAATCATTGAACTTCTCCGTGATAGGGACACTGAGAGAGAATTTGATCGGGATGATTGGGACACATCTCAACGTTGCCACCGCTCACAAAATGCTGAACGACCATAGGAGGAGGGTTCTGCAAAGCGTTTGATCCATCCTGATAGGCTTTGATTGCCGTATCGAGTGCGGATTTTTGAGTTTCTCGCCATTCGCGCGATAACTGATTACCCTCTTCGAGCGCTACAGCGATGCGTTCAAGAAGTTCTTCGGTGGTACTCATATCAGCAGCTCCTTCAGCAGTGGAAAACCGTGTTTGGCTAGCTCCCATAGAACCACGACAGCACCCACTTTCCAACCCGTCGCGATAGTTCGTCGGCCGATGTCAGAATAGATGCGGTCGAGTACGCGCTCGACAATGCGCTCTTCAAACTGAGTCCAGCTTTCTTCATCAGCCACATTCATTTCCCCTTCACATTCTCCCAGGTATGCCAACCAGAGAGACCGAGAAGGTTGCCCAATAGCGCGAAAATGACCGTGCTGTCAACCGTGGGAAGGTCAACAGGATGTCCGGCGATCTTGAAGCCCCACTCGATAGGGGACTTCAGAATGATGAATGCAAGCCCGACCACGGACACCCATCCTGCTCCCCCTCGGAAGCTGGCGCCTGCCGACGCGTTGATCTGGGCGAGCGAGAGCTGAAAAGCGTGATCTTCGCGCGTTAGCTCCCGCTCCAGCTCGGCGGCGAGCTGTGCTTTCTGGACTTCGGTCTTATCGGGCCAGATGCGAGTGACGATGGACCCGACTGTAGACGAGACGGCGCTAATGGCGGATGTGATCGGGTCCATGTTTGGCTACTTCGGTGAATGCAAGCCCCTTCTCCTCGGCCCATTTGATCGCGTGCTCCTGCTTTTCGAACTGCCCCCAGGTTTCGTCGCAAACGACCGCTTTCCAGGGATACAGAGGGTTTCCATAATCTTTGTCGGTTGAATACACAACAGCGGCCAAAATTACGTTACCCGGAGTCTCGACAAAGACCCATCTATTAGGAGACTGTCTCTCCCACCAGGCGACCATCCCATCGCGCGGATCAGTGCGCATTGATGGTCACCGTGGCAATGAGAAGGTGGCCCGAACGCGACCGGATGATATTACCGACGCGTTCCAGCTCCTCGGGCTTGTGTCCTGTTGTCTCTGCTGCTTGGCGCACCCATTCATCGTCTGCCGATGGGACCGGTGCCGGCCCATGCAGGAGCAAATCAAGCTTTTCGTGGGCATTATCCACTTTGCGATGCAGATCCCCGATTGCGGATGTAGCGTCATTCCGATCATTGTTAACTGCCCGCTCGATTCTGTCCATGGTATCGCTGGCAGTGATGACAGCAGCCGAATCAAACCGGCGTATTCCTTCGAGAATTTTGTGCCGGCTCCACGCAAAGCCGAAAGCGGCCGCATTCAGTGTGAAGATTCCGAAAAGGACCAGTAATCCCAGATGATCGTAATTCATCAAAAGTTGCCTCCTACATCCTTGTTAACGCCAGTGCCGCCATCGGTTACGCCCGTGGTGGCGCCGCCCACCATGTTATCACGAATTGAATAGCGGTCGCTAGCCCCGGCGGTGACTGTAATTGCATTGGTATTCGCACCCCGCTTTGTAGTCGCACCGCAAATATTTCCGGTGATGCTGAAGTCGGTCACCGCAGCACCGACGAGGATTCCGGTTCCGTTGCCTGTCACGATGTTGTCGGAGATTTTCACGCGACGAGCGTTATTCTGGATTCCGTTCGTGAATCCGAAGCAATCACGCATACCTCGGATTTGGATACCTTCGACAACTCCGCCACCGTTCAAGACGATGCCGTTCGTTTGACCTGATCCAACACCCTGAGAGCATTTGAATCCGTTGATATCCAACCCGGCAACTGCACCCGCGTTGAATGCATTCGCAATGTTGCCATCGGCGTTGCAGTAATCGAAATAGATGTTTGAGGGTGCGGTTCCGGCAAGAAGGTTGCTGACATCGAATCCGTTTAAATAAGGTCCGGTGGCATCCAGGAAAACAAACTCGGAAAGCGTGGAGCCTGTATCAACAAGGAGGCCGCGCGCGCTCGTGTTCCCGAGCAGTTGCCAGGTCACACCACCATCGGCAATGTTGTTGCCGTACCAGAGCACGGTAGGAGCAGATCCCCCGGATGTTCCCGCGACCTGACAGATAAGGTTATAGGTCTGCCCTCCTTGACTGAGATTTACCACATCTTTCACATTGTAGGCGGTCGTATTGGTGCGAGCGCCTTTGAAATTGGCTGGTGCCGGCACTCCCGCCGGAGTATACCCTTGATTAAGGAGACACCGGATCAGGAAATTCGCGCCGCACGTACCGGAGAGATTTCCTCCGTGATAACACTGAGCGTTGCCCGCTCCAAACGTCATAGTAGAACGAGTCACAATGCAACCAGCGGTATTGGTTCCGATAATCGCCAAAGGCACGAATCCTCCCTGAATCCAGCAATTATCGATTTTTCCTTCGACGCAATTGAACATCTGCACTACATTGCCAGATGTCCAAAGCTGGTTGGAAAAAACCAGGATATCGCGCAATTCGTTGCGCGTTCCGCCCATGCCCAGCACTGACTGATTGAGCACATTTGATTGCATCGACGTGGCACCAGGCCCGTCTCCCACCAGCTTAACTGGGTTGGTGGTATTCATTACCACTTGCGCATCGTCGCAACGGTAATTTCCTCGGGGAAGCCATACCATTCCACCGCCGAGACCGTCGCATTGAGCGATATACGAATTTAAAGCGGCACCGGAAAAATTAGTGCCGGTTGGATCGGCGGGAAAAGGGCCTTCGAGAACGGACACGACTTTGTCGCCTGCCCGTGACGGCGGCACTCCGACAAGATAGGCTCCCGCAATACTCTGTCCATTGGAAGCGAATACGTTGGGTTGGCGATCGTATCGAATCTCCTGTCCCGGAAATGCGATGGCTACCGCATCGACAAATGAGCTTGCCACTATTTGCTGTGAGTAACCTGACTGGGGAACTTTGACGGTCCAAGTTGCCATCAGATCACCATGTTCGCGACTTGCAGGATCTGGGACGCGGGAAAATCAGGGTCTTCCAGCTCCACTTCGAATGCGAGAAAGAACTCGGGACCCGAGACAGCCGATACGTATGCTGCGATGAACGTGAGCCCAACTTGTAGCGCAATCTGCCATCCGCTCTGAAGCGGCCAGCGGATGTCTTTGAGTCCGGTGGGAACATACAGGTCCCGCTTCCGGGTCCAGGCGAACACGCGCACCCATCCATTGTCGGTCAGGCGGGTGAACCCGAGGAGCTTGTCGCCCTCCATCGAAGCAGGCGCCCAGTAGGTGATAACGGGTAAAGGAGTAATTTCGTAATCGCCTCCGGGCGTGGGACCCTGGAACGTATCGGAAAACCCACCAGGCAGGAGCGATGCGACCTGGCGCCACGGGTCGATGGTGTTTTTAAGGTTCACGTAGTTTGGACGGTCATTCGCGGTGTTCCAGGGCCAGAACTTGGGATCCAGCGCCTTGACCTCATTCGAGTTGCCCGATTCGAGCTTCAGCGCAGTGGGTGCATTGCTATGAACGCCACCGAGTGAAGCCAGGATCGGATTCGGGTTGTCGTTCCAGGTTCCATGTTCGGCGGCCGACAGATGCAGGTCAGCACTTTGGAACACCATAAAGCGGGAAGATGATCCGAAACCGCCGGCAACCGGGTCGTGCACACTCCCGGGAATTTTCAGCCAGGGCTTGGGCGACCGGGCAACGATACGCAGGCGAGCGAGCGCCTGATCCAGTGTCGGCTTTGCGGAAGACTTAACAGGGGCGCCAGGGACCGCTTGGACGAGGGAAGGAGCAGACCCTTGCGCTTGTGGCGCGACGGTCCCTGGCGCGTTCTGAGGCCCCCGAGAGGCAGGTTTTTTACGGGCCGCCAGTGCCACCACGCCGGCGCCGGCTGCCCAGAGGATCAGCGGAATAGGCACGGGTCACGGATTGTTGAAGTCGATGTTGTTGCGCGTCGAAGGATCGATGCCCGATCCCGCGAGCACATTAGGACCCGTTGCACCGCGCTGCGCAGGATTCGCGTTCACGGGGCGCGGGAACATGGGAGAGTCCAGAGCCCGGGCCACGCCGAAGCTTTGCGGCTGGTACTTGAACGCGGCGGTGACGCCGCCACCCGATGCGACCATCGCGGGAGACCCATTGAACACCGCATCGATCGGCGCAGGCGGAAGTGAGAGTCCCATCGAGGGGCGAACGAAATGAGAGCCCGGGTCGTTGGGATCCGTGACCGCGTTCCGACCCCGGGGGCCGTTCTTGTAGCGGTAGTACAGCCACACCGCCGCAGCGCCTAGCGCGATTGTCGAGGTTTTCACCATCCGCTCCCTGAAATGCCGAAATCGTAGTTTGCATCCGTTGTCGGCGATGTAGTCGTGGTTTCGTCGGGTGATCCTGGCCGACCAGTTAGCTTGCCCCAGACAGCGGAAGCGAAAGCGCCCGGGGTGGCGCCATTGGACGTAGCAATGACGCCTTGCGTGTCCAGGATCTGGCGCGCCACGGCAGGATCGTCGGTCACCTGATCCGTGGTGGGAAGCCCGAGCACACCGCTAGCAGCGTTGACACCTCCGTATACAACCCCTTTGGCCGCTCCTCCGACCGCCTGACCGACTGCTGCACCGGTGGCAGCGGGATTGCTCACAGCGCGATAGACAACAAAACCGATGACGGCGATCAGAAGCAGGAACACGATTCCTTCGCCCGCTTCGATGTCATCCACTCAGGGTCCCTCCCTCTTTCACGAACACCGACGCACAATCATTGTAGTCGCGCACCGGCTGATTGTAACGAGCCGGCGGAAGCGAAGCCCATTCGTAGGAAAGCTTGGAGAGCGCATCCGAGAGACGCCCCGCCTTGACATCATCGCCCGCGTGTCGCTTAACGTTAATGATCCACGCGGCGGCTGTATCCTGCGTCACATAATCGAAGATCTGATCGGAGATTCCCGCGCCCGCGCACGCTTCGCGAAAGCTCTCGGGCTCGAATTGATAAGCTCCGCATGCGCTGCTCTGCCCTGACGGACCCGTGACTGATTGCACCTGTCCGGAGTCCCAGGGATTGGAGAAAAGATCCGTCAGTGGCGATGCGTAGCCATACACGGTCGAATACGCATCGGGTTGATCCGAAGTTCCTTCGGCCCAGCGGATCAGCGCCAGCATCGCCTGCATGTTGTTATCTTCGTTCGCCATGTTGGGTCCCGGCGCTATGCCTTGAAGGGAAGAAGCGGTGGCTGCGGTTGCAACCGGAGCACCGTCAGTTGCGGCAATGGCAGCGAAGCTGCTGCGACTGAAGTACAGCCCCAGGCCCACCAAGGCAAGTACCACCAGGACAAGGGGCATGATGTCATCTCAGTGCAACTGCGCGCCCGTCAGATCGTAAGCAATGTTGTTGGTTGCTTCCGTTCCGAAATTTGACACGGTAAAGCTCACTGTCACACATCCTCGTGGAATGACGATCTTAGAAAACTTCGCTTGCGCTCGCGATGTGCCTATTGCGCCGCCAAGTACATCGGCATAAGTGGTCACATCGGGGAAAATAATCGAAGTACCTCCTTGAAGAAAATTGAACGTCAAAAATGAGCGCAAAATCGATGTATTGGCGGCAAGACTTGTCAGCTGGCGTGCTTGCACGGAGATATCGATCACTTCGCCCTCGCGGACACTTAAATTCGTGACCAGTGTCGCGGGCGACTGTGTGGTGAAGCCCGGAATCGCGAGCGCAATGCCCGTTCCAATGGTGGGCACGTTTTGAAAGGGAACCGGACCCGTTCCGAAAAATGCACGCCAGTAAACGCCGGTATCTTGCGGGTTCAGCGATCCAATGGATGGCGAGTTTTGAGAGTAAAAAGCTCTCAGATTGTGGAACGGCCGATTGTAAATTTTACCAGGAGTCAATAGAACCGAATCGTCCTGAGAAACACGACTGTGAGGAGAAACCCGCACTGCTCCAACAGCGCCGCTATCGACCGCGATCCAATCGCCGGAAACCTGCAAATCCCGACCCTGGGTCAACATCTGCGTATTCGATAACGCGACGCCTTGCTCATTAACAAGCGTTGTCAGATCGAGCTGAACGAATCCGATATTAGTATCGGGCGCGCCAGACTGGCTGGCGACCTGACGGGGATACACTTCACGGCGAGGAGGGTTCATCAGCGGAATGACCTTGTGAGTTTGCATTTCGCAGCACGGCTCATGATCCGTGAGCAAAGGCGATCCATGCTCCGACTGCGAGAAGCACGATTGCGATGCCAGTACTGCCGGAAGCAGACAGACGAGGGGGAGCAGGCTTCGTAGGCGTTGCCAAAGCTTTTCCCTGCGCGTAACTGTCTTGAATGGATGCCTGGGCGTCTTGAAGCTGATAGGTTGCATTGGAAACCTCGTCCGCGGTTTGGGATACCCACTGTACCGCGGTTCCGAGCCAGGAGCTGTTTCCGGTTGAAACGGCGCCGCCATTGGGATCGGTCGTGTCCGTGAAATCCGATGCACTCAGATTCGACGCGTCGCCCGCAATCGGAGGGGGACGCACGCCGGTGACATCAACCGATCCGCCAAAGATCGTATCCATCATCCCATCGCCTTTGCAACAACAACCGCCACCAGCGCACCCAGGACAGCCAGGCCGATCTGGGATTGGCCGCCCACTTTGTCATTCGCGGGAAAGGGTGACGGACCCGCGCCGATACCTGCCTGAGCACGGGATACCTGTCCCTGGGAAGCCTGCTGAGGAGGGCCACCGGCCGAACGCAAACCACCAAAGAGGGCCTCGAAAAGTCCCCCGCCTCGCGCCGTCATCGGAGAAGCTGACGTGTACCCGGAAGAGTGACCGCCCACTAATGTGGGATTTGGCGAAGTGTGCGCAAACTGCGCACCTCCCGAAGCGGACTGATTAGGTGACGGTTTGCTCTGGAACGAACCCCAGAGCTTGGCAAGCCCACCGGCAGCGCTACCCACGCTCTGAATCATATCGCCGGTTTGCGAAATCCAGCTATTGGCAGAGCCGGTTGCTTCCTCGCTCGAAAGGGCAGGACCGCTCGTTGACAGCGAAAATCCCCGTACTGTGTCGGATACGGGGTTGTTTAACGGAAGCGAAACACCACCGTTCCATGCCGTTGCGTCGGTGACGTTGAGCGCATCAAGCGGTCCCGATCCGGGAATCGACGCGCCGTCAATGACGCTGCTGTCCAATGTGAAGCTGTCTACATTGGGAGCAATCGATGTGTCGGTGAAGTTGAATGAATCCCACCCCAGACTCCCGTCCGAAAGCGGTCCCGCAAGGTCCAAGGTGGGATCCACGTTTGCTCCTAGCTTGCGCCACGCTGAAGGTCAACGCCTTCAATCTGGACTATGCGCAGTGTCAGGTTTGCGGTTGCAATGTCCGAAACCATCTGCACGTCCGCGTTCGAAGGCAACGGCCACGCTTCCGAGTAGCGGGCTGCCCACATGCCAGGATTGCCCAGATCCAGCACGTACATACCAGCGGGTCGCGTGGTACCCGGAATACCTCCCAGATTTGACATCTGATTCAGCGCCTGCAACACATTCACGGGAACCGAGATGCGCGTGTCGCCACCCCGGATCAGGCGGCAGAAATTCACATTGGCATCCGACCCGTCACCGGCAACTTCCTGACGGATGATCAGCATGCGCAAGCGATTGCCCGTCGAAATCCGCGTGATCTGGTTGTTACCCGTCGCGGCAAAAACCGCTTGCTGCTCGGAGAATTTCCAGTAGTACAAGGGATCCGGTGTGCGGCCATTCGCGTCGGGTGCTTCCTGATAGTCCTGCGTGAAGGTCGTGACAGTCAGCACGGTACCGCCCAGATAGTTCGCGGTGCCGGCACCCGTCATCGTGTCACTGATCGCGCCCATGGTGACGCGAAGCTGATTTTGCGTCACGCCCTCGTCGGTTTTCAGGACCGAATCCTTGGGCCGGAACATATCCGGCGAGATACGGTCCAGCGAGATTGTTGCCTGTACAGTAGGCGTGCCGATACCCACCGATGCAGCGGGAGTCAGTAACATGGGCGCTCGGTTCATCACCGCATTGGAAAGCCACGCGCCGATGCCACTGACCGAATGCAGCGTGATGTTGCCATTCAGCACCCAATCCAGGCGCTTGAAGAACTGCACCGGTGCCAGCGTGCGGTTTGCGGTGAACGCCACCGTGATGTTGATCGTGCCTCGCACGTCGAGAATACAGCGCTCGATAGCGGGACCTCGAGGAAGGTCGATGTTGAACTGCGAATTGTCCGAGATGATCGCCCGCTGATCAATCAGGCGAAAGCCTCGGACTTGATTACTCGGAATCCGACCGGTTTTCATGGGTCACCCTTTCCCAGATGGTATGGAGCAGCCCGGTCAGATGCCGGTATAGTTCTTGTTGATGATGTTGGCGATCGGCGAAATCTGGTTGATCACGAAGATCACCAGAGCCACCTTAAGTGCGAACTTGACGTGTTCCACGGTCGATTCCTTTGGCGGGTTTTAAGGAGTGAGCACCAACTAGATCGAAACAATTGAAAGTGTCCACTTGCTTCGATCCCGCCATTATCATGATGCAATCGCCTCTGTCAAGCTCTTTTGCAAGTAAGCGCTCACCAAATCCGAAATCCTTCGCCATTTCCTTGGAGTCAGTGACCGCTAACCTGAACATAAAAAGACGTGAGCACTGACTCCGCACATCGGGAGGAATCATTTTTGGACGCTGGCAGATCAGGCGAAAGTAAAGCCCAAAGTGCCTCCCCTTGCGCAGCATCCAGTGATTCTCGCGATGTTCGTGCCCGAAAAGATCTCGGCATTCGTCGATGAAGACAAAGCAGTTGGACGAGCTGTCCAGAACCTTGGCGGCTTTCTCGGGATCCGGCGGCAGCATCGTGCAGCCCTCCCAGGCACCACCCGCCGTCTCGGTCATGACCGGGTCGTACACCAGGACACGGTGTTTCGCCTTGGCGAGCGTACGCGCGTGGAAACGCGCCAGCGTGGTCTTGCCGGTTTCGGTCACTCCGGTATAAAACCAGTGGCACGGCTCGTCAATCGTGAACTCGGACGCTTCGCGAGAAACATTGGGTTCCGGCGACTTAGCCACGGCGAAAAACTCCCAAGGCCTTGGAGGGCAGCGCCTTGACCCACGCCCACCCGTTAGCCAGTCGCTGACGCACAGCAGGCTTTTGAGCTCGCTTGCCCACGTACACGGTCAACGTGATCGCAAGCGCCACCTCGGCGGGAATCTTGTCGATGTTCTTCGCCTTGAAGTAGCCTCCGAACGCATCCCGTAACGCGATCATCTCGCTGCGGCCTTCCTGGGTCCAGGTACCGTCCGGGTTCGCATCGGGTGCCCACTCCTGACCGAACAGCATGGAGCCCACGGTCACCCAAAAAACAGAAGCGTCTTTTCGGAGCCC
>JACXTT010014287.1_pt1 | contig 10403 bp, 9 predicted proteins | sample 9270951 | NCBI WGS metagenome assembly JACXTT01 (sample SAMN15532306, study PRJNA645909) | rock metagenome | isolation source: weathered quartz diorite | place: Puerto Rico | collected 2017-06-21
ATCGGTATTGGCGTTATGCGTAAGGGCGGTGGGAATTCTCAGGCGATGAATTGTTTGTGACGGGGTGTGGTGTTGCGATGCGTCGGACTCATAACCCTCAGTAATGACAGTGACTCTTGAGCAAGCGCTTGCCGTGGATCACGGCGACGATCAGCACGGTGTTTTTCTCAACTTACGCAGCCGCACCTCCACGTCGTCTTGCGTTAAGGTATCTTCGTTCTTGGCGCGTGTCTCGCCGCGGCGGGTCTTTTCAAGGACGTAAAGGTGATAGTGGATGTCTTCAAGCGTGCTGTCATCCGGCAGATGATCAAGGAGTTCTGCGGGCGGCCTCAACCAGACCCATGCGGGCGGCTTGTTCAAGCATATGGGCTACCTAATGGCGTTAAACGGGCATTCTTATGGCTGTTCATCTGGGACTCCGAGAAGGGTTGAAAGGATTCAAGAACCCTCATCTTTTCTCATCTCGGATGAACAACCTATTGAGAAACGACAGCTAGCCCAGCAGGCCGACAGGCTATTTAACCAGTCTGAGCTTGGGTTTGCCGGGCTTGTCGGCGCTGGGTTTGGGGGGTGTGCCGCCCTCCAGTTCGTTAAAGACCATGCCCTGGCCATTCTCGCGGGCGTAGATCGCCAGCACGGCGGAGATCGGTATGCTGACGTGGGTGGCTGAACCGCTAAAGCGGGCGTTGAACTCGATCTGCTCATTGCCGATTTCCAGGTTATGAGCGGCGGAAAGGCTGGTGTTGAGGATGATCTTGCCGTTCTGCACATACTTGGCGGGAACATTTACCTCCGGCCCGGTCACGTTGACGAGCAGGTGGGGCGCCAGTCCGTTGTCTACGATCCAGGTGTGGATCGCGCGGATCAGGTAGGGGCGGCTGGAGGTCATCTCCATATTGATGGGAGGGCTGCTCATCGTCTTTACCAATAGCTGAACACTGGGGTCTATTTTACACGACTTTCCTTTAGGCTCGCATCTCCCGCTCGGCCTCCGTCAGACTGGCCCGGAAGCCCCCGCGGGCGAACAGGCGCCCCGAATATTTGGCGATGTGCTTGGCCTGGGGCGGTAACTCGACCCCCAGATGCGGCAAACGCCACAGGATCGGCCCGATAACGCAGTCCACCAGCGACAACTCATCGCTCATGAAGAATGGTTTTTGCCCGAACAGCGGATCGCTGGCGGTCAGGCTGTCGCGCAGAGCTTTGCGAGTTTTGCTGAGGCGGTGATTCTCCGGGTTTTCCAGCTCCTCCAGCGCGCTATACCAATCCTGTTCAATACGGTACATCATGAGCCGCGCCCGCGCCCGCGACACCGGGTCTACCGGCATCAGCGGCGGATGCGGGAAGCGTTCATCCAGATATTCCATGATGATGAGCGAGTTGTAAAGCACCAGATCGCGGTCTACCAGGGTCGGTAGGGTATGGTAGGGGTTTAGATCTATCACGTCTTCAGGCAGGTGCTCGGGATCTACGTGGATAATGTCCACCGCGATATTCTTTTCGGCGAGCGCAAAGCGGGTGCGGTGACTGAAGGGACAAACCGGGCCGGAGTAGAGAGTCATGACCGATCTTCTATTGATAATTAACGACACAAGCTCCCCCCTGATATGTTTTGTGAAATAACTGTTTTTACGGGATTAAGTCATTGACTCTTTTGGGATAACTGATGAATAGCTAGGGTCATCCTGGGGCGAGTATACCTTAGAAGACACAGCGTCAATGGAGTGAGAGCCATATTTTTGATGAAACTTGTAATACTATTGACATCACTCTTGGCGTTGATCTACGATTCTAAATTCGACAATGATCTACTCGTTTAGGGGAGCTTTACTTTTGAGTATTGTGTAGGCTGAGTTGGGCGCCCACCCTGTCGCTCCCTGTTGTGATGAGTGTTTTAAGGATGCGTTTTTTGCAAATGCCGGCGCGCTGAGCGTAGCTGTCGAGGCATGTTCTGCAAACAATTCCCCGGGTGAGTCACTTAAGCCGACATAATCGTTAAAGGTTAGGGCGTGCTATTGCCGCGCGCCTCGTATTTTACGAGGTTAGCTAAGGCAGCGGCGGCCTGGTTCCCCACGTGTTCGCCGGTCCTAAGGGGGTATGAGGGGCCAGCGGACGTTATTGATATGTAGCGTGTATTCCAGACAGCGGAACTAACAAGATGAATGACACACTTCGGCGTTGGTTATTGACCTTCCTGTATCTCGGCGGCCTCCTGGTCGCCACGAGCGCTGCCGCGGCGGAAGCCCCCACGATTAAATATCCTGTGCCCCCACCGGGTGACTACAACGGCGATGTGGTCGAGCAGCCCATCGAGTTCCCGCACGACATCCATACCAAGGTCAATAAGATCAACTGTCTTTATTGCCATACCTACGGCCGCCGCAGCAAGGTGGCCGGTATCCCGCCCACCAGCAAGTGCATGGGTTGTCACCGGGTGATCGCCACCGACAAACCGCGTATCCAGAAGCTCACCGAATATTGGGAAAAACGTCAATCCATTCCCTGGAAGAAGGTGCACGATGTGCCGGACTTCGTACACTTCACGCACGAAAAACACCTCAAGAAATTCATCTTTGATAACGAAGATCTGGTGCAGAATCTCTCCGTGGACACCGTAGCGCCGGTGTGTGCGGCCTGTCACGGCGATCTCAGAGAGATGACGGTGGCGCGCAAGGTCAAGCCCATGAATATGGGTTGGTGCGTCGCCTGTCACGAGGCCAACGGCGGGCCCGGCGACTGCTGGAAGTGCCATAAATAATTAGACTGAAATACTGACGCGAACGGACGGTTAGCTATGAGTGGTAGTGAAATAAACCGCAGGGGCTTTCTCAAAATGATGGGGTGGAGCGCGGCGGGCGCGGGGCTTGCCGGTTGCGACCTTCCCTCCACGGTGACGCTGGAGCAGGGTAAAGAAACGGTGATGTCCTACCTTTCTCCCGAGGAATACGCGATACCGGGCATCGGAGTGTGGTACGCCTCCACCTGCATGCAGTGTGCGGCATTCTGTGGTATTCACGGCCGGGTGCGCGAGGGACACGCGCTGAAACTCGAGGGCAATCCCGATGCACCGTTGAACCGCGGGAAGCTGTGCCAGATGGGCCAAGCCGGCATCCAGGGCCATTATAATCCGGACCGCATTACCCAACCGCTGCTGCGCAAGGATGGCAAGCTTAGCCCGATAGGCTGGGATGAAGCCTGGAACCTGATCGGTCAGAAAATTTCCAATGCGCCGGGCGAACGCTTCGCCTGGGTCACCGGCACGCTGAGCGGCCACCAGGCGGTGTTGCTTGCCGCCCATGGCGAGGCGATGGGCTCTAAAAATCATTTTGCAGTCGAGGTGATCGGGCCGCACGTGGGTCGCGCCGTGAATCAGGATATGCTGGGCGAGGCCATGCCGCGCCTGGTGCTCGACAAGGCCAAGCTGATCCTCTCGCTGGGCGCCGATTTTCTGGGTACCTGGGTGTCGCCCACCCATTTCGCCACCGAGTATGCCAAGTTCCGTTCCGGCGCGCGCGGCATGCTGGTCCAGGTTGAACCGAAGATGACGCTCACCGGCGGCAACGCCGATCTGTGGGTGCCCATCCGGCCGGGTACCGAAGGCGTGCTGGCACTCGCCATCGCTAACGTATTAATGAAGGGCGGCGTAAAGGTTCCCGAGGCCGCTGTCGCCGCGGTATCCTCCTATGAGCCCGTCAAAGCGGCCGACCTCACCGGCGTCCCCGCCGAGCGCATCGAAAAAATCGCCGCGCTGCTCAAGCAACACAGCCCCAGCCTGGTGCTGGCCGGCGCGCCGGTGGAGGGCCATGCCCACGGCTATCAGGCTACTGCCGCCGTGCAGTTGTTGAATGTCATGCTGGGTAATGTCGGCCAGACCATCGTCTCGGCGGGTGGTTTCCCCTTTCCGCAACTGGCGGCGAAGAGCGGCAACACGCGCGACCTCATCGCCTTTGCCGACGCCGCCAAGAATCAAAAGCTGGAGGTTGCGTTTTTCTATGGCGCCAATCCCGTTTACAATGCCCCGCAATTCCTGGCGCTGTCCGAAGCTCTGCAAAAGATCCCGTTCAAGGTCGCCTTCGCCCAGTTTCCCGACGAAACCGCCGAGGCGGCCGATCTGGTCATTCCGCTGGCCTCATACCTGGAAGATTGGGGCACGCACGTGGCGGCCTACCAGCCGGAACAGGCCAGCATCACGGTGCAGCAACCGCTGATGGAGCGTCTATACAATGACACCATCGGCTTCGGCGATGTGCTACTCAAACTCCTGAAGCAGCGCTTGCCCGAACAGTACGCCGCCTGGGAAGATTACTACGCCTACCTGTACAACGCCGTGGCCACGCTGCCCGCCGAGTACAAGACCGGAGCCGCGAACGATAAGGCATTCTGGAATCAGACCTTGCAGAAAGGTGTGCTGAAGGTGGCCGCCGCCGCGCAAGAGCTGAAGCCGCAGGTCACCGAGATCAAACTGCCCGACGCGCAGCCGAATGAAGGCTATCCGCTCTACCTGGTGCCCTCCGCCCAACTGGGGCTGTGGGACGGCCGTCACGCCAACCTACCTTGGCTGCAAGAGGCGCCCGATCAGATCAGTAAGGTGGTGTGGGATTCCTGGGCCGAGATTCATCCCGCCACGGCGGCGAAACTCGGTATCAAGGAAGACGACATCATCGAGATTGCTTCGCCGCACGGTGCGATCAAGGTCAAGGCCTATCTGTTCAAGGGCGTACACCCGGACGTGGTTGCCGTGCCCATGGGTCAGGGCCACGAGGCCTACGGACGTTATGCCAAGAACCGGGGCATGAACGTGTTGAAGATCCTCGATCCTGTCACCGAAGCCAAGACCGGCGAGCTGGCGCTGTACGCCACGCGTGTTAAGCTGACCAACACGGGCAAAAATGAACCGCTGGTCATCGAGGGCCGCGGCAACAACAGTCAGCGCGGCCGCAAGCTGGTGGCGACTATTTCCGCAGATCAGTTCCGCAAGACGGAAGGAGCTTAAACCATGTCGTCGTTACAGCATCTGATAGACAACTGGTCGCAATACCGCAAGGGCATCGAAGAGGGCGGCTTTCACCACTACGAGCACCGCTGGGGCATGGCGATAGACCTCAACGCCTGCATTGGCTGCAACGCCTGTTCGACCGCCTGCTATGCGGAAAACAATCTCGCCGTGGTCGGTCCGGAACGCTATGCGAAGGGTCATTACATGCACTGGATGCGTGTGGAGCGCTATTGGGATGAACCCGAGAAGGAATTCCCGGAGCAGGGCGCGAGCTTCCTGCCGATGATGTGCCAGCAGTGCGGCGCGGCGCCGTGCGAACCGGTGTGCCCGGTGGTAGCGACCTACCACACACCCGACGGTCTCAACGCGCAGGTTTATAACCGCTGCATCGGCTCGCGTTACTGCAACAACAATTGCCCGTATCGGGTGCGCTATTTCAATTTCTGGTCGTATTACGAAACCTCCTGGCCGGAGCCGCTCAACATGCAGCTCAATCCCGACCTCACAGTGCGCGACAAGGGCGTGATGGAAAAATGCACCTTCTGCGTGCAGCGCATCCGCACCGCCAAGGACAAGGCCAAGATGGAGAACCGCAAGGTCAAGGACGGCGAGTTCACCACCGCCTGCGCGCAGGCCTGTCCCACCAATGCTATCCACTTCGGCGATCTGATGGACCCGGAGAGTCAGGTGACGAAGCTGTGGGCTACGCATCAGGTCTCGCGGGTGGACGAGCAAGGCCGTCCGCGTCACGAGCAGGATAAACAGAATCCCGATCTGCGTGGCTACCGCGTGCTGGAAGAGCTTAACACCGACCCGTCAGTGATGTATCTGGAACGGGTACGCGAGACCTTGGCGTGATAGTAATGCATTCAAGGCTCGATTTTTCAACCCCATCCCTTCCTTCCTCCATCGAGGGGGAAGGGGGTGTTGTGAAATCAAAAATGCTTTTTTTGATTTCGGACCTGACATAAAGCCATCGTGAAGGTAGAGGCTGGTATGAAAGATATAACGATACACTCCCAAGAAAAAGATATCCGCGAAGATCTGCCGTGGAAACAGATCAATACGGACATTCTGCGTTCCCTGGATAATCCGCGCCGGGGCTACTGGTATTCCATTATGGTTTGCCTGATGCTGCTCGCCATCGGCTTTACCGCCGAGGTGATTCAGTATCGGACCGGCATGGGCATGTCCAAGAACCACCCGCACATGTGGAATCTGTATATCGCCACCTTCATCTTCTGGATCGGCATGAGTCACTCCGGCACGTTGCTTTCGGCGATTCTGCACATTGTGCACGCCGACTGGCGCAAACCGATTTATCGTTTCGCCGAGGCCATGACCACCTTCTCGCTGATGACCGCCTTGCTGTTTCCGGTGATTCACTTGGGAAGGCTGTGGAATTTTTATTGGGTGGTACCTTATATTCCGTCGCGCGGCACCTGGCCGAATTTCCGTTCACCGCTGTCGTGGGACGGCTTTGCGATCATGACCTACCTCACCTCTTCGGCGTTGTTTTTGTACATCGGCATGTTGCCGGACTTGGCGATCGCGCGCGACAACACCACCGGCTGGCGCAAGCAGCTCTATAGTACGCTGTCGCTCGGCTGGTGCGGCAACGACCGCCAGTGGCGCGTGTTCCGCAAGGCCTACATGTTGATGGCGATCTTTTTAATTCCACTGGCGGTGTCGGTGCACTCCATCGTGTCGTCCGACTTCGCCATGTCCATGCAGCCGGGCTGGCACGTCACCACGTTCCCGCCTTATTTCGTGGCCGGCGCGCTGTACTCCGGCTGCGCGGCGATCATCACCCTGTTTATCCTGCTGCGTTATTACTTCCGCTGGGAAGAGTATATGACGCTGCCCATCCTGGAGAAGATCTGCAAGCTCACTTTCGCTATCGCCATGATGTGGACGTATTTGAATCTGGTCGAGTTCTCCTCGGTGTGGTACGGCCATGACGTGTACGGAAAAGAGGTGTTGTGGGGCAAGATGACGGGCGCCTATGCGCCGGCCTTCTGGAGCATGATATTCTTCGGCTCGGTGCTGCCGTTCACGCTCGCCTTCCGCTCGCTGCGCCGCCACATTCCCACCATGATGGTGGTATCCATTCTGCTCAACGTCGGCATGTGGCTGGAGCGCTGGATGATCGTCTCGCCGACCTTGTCTGAGTCGTTTTATCCGTGGGCATGGAATGTGATGTGGCCCACCATTACCTCCTGGGCCATCGTGTTGGGGAGCTTCGGCTGGTTCGGCCTGTTGTTCCTGGTGTTCGTGAAGATCTTCCCGTCGGTCTCCATGTATGAGGTCAAGGAAATGGTCTACCACCGCAAGCTCGCCACCGCAAAAGCGGCGGCGCATGTCGGTGGTGCCGCACCTGCCTATGGCGCGCACATGAAAAAGGAGGACGCGGTATGAAAAAGAGCCACCGCCTACTCGGCCTGTTCAGCAATTTTGAAGAAGCCACCAAGGCCATTTACGACATCCGCGCCAACAAGGTGAGCGGCGTCTCCGTCAAGGACGTGACCCTGATTTCGCCTATCGAGCACCCAGAGGTCGAAGAAGCGCTCGGCGATCGCGGCGTGCATGTGCAGTTTTTCACGCTGTTCGGAGGATTGTTCGGCCTGATCGGCAGTTGGCTGTGGATCTCCGCAGCGCAGGCCACCTTCCTGGTGCAGCCGCAGGGCGGCAAGCCGGTAGTGACCCTGGTCACCAACTTCGTATTGAACTACGAGATGATGATCCTGGGCGGCGTGCTGTTCACCCTGATAGGGTTGCTGGTCGGCGCACGCTTGCCGTCTCGCCCCGGCACGCTATACAGCGAAAAAATCAGTCTCGATCAAATCGGCATCCTGCTGGAGATTAACGAACCCAATCTGGCGCCGTTAAAGTCGCTGTTCCACCAACACAACGTAGTCGAAATACGCGAAGAGATCATTCGATGAAAGCCCCGCGCCTACTCCTTGCCTTGTCGTTGCTCGCTCCGGTGCTGGTGTATGCCTGGCCGTGGTCGCAGGACATGATGAATCAACCCAGCATCAAGCCTCAGGAACCGCAACGTAACGGACAATTGTCGCCGCTCCCGCATCGCTCGATTCCCGTGCAAGGCATCCCGACCCAGACCGCCAGCCGCGAAGAGGCCAAGGATCTGACCAACCCGTTTCCCCCCGACGAAGCTTCGATCAAAAAAGGCCGCACCCTGTTTCGCATCATCTGCGCCGCCTGTCACGGGCTGACCGGCAAGGCCGATTCTCCCGTGACGGACAAGATCGGCGCGATTGATCTTACCTCGGACTATGCGCAGAAGGATCTCACCGAAGGCTGGGTCTACGGCACGATCAGTCACGGCGGTGCGGTAATGCCGCCCTATGGCGTTCCGGCGGGCGGAGTCGGTTCTAACGATCTGTCGCCGGAAGAGCGTTGGCATATCGTCAATTATATTCGTCACGCCTTGACCAAAGAGCCGGCTGCGCCCGCTCCCCAACAAGCCGCCGCTCCACAAGCAGCGACTCAATAACAGCTTACATAAGGAGTATGGATTTAATGGAAAACTTCGGCAGTTGGTCAGTGTTGACCACGAATTTTTTAATCATCCTCTATATGGCGCTGGGCGCGATCACCCTGTCGGCGCTGCTGCACATGGCCAACGCCAAGTGGCGCTTCCAGGTACGCAACCTGGTGGCCAGCCTTGCGGTGTTGTTCCCGGTGGCGTTCGTGCTGCTGCTTATTCTGCTGTTCAACGGTGAGCATACCTTCCAGTGGCTGGCGCACGCCAAAGAGGGCGAGCATCACCTGCCGGGCTGGCACAATTATCCATTCCTGGTGGCGCGCGAGATCATCGGATTTGTCGTAGTGGTTGGGTTGTACAGTCTGTTTCTCAAGTACCAGAAACTGAGCGAGACCAACCCTTCACCCGCAATCGCGCGCGCCTTCCGTAACATCACCCTGCTCATCCCCTTCGCCTATGTTCCTTACGCAACCATGGTGGGCTGGGATTTTGAGATGACCCAAATGCCCGGCTGGCACAGCGCGAGCTACGGCGCCTACCACTTCGTCAGCAACTTCCATGCCTCGCTGGCGTTCATGGCGCTATTGTTTTTTGTGCTGAGCCGTTCCGGGAAACTCGTCAAGCCGTTGCCCGAGTTCGTGTTTAATTATCTCGCACAGTTCATGTTCGCCTTCACCATCTTGTGGACCTATTTATTCTTCACCCAATTTCTCATCATGTGGTACGGGCGCTTCCCCGAAGAGACGATCCGCTTTTTCAACATGATGTACGGCGGGCCGATGCAGCCCAACATGGAAGTCGGCGGTTACTCGCCGCTGTGGTGGACGTTTTTCACGCTCAAGTTCATCGTGCCGTTCACGACCTTCCTGTTCACCGCCAATCGGCACAATCCGGTGGTCATCATCACCGTAGCGTCAGGTATCTTGATCGGTACCTGGATCGAGCGCTACACCTGGATATCCGGTTCCGTGGATCCAAAGTTCTATCACTTCCCCATGACCTCGATTTTCGACATCGTGGTGACGGCGCTATTAGCGGTGGTGGTCTTTTTCTCGATACGTTGGTCGCTGAACCGCGCCGGACTGGTGAGACCGTAAGCCTCTCCGCTATCCCGCTTCCCCGCGGCGTGCTAACATCCTCGTTGCCATTATCGGGCAGTGGGGCTATTTATGCGCATCCGTAATCTGCTGTCGTTTCTAATCAAGTCCGTCATCACCGGACTCGCCGCCGCGTTTATCATCGTGGCCTTATACCCCGGTCTGCTCAAGAAGGGCGATACGGTCGTGGAGGTTAAGGAAAACACCCGGCCGGCGGCTGTCAGCTCGACTTCCGGCCCGTCCGCCTTTGCGCCCAGTTCCTACGCAAGAGGAGTGGGTCAGGCCGCGCCCTCGGTAGTCAATGTCTTTACCACCAAGGTCGTCACCCAGCGCCCGCACCCGTTTCTGGACGACCCCTTCATGCAGCGCTTTTTCGGCGACAACCCCCAGTTCGCCCCCCGCCAACGGCTCGAAAGCAGCCTTGGATCGGGAGTCATCATCAGCGACAAAGGCTACATCCTCACCAATAATCATGTGATAGACGGCGCCGACGAGATCCAGATTGCCCTCAGCGACGGACGCAGCGCCCAAGCGCAAGTAGTGGGCACCGATCCGGAGACCGATGTGGCGGTATTAAAGATAGAAATGGGCAAGCTGCCCAGCATCGTGATCGGCCAGTCGGATGCCCTGCAAGTGGGCGACGTGGTACTTGCCATCGGCAATCCCTTCGGTGTGGGACAGACCGTCACCCACGGCATCGTCAGCGCCACGGGCCGCAACCATCTTGGTATCAACACCTTTGAAAATTTCATCCAGACCGACGCCGCGATCAATCCCGGCAACTCGGGCGGCGCGCTCGTCA
>JACXTT010014288.1_pt1 | contig 10402 bp, 7 predicted proteins | sample 9270951 | NCBI WGS metagenome assembly JACXTT01 (sample SAMN15532306, study PRJNA645909) | rock metagenome | isolation source: weathered quartz diorite | place: Puerto Rico | collected 2017-06-21
CCCACGGCGCGGCGCGGCGGCTCGAGCCGCTGCTGGTTCCCCCCGCGGAGCGCGACGCCGAGATCGCCCGCGCCGCCTCGCTGCGCCGGCTGCCGATGAGCTCGCGGGAGACCTCCGACCTGCTGATGCTCGGCATCGGCGCCTTCACCCCCCTGCCCGGCTTCATGGGCGCCGCCGACTGGCGGCGCGTCTGCGACGAGATGCGCCTCGCCGACGGCAGCTTCTGGCCGATCCCGATCACCCTCTCGGCGACCGAGGAGCAGGCCGCGGCGCTCGCCCCCGACGAGGAGGTGGCGCTGGTCGACGGCGAGAGCGGGGCGCTGATGGGCACGCTCCGGGTGGAGGAGCGCTACCGCATCGACCGGCTCCACGAGTGCCGCGAGGTCTTCCGTACCGTCGATCCCCGGCATCCCGGGGTCGCCAAGGTGCTCGAGCAGGGCGAGGTCAATCTCGGCGGCCCGGTGCGCGTGCTCGGCGAGGGCCACTTCCCGGAGCGCTACGGGGACATCTACCTGCGGCCCCACCAGACCCGCGCCCTCTTCGAGTCCCGGGGCTGGTCGACGGTGGCCGCGTTCCAGACCCGAAACCCCATGCACCGCGCCCACGAGTACCTCGCCAAGGTCGCCATCGAGGTCTGCGACGGCCTGCTCATCCACCAGCTGCTGGGACGGCTGAAGGCGGGGGACATCCCCGCCGAGGTGCGGGTGCGCTGCATCGACGCGCTCGTCGAGGGCTACTTCGTCCCCGGCACCTGCGTCCAGGCGGGATACCCCATGGAGATGCGCTACGCGGGGCCGCGCGAGGCGCTGCTCCACGCGGTGTTCCGCCAGAACTACGGCTGCAGCCACCTCGTGGTGGGGCGGGACCACGCCGGGGTCGGCGACCACTACGGCCCCCTCGACGCCCAGCGGATCTTCGACGAGATCCCCCCGGACGCGCTCGAGCTGCGTCCGCTGAAGATCGAGTGGACCTTCTTCTGCTCGGGCTGCGACGGGATGGCCTCGGCGAGGACCTGCCCCCACGGTCCCGAGCGGCGCCTGCTCATCAGCGGCACCCGGGTGCGCGAGATGCTCGGCTCGGGCGAGGCGGTCGACGAGCACTTCAGCCGGCCGGAGGTCCTGGCGATCCTCCGCGAGCACTACGCCGGTCTCGACGAGCGGGTCGGGGCCGGGCTCCACTCCCACTGAGGACGAAGCGTGCCCACCTATGTCAACCCGGACAAGTGCGACGGCTGCAAGGCCCTGGACAGGCCGGCGTGCGCCTACATCTGTCCCAACGACCTGATGATCCTCGACATGGTGCAGGGCAAGTCCTACAACCAGGAGCCCGACCAGTGCTGGGAGTGCTACTCCTGCGTCAAGGTGTGCCCGCAGTCGGCGATCGCGATGCGCGGCTACAGCGACGTGATGCCGCTGGGCGCCAGCCTGACCCCGCTCCGCGGCACCGACTCGATCATGTGGACGGTGCAGTTCCGCGACCGGCGGGTGAAGCGCTTCAAGTTCCCGATCCGGTCGACCGGCTGGGGGAGCATCGAGCCCTACGAGGGCATGGCCGAGCCCGACTCCGCGAAGCTCGGCGACCCCCACCTGTGCGGTGAGGACACCTGGCTGGGGGTCGACACCCTGCCCGTCCCCGCCGGGACCGCGACCGCCGGGCAGAGGGGGTGACCGAGATGGAGGCACCCGCGCTGGAGATCGTCGACACCGACCTGCTCATCCTCGGCGGCGGCATGGCGGGCTGCGGCGCCGCCTTCGAGGCGGGCTACTGGGGGCGCGACAGGGGGCTGAGGGTCACCCTCGTCGAGAAGGCCGCGGTGGAGCGCAGCGGCGCGGTGGCCATGGGCCTCAGCGCGATCAACTGCTACATGGGGATGCGCCACGGCGAGAACCAGCCCGAGGACTTCGTGCGCTACGTGCGCCAGGACCTCATGGGACTCTGCCGCGAGGACCTCGTCTACGACATCGCCCGCCACGTCGACTCCACCGTCCACATGTTCGAGAGGTGGGGCCTGCCCATCTTCAAGACCGAGGACGGGCGCTACAAGCGCGAGGGCCGCTGGCAGATCATGATCCACGGCGAGTCGTACAAGCCGATCGTCGCCGAGGCGGCGAAGAAGGCGATCGGGGCGGAGAACGTCCACGAGCGCCTCTTCGTCTCCCACGTGCTCACCGACGAGGTCACCGGGCGGGCCACCGGCGCGGTCGCCTTCAGCGTGCGCGAGCACAAGGTGTACGTCTTCCGGGCCCGGGCGGTGATCTCCAGCGCCGGCGGTGCCACCGGCGTCTTCCGTCCCCACGCGGTGGGGGAGGGGCTGGGACGGATCTGGTACGCGCCCTGGAACACCGGGTCCGCGTACTCGCTGGCGATCAAGGCCGGCGCCACCATGACCCAGATGGAGCACCGGCTCGTCGTCACCCGCTTCAAGGACGGCTACGGCCCGGTGGGGATGTGGTTCCTGCTCTTCAAGGGCAAGGTGAAGAACGCCTATGGCGAGCTCTACGAGGACACCCAGCAGAAGGCCATCGCCCCCTACGCGCCCTACGACAAGGTGCGGCCGATCCCCACCCCGCTGCGCAACCACCAGATGCTCACCGATCGGGCCGAGGGCCGGGGACCGCACTACATGCGCACCGACGAGGCGCTCCAGGCGCTCACCATGGGGCTCGATCCCAAGGCGGTCCGCGAGATCGAGAGCGACGCCTGGGAGGACTTCCTCGACATGACGATGTCGCAGGCGCTGCTCTGGGCGTCGAACAACATCGACCCGGCGAAGATCCCCTCCGAGCTCACCCTCACCGAGCCGTACCTGATGGGCTCGCACTCGTCGGCGACCGGCGCCTGGGTGAGCGGCCCCGAGGACCTCGCCCGCGACGGCTACTTCTGGGGCTACAACCGCATGACCACCGTGCCCGGGCTCTTCGCCGCCGGCGACGGGGTCGGCGGCTCGGCGCACAAGTTCTCCTCCGGCTCGTACACCGAGGGACGGCTCGCCGCCAAGGGCGCGGTCTCCTACATCACCGACAACCCCGGCGCCATCGACCACGATCCCGCCCGGGTGGAGCAGATCATCGAGGAGCTCTTCGCGCCCTATCGGGTCTTCGAGGAGGGCTGCGGCAGGTCGACCAAGCCCGAGATCAACCCGGACTACTTCTCTCCGAAGCAGGGCCTGCACCGGCTCCAGAAGATCATGGACGAGTACTGCGCCGGGGTCGGCGCGAACTACATCACCAACGAGCCGACCCTGCGGCGCGGCATGGAGCTGATGGAGGTCTTCAAGGAGGACATGGCGAAGGTCGCCGCCCGTGACCGCCACGAGCTGCTGCGCTGCTGGGAGCTGCGTGACCGGATCTGGTGCGCCGAGGCGCACCTGCGCCACATCCTCCACCGCGAGGAGACCCGCTGGCCCGGCTACTACTACCGCATGGACCACCCGATGATCGACGACGAGAACTGGCGGGTCTTCGTGAACTCGCGGTTCGACGCCGGGAACGGCGGGTGGGAGATGTCGACGCATCCCTGCCACACCCTGGTTCCGTGAGCAGCGTCGCCGGGGTCGCGGTCGGGCCGGACGTCTCCGGCTCCGGCCACGACTCCATCCTCGTGGTGGGCGGCGGGATCGCGGGGATCACCGCCGCCCTCGAGGCCGCCGAGGCGGGGATGTCCGTCCACCTGGTCGAGCGCAATCCCCAGCTCGGCGGCCGGGTGGCGCAGCTGGCCCGGTACTTCCCCAAGCTCTGCCCGCCCGGCTGCGGGCTGGAGATCAACTACCAGCGGCTCCGCGACAACCGCGCCGTCCGCCTGCTCACCAGCAGCACCGTGGAGTCGATCTCCGGCGTCCCGGGCGCGTACGCGGTGACGGTGCGGGTCGAGCCCCGCTTCGTCACCGACCGCTGCACGATGTGCAACGCCTGCGCCGAGGTGTGCCCCGTCGACCGCCCCAACCCGTTCGACTACGGGATGAGCACGACGAGGACCGCCTACCTGCCCCACGAGGGCGCCTATCCGGCGCGCTACGCGATCGACGCCGCGACCTGCCTCTTCGACGAGTGCGCGAAGTGCGTCGACGCCTGTGCCTACGGCGCCGTCGACCTCCACATGCAGCCCGAGACCGTCGAGCTGCGGGTCGGCGCCGTGATCGTCGCCACCGGCTGGCGCCCCTATGACGCGAGGGCGATCACCAACCTCGCCTTCGGCCACTCGCCGAACGTCGTCACCAACGTGATGATGGAGCGGATGGCGGCGGAGAGCGGGCCGAGCGGCGGCCGCATCCTCCGTCCCTCGGACGGCGCCCCGGTGCGCAGCGTCGCGTTCATCCAGTGCGCCGGCTCGCGCGACCGTCTCCACCTCCGCTACTGCTCGAGCATCTGCTGCCTCGCCTCGCTGAAGGAGGCGAGCCTGGTGCTCGAGCGGAATCCGGACGCCCAGGTCCACGTCTTCTACATCGACCTGCGCACCCCGGGCACCTACGAGGCGTTCGCCGCGGGGGTGCTCGGCCATCCCCAGGTCCACGCGGTCAAGGGCAAGGTCGCCGACATCCTCGAGGATCCCGAGAGCGGCGAGCTCGTCGTCGTCGCCGACGACATGGTGGGCGCGGGGATGAGCCGGACCCGTGTCGACCTCGTCGTCCTCGCCACCGGGATGGCGCCGAGCCTCGGCGACGCCCCCGCCGCCGGGGTCGACCTCGACGAGGACGGCTTCGTCGCCGAGGGCACCGACGCCGAGTGCATCCTCGTCGCCGGCTGCGCCCGTGCCCCGGTCGACGTCGCCACCAGCACCGTCGACGCCACCGCCGCGGCGATGCGCGCGATCGCGCTGGTCCGGCGCGCCGCGGCAGGGGGGAGCGGGGGAGTCCCCCGCAGGATGAGGAGCTGACGATGGCCGCGAGGAGAACCGGCGTCTACGTCTGCGAGGGCTGCGGCATCGGTGAGTGCGTGAGCGCCGCGGCGCTGCTGGAGACCGTCGCCGGTGAGCCCGGGGTGACCGCGACCCGCACCTCGGCGGCGTTCTGCCTCGAGGACCGGGCGCGGATCCGCGAGGACGTCGAGAGCGAGGGCCTCGAGGCGGTGGTGATCGCCGCCTGCTCGCCGCGGGTGAACCGGCAGGTGTTCGACATGCGCCCCGCGCTGGTGCGCCGGGTGAACCTCCGCGAGCACGTCGCCTGGAGCCAGGCGCCGCAGGACGAGGCGACCCAGGAGCTGGCCACCGACCTGCTCCGCATGGGCGTGGCCGCGGCGCAGCACACCACGCCACCGGTGGCCCGCGTCGAGGACTGCGAGCGCCGCGTGCTCGTCGTCGGGGCCGGGCCTGCCGGGCTGAGCGCCGCGCTCAGCGCCGCCGAGGGCGGCTACGCGGTCACCCTGGTCGAGCGCGAGGCGGAGGCCGGCGGCTTCCTCCGCCGCCTCCACCGCGGCTACCCGACCCGCCCGCCGTACCGGTCGCTGGAGCCGGTCGACGTCGACGGGCTGGTGTCACGCGTGCTCGAGCATCCCTCGGTGTCCCTGCGCACCCGGACCACGGTGGGCTCGGTCGAGGGACAGCCGGGGCGGTTCCGGGCGACCCTCGAGGGTCCCGACGGCGCCGAGACCGTGGCGGTGGGCTCGGTGGTGATGGCCACCGGCTTCGAGCCGGTCGCCGCCGCGAGCTTCGCCGGCTACGGGCTCGGCGAGAACCCCGACGTGATCTCCTCGACCGCGATGGAGGACCTCTGCCGCGCCGGCGAGCTCCGCCGGCCCTCCGACGGCCGGCCGGTGCGCCGGGTGGCGATCCTCGCCTGCGACGGCCCCGCGGACACCGCCAACCTCCCGTACACCGGGAACGTCGTGAGCATGACCGCGCTGAAGCAGGCGATGTACGTGCGCGAGCGCGATCCCGAGGCGGAGGTCTACCTCGTCTACGAGGACATGCAGACCCCCGGCCGGGACGAGCTCTACTACCGGCGGGTCCAGGAGGACCACGGCGTCTTCCTCGTCCGCGGCCAGGTCCGCGGGGTGGAGAGCGCCGGGTCGAACGGCGACGCGCACCTGCGGGTGACCGCCCAGAACACCGTGCTCGCCGGCGACATCGTCCTCGACGCCGACCTCGTCGTCGTCCAGCAGGGCATGGTGCCGACCTCGGCGCTGCCGGCGGGGAGCTCCGCGCTCGCGCTGCGCTACCTCCAGGGCGGGACGATGCCGACCGGGAGGGCGGGCTTCGCCGACTCGAACTTCCTCTGCTTCCCCTTCGAGACCCGGCGCACCGGCATCTACTCGGCGGGCTGCGTCCACCGCGCCCAGGACATCGCCCAGAGCCGCCGCGACGGCGCCGCCGCCGCGCTGAAGGCGATCCAGGTGGTCGAGAAGGCGGCGTCGGGGCAGGCGGTGCACCCGCGCGTCGGCGAGCTCGGCTACCCGCAGTTCCTGATGAGCCGCTGCACCGCGTGCGGGCGCTGCACCCAGGAGTGCCCCTTCGGCGCCCTCGAGCTCGACGGCCAACGCCACCCGGTGATCAACACCAACCGCTGTCGCCGCTGCGGGATCTGCATGGGTGCCTGCCCGGTGCAGGTGATCTCGTTCCCCGACTACTCGGTGGAACAGATCTCCGCGATGCAGAAGGTCATCAGCCTCCCCGAGGACGACGAGGAGAGACTCCGCGTGCTCGTCCTCGCCTGCGAGAACGACGCCTACCCGGCGCTCGACATGGCGGGCATCAACCGGCTGCGGCTCCCGGTCGAGCTCCGGGTCGTCCCGGTGCGCTGCCTCGGCTCGGTGAACGCGGTGGTGGTCGCCGACGCGGTGCAGCGGGGCTTCGACGGCGTCGCCCTGCTCGGCTGCCGCTCCGGACCCGACTACCAGTGCCACTTCATCCAGGGCAGCGAGCTCCTCGGCAAGCGCATGGACAACGTCCGCGAGACCCTGGGACGGCTGGCCCTCGAGGAGGAGCGCGTCCAGGTGCTGGAGACCTCGATCGCCGACTCCCGGCGGCTGCCGGGGGTGCTGGCGGGGTTCGTCGACCAGGTCCGCGGCCTCGGCCCCAACCCGATGAAGGGGTTCTGACCATGAGCACCGTGGATCGCGCGCCGGCTGCGCCTGTCGCCCTGCGCCCCGACGGCGGCTTCCTCCGCGACCTCGTCGAGCGCGCCGGCGACTCCTTCAAGCGCTGCTACCAGTGCGGCACCTGCTCGGTGGTCTGCCCCTTCTCGTTCGCGGGCACGAAGCTGCCCCGGCAGGAGATGGCGCTCGCCCAATGGGGGCTGAGGGACGCGCTGCTCGACAGCCCGAACCTCTGGATGTGCACCACCTGCGGCAACTGCGCGCGGCTCTGCCCCCGCGAGGTCGACATCCCCGGCACCATCCGTGCGGCGCGCGAGCTGCACCTGCTCGAGCGGGGCACCACCCCGGAGCTGACCACCGCCTTCGAGAACACCACCCGCCACGGCAACCCCCTCGGCCTCCCGGCGCGGCGGCGCGCCGGCTGGACCGCGGGCGCGGGCGTCGAGGTGCCGGTGCTGTCGAGGGTGAAGCGCCCGGTCGACGTGCTCCTCTGGGTCGAGTGCTACTGGTCCTACCACCCCCGCGGGAACGCCGCCGCGCAGGCCACGGCGCGGATCCTCACCGCCCTCGGGGTCGACTTCGGCATCCTCGGCGCCGAGGAGCGCTGCGTCGCCGACTCGCAGCGGCTCGCCGGCGAGATCGGCATCTTCGAGGAGGCCGCGGAGCGCAACCTCGAGACCCTGCGGGGCCACGAGTACTCGCTGATCGTGACCCCCGATCCGCACGCGTACAACGCCTTCCGCAACCTCTACCCGGCGCTGAACGGTGGGGTGGCGCTGCCGGTGCAGCACTACACCCAGCTGCTCGCCGCCCGGGTCGGGGAGCTGGAGCTCCACCCGGTGGCGCCGCGGCGGGTCACCTTCCACGACCCCTGCTACCTGGGACGGCACAACGGAGAGTTCGAGTCGCCGCGGCGGTTGATCGAGGCGATCCCGGGGCTGACGCTGACCGAGATGGCGCGCTGCCGGGCGAACGGGTACTGCTGCGGCGGCGGCGGGGGTGGGATGTGGAACAGCTCCTTCGTGAAGGACCACGCAGAGGAGCGGCTCGCCGAGGTGCGGGTGCGCGAGGCGGTGGCCACCGGGGCGGAGGTGCTCGCGGTGTGCTGCCCCTTCGAGGTGTCGCTCTTCGAGGATGCGGTGAAGAGCACCGGCAACGAGGGCGCGCTCGCCGTCCGTGACATCGCCGAGCTGCTGGACGAGTCGCTGACGGGGTAGGGGAGCTCCTACGCCTCCCCGTCCTGGATCAGCCGGAGCAGGTGGTAGAGCAGCACCAGCTGGGTCAGGGCCAGGGGCTCGCTGCGCCTGGCGCCCTCGAGCTGGCCCAGCGAGGTGGGCACCGGCTCCTCCTCACCGAGGAGGCTCCAGATGTGCCGCTCGACCTCGGCGCTGTGCTCCTTGGGGGCGTGGCCGTGGACGTGGAGGGCGTCGACCGGCTTGCCGTCCTCGTCGCGCACCAGCTTGAGGTGGATGGCGCGGCGGTTGTCGTCGGTGAGCACCGTGGAGAGGTCGGGGTGGCGGATGGTGGGCCGGAGCAGCAGCGTCGCGCTCAGCGGGTGGTCGCTGCCGCCGGTGGCGGAGCGGCCGGGGTGGGTGTGCCCGTTCGCCCCGTTGGCACCGTGGTGGAGCGGCGCGAACTGCACCACCACGTCGGCGTGACGGCGCTGGGGGCGGATGAACTGCGCCGACTCCGGCTCGCGCCGGGTCAGCTCGGCGAGCACCTGGCCCACCGAGTAGCCGCGCTTGCGGCAGTCGCGGTCGATCTTCCAGCCCTGGCGGATCTCCTCCGGCGGGTCCATGTAGACGGTCACGTCGAAGCAGGCCCGGGCCAGCTTGGTGTAGATCGGCAGCAGCCCCTCGACGATGACGATGTCGCTGGGCTCGATCAGCTCCGGCCGCCCGAAGCTGCCGGTGCGGTGGTTGTAGACCGGCTTGAGGATCGGCTGGCCGGTGGCGAGCAGCTGCAGGTGCTGCTCCATGATGTCGATGTGGTTGCACTCGGGGTGCAGCGGGGTGAAGGGGAGGTGCTTGCGCTCCTCCCGGTCGTACCGGTGGTAGTCGTCGGCGCAGACCGCGGTGACCCGCAGGTGCCGGAGCGCCTCCACCAGGCCGGCGGTGAGCGTCGTCTTTCCCGAGGCGCTGTCGCCAGCGATGGCCAGCATGACAGGGCGCCGGGTGCGCACCGTCGTAGCGCTTCGAGCGCGCCGCATGGCCATCAGCTTCTCGGGCATACCCACTCCTCCGCAGTCTGTCCTGACGACGTTACCGCTGCGCTCCGGCCGAAGCCTCCCCCACGAGGGGGAATGATGCGGGGAGGCCAAGGAGCCCCATCGTCCCACGCCTTCCGGGCGCCGTCGACGGCGACCCTCGGGCGAGCTAGAGTGGAGCTGCGCGGCCGCCCCTGCGGCGCGTCAGGGGAGCTGTATGTCGGGGACGGTGGAACGGCCGGCCGCCACGGAGGAGGCGGCGGCGGCGCCCGCGCCCGCGCCGCGGGTGAGGCTCCGCGTGCTCCTGGTGGACGACCACCAGATGGTCATCGACGGCCTGCGCGCCATGCTCGCCAACTACCCGGGCCGGGTCGAGGTCGTCGGCGACTGCAGCACCCTCGAGGGGGTGCTCGCCCGGCTCCGCACCGACCCGCCCGACGTCGTTCTCCTCGACGTCCGCCTTCGCGGCCAGAGCGGGCTCGACATCTGCAGCGAGGTGGTGCGAGCCCGACCCCAGACCAAGGTCGTCTTCCTCACCGTGTACGACGACGAGCAGTACCTGTTCCAGGCGCTGCGGCTCGGCGCCGCCGGCTTCCTGCTCAAGCGGGTGACCGGCGCGGAGCTCGTCGACCACCTCGAGCGTGCCCGCGACGGCGAGATCGTCATCGACCCCTCGATGGCCGGACGGGTGGCGCTGGCCGCGGCCCGGCTGCAGAGCGGCGAGTTCTGGCCCGGCGCCCACCTCGGGCTGAGCCAGCGCGAGAGCGAGGTGCTCCAGCTCATGGTCGGGGGGCTCAGCAACCGGGCCATCGCCCAGCGCCTCTTCGTCGGAGAGGAGACCGTGAAGAGCCACACCCGCTCGATCTACCGCAAGCTCGAGGTCGGCGAGCGCGCCCAGGCCGTCGCCGTCGCCCTGCGCGAGGGCCTCTTCCACTGAGCCTCGACGAGGCCCCCAACGACCTCCACGCCCCCCGGGGGGAGGAGGAGAACGAGCTGCTGCGGCGGATCATCGCCACCTTCTCCGCGGGCCTCGATCTCGACGGCACCGTCCGCCGGCTGGCCCAGCTGATGATCGAGGTCACCGCCGCCGACGTCTGCTTCGTCCACGTCCTCGACGAGACCGGGCGGCGGCTCGTGCTCGCGGGTGGCACCCCGCCCTTCGACGAGC
>JACXTT010014290.1_pt1 | contig 10400 bp, 7 predicted proteins | sample 9270951 | NCBI WGS metagenome assembly JACXTT01 (sample SAMN15532306, study PRJNA645909) | rock metagenome | isolation source: weathered quartz diorite | place: Puerto Rico | collected 2017-06-21
CGACGGCTTGCTGATTGCGGCGTGCAATGGCCTCATTAACGGTCAGCCTTTGCGAATCGAGCCGTGCCCTGGCATTCTTTAGTGCTACCTGCGCAGTTTCAAGCTTATCCTTGAACTGGTCGTATTCGAGCCGTGATATAACGCCGGATTCGAGCAGTTGGCTGTTGCGATTGACCTCGCGCTGGGCGGTATTGACATCCACCTGTGCCCTGTCAACGTCCGTTTGGGCCGTGACAACGTTCTGGCGAGCGGTGCTTACTGCAGCATCGGCCCCATTCAGGGCCTGCTGTGCCTGGGCAAGCTGATTTTGCGCTCCGGCTACCTGGGTCTGCGAGACTCTAACATCGTCCTGAGCCGTCTGAAGTGCCGCTACCTGCGCGTCCGTGCTGGATTGAAGTTGATTCGGGTCCAGCTTGACCAGCGGCTGTCCCTTTGTCACATGGTCGCCCTCTTTTACATAGATATCCTCTATCCGGCCCTGCACCTCGCTGGTAAGATTCATGAACTGTATCGGTCGCACCTCTCCAGACGAGGTCACAGTTGAACGCAGCTCAGGTCGCGTCTCGATCTTGACCACCGTGACCTCGGGTGTATCGGTCCTCGTCGCAAGGACGCTTATCACGATCACCAGCAGGATCACGAGACCCAGCCCGATCAATCCGAATAACTTTGTTTTACGGCTTAATGCCATATAGCTCTCTTCCTCTCAATAAAGTATCTTCGTGGTTTTCCGATAGAAGTTTCAAATTGTAAACTGCACAATGTATCAATCGGATATTACGACGCATTTTTCTGCCGAGTTTCAAAAAAGTGTGGGATGCGGACATCCAGCAAATGATCTTCGAACCAAAACGACAGGCAAAACGTAAAATAGCGTTGGAATTATGATTTACGAACTATCGTTTAACGGTTAAAATATCAGGTGATATTATATTTCTCGCCAACATAACAAGGGCGAGTGTAAATACTGATGATCAAATGTCATGCATGTCAAACGGCAAACCTGGACACATCGCGGTTCTGCGATGAATGCGGGACCAGGCTGGCGCAGCCGGTAACAGAGCCAGCGCCGCCAGAATATGTGCCGCCCATGGTCGAATTGCCGACTCAGCAGCCGACCAGCGTTACTTCGCTTGGGATCCCGCCGGTAACTCCTGAACCACCACATGCCCGGATAGCTTCGGTTGGCCAGGATGATCAGCCTAAAAAAATGGCTCACGCAACACTTGTAATCGAGCGTGGCTCGGCAATTGGGACGGAATTTAACATTACATCGGACGAAGCCACCATAGGGAGGTGGGATGCTGATAACGGCGTTTTCCCTGAGATCGATCTGGACACGCACGATAACGAAGCCAAAGTCTCACGGCGGCATGCCCGCATTATCAGAAATAACGGCTCGTATATGATCGAAGACCTCGGTTCGACCAACGGGACATATGTTAACCGGGGCCGCCGACTACTGCCGGGAAGCCCACAGGTCCTGAGCGATGGTGATGAAGTGATCGTCGGAAAGACATTTTTGCGATTTCACATCACACAGTAGGAAAAGACAACGAGTTTTATAAAATGACCACCTGTCACGAATGCAACTCAAAGATCACTGATATCGATGCGTTCTGCCCCTTTTGCGGTGTAACGCTCGAACCTGTCGCGCTTTCTGCCGATGGCGAGGTCGATGTGTCGTTCGAGCAAACCATCGCCGTTGATGATGAAAAGCCTAAAAAGAAGAACAAGGTCAAAACAGATGCCGTGCAAGCCGATCCAGTGGCGGAAAAGAAAGATATCTCACTGGAAGCTGAGGTCCCTGCAAAGATCGAGACTAAAACGGAAGCCGATCGCACTGAACCAGATCCATTTGCCGATGGGATCGTCGAAACGCAATCGTCTGATGAACCCCATTCCGATCATACAGACAGGGTTGAAGATGCAGTGAGCGAGACCACTCCGAATTTCACTTCTCCCGAGCGCGACAGCAAAAAGGCAGGCCTCAAGCCATTAGACGAGGGAACTCTGCTTGCTTCGCGTTACGAGATATCCAAAAAAATTGGCGGCGGCGGCATGGGGGCTGTTTACCTGGCTTTCGATAAGAACCTCGGCGCTGTACAGCGCGCGGTCAAGGAAATGGTGCAGTCTCATATTGCGGAGGATCAGCAGAACAAGGCCATCGAGGATTTTCGACGTGAATCGATGATCCTATCAAAGCTCGATCATCCGTCGATCCCGACGATCTACGATTATTTTTTTGATGACACAGAGGGCCGATTTTACCTCGTGATGAAGTATATTTCCGGAGGTGATCTGTCAACACGTCTCAGGGCGGCCCCCGGAGGCAGGATAGATGAAAAGACGGTAACCGAATGGGCCTTTGAAATATGCGATGTGCTCGACTACCTGCATAGTCAGAGCGAACCGATCGTTTACAGGGACCTCAAACCGTCGAATGTAATGATAGACGGCGGCACGGGACGTATCGTGCTTATTGATTTTGGTATTGCGAGATCGATCGGGCAGCAGATGGAAAAAGGCGTGACCGCCGTCGGGACGATGGGCTATGCGCCGCCGGAGCTTTTTAGCGGCAACGTCGAGCCAAGATCTGATATTTACAGCCTCGGGTCAACGATGTTTCATCTACTGACAGGTGCTGATCCACAGAATAACCCGCTGCTGATCTTTGATTTTCAAAAGAACCCGCGGCCTCGCCAGATCAACCCTCAGTTGTCGGACCAGATGGAATACATATTGATGAGGGCGGTGGAATACAATGCAGATATGCGTTTTTCCAGCGCTGCCGAGATGCGCCACCTGCTTTCCGACCACCTCGACGAACTGAAACGCGGAAGCGTGACATACGGAGTGACCGAAATACCGGCAGCCGTGAGCCTGGCGAACCAGAGCGTTTTTTGCGGTTTTTGCGGGCAGAGGATCGTCGCCGCCGATCTCTTCTGTGCATTTTGCGGATCAAAACAGCCGATCGCGCAGCAGGGTGTTCATTCAGAGATCTATGGACGGTCGGCCCCGACTGCCAAGCTGGTAATTGACGGCACAAGCGAATTGGACGTCCCTGCATTTACGCTTGAGAAAAACGAGAACCTCGTCGGCCGACGCGATCCAATGTCGAATATCTTTCCGGAGGTAGATCTTTCAAAATTCGACCCGCAAACAAAGATCTCGCGCCGGCACGCGCGTATTTGGCGGGACGGCGGTAAATTCATGGTCGAGGACCTTGGGTCGTCGAATGGCACAATATTATTGCCGAGCGTAAGCGATTCCGTCCGGCTGCAACCGCGTCAGCCTCATCCGCTGGCGAACGGTGACCGGCTGCGACTGGGCGATACTACATTACACTTTTTGATCGGATAGAATGCTAGACCTGATCGGTATGGCCGCTGTCGAATTGGCAAAAGCCCCTGTAAATACTTTTCGTATGGAAAAGATCGTAGATTTTTCTCCTGATAATCTTAAAGCGCCGTTTGTTTTGCGTTGTGGTGCTCTCTTCATTGATTATATGGTGTTGGTAGCGGCCCCGATCGCCTGGCTGATGTTCCCAAAGCTGCTGGGAGCCACCCAGACGGGCGGAGGCGTCGGCAACACTGGCTGGACGATCGCAGTGGTACTCGGCATTGCCGATCTTCTCGTTTTTCCTTTACTTCGCGGCAAGACCATCGGCAAGGCGTTGACCGGCCTCACAATAGTAAGGATGGACGGGACCAAGGCCGGCATAACCAATATCCTTCTTAGAAATGTGTTGGGTTATCTATTGACGACGGTGACGCTCGGACTAGGCTTTTTGTTCGCAGCTGTCAGCGGTTCGGGCCGTGCGCTGCACGATTACATAAGCGGAACCATTGTCGTCAGCGGCCGCAAACGCCGCAAATTATAAACATCTATGGCACATCTCGTCATTAGCCATGCATCGGGTTCATCCGACAGTTATCCGATCTCGCGTCTGCGGACGACGATAGGGCGATCGGCGCGGAGTGATATCTGTATCCCGGACGGGTTCGCGTCGCGTTTACATGCCGAGATACGACAGGAAGGCGATTCATTTTGGCTGCAGGACCTCGGGTCTGCCAACGGTACCAAGTATAACGGTGTACCATTGGCCGCTCCGGTCCCGATCTTTGCTGGCGGTGAGATACAAATTGGCGAGACACGCATCAAGTTCGACGATGACGGGGTCTCGTTAAGAGGCTCCGGGGCGACGCTGATAGCTGACAGCACCGCAATGCTGGATCCCGCAAATACCATTTCGCTCTCGCTTCGCAAGGCTCCAACCACAGAATTGCTCGATTCGACACTTTCGACGCGAACCGATCTGCTGGGGCTGATCAGCAAGGTTGGGGTCGCCCTGCTCTCTTCGAGCGGCCTCGACGAAACTCTCGACCAAGTTGCTTCGCTTGTTTTCGAAGCCGTCCCTGCCGAGCGCGTCGTCATCATGCTCCGGGATGAAAAAGCGAATGCCGGGATGGAGATCAAGGTCGCACGCATTCGCGGTCAGGAAGAAACAGTTGACGAGGTGCGCATCAGCCGCACCATCATGAACGAGGTGATCGAGAACGGCAAATCTGTGTTGACCTCGGACGCCCAACACGACCCGCGATTCGCCAGCCAGACGATCGTCCTGCAGGGCATTCGATCAGTGTTAGCCGTGCCGCTAAGCGTCGATGAACGCCATGTTTTCGGCCTGATCTACGCCGCTTCGCCGACGAGCCCCGTAACCTTCCAGCGCGAACATCTGGACATACTGACAACGCTTGCCTCCGTCGCATCGATCCGGGTCGAGAATGTCAGCCTGCTCGACGAACGGATGAACCGCGAGCGTATGGAAAGGGAGCTGGAGCTTGCGACCGAGATACAACAGCGTTTTCAACCATCGGGCCCGCCAGTTGTCGAAGGATATGAATTTCAGGGGATCTCATTCTCATGCTACGAGATCGGCGGCGATTATTACGATTTTATCCCGCGATCCGATGGCAGGATGTTCATTGCGTTGGGCGACGTTTCGGGTAAGGGAACTGCTGCGGCTCTGCTGATGTCGAGCCTCCATGCGGCTATTCACGGCCAGGCAGCCGCCGAAAGGCCTCTTCCTGACGCCGTCGAGGCTGTTAACCGTTATCTGTCCGAAAACACGCCAGCCAATCGCTTTGTCACGCTTTTTGCAGCTGAGCTTGACCCCACATCCGGCGAATTGGAGTTCATCAACGCCGGCCACAATCCTCCACTGATCGGCCGCACTGACGGCACCATCGAACAACTCTCTTCGGGCGGATTTCCACTAGGGATCATGCCGGACGCTGAATTTGAGATCGGGAAGGCTTTATTGCGACATGGTGATGTGTTGGTGATCTATTCAGATGGTGTTTCCGAGGCAAACAACCTCAGCGAGGAGGAATTCGGACTCGACCGGCTGTCTGATGTGCTAAGAACCAATGTTAGTCTCACGGCCTCAGGCATACGAGACAAGGTCGAATCCGCACTCTCTACGTTTACCGGAACGGCCCCAGCCAACGACGATATCACCCTTGTTATCGTAAAAAGAGCGACTGCATCCGCTTCAGCATCGTCCTGATGCGGTGCCATCCGATCCATTCAATATTTCAATGGTTAAAACTTGTTGACCAGTCTCGACAATAAGCATTAAAATATAGAAGTGCGCGTGTGTTGCGCCGACCCCTCAGATGCCCACCCAAAGACGAAAGTTCAGCCTGATCTACTTTGTTGTTGCGACGCTGCTGCTCGTCGGGCTTGTCCCGCTAGTATTGACAGGCTGGTTTCTATCCGACAAAAGCGGGCGCGAACTGCGGGCTTCGGAAAACCGTTACCAGATCCAACTAGTTCAGGAAAAAGCCAGGCAGATCGAGATATTTGGAAGGCGGATGGGTGCATTAGTGACCAGTCTTTCGACTGCATTGGAACTTTCGAGGGATCCTGCGGTCATTTCTTCGGCCCAGACTGAAACGCGGCTTGGATCACTGCTTCGCGAAAATCCTGACCTGCTTGCTCTCTATGTCAAACCTGCCAATGCTGATTCGCTGTCAGTATTTCGTTCCGAAGCCCTCAACCGTAGCGACGTTGATGCGATAGCCCTCGACGTCGTTCCACAACCCGGCAGGCTTACCGTCGGCGATCCACGCGTACTTGGCAGCAGCGGACAGGTCGTAATGACATTTTCATCGAGCGTTATGATAAACGGCTCTAACGTCGCTACGATCACGGTGATCGCGTCCTTGCAGAATATCTCGCAGAATGTCGTCGGCCTGACCGCCGCCCGTAACGAGGACCTGTGGAATGCCGGCCTGCCTATAATTTTTGTCGTAGATCGCAAGGGCGAGACTGTTTTTCACCCGGATCCGCTGTTCGCAGCCTCGCGGCGGCCGATGGGCGATCTCAGGATCGTGCAGGAATGGCTGGAATCGGGCGATCAGGTCCAATCGGCGCTCGTTCCATTTAATGCCGTGTTCAATGGCAGCGACCATGCGATGATTGGGGCATATTCGACGGCGCAGATTACCGAAGGCCACAATCTGGGCATCATTACGATGCAGGATGAGGCTCACGCTCTCGCTTCAGTGGGCGAAATGCGGACACAGACGTGGATTATCAGCATGGCGTTTGCGTTGCTGGCCCTGGCAGTTGGTTTCGTTGGGGCGCGATATATGACATCGCCCCTGTTGAGGCTGGTCAACGCCGCCAAACAGATCGCTGCCGGTGATTTTTCGTCACGGGTAGAGACTCGAAACATCACCGAGATCGGCACGCTCGGCGAAACATTTAACGTAATGACCGAAAAGATCGAGGACCAGATAGCAAATCTCGCAAAAGCTGCCCAAGAGAACCGTGAGCTTTTTGTCGGGACGGTCAAGGCCCTCGCCGCGGCCATCGACGGCAAGGACAAATACACACGCGGCCACAGCGAACGCGTCGCCCGCATATCCGTCGCCATGGGAAAACGGCTTGGCATGCCGGATGACGAACTCGAAACGCTCAGAATGAGCGCGCTGCTTCACGACGTAGGCAAGATCGCCATCGACGACGCGATCCTTAAAAAACCCGCCGCCCTGACAGACGAAGAATACGAGATAATGAAGACACACCCGCAGCGCGGCTACAAGATAATGTCGCAGATACCCGCGATGAAGGATTTCCTTCCCGGCATGTACATGCACCACGAGATGGTCAACGGCAAGGGATATCCGCAGGGCCTCACTGGCGACCAGATACCACTGCAGGCAAAGATAATCTCGGTCGCTGACACGTTTGACGCGATGACGATCGACCGCCCGTATTCAAAGGGAATGGATCTGCCCGCGGCATTGGAGCGGCTTCGCAGTTTTGTGGGCACGCGGTATCAATCCGATGTCGTCGAAGCCCTCATTGACGCCTGTCACGCGGGCGAGGTTGCCAACGGCATCGTTCGGCAATTGGCGCAAAAGCGTGCGGTCGAGGATGAAATGGACGCGATGCTCGACCGGCTGGTCGCGTGAAAATAACATGGATACGCAAAAGGACAATGAGATCTGGCAGGTCGACGCGGGCGGCAAGATCTACGACACGAATTTCGCCGAACTGACCACGTGGATCGACGAGGGCTCGCTGCTTCGTGTGGACCGCGTGCGCAAGGGCAATCTTCGCTGGATCGAAGCCGGCAAGGTGCCGTCGCTCATCGCTGTATTCAATGCAAAGGAGAACGGTCAGCCCGCGCCGCCGCCGGTCGTCACGACTACAAAGCTTTCGCCCACCGAATTGCCCGGTAGTTCACCGGACAAGAGCCCGTCTCCCTACGAAGGGGTGGAAGTTCAGACTACAGTCGGTACTGAGGGGGTGGTGCCTTCGTTCACCAACGACGCAGAGCCGACCGACCCTGTCTGTGCAATGCACCCTGACGCTCCTGCGGCGTATGTCTGCGGCACGTGTGCGAGCAAGTTTTGCAAGGCGTGTCCCAATTCCTACGGCGGAACGGTCAAGGTCTGTCCATATTGCGGCGCTATGTGCAGCGCTATTGAAAAAGATCAGCCGCAAACCGACCGACCGCAATATGACACCGCCGCCGGTGGAGGATTTGGCTTTGGTGATTTCGCACGGTCGCTCGCTTATCCGTTCAAGTTCAAGGCGAGCCTGGTATTTGGGGCGATAATGTTTGCATTTTTCTCGATCGGCCAGAGCGTGGGCGGTTTTGGCGGGATATACATGATGGCGCCGGCGATATTCTGTGCGCTGATGGCAAATGCATTGTCATTCGGCGTATTGGCGAACACGGTCGAGAATTTTGCGCAAGGGCGTATCGGGATGAATTTCATGCCCACTTTCGACGAATTCTCATTATGGGACGATGTGGTGCATCCTTTCTTCCTCAGCATCGGCGTTTACATCTCGTCGTTCGGACCTTTTATCGCGGTGTGTCTCGTCGCGTTCTTTATGGTGATCGGCGCTGTCAACAAGGAGATGAACGGCCTGCAATCGGACGCCGCCCGCTCGATCAATCCCGACCTGCCCTACGCAGCCAATGCTGCCCGCCAGAGCGACCAGATACGTTCGATGGTCAATCGGGCATCCGAATATCAAAAGCGGCGTGTCGAGCAATTGCAAAAAGGACAGATCGAGCCTGGACAGGCACCCGACCTGAGCGGTATGCCCGACCCGGACGAAAAGGAATTCGAGCGGATGAACCAGATGATCCAGCAGCAGCGCAAGTCGCAGCTCGAATCCGTCGTCGGCAAAACGCCCGAGACGCGTGCCGCCGAACAGCAGGCGTTGATCAAACAGATACTCGGTTACGGGGCGTTTTTCCTGATAGTGGGCGGTATCTGCCTGTTGTGGGGACTGTTTTATTTCCCGGCGGCGTGTGCGGTCGCTGGCTACACGCACTCGTTCGGCGCGACGCTCAACCCCACGGTTGGGCTCGACACCATCCGCCGTCGCGGCCTAGATTATGTCAAGATACTGCTGATGGGACTGCTTATCGTAATAATGTCCGGTGCGATCGGCATCGGCATCGGCATCGTGTTGATGCCGTTTAATCTGCCCGGTGTCGGCAACGTCCTCGGCAAAGGCATCACGAGCCTGTTCAGCTTCTATTTCTCGGTAGTATTCTCGTGCATCATCGGTTTCGCACTCTACAAAGCCTCCGACCGGCTCAAACTGCCTTCGTAAATACTCTTTACAGTCATCGATAAAGTGAAAAATGACGGCTGTCATGTGTGAACGGCCGTCATTTTTGTGTGTGTGGTGTCTGCTCAGGTCGATGTGAAAGTCATTCAACTTTAGGCGAAAGGCTTTCAACTATGGGTTGTCAATGTTGAGTTTTATGCGGCCTCGCTCCTATTGTGGGCGGGCGGTACTCAACTCTATGCGGTCGTAGTCCAATTCTATGCGGTTATGGTCGAACTCTATGCGGCGAACCTCGAATATCGTACGCAGCGTGTCAAACCCTATGCGGGCAATGTCTATTTAACGCGTTTGAGATTACGGAACTGCAAGCCCTTGACCTGATTCCATTCGTTGCTGTTTCGGCCAAAGGCGGCCAGCACATACTCCTTAAAAAGCGTTCCGGTGTTATAGACGTTCGTTGCATTGATGTAAAAGACGTCATCGCGATCGTCGAGCGAGTTGGCAAAGGGCACGAACGTGGCCGATATGGCGTCAACCTTTGCCTGCAGGTCCGCAGAAAAAACTTTAATCGAGGCGGTTTTGAGATCGGTCTCATTCGGCTTATAGAGCGACTGCGATTCGAGCAGGGAACGTGCCTCGTCGAGATGCTCGATGCGGCTCTGGCGGTCCAATTGCGAGGCAGAGACGCTGTCTTTCGATTCGTCGACGGGTGTATCGGGATCGTCCTTTTTCTTTGGTTTGGCACGATAGCCCAATATTTTGCGGATCGGCGTCGCCAGATCGTCGAGGAACGATTGCGGACAGCCCGATGCCTTGGCCGCCCGTCGAATGCGCTGCGCGAGCGGCGTCAGGAGGAGAAACCCATCTTCGCAAGCGGCGGTCGCGTTGCGGTATGGCGTTCTATTATCCTGGACATTGTTCAGCATGCCCTCTGCTGACAAGATCAATGCGGTCATCGCGGCGGGATCGAGGTCGGGATGGCTCGGCTGGTAGTTAGCACCCCATCCCAAAGCGAAATCCCTTTCTTTCTTTAAGTTCTCGAGGTTCTTAACGTGACTGGAATCGGCCATTGCAAAAGTCCTCCCAAGTAATGTGGTTTACTAAAAAGCCCCCGTGTTCCCACTTTGCCGGAAGCAAGCCTCACGGCCCGCTTATGTTTATAGTTCGCGAGTAAACTAGCCCAGGTTTTAGTTATTGTCCATTATAAACCAAACCGCCCAAAGGCCGACTTACAATAAACTCCTCCTACTTAACTCCCTTTATTTCTCAACAAAAACATCTTAAAAAAC
>JACXTT010014291.1_pt1 | contig 10400 bp, 4 predicted proteins | sample 9270951 | NCBI WGS metagenome assembly JACXTT01 (sample SAMN15532306, study PRJNA645909) | rock metagenome | isolation source: weathered quartz diorite | place: Puerto Rico | collected 2017-06-21
CGAAGGCTTCTATAATCACCGACGTCTGCATTCGTCGATCGGCTACCAAACACCGGTCGCTGTTGAATCCAGCCTCATGGCTGCGTAAAGTGGTGCACGTCGAATCGAGGCAAGGTCATTGAGCCTTTATGCAAGGCTTGACTTACCAAAGGCGATGACAGAGCTCGATCGATTGAAAGGTGATCCACAATGGAGCGATAGGCTAGACGTGCTCCCATCGCTTCGGAATGTGCATAAGTAATGTCCCTTCGGCACTGAGAATAATGCAAAATGGGCTTACGTAACATAGCGTCTGCAATAAGTATTTCCGCGACGGTCGCCATGGCCTGGCCTGCTGCGGCTCAGCAAGCTGCCAGCGATGCTGGCGCCTCGTTTCTCCAGTCGAACCAGTCAACGGAGGGGTACTGGGGTTCAACTGCCGAGGTCCCATATAACGCCCTCCTTGATACCTGTACTGCGTTGAGGGCATTGGCTCACGTCAGTCCGGCAAGCCCCGCCGTGGGAACCGCAAGTGCTTGGTTGCGGACTCAAGCCATCAGTAATCGGGAATACCTCGCCCATCTGGTGAATTGTTTGCGAGATGCCGGTCAGGATATCTCTGCATACCTGATCCAGCTTTCGGCTGCGCAAAATGTGGATGGCGGGTGGAGTGTCGGTGGGGACTGGGGAAGTGATGTCCGGCGGACCGCATTGGCGTTTGAGGCTGTTGGGGGTGGTACGGCTGATTTGGCGCGCTTGAGTGCCGCCGTGTCGTATCTCCTCGCGGCTCAACGGCCTGACGGAGGCTGGGGCGTTTCGCCAGGGGGCACGGCCGATGTGGTCTCAACGGCCACCACGCTTAGTGCCTTGCAAACGCGGGCCCAGACGTTCGCTCTGTCCGCGGCGTCGACCCAGGCCACCACGTATTTGCTGTCGCATCAGAACGCGGATGGCGGTTTCGGCAATAGTCCGAGTACGGTGTGGGAGACAGCCATGGCGCTGCGCGCACTCCTGCCGACGGCAGCCCCGGTTGCCGCGAAGCAAGCGGCCGTGAACTACCTCCTTGCCAAACAGCAGCCTGATGGATCGTGGTTGCACGATCCCTACGCCACGGCGCTGGCTCTTCAAGCGTTGGTCCAGGTCCGGCCGAACCTGGTCGTGGCAGCCACAGATCTGTCTTTCGCCCCCTTGACGCCTCAAGACGGCGAAACTGTCACGCTCACTGCGATGGTTCACAACACCGGCCTCCAAGACGCCACCAATGTCGTGGTCCGCTTCTTCCTGGGCGATCCCAGCGCTGGCGGCGTGCAGATCGGGACTGACCAGGTCATCGCATCGCTTCCCTCAGGCGGATCAGCCCCGGTTTCGATCACGCATTCCTTCACCGGCACCGGCGGTCGGACGATCTTTGTCCAGGTTGATCCTGGCAACGCCATCGCCGAAACCTCGGAGACCGACAACCTGGCCTCCAGCCGTCTGTGGGTCGCCACGCCGCCGGATCTGGCCGTCTTCACCGCGGACCTTGTACCGTCCACCTTTACTCCGGAGCCCGGAGTGGCCTTTGCCTTGGAGTACACTGTGCGCAATCTCGGCGAGGCGAGCACCGGGCCCCTGACCGTGGCGGTGTACGACGGCGCTCCGAGCACAGGCGGGCTGCTGCTGACCACGCAGGACCTCTCGGGGGTGAGCGGGGCGGGGAGCCGGACCAGTACCGTGGGCGTCACGCTGACCTCGGCGGTGGCGCACACGCTCTATGTGGTCGCGGACTCGACCCATCAGGTCACCGAGTCGTCCGAGACCAACAACCAGGCCTCGGTCACCGTGCAGGTCGGCGCCACGCCCCTGGCCGCGGACCTGGCCATCACGCCGATGGACATGACCTTGACCCCGGCCCGGCCGCAGAGCGGCGAGAGCGTGCAGGTCACCGCGCGCTTCCGCAACGAAGGCACGGAGTCGGCGAACAACATTACGGTCGAACTCTTCGACGGCGCGCCGGAATCCGGTGGTACTCTCCTCGCGAGCGCCACGCGGACCCTGGCATTCGGTGAGGAGCAGACCCTCACCGCCACCTGGACCGCGACCGCGGGGATTCACGACCTCTACGTGGTGCTGGATCGCACCAACCAGCTCGTGGAGATCAAGGAGACCAATAACCGCGCCGCGCTGCGGGTGATGCCGGATCTGGTTGACCTCATGGTCTCGGCCACGGACCTGATGTTCACCCCGAGTCATCCGGTCATCGGCGACAGCGTGACGTTGACCACCACGGTCCACAACCTCGGCATCCGGCAGACGGGCGCGTTTGCCGTGGCGCTGTACGATGGCGATCCCGCGGCGGGCGGGACATTGCTGCAAACGTATTCGATCCCGAACCTGCTCGGCGACGCCACCACGACCAGCACCTACACCTTCACCGCCGAAGCCCGCACATATCGGTTCTCCGTGGTCGCGGACGTGGACGGCCAGGTTCCCGAACTCGACGAGGCCAACAACCAGGCCATGCGCTCGCTGCGGATCAAAGCCCCCGGCGAGATCCTCGGCCCCGACCTGGTCCCGATCAAATTGGACGTGCAGAACGCAAATACCGACGGCCAGACCTTGGCCATCAGCGGCAGCGTGCAGGTCACGGTGCAGAACAAAGGCGACGCCAAGATCACCACGCCGTCGTCAGTCCTCATCTTCGACGACACGGATCTGGACGGCCGCTACACTGCCGGGGTGGATACGGCGCTCGGCACCGCCGACGCCACCCAGACCTTGTGGCCGGAGGGCGCGACGTTGGTGACCTTGCCCTTGAGCGGCGCCGTACGCTTCCTGGACGCCCCGCTGCACGCCTTAGTGGATGCCAACGACGCGCTGGCCGAGACCGACGAGACCAACAATGCGATGCGTTCGGGCGCGGACTGCGAGGTGCGGCCGGCACAGCCGATCCAGCCGGTGGTGAAGTGGCGATGGAAGGGACCCAATATCGAGGTGGCCAGCTCGGTGTTTGGACCTCCCGCAATTGCACCCCTGATCGACACCAGTGGGGATGGGCGGATTGATCAGCAGGACATCCCGGCCATCGGGTTCATGATCCCGAGAGCGCTGCCAAGTCGGATAGGTTACCAATTGTGGGCCTTGAACGGGGCGACCGGGCAGACGCTGTTTTCCATCTTCGATGAAGCCCATCCGACCCAGGCTACCTATCCGGTATTTGGTGATCTGGATCGCGACGGCCGGCCCGAAGTCGTTCTGCCGACGCTGTCCGAAGGATTGATGGTCTATGGGGCTGACGGCAGCCTGAAATGGGACAATACCGCCACGGTGGTTGCCTGGAACCAGGCCCATCCTTTTCAACGGGTCACTGTCCATGGCAGTGCAGCCATTGACATCGCCGATCTCGATGCTGATGGCCGGCCGGAGATCGTCTCGGGGGTAACGGTCTTCAACGCCGACGGTTCGATCCGGTGTATCCGCGCCCAAGGACTCAACACCGGGGTCGGGTCGATGAACGGTTCCGCATTTGCGTCCGTGGTGGTTGATCTTGATTTGGACGGCCGCCAGGAGATTGTCGCTGGCAATGCGGCGTTTCGCCATGATTGCTCGTTACTTTGGTGGAGGAACACCCTCCCAGACGGCATCAACGCGATCGGCAACTTTGATGACGATCCGTATCCTGAGATCGTGTATGTGACGACTCAAACCGCCACCAACGACTTCCTGCGGCGTACGCAAGTGTATCTGTTGGAACACGACGGCTCGATCAAATGGGGGCCCGTGTATCCGTCGCTCTTAGAGGGCAGTCCGTACAGTGCCTTCGGCGGGGTCCCGATCGTTGCCGATTTCGACGGCGATGGCCGACCCGAGATCGGCGTGTACGGAACCAATAAGTATCTGATCCTCGACAGCGCGGGGCGACTCAAACAGACCCTGAGCGTCCCGTACGTTGGCGGAACGCCAGGTACGGCTCCGACCGTCTTCGATCTCAACGGCGATGGGCGGCCCGAAGTGCTCATCAACGATGGCAGGGTCCTGCGGATCTTCAATGGGCGTGATGGCACCTTACTCTATCAAGACGCCACGATGGGTGGATCCACCTCTTACCAAAATCCCACCGTCGCGGATATCGACGGCGACGGGCATGTGGAGATCATCGCCACCGGGTATGCGACGAATGCGGATGGCGTGCGTATCTACGGCTCAGCGACCAACGATTGGGTGAACGCCCGCCGGATCTGGAACCAACCCAGTTACCACGTCACCAACGTCAACGACGACGGCACCATCCCGCCGTACGAGGCGCCGAGTTGGCTTGTGAACAACACTTATCGCGTGCAAGCGCCAGTGGGCAATCCGACCAATCCGTATCTGGCGGCTAACCTCACGGCCTCGTCCCTGCGCGCGGTGCAAACCAGCGCGGGCACGACGCTGACCGTGCGCGTGGGCAACGGCGGGGCGGTCTCGGCCGCATCGGGTGCGCCCGTGGCGTGGTACGACGGCGACCCGGCAGCCGGCGGCGTGGTGATCGGCACGTCGCAGACGACCCGGGCCCTCGTGCCGGGCGACTACCAGGATGTGGTGTTCACGTGGACGGGGGCGAGCGCGGGCAGCCGCACCCTCATGGCGCTGGTCGACCCTAATGCGATACGGCCTGACTGCAACGCGACGGACAACCGGGCCAGCCTGGCGACCACGATCGTCCCGATCCTTCCCGATTTGGCCGTCGCCAACAGCGACCTGCAGGCCACGGGCCCGCTCAGCGAAGGCCGGCTCATCCCGGTGCGCGTCACCGTCCATAACGCGGGCGGAGCGGACGCTGCGAGCGCCGCGGTCCGTCTGACCCTGGGTGATCCGGTGCAAGGCGGTCTGGAGGTCGGGCGAGCCACGTTGCCGGCCTTGGCCGCGGGCGCGAGCGCGACGGTCGACTTCACGTGGGACAGCTTGGGCGCGACCGGCACCACCGCTCTCTACGCCCAGGTCGATCCGGCGGGGGCGCTCAGCGAAGCGAGCAGGGCCAATAACACGGCGCTGACGATCGTCGAGCTGCCGGCGCCGAGCCAGCCAGACCTGGCCATCACCCAGGTCACGGCCCCGGCGACCGTGGCTGAAGGCCAGTCCCTCACAGTGACCGCATCCGTGACCAACCGCGGCGCGGACGTGGGCGGAGTGGCCGTGACGCTGTACCTGGATGATCCGGCGACCGGCGGCGCGAGCCTCGGCACGCAGACGATCGCCGCGATCTTGCCCCACGGCCAGACCACGACCGTGTCCTGGACCGTCAACACCCTGGGCCGAGCGGGCAGCCACACCCTGGTGGTCCTGGCCGATCCCCTCGCGGTGATCCCCGAAGCAGACGAGACCAACAACCGCGGCACCGCGGCGGTCACCATCGTGCCCAGCGGGCTCGGCGTAGTCGTGGCAACGAGCCAATCTTCCTATACCGCGAACGAAGCCGTGCCCATTGCCGTCACGCTCTACAATTCGGGCCCGGCCCGCACCGTGGATCTGGACGTGCTGATCGAGGATGCGGCCGGCGCGCCGGTGGCTACCGTGGCGGACCTGAGCAACCTCGCCCTGGCCGAGGGAGGGACGCGGCCGATTCCTGGCCTCACGTTCAACACGGGATCCACGTTCGCCGGCGACTACCGAGTCCGCGGCCGCGTGCGCGAGGCCGGCACGCCACGAGCCGATGCCGTGGCTGCGTTTGCGATCCGGCCGGTCGTGGCGGCCGAGGCCCGGCTCGTGGCCGACCAACAAGCCTACTCGTCTCATGAAACGGTGACCCTGACCACCACCGTGGCCAGCCGGAGCCCCAACCACGTCCTCACCGGCGTGATTGCCACGCTCACGCTGACCGATACCGGCAACGCGATCGTGTTCACCGATACGCGACCGCTGCCGGATCTTCTGCCTGGTGCTCGATTCGAGGTGAAGAGCTTCTGGGACACCGGCGTCCAGACCGCGGGCCTGTATACCGCGTCCGTCGCCGTACAGGGCGCCGGCGACCTGTCAGCGAGCGGCCACGCCACGTTCGAGATTCTCTCCAGTGCGGCCCAGGCCGCGGCGCTCGCGGGCGCGCTGGCGATCGGTCCGACCACGATCGTCGAGCGGGAGGCCACGACGCTGACTTACACGGTTCAGAACATCGGCAATACCATTGATCTGCCGCTCATCCAAGTCGAGGTCCTGGTCGTGGATCCGGATACCCAAGCGCCGGTCCGCACCATCACTGCCCAGACGGCGCTCAATGGCCGGGAGGTCTTCACCCAGACCATGCCCTTTGACAGCACGGGCCTGCCGCCCAAACCCTATTTGGTCGTGCTCCAGGGCACCACCGCGGGGGTGACGCAGTCCTTGGCCAGCGGCGGCCTGACGATCACCCCGTTGCCCAACCACGCGCCGATCGCTCAGGCCGGACCGGATCAACGCGGGTTCGTGGGGCAATCAGTCAGCCTGGACGGCTCTGCCAGCTCGGATCCGGATGGCGATCCCTTGACCTTCGCGTGGGCGTTCGTGTCCGTCCCCGTGGGCAGCCGGCTCACCGGCGCGGCGTTGATCCAGCCGACCACGGCCACCCCCTCGTTCGTGCCGGATGCCGAAGGCACCTACGTCCTGAGCCTCACCGTCCATGACGGCTTGCAGGCCAGCCAAGTCGATACCGCGTCTGTGTACGTTCACCCCGCACCAACGGTGGACCTGCATCCGGAAACGATCAACCTTAAGAGTGCGGGCGGGACGCGCTCGCTCACAATCATCCTGTCGTCCCCGGTGGTCTCGGCGTTTGCGTGGCTGACGGCCCAAGACGGCGTGACCGTGACCGCCACGTTCGTGCTGGAAAACCGCTACGTCGACGCCAGCGGGCAGGCCGTCGTCTTCACGATCCCGGCCACGCTCGCCACGACGCCAGGCCGGGTGGTGGAAGTGGACGGCGACGGCAACGGCACCGTGGATCGCTACGAGTTGGTGCTCAAGGTCGACCGCCAGGCGTTGATCGCCGGGTTCACCGACGCCACCGGCCGGCTTCGCATGAGCCAACCCACCGACGTGGTCTCCACCGTGATCGCCAATGACCTGCGCGTGGGCAGCGACACCAACACCGTGATCGCGCCGACCGGGCGGTAGAGAAAGGCGGCGTCCGCAGGGTCGAATCGGCGGGCCCTGCCAAGCCTCGCGCTGCCTGTGGGTTCCGCGCGGTGCGGGTTGCTGCGCGACCCGCAAGGAAAAGGTGACTCATTTCGATTCCGCGCCCTTGGCGCGGTGCGGGTTTGACAAGAATCAAGGCGCTGTGACAAAATCCGCCCGCCTTCAGCATCCATGCCATCCGAACGCCTTCAAAAATTGATCGCCCGCGCCGGGATCGCGTCGCGCCGGGCGGCCGAGCAACTCATCCTCGACGGCGAGGTGACCGTGAACGGTCGCGTCGTGCGCGAGCTCGGCAGCAAGGCCGATCCTTCCTCCGACCACATCAAGGTCCGGGGCAAACTCCTCCTGTTCAAGACGCCTTCGGTCTACGTCATGTTGAATAAACCGTCCGGATACGTCACGACGATGAAGGATCCCCAAGGGCGTCCTACCGTCGTGGATCTGCTCCGTGGAATTCGGGGGCGGGTCTTTCCGGTTGGCCGGTTGGACTTCGATACCGAGGGTTTGCTGTTATTCACCAACGACGGGGCGCTGGCCCGTGAGTTGATGCACCCGAGTCGGCGAGTGCCCAAGACCTATGCGGCCAAGGTCAAGGGCAAACTGACCGACGAGGAGATCGCGAAGATCGAGAAAGGCGGGATGGTCCTGGAAACGGGACGAACCGCGCCCTGCCGGGTGCGTCGTCTGCGCGAGGCGGAGCAGAACTCGTGGGTCGAGGTGACGCTCCACGAGGGAAAGAAGCGCCAAGTTCGCCTGATGCTGGAACGGGTCGGGCATCCAGTTTCGAAGTTGATTCGCACGCACTACGCGGGACTCGCGCTCGGGGATCTGCCCCTCGGGGAGTCACGCTTGTTGACCGCCGCGGAGGTCCGGCGGCTCCAGATCGCGGCGAAGGGCCAGCCGACGGCGGCGCCCGTGTCGGGTCTGGCGCCGACCCGACGTCCCCGCGAGAAGGCGGTGGGACGATGAGGCGCACCCATTACTGCGGCGCGGTCCGTCCGGAACACGTGGGCCGAGACGTCACGCTCGCGGGCTGGGTGCACCGGCGGCGTGACCACGGAGGTCTCGTATTCATCGATCTCCGGGATCGCACCGGTCTGGTCCAGATCGTGGTGTCTCCGGAGACCGAAGGCGGGACGGCCGGAGCACACGAGGTGCGGAGCGAGTTCGTGCTTGAAGTCACGGGTGCCGTGACCTCGCGCCCCGCGGGCTCGGAAAATCCGAACCTCGCGACGGGGGCGGTGGAGGTCCGGGTCAAGCGCCTTGCGATCCTCAATGAATCGAAGACGCCGCCGTTTCAAATTGACGAATCTGCACCGCGCCAAGGGCGAGGAGTCGAAACCGAGCCTGGGGCTACCGCCCAGATGGCGAAGCAGCCGGGCGACGTCGCCGAGATGCTGCGTTTGAAGTACCGCTATCTCGACCTTCGGCGGCCCGAGATCCAGCAGCACTTCCTGCTCCGTCATCGCCTGACGACCGAGGTGCGGTCGTTCCTCAACGCGCACGGATTTTTGGACATCGAGACGCCGGTGCTGACCAAGAGCACGCCGGAAGGTGCGCGCGACTACCTCGTCCCGAGCCGGGTCAATCCCGGACAGTTTTTCGCGCTACCGCAGTCTCCGCAACTCTTCAAGCAACTCCTGATGGTCGCCGGGTTCGATCGCTACTACCAGATCGTCCGTTGCTTCCGCGACGAGGATCTGCGCGCCGACCGCCAGCCCGAGTTCACGCAGATCGACATCGAGATGTCATTCGTCGAGCGCGAGGACGTCCTCGTGTTGATGGAAGAGATGATCGCGGCGCTGTTCAAAGAGATCAAAGGTGTTGAGCTGCCGCGGCCATTCCCGCATCTCTCGTATGCCGATGCGATGGCTCGTTACGGGGTCGACAAGCCGGACACGCGTTTCGGAATGGAGTTGCGCGACGTATCGAGCCTCGTCCGTGGGACGTCGTTTCAGGTCTTCCGACAGGCGTTGGACAAGGGCGGGACGGTCAAAGGTCTCAACGCCTCGGGCCAGGCCGCCTGGTCGCGCAAGGATCTCGACGACGTGACGAACGAGGCCAAGACGTTGGGTGCGAAGGGCCTCGCGTGGTTGAAGGTCGCGGCCTCGGGCGTCGAGTCCCCGATCGCGAAGTTCTTCGACGAGGCGACGCTCGCGTCGGTCGTCCGTGCGCTCGATGGGAAGCCCGGCGATCTGTTGCTGTTCGTCGCCGATGCGCCCGCTGCGACGAACGCCGTTCTCGGCGCGCTGCGGCTCTCGCTCGGCAAGCGCCTGAACATCATCGACAAGACGCGCTTCAACGCCCTGTGGGTCCTCGACTTTCCGATGTTGGAGCACGACGCCGAGGAGAAACGGTGGGTGGCCATGCACCATCCCTTTACGGCGCCGATGGACGAGGACCTCGCCAAGCTGGAATCGGATCCCGGCTCGGTCCGCGCCAAGGCCTACGACATGGTCCTCAACGGCGAAGAGATCGGCGGCGGGAGCATCAGAATCCACCGGCAGGATGTACAGTCCCGCGTGTTCTCGCTCCTTGGGATCGGCAAGGAGGAGGCCGAGGCCAAGTTCGGCTTCCTCCTGGAGGCGTTGCAATACGGCGCACCCCCCCATGGCGGGATCGCGTTCGGCCTCGACCGTCTGGTGATGCTGCTCGTCGGCGCCGAGTCGATCCGCGACGTGATCGCGTTCCCCAAAACGCAGAAGGCGATCTGCCAGATGACGAACGCGCCGAGCCCGGTGGACGCGAAGCAGTTGCAGGAGCTCTCGATCCGTGTCGCACTTCCCCCGAAACAGAACCCGGAGAAGAGTCATGGCTGACGACGGTAAGGCGGTGTTGCTCAAGATCGCGGCTGACATAGGCAAGTACTACGCCTTCATCGGGCAGGCGTTGCGCGCGATCCACGACCCCGCCGCCGCGGCCCAGCTTCCGATAGAACTCTTGGACGCGCAGATCGATCAGCTCCGGAAGTCGCTCGCGCCCGTGCTGGAGACGAACCAAGTCGTGAAGCAGAACTTTGCGCAGATCGACGAAGAGCTGGTGCGTATCCGGCGGGCGGCGTCGGCGGGCGGAGAGCGGCAGAAGGCTATTGACGAGGCGCAACGCTTCGGAGGGCAGATCCAAGAACGGGCCAAGGTCGTCAGCGACCTAGTCGCGCTGTTCCGGCGCTTGTAGAGGCGCGTTGCTGCGCCACGCAGACACCGCGTTGCTGCGCCACGCAGACACCGCGTTGCTGCGCCACGCAGACACCGCGTTGCTGCGCCACGCAGACACCGCGTTGCTGCGCCACGCAGACA
>JACXTT010014292.1_pt1 | contig 10399 bp, 8 predicted proteins | sample 9270951 | NCBI WGS metagenome assembly JACXTT01 (sample SAMN15532306, study PRJNA645909) | rock metagenome | isolation source: weathered quartz diorite | place: Puerto Rico | collected 2017-06-21
GCGGTCGGCATCGTCAAGCTGCGGGCCGCGGCGGCGCGGGCCGAATGCAGCAATAACCTCAAGCAGCTCGGCATCGCCTGTCATGCGGCCAACCATCAATACAAACGCATGCCGCCCGCCTTCGGGTTTTATCCCTACAACGATATTCGCAGCGGCGCGGGGGCGCTCGGCAACACCTTCTTCCACCTCCTGCCCTTCCTGCAACAGCAAGCCCTCTACGAGAAATCGCGCTACCGCCCCAGCAGCACGCAGAACTTCCTCTTCTACACCGCCAACAACGTCCACCAGATGCCGGTCCCGGCCTTCAACTGCCCCGCCGACCCGACGCTCATGTCCGGCATCAACCCCGCGACCCAGTATGCGCCGAGCAGCTATGCGGGCAACTACCTGGTGTTCGGCAACGTGGACGCGAACTTCGTCAACCGCAATGCCCAGGCCCAGCCCAAGCTCGGCGAGTCGTTCAAGGACGGCGCGAGCCAGACCATTCTGTTCGTGGAGAAATACGCCTCGGCCTGGATCGACGCCGACGCGAACCAGGGGAATGGGTACCAGGGGGGCTGCCACTGGGCGTACTTCCAGGCCGACTGCCAGAACCCGTTCTTCGCCTATTACGAGCCGGCGCCGAAGAACGCCAAGCAGCTGATCGACCCGAACGCGGTTGGTCCGGCCAGTCGATTCCAGGTGCAGCCGAGAGCGGCGGGGGCTGCAACCCGTGTCTGCCGGCGACGGGGCACTCGGCCATGAACGTGTGCATGGCCGACGGCAGCGTGCGTGCGTTGGCGGAAGGCATGGATGGCAAGGTGTGGTGGGCGCTGGTCACGCCGGCGGGGGGCGAGAAAATCGCCGCCGAATGGTAATGCGCTTCTGCTGGCATCTCGACAGGTCCCGCCCCGCCGTCAAATCAATTCCGCCACCGGTTTGCCCTGGATGATGAAGTGCGGGAGGCCGATTGGGTCGGTGACGCGGGTGGCGGGGCCGTAGCCGAGGGCGTGGTAGATGGTGGCGACGAAATCGGTGACGTGGACGGGATTGTCGGCGGGGACGCCGCCCTGGGAGTCGCTACGGCCGACGACGCGGCCGCCGCGCAGGCCGCCGCCGGCCAGCACCGTGGAGTAGACGCGGCCCCAGTGATCGCGGCCGGCGCTGCCGTTGATCCGCGGCGTGCGGCCGAATTCGCCGGTCCAGGCAACCAGCGTATCGTCCAGCATGCCGCGCACGGCGAGGTCCTCCAACAGGGCCGAGAACGCCCGGTCCACCGGCGGCAGCAGCAGGTTCTTCATCTTGGTGAAATTCCGGCTGTGGGTGTCGAAGTTCTCCTCCGATTGCTTGAAGACCCACGGCACCGTGACCAGCCCGACGCCCGCCTCGATCAGGCGGCGCGCGACCAGGCAGCTGCGGCCGAAACGGTTGTCGCCGTAGCGGTCGATATTCCGCCGCGGCTCGTCGTCGAGGCGAAACGCGCGCCACGCTTGCCCCGAGCGCAGCACGTCGAAGGCGAGTTGCTGGAAGCGGTCATAGTCGCGCTCGGCCGGCGACGCGAGCGGACGCTGCGTCTGCACAGTGTCGAGAAGGTTGGAGCGGGCCGACTGGCGGGAAGCGTCAACTCCGGGCGGGGCGGTGAAGCCGGGCAGCGGATCGCCGGGCCGCCAGGTCTCGTCGAACACGAATAGGGGATCGTAGCGTGGGCCAAGGAAGCCGGCGTGCTGGCCGCCCCACATGGCGTTGTTCTGATCGCCGATGGGGCGCGGCAGCTGGACGGCGGCGGGCAGCCGGTTGCGATCGCCGCGCAGTTGCCGAACCACCGCGCCGATGCTGGGCGGATCGCGGCGATCGAGCTGCGGCTCGCCGGACTGGCGCGGAGCGTGGCGCAAGCCGGTCATGTTGTAATGGACGCCGACCCCGTGCGTATCGGAGCCGTGAAAAACGGAACGCAGAATCGAGTAGCGCTGCGCCTGCTGGGCGAGCATCGGCAAATGTTCGCAGATGCGGATGCCGGGCACGCTGGTGGCGATGGGATTGAACTCGCCGCGGATGCCGGCGGGCGCGTCAGGCTTCGGATCGAAGGTTTCGTGCTGGGACGGCCCGCCGGTCATGTACAGCAGGATGCATGCCTTCGCTGTGCCGACCCGCGCCGGCGCCGCCTGAGCGCCGGAGCGTAGCCAGAGTGCTTGACCCAATCCGAGCCCGAACGGAGCAAGTGCCCCTGCTTGCAGAAAAGTGCGTCGATTCATGGTACCCCCCGAAGCTTGCCATTGCATTCAATGTAAGAAAAAGGGACCTCGTAGATCAGTCGGCTCTGGCGTCGAGCCGGTACGATGTCCTTTTTCAGCAACTCACCCGAGCAGCTCGCGTATCGCCTCTCCGCGCGGCAAAATCGGTATGGGCCGACCGGACGTATCGTGCAACATCCGCGCCGGATCGATGCCGAAGCGCTCGTAGATCGTCGCCAGCAGGCAGTTGCTGTCGAGCGGCCGGACGACCGGATGTTCGCCGCGGGCGTTGGTGGCGCCGATCACCTGGCCCATGCGCAGGCCGCCGCCCGCCAGGAAGACGCTCATGGCGCGCGGCCAATGGTCGCGGCCGGGGCGGCCTGTCGGGTCGGGATTGTTCAACCGCGGCGTGCGGCCGAACTCGCCGCAAAAGATGAACAACACGCGCTGGTTCAGGCCGCGTGCGTGGAGGTCTTCGATCAGGGCCGACATGGCGTGATCGAGGACGGGGAGCTTCATGCGGTAGGCGTCGAAGATGTGGGCGTTGACGGAGTGATCGTCCCAGTTCGAGGTGCGGCCGACCGACGCGGGGAGGCGATAGGTCGCCTGACACTGCACGAAGCGGACGCCGGCTTCGACGAGGCGGCGGCAGGTCAGCAAGCTCTTGCCCCAGTGCGTGTCGCCGTAGCGCTGGCGGACGAGGGCTGGCTCCTTGGCGAGATCGAAGGCGTCGCGCGTCTTGCGGCTCGACAGAATCCCGACGGCGCGGCGATGATGCCGATCCCAGGCGTCGAGCGACCCGGAGCGGTCGGCGTGCTGACAAAATCCGTCGATCCGCTGGAGCAGATCGGCGCGTTGCTGCAAGCGCAAGGTCGAGTCGGCCGCGAGCTGGACGCCGTGGCCGTTTTGCGGCGGGTAGATGGGGATGTCGTCGTAGGTGTTGTTGCCGCTCGCGGAGATCGGGTTGTTCGGATTGACCATGAACGGGGCGTACGCCGTGCCGAGGTACGCGGGGCCGGCGCCGTAGAACTGGGTATCGCCGACGAAGAACGGAATCTCGCTGCGATGATGGGCTTCCAGTTGCCGGGCGACGATGGAGCCGAGCTCGGGGTTCTCCGAGTTGGGGAGATTGGCCGCCAGGGAAGAGTGCCCGGTGAGGAAGCGATGCGTGCCGCCGGAATGCTCACCGCGTTCGTGGTGGAGGCTGCGCAGGATCGTGAACTTATCCGCCATCGTCGCCAGGCGCGGCACGTGCTCGCAGATGTCGATGCCGGGGATGTTGGTGCGCGTCGGGCGAAACTCGCCGCGAACCTGATCGGGAGCGCCGGGCTTGAGGTCGAAGGTATCGAGATGGCTCGGCCCGCCATTGGCCCAGAAGAGGATCACCGAGAAGTCGCGATTCGCGGCGTGCGATTCCTCGGCCGCCAGAAGTTGAGCCAGGTGCGGCGACGTGCCGCCACAAAGCGCGCCGAGACTCAGGCCGCCGACCTTCAGCCAGGTGCGGCGGTCCATGGGGCCGGAACAAGACAACCGTGCTGGAGGAGTCATGGGATTGGAATATACACGCTGGAGTTCAGGAGTGCAACTTTAATCGTTTAGCGCTCCCGCGACATCTCGCGAGCGCTAAACGAATATCGGTCTGCTCACTTCTTGCCAATGCACCACAGGTACGACTTCCCCTTGATGTAAAGTCGCCCCTCGGAGACGGCCGGCGTCGTGAAGTTTTCGCCGTCGTTCAGGTCGTTGTTGGCGATGATCTCGAACTTGGGGCCAGTCTTGATGACGTAACTCTTGCCGGGGCCGGCGAAATAGATGCGTCCGTCGGGCGTGGCGATGGGACTCGCGCTCGGCGACAGCCGCGAGGCTTTTTCCTCATGGACGAGTTCGCCGTCAGCCATCGACCAGCAGCGGATGAAGTCCGGGCCGCTGCCGCGATAGACTCGGCCAGCGACGATGATGGCGGAGTTGGCGGCCATGCCTTCGACGCGGGTCTGCCATTTGACGTGAGTCTTGGAGACATCGCCGGACCCGGTGGGATCAACGGCGACGCCGAACTGGCCGCCGCGCCCCGAGTCGGCGTAAAGCAAACCGCCGCGGAAGACGGGCGAGGATTGCGAGGTGGGCGCCTTGCACGACCAGAGCGTGTCGCCCGAGGCCGGGTCAATGCCTTGGATGCCCCCGGCGTAGTGAATGAGTTGCGTCTTGTCCTTGACGCGGATGAGCACGGGCGTGGACATCGTGTTGCGTTGCTTGACCTTTTGCTCCCACTTGACCTTGCCGGTCTTCTTGTCGAGAGCGCGCAGGCCCATGTCCTGCAAGCCGGGCACGACGACACTGTCCTCATACAGGATCGGGCTGCTGCAAATGCCGTTGTCCGAGTCCTTCAAGCGCGGCAACTCTTCGCGCCAGGCGATTTTGCCTTGAAAGTCCAGAGCGGCGAGCACACCGGAGCTGAACAGGGCGTAGACATGCTTGCCGTCGGTGCAGGGAGTGGGGACCGCGTAGCCGTGATAGATGTTGTCGACAACGATCTTGCCGGCGGGAACGACGGTGTCCCAGAGTTGCGAACCGTCCTTGGCGTCGAAGCAGAGGACGTGGTGCTCGTTGATGACGCTGCGCCTCTCCTTGTTGGAGAGCGTTTTGTCGGTCCAGATGGCGGTGGTGATGAAGATGCGGTTCTTCCAGACGATAGGGCAGGACCAACCGGGACTGGTGAAGTCGGGGTTCTCCTTGGAACCGCCGTGCAGGAGAGTCTTCCAGATGATGTTCTCGCCGGTCTTGGCGCTCCAGATAAGCGGCAGGTCCTTCTCATCGGTGTAGCCCATACCGGTGGGACCACGCCAGCCGGGCCAGTCGCCGGCGAAGCATGCAGTGGGAACGGCGCACAGGATTCCAAATGTAAGGACGAACGCACGCATATCACTCATCGATACCTCCGAGTAATGGATGGCGAGCCGGGAGCGTAAGCGACCGGAGTTCTGGCGCAGGACACTCCGGTTGCTCACGCTCCAGGCTCACTTACGAGAATAACCCCGTCAACGGCGCTCCGGTACACAACGGCACCGGCCGGTCGACGGGATCGTGCAGGGGGGTGTGCAGGTCAATGCCCAGGGCGTGATAGATCGTCGCGGCGATGTCTTCGGGCGACACCGGCGCCGTGCTCGGATAGGCGGCCCAGCGGTCCGATGCGCCGTGTACCTGACCGCCGCCCACGCCGGCGCCCGCCAACACCACCGTGTTGCAGGCGGCCCAGTGATCGCGACCCGCCTGCGCGTTGATCCGCGGCGTGCGGCCGAACTCGCCCAGGCAGACCACCAGTGTCTCGTCGAGCAGGCCGCGCTGGCTCAGATCGTCGAGCAATGCCGAGAAGCCCTGGTCGAAGGGTGGCAGCAGGCTGTTCTTCAGCAGATTGAAATTGTTGGCGTGCGTGTCCCAGAAGGCGTCGTCGCGCGCCCAGTTGACCGTGACCAACGGCACCCGCGCCTCGACGAGCCGGCGCGCCAACAGCAACCCCTGGCCGAACGCCGTCGCGCCATAGCGCTGCCGTAGCCGATCGCTCTCGGCCGACAGATCGAAGGCGCGTCGCGTTGCTGGCGACGTCACCAGGTCGAACGCCCGCGCGTAATGCGTATCGAGACTGCGCACGCCCGCCAAACCGTTGAGCGCGCGTTGCTGGCGATCGATCTCCGTAACCAGCGGTCTGCGCTCAAGCAAGCGTTGTCCCGCTTCCCCCTCCGCGATCGGGAACGGCTGGAAATCGCGGCGGCTCGGGTCCTGCGACACGAACAGCGGATCATACGTGCTGCCGAGGAAGCCGGCGAAGAAGCCGGGGAAGATATGATTGTTCGCCGACACCTGGTTGGCCGGCGCGTTCAAGCTGATCCCCGCTGGCAACGCGCCTGGCCCGGAACGCAGCTTTTGCAGCACGGCACCGAAGGCCGGGAAGTCGCCCGGCTGATTCTGCGGATTGGAGTTTGGCCGGGCGTGACGCACCCCGGTCAGCATGTAGTGCATCGCCACGGTGTGTGTGTTGTCCGGATGGCTGACCGAACGAACCAGGGCAAGTTGATGCGCCTGAGCGGCAATACGCGGCACATGCTCGCCCAGATAAATCCCCGGCACGCTGCTGGCGGCGGGCCGAAACTCGCCGCGGATGTCGCTGGGTGCCGACGGCTTGAGGTCCCAGATATCTTGATGGGCTGGAGCGCCGAAGAGAAACACGAGAATGCACGAGCGCGCCCGGCCGAAGGAGCCGCCTGGGCGGAACGGCGCGCCCTCGGCCCGCCGGCGCAGCAGATCAGGAAGCGTCATGCCCAGGGCGCTGAGACCGCCGGCGCGCAGCCATTCCCGCCGCGTGATTCCTTCACACGTGCGCAGCGCCGACCTGCCGAGCGACAGCATGAATCACCCCCCCCACAAAGAAGACTCGCCCATCTTACCATGCGGCCACGACGATGCAACGACAATCTCGGCACTCAGAAACCGGATAGGTCGCTTCGAGAGTGTGGGCCGCGCCGATCCGGCGGCGAAGGCGCGAGCGGGCCAACGAATCTTGCAAAAAGTCGCTTTTTTTTCTTGCCATCGCCGCCAGCGCGCGTGACGATAGGCGTTGTCCAGCATATCTCCCGCGCGAAAGGAGCTTCTCCATGGCCACCATAAGCGATATCCTTGCCGATAAGGGCCGGCACCTGATCACCATCCAGCCGCAAATGACGGTCTATCTCGCTGCGGTCCTCATGAATGAACGCAAGATCGGCTCGGTCCTGGTCATGGAAGACAGCCGACTCCTCGGCATCCTCACGGAACGCGACATTCTCGGGCGCGTGGTGGCCGACCAGCGCGACGCCAACGCCACTTCGGTCGGCGCGGTGATGACGCGCGACGTCGTCTGCTGCCGACTGCACACCGAGGTGGAGGAAGCCAAGAGCGTCATGAAGCATCGCCGCGTTCGGCATCTCCCGGTGCTCAACGAGGATGACGAGGTCATCGGCCTGATCTCGATCGGCGATTTGAATGCCTACCAGGTCGATTTCCAGGAGCGGACGATCTATCATCTCCAGGAGTACATTCACGGGACGTGGTAGGGAGACAACAAGACGGGGAGTCAAGGAAACAGGGCGACAGGAAGAGAGGCGTGTTGCTCTTATCTCCTTGTCGCCCTGTCTCGTTGCCTTTTTTTAGACTCCAGCGAGAGTCGAACCGACGTGACACCGGGCTGGACTCGGCGGCCTGGTGGTATTTCCCTTGGCAAACGCGTTGGCGCCCTGCGGCGCGGTCGTGCGAGAAGTGATTGGATCGCCTTGCATGAAAATCGACAGCCTTGAAGTCATCAACCTCCGTTACGAATATCCCGCCGCGCAGCGTTTTGCCTATGCCGGGGGTACCTGCACCGGCCGGCTTTCGTCTTTGATCCTTGTCCACACGGACACGGGCCAGCTGGGTATCGGGTCCGCCTATTCGCATCCGGGGTTGATCGCGCTCATCGTCAAGCAGCAACTGGAGCCGCTGTTGCGCGGACGCGATCCGCGCGAGGTCGAATTCCTCTGGGAGCGAATGTACGCCGTCACGCGATGGTATGGCCGCAAGGGCGCCGCCATGTCAGCGCTCGGCGGGCTCGACGTCGCTTTCTGGGATCTTCGCGGCAAGGCAATCGGCAAGCCAGTGTGGGCGTTACTCGGGGGGGTACGGGCGAGTTGTCCCGCCTATGCCAGCGCTTTGCTCTGGAAGCCGGACGTCAAGCTCTTGGCCGACGAAGCGGCGCTGCATCTCGCGAAAGGATTTCGCCGCATGAAAATGCGCCTGGGCCGCAGCGAGGAGTATGACACCGAAGCGGTGCGGGCCGTGCGCCGCGCCATCGGTCCCGACAACGATGTGATGGCCGACGCCTCGATGAAATATCACGTCTCCCTGGCCCGACGTATCGGCAACTTCCTCGCGGAACAAGAGGTCTTTTGGTTCGAGGAGCCGTTTCAGCCGGAGGACATCGACTCCTATGCCGCCCTGCGCGGCAGCATCGACGTGCGCATCGCGGCGGGCGAGAACGAGTTCGGCGTGCAGGGATTTCGCGAACTCATCCGCGCCGGCGCCGTGGACATCGTGCAGCCCGACGCCAGCCGATGCGGCGGCATCAGCGAGGTGTGGCGCACCGCCAAGCTGGCCCAAGCGGCGGACCTGGCGTTCGCCCCGCACACTTGGAGCGACGCGGTAGCGGTGGTCGCCAATGCCCATGTCGTTGCCGCCATGCCGAACGGCTTGACCGTCGAAGTCGATCAAACCGGCAATCCGATGATCGGTAACTTGCTGGTTGAACCGCTGCACGTGCGCGACGGCATGCTGCGCTTGAGCGACCGGCCGGGGCTCGGCGTCGAGTTGAACCAGGCGGTGGTCGAACGTCTGCGCATGCAAGATCCGCTGGCGATTGCGGACGGCTTTTACTCGGACATGGTTTTCGGCACCGAAGGGCTCGGACCGTCGGCTCCGTACCAGGAGAAATCTTGAACACCATCGCTCTGGGCTCCCTCTTCACCGAATGCAACCACCTCGGCGGCGCGCCGACGGATCTGGCGTGCTTCGAGCGCTATGAGCTGCGGCGGGGTGGCGAGATACTGGACCAGACGGCCGGCACCGTCGGCGGGATGCTCAGCGTCTTGCGCGAAAGACCAGCCAGGATTGCCCCGCTGCTCGTAGCCAGCGCTTGCCCCGGCGGGCCGTTGACGGCGGAATGCTATCGGCAACTCAAGACCGAACTTCTCGATCGCCTCAAGAGCGCGGGGCATGTGGATGGCGTGCTCCTGGCGCTGCACGGCTCAGCGTCGGCGGACGATGCCGGCGATCTGGAAGGCGATCTGCTCCAGTCCGTGCGCGAGCTGGTCGGCCCGAAGCTGCCGGTGGTCGCGACGCTGGATTTGCATGCTCATGTCACGGGCGCGATGGTTCGATCGGCCGACGCTCTCATCGCCTGGGAAACGTACCCGCACAAGGATGCCTTCGGCACCGGCGTGCGCGGCGCGCGTATGCTGCTCGAAATCATCGCCGGCAAATGGCGGCCGACCATGGCGCTCGCGAAGGTGCCGGTGCTGGTCGGCGGCGTGCGCGGCCACACCGAGGGGGAAGGGCCATTTGCCGACGTCATGCGTCTTGCCAAGCGTCATGAGGGAAATGACAAAGTTCTCTCGACCAGCGTCTTCCTCGTGCATCCCTATCTCGACCTGCCGGACATGGGCGGCGGCGGTCTCGTCATCACCGACAACGACCTGCCGCGGGCGGTTGCGTTGGCCGAGGAGATCGCGTGGCGTTACTGGGATCGGCGTTTCGACCTTGATCCGCCGGTGTTCACGTTGGCCGCGGCCATTCGGCGTGGTCTCGAAATCAACGGCGGGCCCATCCTCCTGGTTGAGACAGCCGACTGTTGCGGCGGCGGCGCCGCGGGCGACAGCGTGGCGACGCTGAAAGCATTGCTTGACCTCGCGCCGCAGTCCCCGTCTCTGGTTCCCGTGGTTGATCCTGAAGCGGCTGCGTACTGCCATCAAGCCGGCGCCGGGCGACAGGTCCCCTTGACCCTCGGGCACAAGCTCGATCCACGCTGGGGACAGCCGCTAGCGCTGACGGCCCAGGTGGTGAAGCTCGGCGACGGCCAATTCCGCTACAGCGGCGGCATCTGGGAGAACCGGCACGGACACATGGGGCCAAGCGCCGTCCTGAAAATCGGCGCCATTCAGGTGCTCGTGATGACCCATGCCACCTACGATTGGGCAGACGAGCAGTTTCGCGCACTCGGCCTCGATGCGCGAGCGGCCAAGTTTGTCGTTGTCAAGAATCCGATGAACCATCGCCTCGCTTATGCGGGGCTGTATCGCGAAGCCATCCTGCTGGACACGCCCGGGCCGACGCCGGCGGTCATGCACCATGTCTCGTATCAGCGGCTGCAACGCCCATATTATCCTGCCGATCGCGATATTCCCGGACTGAAGCCGCGCGTGTTCACGCGCCAGCGATGATAGGTACGGCGTTACCGACCGAATGAACGCACGAAACCCGGGAAGAAGCGGCTGCTTTTTTCGGCTCTTCCGTTGAATGCGTGTTTTGCTGTCAAGGTCGGTTGAGCTGGAAACGATTTTTTCCTTGGCTTGTCCCCCCCGGACGTGACCTTCAGGGGCAAAATCTGCCATAATCCCTGGAAAAATGCCACA
>JACXTT010014293.1_pt1 | contig 10398 bp, 6 predicted proteins | sample 9270951 | NCBI WGS metagenome assembly JACXTT01 (sample SAMN15532306, study PRJNA645909) | rock metagenome | isolation source: weathered quartz diorite | place: Puerto Rico | collected 2017-06-21
GGGCGAGTACCCCCGGGCTCGTCGCCGTGCCTGCACCTTCAGCTTCCCGTTGCCCTTCCGTAATCCCGCCGGGACACCCTCCAGTGGGGCGTCCGGCTCCAGACTTCTGCGTGCCGGCCGCCCGGGGAGACCTGAAGATGGCCACGGCAGCCTTTGGTGACGTCGCTCTGTACGATGCGCTTGTCAACTACTTGAACTCGATGGCGCGTATGGTGGAGGGAAGCGTCAACCGCGCTCTCGACGCCATCGCTGGACTTGACAATCGGCCCACGGCCCCGCTTCCCGGCGAAATCTTCCTGCTCGAGCCGCGCATCAATGAAATGGAGATCATCATCGACGAGCACGCCATTCGCCTCTTGCGGCAGGGCTCGCTCCACGAGGATGAGTTGCGCCTCATGGTGACCGCGCTGCGCATCACCAATGACCTCGAGCGCATCGGCGACTTGGCCGTGAATCTGGCCGAGGGCGTCGTCTCCTTGCGTGAGCTGCCTTCGGCAGCAGCGCCCGAAGAGCTTGCCCCTATGGCTTCGGCCGTTCGCGCCATGCTGAGCAAGAGCCTCGGCGCTATGGTGTTCCGCAACGTCGAGCTGGCCACCCAGGTCCTTGAGAGCGACGACATCGTAGACCGCTACCGCGATCGCATCTTCGAGCAACTGCTCGCGCGCATGACCGAAGGGACGTCGCTCGTGACGCCCGGGATGCACTTTGTTCTGGCCACACGCTACCTCGAACGCATCGCCGACCATGCCACCAACATTGCCGAAGACATCATTTTCTGGGTGCGCGGGCTCGACGTTCGCCACGGCCGCAGCGTCGCAGCCCCTGAAGCGGATTCCACAGCCGTCACCGAGAATTCACAAAGCCTTTAACCGAGCGTGACGCTCCCCGCGCTAGGGTGACGCCCGCAAGTAGGTCTTCACTCCACGTCCCGCCGTGGGGACCGGCGCACCCCTGGCTCCGGTCCCCTTTCTTCTCTTGGGGCGGAAACCGTGCGAAACCTACGTTGCAGAATATTCACATTCGATTCAAGTAGCATTGACGAGCCGTCTCTACCATCCGCCCGCTGGTTCAGCTCAGGAAGTGGCACCAGTCAGACTCCGAGAACATTGTCAGGTTTCTCTGACTAGGTTTCGAAGTGAAGCTCTCACTGGAGGAATGCATGTACAGGACGTGGATGCGTGTGGCTGTGGTCGGCCTGTTGGCGGCGATGCCGCTCTGGGCCGACAGTGGGACAGACAAGACCGCCAAGAACGAAAAGGACAAGCCGGATGCAACAAAGCCGGCTGGTAGCCCTGCAACTCCACCCAAAGAGAAAGAAAAAACTGCCCCGGCGTCCGCCGAGGCCAATTACGCCGCCGAGATTGAACAGCTCCGGCAGATGATGCTCGAGCAGTCGAAGCAGATCGAGGCGCAGCGGGAAATGATGCGCGAGCAACAGGGAAAGCTCGACGCAATCACCGAGGAGCTGCGCGCCGCTCGGGCCTCAGCCACTGCCATCGCCGCCGTGCCACCCCCGGCCGCCGCAGGCACCCTTGCTGCGCCCGCAGCAGCCACTGGCGCCTCCCACGGTACGGAAACTGCCGCGCGTCCGGCGAATCAGGAGCGAAAGCCGGATTCCATCGAGCTGGCCAATGGAAAGGTCAAAATTGGGACCCTGCTGTATGCCGATTACGCCTACTACACGAAAACAGGATTCGGCCCTCAGTTTCTAACGCAGATCAACCAGCCGGGCCCGGGCAATAACAGTTACAACATCTTTGAGATCAGCCGGGCATACATTAACCTTTTCTATTCTCCCAGCGATGCTGTCACGTTCCGCTTGACGCCCAATCTTTACCGTCAGATCGGCGCCGCCCCTGCCACGAAAGTCGGCAAGGTGAGCGCTATCGCCGCAAACACGGACCAAGAACTGGCGTTCCGGGTCAAGTATGCGTACGTAGATTTCAACACCCTGTTCGCAGGCAGCGAGGCGCTCAAGAAGGACAAGCTCACGATCGGCCAGCAGCAGAATCCGTTCGTCGACTGGGAAGAGAATCTGTACGGCTATCGCTGGACGAGCCTCGTGCCATGGAACTACCTGAGCCTCAGCTCGGCGCAGACGGGCATTAAACTGCAAGGCCCGATCGAGTTCAACGGGAAGCAGTACCTGGACTACTCAATCGGCGTATTTACAAACGCCTCTTTCCGCCAGCTCGAGCAGTCCGAGAAAAAACAAGTGATGGCACGGCTGACCGTCTATCCGTTTGGCGCCAAGTCGAATTACGATGGGCTTGGATTCACGGGCTTCTACAACTACGGTTACACCAACGTTGCCCCGGACACGGACATAAACTTTCCCCTGTACCGCGTGGCCGCGTTAGCGCATTACACTTTCAAGAAGAATGCGTACGGAATTGCTGGGGAGTTTGACCTCGGCCGCAACGCATTCACCAGCGGCAATTTCTTTTCGGGCGGCGGGCCGCAAGATGAGTTCGGAGTGGGTACAACCCCATTTGCCGGTTTCGATGCCCTCGTGAAGGCCCTCCAGAACGGTAACGGCACCAAGCAGAAGGGTTATGCGGCCTTTGGGCATGCCCAGATTCCTGGAACGCCCTTCACGCTCTTTGCGATGTACCACTTCTTCCTGCCAAACACTCAAGTGGATAAGAACCCGCTCGACTTTCACCGCATCGTGGGTGGCGTCAGCTACAAGGTCAATGACCGGCTGAGGTTTGCTCTGACAAGCCAGAATCTCATCTTCAGGCATTCACAATTCACGTTCCCGGCGTCGGAACTCGCCAAGTTCAGTCCGTCGCTTGCTGCCGCCAATCCGAACGGCATCCCCAATGCCGTTCCGAACCGCGTCCAGGCCATTTTTGCCAACGTGGAACTCAACTTCTGAGCCCTGTTCGGCGGCGGAGGCATTCGCCTCTGCCGCCTGACCCATCTCCCGTTTAGGCAGGATGCTTCGCTTTGCCTTTAGTCCTCTTTCCCACCGAATCTGTAGGATAATCGCTTGGTTTGGTTACACCGTCGTGGCAGTCGGCCGGACGGTAAGAGCCAGGATTTGTGGGATGAGTTCCCGACCAACTTTACCGGAAGAGGCCTAGTCCAGATGGTCCGCCTGGCACTTCGCAACCCCTATCTGGTCATCGTCGCCGCACTGGCCATTCTGATCGTAGGGGCGACGGTGCTGACGCGGATTCCCGCTGACATTCTGCCGGTCTTTAAGACGCCCGCGGTGCAAATCCTGACCTTCTACCCCGGCATGCCCGCGGAAATCGTCGAGCGCGACATCACGAACCGGCTGGAGCGCTGGACGAGCCAGGCCAACGGCATCGCGCGCCAGGAGTCGAAGTCGCTGATTGGCGTCAGCATCGTCAAAGACTACTTCCGGCCGGACATTGATCCGAACACGGCGATGTCGCAAGTGAGTTCCCTCGCGATTTCCGATCTCTACTACCTTCCTCCGGGAACGGTGCCGCCCATGGTGATGCCCTTCGACCCGACGGCGGCGGTTCCGCTGGCTCTGCTGAGCGTGAGCAGCCCAACTCTGGACGAGACGAAGCTCTACGACGTGGCCTACTTCAACATCCGCAACCAGCTCAGCGGCATCACGGGGGTGATCGCGCCGGCCGTCTACGGCGGGCGAATCCGCCGCATTCTCGTTTATCTTGACCCGCGCAAGCTGCAAGCGCGCAATCTCTCCCCAATGGACGTGGTCGAGGCGCTACGGCAGAACAACCTGATCATCCCGGTGGGTGACGCCAAGATCGGCAGCCTCGACTACCAGATTACCTCCAACGCGATGGTGCCGGAGGTCAACCAGATCAACGATTTTCCGATCAAGGTTCAGAATGGCGCGCCTGTCCTCGTGCGCGACGTTGGCGCTGCGCAGGATGCCTTTGCCATCCAAACGAACGTCGTCCACATCGGCGGGCGGCGGCAGGTCTATATCCCGATTTACCGGCAGCCCGGCGCCAACACGATCGAGGTTATTGACGGAGTGCAGGATGCACTCAAACGCATCAGCCAGCGGATCCCCGAGGGAGTTGACCTCTCGCTGGTGCTCGACCAGTCCGTGTTCGTTCGGCGGGCGATACGAGACCTGGAATTTGAAGCGCTCATTGGAGGTTTGCTGGCCGCGACGACCGTCTTGCTGTTTCTCGGCAGCGTGCGCTCGATGGTGATCGTGCTGCTCTCGCTCCCGCTGTCCGTGCTCGCGGCGATCATCGGGCTATACTTCACGGCGCAGTCCCTGAACAGCATGACGCTGGGCGGGCTGGCCCTGGCCGTCGGACTGCTAATTGACCAGAGCATCGTGATTCTGGAGAACATCGCGCGCCACCTGCAGAGCGGCCTGCCGGCGCGGGAAGCCGCTCTCGCCGGCGCGAGCGAAATGGTTCAGCCGCTGATCATCATCAGCCTGACCATCGGCATAGTGTTCTTTCCAGTTCTATTCCTCACAGGCGTTGCGAAGTTTCTCTTCACGCCGCTGGCTCTCAGTGTGGTATTCGCGATCGCCGCTTCGCTGGTCCTGGCGCTGACGCTGATCCCGGCGAGCGCGACACGACTTTTGCGAGAAGCGCGCCGCGCCGAGGCTGAGCCACGAGCCGGCACGGAGGGGGCCATAGGCTGGCTCCAGCAATTCGGACAAGCGTTCTCGTCTTTGGTCGCCCACTACGAACGATTGCTCCGGCGCGCGGTCGAGCAGCGGCGAAGAACCTTGCTGGGAGTAGTGGGATTGTTTGTGATCGCTCTGGCCGCGCTTCCGTTCATCGGCCGCGAGCTGTTTCCGCGCACGGACACGGGCCAGTTCACGATCTACTTGCGTCTGCCGGCCGGCACGCGAATCGAAAAGACGGAAGAACGAGTCACCGCGATCGAAGACTTCCTGCGCCGGCGAATCCGAGCGCGAGACCTGCAAATGATTATCTCGAATATGGGCGTGCTGTACGATTGGCCGGCCGCCTACACCCCCAACTCCGGACCGCAAGACGCTTTCATCAACGTGCAGCTCACCCCGGGGCACAGAATCGCTTCGTTGGACTACGCGAGCGCGCTGCGGCAGGAATTGCCGCGGCTTTTTCCGGAGATTCGCTTTGCTTACGACACCGGGGGAATGCTGGCCGCCGCATTGAATTTCGGGCTGCCGTCTCCCATTGATATCCAGGTGGAAGGCAACGACCTGCACGCAGCGCGGCGCATCGCCGAAGATATCAAGAAGAGAGCAGAACACGTGCGCGGCGCCGCCGACGTCCGCATCCAGCAGGAGATTGAATATCCTCTGATTGAAGTTCAAGTGGACCGGATTAGGGCGGCGCATCTCGGACTTACGCCGCAGGAGATTGTAAAAAACGCGGTGAGCAGCCTCGTCTCAAGCGTCAACTTCAACCCAGCCTTCTGGATCGACGAGAAGACGGGGAATCACTACTTCCTCGGCGTGCAGTACCCCGAAGGCAAAATCACTTCGCTGGACACGATCCGAGACATCCCGATTACCGGCCCCAATCAGAAAGATCCCATTCTGCTCAGGAACATCGCCACGCTAAGCCATGGCACGACGGTCTCCGAAGTGAATCATTCGAATATCACACGAGTGACGGACGTTTACGTGAACGTGAGCGGGCGCGACGTGGGCGGCGTAGCCGCTGAGATCGAGAGGCGCCTGGCGGACATCCAGGTTCCGCCCGGCTACACCGTGCAGATGCGCGGCGAAGTGAGCACGATGCGCGAATCGTTTGGCAGCCTAGGTTTGGGCCTTGTGCTCGCGGGGCTGCTCGTGTACCTGGTGATGGTAGTTCAGTTCCAGTCTTTTCGCGACCCACTGGTGGTTCTCTTTGCCGTCCCACTCGGGCTGATCGGCGTTTTCCTGGTCCTGTTGCTGACTGGAACTGCTTTCAGCATTCAGGCCCTCATGGGGATCATCATGATGATCGGAATCGTCGTAGCCTACAGCGTCCTGCTGGTGGAGGTTGCCAACCGGAAGGTGCGAGGAGGTGCATCTCCATTTGAGGCCGTGGTGGAGGCAGGCCGGCTCCGCATCCGGCCTATTCTAATGACCTCGCTGGCCGCGTCACTCGGCTTGATTCCAATGGCGGTGGCTGGCGGACTAAACGCGCCGTTGGCACGGGCGATCATCGGGGGTGTGCTGGCCTCGGCCGCGCTCACGCTGTTCGTTGTGCCTGCCGCTTATGTTGCGGTCCACAAACAGGCGCAGCGGGAGGAATCCTGAGTGTAGAGAGAAATGGGAAGTGGTCTTAGGAGGGACTGAAGTGGACAAACGGTTCGGCTCTTTGCGACTTGCGATTCTGGTAGCTTTCTTCTTGTTCGTCGGGCTGCTGGTGTGGGGAGGACACCGCGCTTACTGTCACATTCGGAGCACGATGTCGGACTCAGCCCCCACGACCGCTTCGCCCTCAGGGATGCGAGTGCCTGTGGTTACCGTGGTCGAACCCGTCCGCAAGTCTGCTGTCAGGTCGCTTGAACTTGCCGCCTCCGTGGAAGCATTCGAAAAGGTAACGCTCTACGCCAAAGCAGCGGGCTACCTGCAGTGGATCAAGGTGGACAAGGGCGATCCCCTCCGGAAAGACGAGGTTCTGGCGCTGATTGAAGTGCCGGAGATGGAAAAAGAATATCAGAGCGCCCAAGCAGCAGTTGAAGAAGCCCAAGCCGCCCGGGAGCGCGCCCGGGCCGACTTTGCGAGTAAGGAACTAACGTACAAACGGCTGTCGGCCGTGCGCCAGTCTCAACCCAATGTAATATCGCAACAGGAAGTGGATGTCGCACGGGCAGGGTTCGAGGTGACCCAAGGAGATGCCAAGCTCGCGCAGGCAAGACTCGAAGTGGCTCGCTCGCAGGTCGAAAAACTACAGGCGCTTATGGAATACGCGAAGATCACTGCCCCCTTCGACGGCGTCGTAACAGAACGGTTCGTGGATCCGGGCACCTTGATTCAAGTCGGCACCAGCTCGAAAGGGAACCCCATCGTCACGGTCGCGAAAGTAGATAAGGTGCGTGTCTATTTTTTTGTGCCAGAACGGGAAGTGCCTTACTTGAAGCGCGGCGATCCAGGCCGGCTGCTGTTAGATGCATTTCCAGGAAAGGCTTTTGACGGCCGGATCGCGCGTTTCACCACCGCCCTCGATCCCGAAACGCGGACGATGAAAACAGAGATGGACCTTCCCAATTCCAGCGGCCTGATCCGGCCGGGAATGTACGGAACGGTTCAGTTGAAGCTAGGTGTGGAAGCGAAGGCGCTCTTCGTCCCTGCGCAGAGTGTGCACCAGAGTGCGGAGGGCGCCTTTGTATACACCGTGGCGCAGGGCCGCATTCGGAAGATCGCCGTGGAAACAGGCCTCGACGACGGGAAGATGGTCCAAGTGAACGGGCTGCGGGGTGACGAAATCGTTGTCCTGAGTTCTACGGCCGCTTTACAAGAAGGGTTGTCCGTTACAACGGTAAAAGCAGGTTCTTGAAATGCGCCCGCCCGGGAGTACAAGATGCCACGCAAGATAGCGTTTCTTCTGACTTTGGTTCTTAGCTCAGTGTGTTCCGGACGGGCGCAGGAGACCGGCCTTCCGGGGCAGTCCGCTGCCGCAACGCGCCTTTCTCTGGATCGAGCCATGCGGACCGCCCTCGAAAAACACCCAGCGCTGAAGCAAGCTGAAGCGGCTGTCGAGGCGGCCGAAGCAGAAGTGAAACAGGCCCGGGCGAGCTACTTTCCTCAACTCAGTTTCAGTGCAATCGGAAAGGTCGGGCTCTCAGGTGCAACGGGCGCCCTTGGGCTTCCCGGCTTTCCTGCTTCGCCGTTCTTTCGCAATACAGCGTACTCGGCGAACTGGTATCAGATGGTCTTTGATTTTGGTCGCGCCAAGCACTTTGTCGCTTCCAGGCGTGCAGTTGCAGAGAGCGCCCGGCTTCGCAAGAAGGCGGAAGAACAACGCATCGTTCTGAACGTGAAACGGGCTTACTTTTCCGTGCTGGAAGCGCAAGAACTACGTACTGTCGCGGATTTGACCATAAAGGAACGACGGCTCACGCTCGAACGGGAGCAGGCCTACGCTCAGTCGGGGTTAGGCTCCGAATTCGCCGTCAGCCTCGCTCGGGCAAACTTAGCGGAAGCTGAGGGCGCTTTGATACAGGCCGATGGCGCCGTGAAAACTTCTTTCGCCGCCTTGCGTGCCGCCATGGGCGTAGAAGGGGATTTGACCTACGACCTGCAGACTCCACCCATCGAGGTCGTCTCTCCCCAGCCACTCGAGGACCTAACGCAAGCTGCCTTGAAGAATCGGCCGGACGAACTGGCCTTGGAGAAGAGAATCCAAGGCGCCTCGGAAGCGCTCGGCCGGGCGCGGGCCGATCGCCTTCCGGAAGTTCGTGGGTTTGAAGCCGGGGGCCAGGGCCGCTTCAATGGCACCACAGTCAAAGAAGAACAGCGCCACGGCGTGGGTGCACTGGGGTTGATTTTTCCTGTCTTCACCGGCGGAAGGCTTCAGGCGGAAAGACAGGAAGCCCAAGCGGTGCTTGATGGTGCGCTCGCCGTACGCGACGAGCTGCGCCAGCAAATCCGACTCGAAGTAACGCAGGCGTATTACCAGCTCTTGGATTTAGCAGAGCGCCTAAACGTCGCGGATCAACAGAGGCAGGCGGCCCAGCAGGCGCTGGCGCTCGCGCAGGCTCGCTACCAGGTGCAGCTTTCCTCTTTTTTGGACCTTCTTACTGCCGAGGGCGCGCTCACTCGCGCCCAGACAAATTATACGCGCACTCAATTCGATTACGAGCGCGTCAAGGCCCAGCTCGAATTCGCTTCCGGCCAAACCGCTCAGCCCTAGTAGCCCAACACGCCCATAACCCATATCGCCAGGTCTGCTACCAGGTTTACAAGGACATCGCGCTCCGCTTCACCCGCTGATTGGACGCTAACTCATTACAACGCAGAGTCCTGCGCCCGAACGCTGGCTCAAACGGCTGCAATTCGACATCGTCTATATGTTCTGAGGAATCCACAAGGCTTTAACACAACTGAAACATTCGAGAGTTAGACTTATTCTAAGGGGGAAGAAATGAAGAGAACGACGATTCTAGCCTTCGTGGCCGCCGTGCTTCTGGTAACGGGGTCGGCTGCCCTGATGGCGCAACAGCGCAATATCACCGTGAAGGGTTCGGACACCATGGTCATTCTTGGCCAGCGGTGGGCCGAGGTCTTCATGTCGCAGAACCCCGGTATCACCGTCCAGGTGACCGGAGGCGGCTCTGGCACAGGGATCGCCGCCCTGATCAACGGCACGACCGACATCGCCGAGGCCTCCCGGCCCATGAAGGATTCGGAGAAAGCGGACACCAAGGCCAAGCGGGGCAAGGAGGTCCTGGAACTGCCGGTAGCTGTGGACGGTCTGGCCGTCTACATCAACGAGGCCAACCCCGTCAGTGAGCTGACCCTCGCTCAGCTCAAGGCCATTTACACGGGCGCTGTCAAGAACTGGAAAGACGTCGGCGGCAGCGATCAGAAGATCATCCTCTATAGCCGCGAGAACAACTCCGGCACGTACGTGTACTTCAAGGAGCACGTTCTCGAGAACGCCGACTACTACCCGACCGCGCAGACCCTTCCTGGGACCGCGGCGGTGATCAACGCCGTCGCCAATGATCCCCGCGGAATCGGTTACGGCGGCGTCGCTTATGGCAAGGGTGTCAAGTTCATCCGCGTCAAGAAGGATGGCAGCAGTCCGGCGGTTGAGCCGTCCATGGAAAACGTCCTCGCAGCCAAATATCCCATCAGCCGCTACCTCTACTGGTATCTGGCGGGCCAGCCCACCGGAGACCTGAAGAAGCTTGTGGACTGGGTCTATTCCAAGGAAGGTCAAGAAGTCGTCGAAAAGGTCGGCTACTATCCTCTCAGCGAAGGTGACCACGCAACCTTCACGGCGCGGCTGTCCAGCGGCGGCGGCCCGGCCAAGCAGGCCAAAACCACACCGGTGGCCAACAAGACCAAAAAGTAGTAGAGTCTCGCACCCCGGCGCGCCCCGAGCTGTTCGGGGCGCGCCTTCTTAACTCCCCGATGAGCACGCTCGCAACGCAGATCGGTTCCGCCGAAGCCCTCGAAATTCGTCATCGGCGTTTTGCCGACGCACTGATCCGCTCGCTCATCTACGTTTCGGCCTTTGTCTCCATCGCCATCATCATCCTGATCTTCCTCTTCGTTGGCAAAGAGGCTTTGCCGGTCTTCACCAGCGCTGCAGTGCACCAGGAAGTCACGCTCAAGCAGATGTTCCTGCCGCAGAACTACGGCACCGCGGAAGCGCCGGTGCGCTTCATGTGGCAGCCCGTGTCTCAGGTGCCGAAATACAGCCTCGCGCCTCTCTTGATCGGAACGCTCAAAGCCACGCTTGTGGCCATGCTGTTCGCGACGCCCCTGTC
>JACXTT010014294.1_pt1 | contig 10397 bp, 6 predicted proteins | sample 9270951 | NCBI WGS metagenome assembly JACXTT01 (sample SAMN15532306, study PRJNA645909) | rock metagenome | isolation source: weathered quartz diorite | place: Puerto Rico | collected 2017-06-21
GACGACGGCGCCACAGTCGAACGCGGTGACCACCCGCACAACCCGGACTCGATCGTCGTCGACGTGCACGAGCGCGCACGTCGCCACCCTGCCTCCCTTTTCGGCGCCGATCGCGATCCCGGCCCCGACGCCGGGGGCCGCTTCGATCGTGTCCCACCCGAACTGGGTTGCGGCGGCCCGTACGACTTCCGAGAGCCGTTCGTCGTCGAGGTTCCGCAGCCTGAACTCCACCGGGTCGAGACGCACCGCGTGTGCGAGCTCGTCGATCGTGCTCTCGCGCGCGAAGTTGTTGGCGGTCGCCGCCAGCGCCCGGTACGCGCCTTGCCGCAGCGGCGACGCCGACGGCTCGAAGCGCACGCGTCGGTTCGGGACGTCGTACGGCACGGTGATCCCCGCGGCCCCCGCGTTGAAGTCGACGAAGTCCCATGCCCGAAGGTCGCCGTCGGAGGTCGCGCCGGCCCGGATGTCGATCACCGCCGCGGGGCGGAAGTATGCCCATGTGAACTCTTCATCTCGGGTCCACTGGATGCGGACCGGCGCGCCCGCGGCGCGCGCCAGGCGAGCGGCCGCGATCGCGACGTCGGGTTCGTGCTTCCCGCCGAAGCCTCCTCCGGTATCGGGGATGACGACCCGCACGTCATCCTCGCTGACCGCGAGCGCCTGAGCGAGCGCGTGTCGCACTCCGAACGGCGCCTGCGTACCCGTCCAAACCGTCACTCTGTCGGCGTCCCACCGGGCGACTGCGACGCGCGTCTCCATCGGTGCATGCGCGAGGTACGGCGTCGTGTACGTGCTCTCTACCCACACCGCGGCCAGGCCGGGCGCATCGACATCACCGTCCTCGTGCGCGAACGATCCACCCCAACCCTCGATCTCGCGGCGGTTCGCACGTAGGTGGGACTCGAGGTCGCGTTCGTCCGCCGCCTCCACCGGCTCCTCCCAGTCGGTGGTGACGGCGGCCGCGGCCGTGCGTGCAAGCGCCCGTGTTGGGGCCGCGACGCCGATGAACGCCTCGTCGGCCACCACGACCACGCCGGGCATCGCGCGCGCCGCCGAGGCATCCGCCGACCGCAACCGCGCACCGAGTTGGGGTGGCCGCACCACAACGCCCTCGAGCATGTCGGGCTGTCGGACGTCGGACGCGAAGACCTTTGCGCCGGAGACCGCGGCGACTTGCTCGCGGCGGTCACCGCTCTCGCGCGACCTCCACGCGGTGGTCGGACCGAGCGCGTCGTCGGCGTGCACGACCTCGACCCGGCGGGTGCCGGCAGTGAGTGCGCCGTCACGTTCGACGATCTCGCGCGCGCCGATTGCCGCCCGGCGGGGATCGCGGCTGGCGTTGGGCATCCCCATGCTGCCGAAGGTGCCGATGTCGTACGGGCACACGTCGGTGTCGCCCATGACCAACTCGACATCGTCGAGCGGGACGCGCAACTCGGTTGCCGCCGCGAGGCGAAGCGCGCGTCGGGTGCCCTGACCGACTTCGACCTTGCCGATGAACGCCGTGATGCCGCCGTCGGGGCCGACGTGTAGCCACGCGCCGCCGGTCGGCGCCCCTTCCGGCGGAAGCGCCACGACGACGAGGCCGTCACCGAGGAGATCGAAGTACTCGCGATCATGGGGTTCGGTGCGGTCCCACGGGCGTTGCGGCCGAAAGCGCGCCGGCGCCGCGGGCAGTGAGACTCCGACTGTCCCGCGGGTGCGATGGCCCGCGGCGGCGGTGATCGCTTCGATGATCCGTGAGTACGCGCCGCAGCGGCACAGGTTCGGCTGCATCCACTCGACGATTTCCGTTCGCGTCGGGTGCTGGTGCACGTGGAGCAGCGCAACCGCCGCGATCACCATCCCCGGGGTGCAGAAGCCGCACTGCATCGCCTCCGCCTCGACGAAGGCCTGCTGCACGGGATGCAGGTGTCCGGGCTCGGCCAGACCCTCGACCGTGACAACGGCGCGGCCCGCGACGTCGACGATCGGAGTGACGCACGCCCGGGTCAGCGTCCCGTCGACGAGCACGCTGCACGCGCCGCACTGCTGCTCGCCACACGCGTACTTGGTTCCCGTGAGGTGCAGCCCGTCGCGCAGACACTCCAGCAACGTCGCGTCGGGCGGGACGCCGAACTCGTGGGCCACGCCGTTCACGACGAGGCTCATGCCGTCCGTCGACATCTTCACCTCCGATCGGGGCGACGCGTCATCCTGCCCCGGATCCGACGAGATGCGGATCTACCCCACGTCGGGGGCGGCCAGCTGGAGACTGGCCGCGACCGACGGGAGCGCGTTGGGCGTTGTCGCATTGCAGCGAACGCCGGGCGTGTGCAGCGTGACGCGTCCGTCGCTGATGCCGACCGGCACGTCGATCGGAATGAGTGTTCCGTCGTGACTGTCGGCGATCCGCAGCGTGCGACCGTTGACGGTGACCTGCGCCGATTCGACGGTCGTTTGTTCCGGATCGAGCGTGACGAGGAGGTGCGCGGCAACGGTCCGAGTCCCGGGGTTCACCATCTGAAGGCGAGCCTCGGCGCAGACCGCGTGCGAATCGCCGCGGTCGGTGAGTGGGGCGGCGTCGGAGGAGAGATACAGACGCGGCAGATCGAGGTACTGCCGCGCGAGCGCGCGCTCTGCCCTCGCGCTCATCTCGCCGATGAGGCGCCGGGCGGCGGGCCGGAGATCCCACGCCACGAGCCGATCACCCTCGCTCGAGATCGGCGGCCCGAGCAACGCGTCCAGTTGCTTCACAGTCGCGTCGCCGTTGTCCTCGAAGCCGAGACGATCGACGGTGACCGCCACGAATCCGATCGCGAGAAGTCCCCGGAGGAACGCGCGCATGGGCAGCGTCGCGGCCGGCCACTGCCACTCGCCGTCGCGTCCGCGTACGCCTCCCGCGCTCCAGCGCAGCGTCTTCGAGTGCAGGTAGCCCTCCTTGATCAGGTCGTTCGCGGCCATCAGCTGCGTTGCGCTGTGCTCCGGAAAGTCGACTACCGGGAGCTGGAACACCATCGCGCTCTCGGGGAGCCGGCGTTCGAGCGACGCGACGAATGCGTCGTCGGCTCGCCATTGACGCGCGGGCGGGTCGGGCATCATCACGGGTGAGGCCTGGTCGAGGACGCCGATCACGATCACGGCCACCAGCACCGCCGTGAACGCGGAACGACGAGCGGGTGTCCGGTGGCGTCGCAAGAGCGCCACTCGACCTCGGTCGAGGAGCCGGCCGAACACGACGATCCCCGCGAAGGCGATGACGATCGCGATCCGATTCCAGGCGCGCACGCCCAGGAGGCCGACCAGCTCGAGCGCGCGGCTGAAGCCCCCTTTCGTGGCGAGCAGGAACGCCGCGGCCACGATGACGCCGATGCGCGCCTCGAGCATCCAGCCGCGACGGTCGCCGGCGCGGATGGCGCGGATGAGGACGACCGCGAGTGCGACGACGAAGCCGACCGCAGCCGCGATCCCGAGGTTCGCAGTCGCCATGCCTTCCCGCTTCGGCTCATAGAGGAGGTCGGCCAGCGCGGAGAACGGTCCGAAGCGATGCCCCGTGACCGGGCTGAGCAGCTCGACGAGGCGCAACGGGTACGTCTCGGACACTCCCCGTTGTCGGTCGGGGACACCGAGCAAGTTGGCGGGGTGGTGGGCACGGAACCAGAGCGTCGGCCAGTTCGCGACGAACGACGCGGCGAGCCCGACGCCGCCGAGGATCGCCGCGAACACGACGGGAAATGCGCGGCGATGGGCCACCGCGCTGATCAGCGCGCACACGAGGAGGAGCGACAGCATGAACGCGAGGTAGTAGATCCCGGTCACGCCGACGAGCACCGCGCCCAGCATCAGCCATCGGAGCCGCCACCACCCGCGCCAGTGCCGAAGATCGTGCCGCGAGGGCAATGCCCCTTCGGGGCCGAGGACCCTGACGCAGAGCACCACGATGACGGGCACGCCGACGTGGAAGGCGAGGTTCTCGTGCGCGGCGCCGTTGCGGAAGTGATACGGCGTCAGGGAGAACAGCACCGCGCCGACGAGTGAGGAAGACCACGACACGCGCATCGAACGAAGTGCCGGGAACGCGACGAGCGCGGTGAGTGGGAAGGTGAGCAGCCAGAACAGGTTGAGCGTGAGTGGCACGTCGCCCGTGGTGTCGACGAGCGCCTTCTTGATCGTGTACGCAAGGAGGTCTCCGCCCATCGGCCACTCGGCCCAATGCTGGACGAACGGTGCGTTCAGCTTCGGGTTCGAGTCGAACCAGCCCGACTCCTTGATGTTCTTGATGAGCATCATGTCGAGCGTGGCATCTTGTTGGTCGTCGTACTGCGTGCGCGCGTACTGGAAGGGCACGTGGAGCGGCAGGGTCCAGAGTTGGGTGACCACCGCGAGGCCGACCGACGAGAGCAGCGCGGCCAGCACGGCACCGGCTACGAGCGACCGACCTCGCTGCATCCGAAACCCTGACACACCGCGGACCGGAGATCCGGTCGGGACACGTGTGTCGTAGCCTCGGCCGCTGATGGACCTCGGCATCGCGGGGAAGCGCGCGGCAGTCGCGGCCGCGTCGAAAGGACTCGGGTTCGCGGTCGCGCAGGCATTGGTCGGCGAAGGCGTGCAGGTCGCAGTGTGCGGCCGTCACGCCGACACGATCGAAGCCGCGGCGTCGCAGCTCGGCGACACCGTGGTGCCGCTCGTCGCCGACGTTTCGACGCCCCAGGGCGCAGCAGGGTTCGTGCGCGACGCGCGTGCGGCCCTCGGCGGGGTCGACATCCTCGTCGCCAACGCAGGCGGGCCGCCACCCGGCACGTTCTCGAGCGTGACCGTCGACCAGTACCTCGACGCGTTCGAGCTCAACTGCCACTCGACGATCGCCATGTGCTACGAGGCCGTGCCCGAGATGCGCGAACGGAGGTGGGGGAGGGTGGTGGCGATCACGTCGATCGCGGTGCGCCAGCCCATCCCGACGCTGATCCTCTCCAATACCGCGCGGGCCGGGCTCACGGGCTTCCTCAAGACCCTCGCGCGCGAGGTTGCGTCCGACGGCGTGACCGTCAACTCGCTGCTGCCCGGCCTGCACGCGACCGCGCGTGTGACCTCCCTGCACGCCGATCCGGGAAGCGCCGCGGCCGGCATTCCCGCAGGGACGATCGGCGACCCCGCCGACTTCGGCCGCGTCGCCGCATTCCTCTGCTCGGAGCACGCCCGTTACGTCACCGGCACGGCCACCGCGGTCGACGGCGGCGCGGACGCCGGATTGCTCTGATGCGGCTGCGACCTCCGGCCCTCCAACGCAACGAGTCGAATGGCCACGGTCCGGGCCTCCGGATCTGCGCCTGGCCCATCTAGGCGCCTGCCGATGTTCCGTCACGTCGTGCTGCTGCGCTGGAAGCCCGAAGCCACGCCCGAGCAGCGCGCCGCGGTCGAGCGCGGCCTGGCCGAGCTGCCCGGCCGCATCCCCGAGATCCGGGGCTACACGTTCGGCACGGATGCCGGCGTCAACGAAGGCAACTACGACCTCGTGGTCGTGGCGGACTTCGACGACGTCGACGGCTACCTCGTCTACCGCGACCACGCGGACCACCAGGCGGTGATCCGCGATCGCATCGCGCCGATCCTCGCCGAACGCGCCGCCGTCCAACACGCCCGCTAGCCATGCAGGGCTACCGTTCGCATCATGAGTGTCTGGTTGGAGCAGGCGCGGTCGTTCCCGAAGGGCGTCGTGGCGACGCCGCACTACCTGGCCACCAGCGCGGGCCTCGCGATGCTCGCGAGCGGCGGCAACGCGGTCGACGCCGCGGTCGCCGCCAACCTCACGCTCGCGGTCGTGACGCCGTACATGTGCGGTGTCGGCGGCGACCTGCTCGCGATCGTGTGGGACGGCGAGGTCAACGCGTACCGCGGCGTCGGTCGCTCGCCCGCGAACGCGACGCTCGACCAGGTCCGGCGCGACTCCGACACCATGCCGGTGTTCGGTCCGCATCCGTGCACGGTGCCCGGCGCGGTCGACGGCTGGTTCACGCTGCTCGAGCGGTGGGGGACCCGCTCGTTCGCCGAGGTCAGCGCGACGGCGGTCGCCTACGCCGAAGACGGTTTCCCGCTCACCCGACGCGGCGCCTGGTTCTTCGCCGGCAACGCGATGGCGTTCGAGCACTTCGGCCTCTACGACTTCTCGAACTACTACGGCTCGCCGGCCGAAGGCACCTGGCTGCGCCAGCCCGAACTCGCCCGCACGCTGCGCACCCTCGGCGAGGAAGGTCCCGGCGTCTACTACCGCGGCGCGATCGGCGCCGCGATCGCCGAGCGCCTCCAGCGCGCGGGTGGCTTCATGACGACCGACGACCTCGCCGCGCACGCCGGTGCCTGGGTCGAACCGCTGCGCGCGACCGTGCGCGGCACCGAGGTGCTGGAGCTGCCGCCGCCGACGCAAGGTGTCGCCGCGCTCGAAGCGCTGCGGATCGCGCACGGGCTCGACCTCGGCGCCGACGGACCCGATCGAGAGCACGTGCTCATCGAGGCGATGAAGCTGGCACTTGCCGACCGCGACGTGCACGTCGGCGACCCGGACGCGATGACCACCCCACCCGAAGCGCTGCTCGCCGACGACTTCATCGCTGATCGCAGCGGTCGCATCGACCTCACGCGCGCGCGGGAGTTCGCGCCGCGCCTCACGCCGCAGGGCGGGACGATCTACATGAACACGGCCGACCGAGACGGGCTCCTCGTCAGCCTGATCCAGTCGAACTTCTTCGGCGCGGGCTGCGGGCTGCGCGTCGACGAGTGGGGGATCAACCTTCACAACCGCGGCTCGGGCTTCAACCTCGACGAGGGTCACCCCAACGCGTTCGGCCCGAAGAAGATGCCGCTCCACACGCTGATCCCCGGCCTCGCGCTGCGAGACGGCCGGCCCTGGCTGGTGTTCGGCAGCGAAGGCGGGCACGGCCAGGCCCAGACGCACCTCCAGGTGCTGACCCGCATGCTGGTCGACGGCGCCGACCCGCAGGCCGCGATCACGGCGCCCCGCCTCACCGTCGACCCCGACACCGGACGAAGCCCCGTCGGAGACCGTTTCGATCCCGCGTGGATCGAGGAGCTCCGACGCCGCGGCCACGACATCGACGTGGTGCCCGTGCACCGCCACGGTCCCGGCATCGCCCACGCGATCGAATGCCTCCATCCCGGCTACCGCGCGGGTTCCGATCCTCGGGCCGAGGGCGGCGCCCTCGGGCTCTAGCCTTTCTCGCGTGCCGGAGTCGTCGCGTCGGATCGTCACGGTTCCGAATGCCATCTCCGTCGTCCGCCTGCTGTGCGTCCCGGTGTTCCTCGGGCTCGTGTGGTCGGATCGCGAGGCGGCCGGCGCCGTGCTCCTCGCGGTGCTCGGCGCGACCGACTGGGTCGACGGCTGGATCGCCCGCCACTTCGACCAGGGCAGCGAGCTCGGCAAGATCCTCGACCCGACCGCCGACCGGGTGCTGCTCCTCGCCGGAGCGGTCGCGCTGCTCACGGTGGGGCTGCCCACCGCGGTCAACGTGCTGCTCATCGTGGTGCTCGCGCGCGAGCTGCTCGTCGCGGCCGCCACGATCGCGCTCGCGGCCGCCGGCGCCCGCCGCATCGACGTGCTCTGGGCAGGCAAGGCGGGCACGCTGGCGCTGATGTTCGCGATGCCGATGTTCCTCATCGCCGACGCGTCGGAATCGGTGCACACCTTCTTCACCGTCGTCGGCTGGGGCTTCGCGATCGCCGGCGTCGCGCTCGGATACTTCGCCGCGCTGCACTACGTTCCGGCAGCGCGGGCCGCGTTGCGCGAGGGCCGGTCGGCGCGCGACGGCGGCGGACTGGAGGTTGGAGCATGAAGGCTGTGATCCTCGCCGGCGGCGAAGGGACCCGGCTCCGGCCGCTCACGAGCAACCAGCCCAAGCCGATGATGCCGATCGCCAACGTGCCGATGATGGAGCACATCGTGAAGCTCCTCGCGCGGCACGGCTTCGACGACATCGTCGTGACGGTCGCGTTCATGGCCAACCACATCCGCAACTACTTCGGAGACGGGTCGGAGTTCGGCGTACGGATGCGCTACGCGACCGAGGAGGCACCGCTCGGCACGGCCGGGTCGGTGCGCAACGCGATGGACGAGCTCGACGAGACGTTCCTCGTGATCTCGGGCGACGTGCTCACCGACGTCGACCTCGGTGCGGTCGTGGCGCAGCACGAGACCCAGCAGGCCTTCGCCACGATCGCGCTGAAGCGGGTCGACAACCCGGTCGACTTCGGCATCGTGATCACCCGGCCCGACGGGCAGATCGAGCGGTTCCTCGAGAAGCCCACGTGGGGCGAGGTGTTCTCCGACACGATCAACACCGGGATCTACGTGCTCGACCCCGGCGTGTTCGACTTCATCCCCGAAGGCGAGGTCGTCGACTTCTCGGGCGACGTCTTCCCCGAGGTGCTCGAGCAGGGCCTGCCGCTGCTCGGCACCGTCGTCGACGGCTACTGGGAGGACGTCGGCACCCTCGAGTCGTACCGGACCGCGCACGAGGACCTGCTCGACGGGAAGGCCGGCGTCGAGCATCCCGGGTTCCAGCTGCGCGAGCGGGTCTGGATCGGTGAGGGCGTCGAGATATCGCCCGACGCCATCCTCAACGGACCGCTGCTCATCGGCGACAACTCGCGCGTCGAGGGCGGAGCGGTGCTCGGCGCCTACACAGTGCTCGGGGCCGACGTCGTCGTGAAGGCCGACGCGCACATCGAGCGCAGCGTCGTGCACGACCACTGCTACATCGGCCACTCCACCCGGCTGCGCGGCGCGGTCGTGGGCCGCGCCAACGACATTCGCGAGCACGCCCACATCGAAGAAGGCGTGGTGATCGGCGACGAGTGCTTCGTCGGCGCGCGGGCGATCGTGAACCCGGGCGTCAAGATCTACCCGTTCAAGTCGGTTGAAGGCGGCGCGCTCGTCACGTCGTCGATCGTGTGGGAGAGCAAGGGCGCCCGCACGCTGTTCGGTCGGCGCGGCGTGCGCGGCCTCGCCAACGTCGACATCACGTCGGAGGTCGCGGTCCGTCTGGCGATGGCCTACGGCACCGCGCTGAAGAAGGGCTCGGTGGTGTGCACCAGCCGCGACACCAGCCGGGTCGCGCGTGCGCTCAAGCGGGCGATCATCGCCGGCCTCAACCTCAGCGGCGTGCACGTGATGGACCTCGAGCTGTCGACCGTGCCGGTGAACCGCTTCCACGTGCGCAGCGAGCGCACCCAGGGCGGCATCTCCGTGCGGCTGGCCCCCGACGACCCCGACAGCGTCGAGATCCGCTTCCTCGACGAGGACGGCGCCGACCTCGACGAGCAGCAGCAGCGCAAGCTCGAGCGCCTGCTCTATCGCGAGGACTTCCGCCGCGCGTTCGCAGGCGAGATCGGCGACATCACGTTCCCGCCGCGCGCGCTCGAGTTCTACACGGCGGCGCTGGAGAGCAGCGTCGACAGCGTCCGCGTCCGCAGCCGCTCCTTCAAGGTCGTGCTCGACTACTCCTTCGGGGCGACGTCGATCGTGATGCCGCACGTGCTCAGCAAGATCGGCGCGTCGGTGCTGGCGGTCAACCCGTACGCGGCGACGGTCGGCGCCACCATCGACGACCTCGACACGCGCGTGAAGGCCCTGGGCGATCTCGTACGGACCTCGGGCTCGGATCTCGGGTTCGTGTTCGATCCCGACGGCGAGACCTCCGTGATCATCGACGACGAGGGCGTCGCGCTCACGTCGGACCAGGCGCTGCTCGTGATCGTCGACCTGGTGTGCTCCACCCGCGAGCACGCCCGCATCGCGCTCCCGGTGTCGGTGAGCCGCGAGGCCGAACGCATCGCGCAGCGGCACGGCGCCACGGTCACGTGGACGAAGCTCTCGGCCGCGCACCTCATGGAGGTCGCGCAGCGGAAGGGCATCGACCTCGCGGCCTCGCAGGAGGGCGGTTTCATCTGGCCGGCGTTCCTGCCCGCGTACGACGCGGCGGCGACGCTCACCCACCTGCTCGACCTGCTCGCGCGTGACGGCCGGTCGCTCTCGACGATCCTCGCCGGCGTGCCCGAGTCGCACATCGTGCACGAATCGGTCCCCACCCCGTGGGAGCGCAAGGGTGCGGTCATGCGCGAGATGGTCGAGCGCGCGAAGGACCATCCGACCGTGCTCGTCGACGGCGTGAAGATCCTCTATCCGGACGGGTGGGCGCTCGTGCTGCCCGACCCCGAGATCGCGGTCACGCACATCTGGGCCGACGCGGTGAGCGAAGCCGAGGCGCGTCGCCTGGTCGCGATCCACGCCGGCCAGGTCGCCGAGCTCAGCGCCTAGTGGAGGAGTCGCGACGCCGGACGCGGCGAAGCCGCCACATCGAGGCGAATCCGACTGTCGACGAGTGGAGGAGTCGCGACGCCGGACG
>JACXTT010014295.1_pt1 | contig 10396 bp, 8 predicted proteins | sample 9270951 | NCBI WGS metagenome assembly JACXTT01 (sample SAMN15532306, study PRJNA645909) | rock metagenome | isolation source: weathered quartz diorite | place: Puerto Rico | collected 2017-06-21
AAGACGTTTTTGCAATCGACTGTCATGTTGTTAACGAGGTTCGGTTTACTGATAACGTCGAACACTTAACACGCCTCAGCGTGGTTGAAGCGAATCCCAAGATCGTTGAGTTCATGCGGGATCGCCGGGTGCTGTTGTTCACCGAGAACTACGATCATCGTTATCCGCACTGCTGGCGTTGTAAGAACCCGGTCATCTTCCGCGCGACGCCGCAATGGTTCATCTCGATGGATCAAGCCGGTAATGAGGCCGTCGAAAAAGATGAGGACGATCGCGATCGATCTAATTTCACGAGCAACTTTGTCGACGGCGAGATGTTGGAAGCGTCTTCGCTGCGGTCGATGGCGCTTCACGAAGTGGATGAGCGCGTCGAGTGGATTCCCGCATGGGGACGCGACCGCATGCGGAACATGCTGAAAGGTCGACCCGATTGGTGCGTCTCGCGGCAACGCGTGTGGGGCGTGCCGATTCCCGCGTTCTACTGTGCCAAGTGCAATCACGTGATCGCCGATCCGCTGGTCATCCGCCACGTCGCCGATATCTTCGAGAAAGAATCTGCCGACGCGTGGTACAAACGCGATGCGCGCGAACTGTTGCCGGAGAACTTCGCGTGCGACAGTTGTGGCACATCCGAGTTCACGAAAGAGACCGACATTCTCGACGTCTGGTTCGACAGCGGTTCGTCATCGATTGCGGTACTCGAGGGACGCGATAATCTCCGCTGGCCGGCCGATGTTTATATCGAAGGCGGCGATCAGTTTCGCGGCTGGTTCAACTCATCTCTGATGGTTGGAGTGGCGGTGCACGATCGTGCACCGTACAACGCCGTGGTCACGCATGGCTGGACACTGGACGCGCAAGGCAAAGCGATGCACAAGTCGCTCGGCAATGCCGTATCTCCTGACGAAGTAATTCCAAAACTCGGCGCTGAAGTTCTGCGGCTCTGGTGTGTCTCGTCGGATTACATGGACGACATGCGTTGCTCTGACGAAATTCTGCAACGGGTAGCGGATGGCTATCGCAAGCTGCGCAATACGGCCCGATTTGCGCTCGGCAACCTCGATGGTTTCGACCCGGCGAGGGATTCGGTCGACGAACAAGAGATGCTGGAAATCGATCGTTGGGCACTCGCCGAATTGAATTCAATTGTCGGCGCTGTCCGCGCGCATTATCAAGAATACGATTTTCATTCCGTGTATCAGACTATTCATCATTTCTGCACAGTGACGCTGTCGGCGCGTTACTTCGACATTATCAAGGACCGTCTGTATACGTTCGCGCCAAAGAACAAGGCGCGGCGTTCAGCACAAACCGCGCTTTACCGAATCGCTGACGCGCTCGCGCGAATGATGGCGCCGATTCTCGTGTTCACCGCCGATGAGATTTGGGAGAACCTGCCGCAAACGATGGGGGTTGAGCCATCAGTTCACATCGCCGTGTTGCCGGCAGTCGGTGATGAAGATCGCACGGAACTGCTGACGGCTTGGGCACACATGTTTGGCTATCGCGACGAAGTACTCGCGAAACTTGAGGAGGCGCGGGTGGCAAAAGCTATCGGCAGTTCACTCGAAGCGCGCGTAGAAATCTCCGCGGGCAGCGAAGCCTACCAGATCCTCGCGGCCCATCGCGCTGACTTGCGCTACATCTTCATCGTGTCCGAAGTTGAGTTGGCCCAACCGCACGCCGACCTCGATGCGAACGCGGTTGAGATCACCGTCCGCCGCGCGCATGGCGAAAAATGCGAGCGCTGCTGGAACTATTCAGTACGCGTGGGCGAGTCGGCAAAGTATCCAACGGTTTGCGAGCGCTGCGTGACGGCGCTAGACGAGATGGAAGCCGCGTGAAGAATCGAATTACATGGCGCATCGGCTATCTCGCTGCGGCGCTGGGCATTTACCTGACCGATCAGGCGAGCAAAGCATGGGCGGTGCGACATCTGCGTTTTCGCGACCTAACCGCGATCAAGGGCCTCCTCGACTTTTCGTATGCAGAAAACCCGGGCATCGCTTTTGGACAACTGCAGGAGGGTGGTTCTTTCGGACGCTGGTTTTTTGTCGTCCTCGCCTCCGCTGCGGCAATCGCCGTCCTCGTCTACTTCTTTCGCACCGAACGCAATGACGATCGAATTCTGGGCGCGTGCGCGCTGCTGCTCGCCGGCATTGGTGGCAACCTAACCGATCGGATCCGACTTGGATTTGTCATCGACTTCATTCAGCTTCACGCGGGCCAGTATCATTGGCCAACTTTCAACGTGGCGGACGCCAGCATCTCATTTGGAGCATTGCTGCTCGCCTACGATCTCATTTTCGCGCACCGCAGAGAGGAGAAAGCGCGTCTAACCAATCAAAGTGCGGCCTCGGGTTCCTGATAACCGCGTACTGCTCACCGACACTTGTTCACTAAAGATGTATCCCGTTCTGTTTCGTATTCACAATTTCCCCATCAACACCTACGGAGTGTTTTTGGCGCTGGCTTTTCTCGGCGCGATCTTCGTGACCGTCAGACTTGGGCAACGTGATGGTCTACCAAAGGAGCGCATTTACGATCTCTGTCTCTGGTTGTTGCTCTCGTCGCTGGTCGGATCAAAGCTGCTGATGCTCTTCACCGAGCCTGAGTATCGGCAGAATCCGATGCTGCTTTTCTCACTCGATTTTCTGCGTTCCGGCGGAGTCTTCTATGGCGGATTAATCGGAGCAATCATTGCGGGCTTTCTGTTGATGCGTCGCTGGAAGCTGCCTTGGTGGAAGACCGCGGACGCGTGCGCGCCGGGTATCGCGCTGGGGAATGTTTTGGGACGACAAGGGTGTTTCTCAGCGGGTTGCTGTTGGGGCAAACCGACGAACCTGCCCTGGGGCGTGCGCTTTAGCGAACTGGGTCATGACGTGACCGGGGTCCCGATCGACGCGAAGCTGCACCCGACCCAGTTGTATGAATCGTTCGCGATGCTAATCGTTTTTTTCTTTCTTCTGTGGCTGCACAAAAAGAAGAAATTTAGCGGACAAGTTATCCTGACGTACGCTGTGATTTACGCAACGGTGCGGTTTCTGATCGAGTTTGTGCGAGACGATCCGCGCGGAGATATCTTAGGACTCACCACGCTCACCGGATTATCGACTTCGCAGTTGATCGGACTTGTGGTCGGTATCGGAGCATTAACTACTTTCATCATTCGGTGGAAACGAACAAAAGACTCGTCTTCGGTTCAGCCGGACGTTGCATCTACTCCCGCAAGTGTCTAATTCCCTGCTGGTCAATCAAAACTCGCAACTGCTAAGATGACCAGCTTTTCTGTTACCCAATGAAACTTCGCGTCCTTTATCACGGCCACTGCTTTGATGGCGTGGCCTCGGCAGCTACCTTTACGCGCTTCTACCGCGAACGCATTCACCCAAACACGGAAGTTTCGTACGGCGGATTGTTGCATCGTCCGGGCAATCTGCTGTTTGACCGAGACATGTTCGACGGCGATGAGAACGCCATCGTCGATTTCAAGTACTCACCTTCCGAGAAACTCACGTGGTGGTTCGATCATCATCAGTCCGCGTTTCTGACGCCCGAGGATGAAGCGCATTTTCGCGCGGACCATTCGGGGAAAAAGTTTCTCGACGCAACGCGCAAGTCCTGCACAGAATTCATCGCCGATGTGGCGCAGACGAAGTTTGGTTTCGATGCTGAGCCGCTGGGCGACCTGATTCACTGGGCGCACATCATCGATGGCGCACTGTATGACTCCCCGGCGCAATGTGTGGAGCTGAAAGAGCCCGCCCTGCAACTAATGCAGGTGATTGAAGGGACGCCCGACGAATCATTCATTGAGCAGATTATTCGCGCCCTGACGCAGAAATCGCTGACTGATGTCGCCACCAGCGAGGAAGTCGGAGCGCGCTTCCAGCCGATCCTGAAGCAGCATCTCGAAACGGTCGAAGTGATCAAACGCAAAGCAACTTGCGAAAGCGATGTCGTGCAATTCGATCTGATCGACGAAGGTTTCGAGGGCTTCAACAAATTCATTCCTTACTACTTGTTTCCCGAAGCGACCTACACGGTTGCGCTCACGCGCGCGCCGCAGCGCACAAAAATTTCGGTCGGCTCAAATCCGTGGGCGCCGCGGCCACGACGCCACAACATCGCGACGATTTGCGAACGCTACGGCGGCGGCGGTCACGCGGTGGTCGGGGCCATCTCGTTTGCGCCGGATGAAGTTGAGAAGGCGCGGCAAGCGATGCGCGAGATCGTAGAGGAATTGCAGGCAGGCTAATATATCGGGTCACATCTGCGGGCAGAATGTTCGCGAACCGATGAGAGGGAGTCGGTACTCCAGAGTATGTCAACACCTACAGCCAATATCGAATCTCTTCAGCGCGAAGATCGAATCTTTCAATCGCCTGCCAAGTTCAGCGCGAACGCCCACATCAAATCCATGGAAGCGCTCGAGGCGCTGCGCGCAGAAGCCGAGGCCGACCCGGAAAAGTTCTGGGCGCGTTACGCCGAAAGCGAGCTGCATTGGTTCAAGAAGTGGGACACGGTGTTGAATTGGGAAGTGCCACATGCGCAGTGGTTCGTCGGGGGCAAACTGAATATCTCCGACAACTGTCTCGATCGGCATTTGCCGACGTGGCGACGCAACAAGGCGGCGCTTGTCTGGGAGGGCGAGCCCGGCGAAACCCGGACGCTCACGTATCAACAGTTGCACACGGAAGTCTGTCGCTTCGCGAACGTCTTGAAAAAGGTTGGCGTTGAGAAAGGGAATCGCGTTGCGCTCTACATGCCGCTGATTCCGGAGCTGGCGATCTCAATGCTGGCGTGCGCACGCATCGGCGCGACGCATTCCGTCGTCTTCGGCGGATTTTCCAGCGCCGCACTCATCGATCGCATCAACGATGCGCAGTGCAAGGCGGTGGTGACCGCCGACGGAGGCTGGCGCCGCGGTAACGAAGTGAAACTCAAGGCCGCGATCGATGAGGCGCTGAAGAAGACTCCATCGATTCAATCGTGCATTGTTGTCAAGCGAACGGGCAGCGCGATCCACATGGAAGCGGGCCGCGATCACTGGTGGCACGAGCTGATGCAAACGGTTGATGCGAACTGTCCGGCGGAAGAACTCGACAGCGAACATCCGCTCTTCATCCTCTACACGTCTGGCACTACCGGAAAACCGAAGGGCATTCTGCACACGACCGGTGGTTACCTGCTGCAAGCGCACCTCACCACGAAATGGATATTCGATCTAAAAGACGAAGACATCTACTGGTGCACGGCCGACATTGGCTGGGTGACGGGCCACAGCTATGTCGTTTACGGGCCGCTGTCGAATGGCGCGACGGCGTTGATGTATGAAGGCGCGCCGAACTGGCCCGAACCCGATCGCTTCTGGGACATCATCGAGCGGCACAAAGTGAACACGCTCTACACCGCGCCAACGGCGATCCGCGCCTTCATCAAATGGGGCGAGCAGTGGCCGCGAAAACATGATCTCTCAAGCCTGCGTTTGCTGGGCACCGTCGGTGAGCCGATCAATCCCGAAGCATGGATCTGGTATCACCGGGTGATTGGCAAAGAGCGTTGCCCGATCGTCGATACGTGGTGGCAGACAGAAACCGGCGCCATCATGATTACGCCCTTGCCGGGCGCGACACCTACGAAACCCGGCTCGGGGACAAAACCGTTTCCCGGCATCGACGCGGACATCATGACGAAGGACGGAAAATCAGTCGGTGCTAATGAAGGCGGTTATCTGGTAATCAAAAAACCCTGGCCGTCGATGTTGCGCACGATCTATGGCGATGACGAGCGTTACCAGCAACAGTACTGGTCACAGATTCCCGGGATCTATTTTGCCGGTGACGGCGCGCGCAAAGATGAGGACGGCTATTTCTGGATCATGGGTCGCATTGACGACGTGATTAACGTCGCGGGTCATCGACTGGGAACAGCGGAGATCGAAAGCGCTCTGGTTTCGCATGAAGCTGTTGCCGAAGCTGCGGTGGTCGCAAAGCCTGATGACTTAAAAGGATCAGCCATCGTCGCCTTCGTCACGCTTGAAGGCGGCCGCACGCCTTCCGATCCTTTGAAGGAAGAACTGCGCCAGCATGTCGCGAAAGAAATCGGCGCGCTCGCCCGTCCGGACGATCTTCGTTTTGCGGATGCTTTGCCCAAAACCCGATCAGGCAAGATCATGCGACGCTTACTTCGCGAGATTGCCACGAGTGGCTCCGTCGCCGGCGATGTAACCACGCTCGAGGATTTCTCAGTGTTAGAGAAGCTGAGAAGCGAAGACGAATAGCTGCGGGTGTTGGATTTAGAAGATAGGGTGTAGCTTAAACTCTAATAGCTATCGCCGATCGAGCTGTCAAGGTAAAAGATCAGCCTGACCCATTACCTTATTAGTTGTCGCTAACAGATAAACAAAACTAAGATCCTATTCGAACTCACTGCCAGCGGTTCTGGCAACGACCATCAAAGACGACGTGCGGATCAACTTAATAGCTAACGCAAGGTCTCGCGTGACACTTAACCTTCTGCACCCTACCCTCTAAACCCTTTCCGTTAATCGCTACCCCCTAACTTCTTTTCCCTGTATCATACGCACGACCGCCTCCGACCACGGTCCGAAAAAAGGAGTCAATGAATGATGCCCCATCCCTTTGTTGAGAGTCGTTCCGGGCCACGCTACGTCGCTGCCTTTCCAATCCGCGCTGAATGGGACACGAACGATGGCGCCCATATCATCGCCGAAGGTGAGACCGAGAACATCGGCCCTGAAGGAACGCTTGTGCATTTGCAAAACGAACTGCCGCCGGTCGGTGGTCGCGTCAATCTGCGCGTGCTTGACGATAAAGGCGAAAAGCTGAGTGTCGTCGCCGAAGTACTGCGCATCGAGCGCAATCCGGTGCGGCCGCAGGCGGCGCTGCAACTTTTGGGTGAAACCGATGAGTGGCGTGGACTGATCTGGCACGAAGCTGCGATTAAGATGTCGGAAGCTGACTACGATTACGACGAAGACGAGTTTTAATTCGGCGTTGTCGCGCAAATAGCATGGCCGCGGAATCGAACGAACCGATTAATCGAGACACCAGCGTTGCCGCGTGGGTGCAGACTCGAGTCGTGCTGCGCATCGTCCTGATCCTGCTGGCCGTCGCCGCATTCCTGTGGATCCTCTACAAGCTGACGGCGGTTCTGCTCCTGCTCGTCCTCTCGATCTTCTTCGCGTACTTAATTGCGCCGCTGGTTGATCTCGTCCAGCAACCGCTGCGTCTCGGGAAAAAGGAGCATCGGATTCCCCGTGGCCTGGCCATTGGAATTGTCTACCTGATCGTTTTCGGCGGCGGCGGCGTTGCGATTTATCTCCTGCTGCCCCAACTGGCGGCCCAGTTTCCGGAATTCAAACAGCAAGCCGCCGGCTACTACAAAACCATCACGAGCTATGGCGATCGGATCAGCCAGTACTCAAGACAGCATCGCATTCCCGAAGGCATCACGACAGCCTTAAACAACACCATCCTGGGTCTGATCGCGAAAGGCGGCGAAGTTGCCACCGCCGCGTTTGAGCACGTGCTCGGATGGATCATTTTTCTGCCGTGGATAGTGCTGATCCCCATTCTGAGTTTCTTCCTGCTGAAAGATGCTGATAGCTTCCGGCGTTCCGCGCTAGCGATGTTGCCGCGCGGCCGTCTGCGTTGGCGCGGCGATGAGTTCTTTCAGGATATCAACAGCACCCTCGCCGCCTACATTCGCGCGCAGCTCACCGCCTGTTTGCTCGTCGGCATAATGTGCAGCATCGGATTCGCGCTGATTGGTTTGCCCAGTCCGCTCGTGCTCGGATTGCTTGCCGGTATGCTGGAATTTGTACCGTTGGTGGGCCCGCTGGTCGTTGCGATTCTGGTTGCGTTGCTGGCGTCACTGCATTGGGGATTAGGAATGGCGGTCGTCGTGCTGCTGTTTCTGGGCGTGCTCCGAATCGTTCAGGACTACGTCATCTATCCGCGTATTATCGGCCAGGGCATTCATCTGCACCCGCTCGCCGTGATTCTTGCGATTCTTGCGGGCGCAGAGATCGCCGGCGTCGCGGGAATCTTTCTAGCGATTCCGGTGATCGCAATTATCACGGTTAGCTATCGTCACTGGCTCGAGCATCGCGGCAGCGAAACCATTGCTGAAGTAATTGAAGAAGCTGTTGTCGAAGCTGAATTACAAGCAGAACTCTCGTCGACCCATCCAACCGCCGCAACTACCGCTGAAGAGATGGCGCGCGTGCGCCCGGATTTGCTGACAGGCGAATTGAAGCTCCACGAGTAATCGCCTCTGATCGGACTGCTGCAAAACTTCTGAAAGCGTCTTCAGCGGCCACGCTGCGCGTCATTCCCCCTGCCGTGGGCGTTGCTCACGGCTATTGAATCTCACGCCTTCGGCGTGATGACTGACACCTAATACCTGACACCTGACACCTAATCCTCTCTTTCCTGAGATATCCTGGATTTGGGCCCCGGGCTTTATGCTTTCGCTCGCTCCGCGAACTCCCTCGCATTCCACGTCGGAAGGTTGACACCTTTCACCAGCAACCAACCGGTCATGATCAGTCCGCCCGGCATCATCAACATCAGAAACACATCCGACGCGTAAGCGGGCGCAAGGATCAACAGAAAGTTTCTTACGACAAATCCAAAACCGCCGATCGCCATCAATACGCCGAGAAACTTCGGCAAGTAACCCGAGCGGAACATCAGGTATGAGCGCACCAGCCAACCCATGCCGTAGTACGCTGTCGTGAGCATTCCGGCGTACATCGAGAACTTCAGCGTGAGCAGGACCAGAGCGTTCAGTTGATCGGGTGAGAACGTATTCAAGTAGCTGTCGCCTCTCAAGATCACCAGAGGCGCAAAATAAAACAGCTCCGCACACGCAAAGGTGGCAGTGGCGATCAGCCCAAAGAATGCCGCCAGCAGAGACAGGTATTTGTTGACCGGTTTGAGCAACGCGTACAGCAGCAGCGCCAGTGTGATGTCGCAGAGCGATTCAATCATGAAGCCGGCGAATCCGAGCCGGTACATGAATCCAAAGTTCTTAATGTTTGCGACCGTTGCGGCCGCATCGCCGGACACGATGATTTTCGACGGGGCATAAGCTTCACCAAACCCGCCTGCGACAAGCGTGACCAGGAATAGAGCACCGATAATTCTCGCGTACCTCTGTACATTCATCTCGGATTCCTCCGTGCCTGTTTTGTGTGCTGGCTCGAACTCAGCCCGTTGTCATTACTTTTAAGACGAATTGGGAAGGGAAATGTTTCGTGATTGGGAGCGCACGCATGGAGCGCACGCATGGAGCGCACGCATCCTGCGTGCAGTTCGCGGGCATCCTTGCCCGCAATTTGGAGTGCGCCGGCCTCGACGGCGCTTTGGATTGCTATACCTTTGAGACTTGCAAATAGAAGAGGAAGCCAACGCGCTGCGCGCGTCATAACTACCTCTTATAAGGCCACCGAATCTTCAGCGCGGCAAACAGCACCGGATGGCCATCGTTATTCATCTGCGTGGGTCAATCGCGCGGCAGCGGCCGTCTAACGGTACGCACGCGTCACACGTGCTGGGTCCGACCCAGGCAAAGGTGTTGCTGGAAAAGCTTTTGCCACTGGTCCCGAACCAGTGGATTATTTCCGTACCAATTCCATCAACTCAATAAAATCTTTGAACTGATGTTCCGCGTCGTGTGGGCCGGGCGCGGCTTCGGGGTGATATTGGACTGAGATAATCGGAAGGGTTTTGTGACGCATCCCTTCGACGCATTGGTCGTTGAGATTGATGTGAGTGACTTCGACTTCGGGTGGCAGCGTGTCGGCCTTCACCGCAAAGCCGTGATTGTGCGAAGTGATCTCAACGTGACCATCGCGAAAATCTTTCACCGGCTGATTGCCGCCGCGATGACCGAACATAAGCTTGAAGGTTTGCCCGCCGAACGCGCGTCCCAGCAGTTGATGGCCAAAGCAGATGCCAAAGGTGGGCGTGCCTGATTGCGCGACCCGCTTCACTTCTTCGACTTCTTTGAGCATCGATGCCGGATCGCCGGGACCGTTCGAGAGGAACACTCCGTCAGGATGCATCGCAAAGACTTCACTCGCAGGCGTCGATGACGGAACTACCGTCACCCGACATCCTGCCTGCGCGAGTTCACGTAAAGAATTTGTCTTCACGCCAAAGTCGTAGCAGACAACGTGAAAGCGTTCGCTGTTCGCGGCGGGCACTTCATAAGGTTGTTTCGTCGTCACGACACTTGCGAGTTCGCGATTCTCCATGGGCGGTGATTGGCGCGCTTTGTCGACGACGATATCGGGATCAGTGTCGACGGTGGAGAGACAAGCACGCATTGCGCCTTTGTCGCGAATGTGGCGCACGAGCGCGCG
>JACXTT010014296.1_pt1 | contig 10396 bp, 6 predicted proteins | sample 9270951 | NCBI WGS metagenome assembly JACXTT01 (sample SAMN15532306, study PRJNA645909) | rock metagenome | isolation source: weathered quartz diorite | place: Puerto Rico | collected 2017-06-21
GCAGCAATCGATGAAAGATAGTTCGACAACATAGCGGCGGTATCGGTATACTTAACAGCTGATCCACTACGTAAATAGTTCGTCAGCATGGACGCCGTATCGCCAATTTTCACCCGATCCAATATCGCACTCTGATAGTTAGCCAGCATGCTCGCTGTATCTGTATATTTTACCCTCGCAGCAATCGATGAAAGATAGTTCGACAACATAGCGGCGGTATCGGTATACTTAACAGCTGATCCACTACGTAAATAGTTTGTCAACATTGACGCTGTATCGCCAATTTTCACTCGATCAAGTATCGCACTCTGATAGTTAGCCAGCATATTTGTCGTATCGGTATATTTCACACGCGCAGCAATCGATGACAGGTAGTTGGACAACATCGACGCGGTATCAGTATATTTAACAGCTGAGCCACTGCGCAAATAGTTTGTCAACATTGATGCTGTATCGCCAATTTTCACTCGATCAAGTATCGCACTCTGGTAGTTCGCCAGCATGCTTGCTGTATCCGTATATTTTACACGAGCTGCTATCGATGACAGGTAGCTCGACAACATGGCAGCTGTATCGGCGTATTTCACACGTGCAGCAATCGATGACAGATAATTCGACAGCATGGCCGCGGTATCAGTATACTTAACTGCTGATCCACTACGCAAATAGTTCGTCAGCATTGAAGCAGTATCACCAATCTTCACTCGATCAAGTATTGCACTCTGGTAGTTAGCCAACATGCTCGCTGTGTCCGTATATTTTACCCTCGCAGCAATAGACGACAGATAATTTGACAGCATCGATGCGGTATCGGTGTACTTCACAGCTGAACCACTACGTAAATAGTTTGTCAACATTGAAGCAGTATCACCAATCTTCACCCGATCAAGTATCGCACTCTGATAGTTAGCCAGCATGCTCGCTGTATCTGTATATTTTACTCTCGCAGCAATAGACGACAGATAATTTGACAACATCGATGCGGTATCAGTATATTTCATACGTGCAGCAATCGATGACAGATAGTTCGACAGCATAGCAGCTGTATCTGTGTACTTCACGGCTGAACCACTACGTAAATAGTTCGTCAGCATTGACGCTGTATCGCCAATCTTCACTCGATCCAGTATCGCACTCTGATAGTTTGCCAGCATACTTGCCGTATCTGCATATTTTACCCTCGCAGCTATCGATGAAAGATAATTCGACAGCATCGATGTGGTGTCAGTGTATTTTACTCTGGCAGCAATCGATGACAGATAATTTGACAGCATATTTGCCGTATCGGTATATTTTACACGAGCTGCAATGGATGACAGGTAATTCGACAGCATGGCCGCAGTATCTGTGTACTTCACGGCTGAACCACTACGTAAATAGTTCGTCAACATCGATGCCGTATCACCAATTTTCACTCGATCAAGTATCGCACTTTGGTAATTGGCCAGCATACTCGCTGTATCCGTATATTTTATTCTCGCAGCAATCGATGACAGGTAGTTGGACAGCATAGCTGCAGTATCAGTGTACTTAACTGCTACTCCACTACGCAAATAGTTTATCAACATTGATGCCGTATCTGCATATTTTACCCGTGCAGCAAGGGATGACAAATAGTTTGACAACATAGCTGCGGTGTCAGTATACTTCACTGCTGAACCGCTGCGTAAATAATTGGTCAACATTGACGCTGTATCTGCATATTTCACCCGAGTCGCAAGGGATGACAAATAGTTTGACAACATAGCTGCGGTATCAGTATACTTCACTGCTGAACCACTGCGTAAATAATTTGTCAGCATCGAAGCCGTATCTGTATATTTCACCCGAGCCGCAAGGGATGACAGATAGTTTGAAAGCATCGCTGCGGTATCAGCATATTTCACAACTGATCCACTGCGCAAATAGGGTGTCAGCATCGAAGCCGTATCTGTAACATTCAGCTTATTATTAATCCGCGCACTCAAACTGGCTGTATCTGTAGCATTCAATTTGCCCGCAAGACTTGACGTCCTGGCATATGCGCTCAGCATAGCAGCCGTATCAGTATATTTTACAAACTTGCTGAACAAAGAAGTACTATCCGACAAAAACATGATATCAGAGGATGCTATCTTTCTCAGTGCCCCATTCAGGGTAGTTACAAAAGAGTCTGTCTTGGCGCCATTGGAAAATGACAAATTACTTAAGGTATTAATAGTGGTGGGCTGCCAGGTTTGGCTTGCATCATTCCACATCAGTACCTGGCTGTTGGCGGGGATATTGGCAGAAACATTTTTTCCCATCAGCTTACTCGCATTCCACAATGCAACCGTATTGGCAGCTGCTATGTTGATATTATTGCCCGTTTGCGATAAAGTGATGGTGTTTGAAGTATCACCCGCAATGGTTACACTGCCTATCTTCCCGTTAAGGGTGGCCACTCCTGCAGAAGCTGATCCGAATGGCATCCAGATACCAGATTGGCAAGCATAAAACTGATTATCAACGTTACTGTATATCAGCATACCATTCACCCGGTTGGCAATGGCCGAAGTATCCGTTACCCTGGGAAGCAACAACGCTTTATTGGTTGCATCTATTTGCAAGGCCACACTGTTATTCAGAAAAGCATACGTACCAATGGTAATACCACCGGCCTGGAGAAGATTGAAACCACGCATGCGAAGGGTATCCGTAGCAGTATGATTACCCAGGTTATCGCCGAAATGCTGGGCATTTGCAGTGGCCGCCATCAATGTAAAGGCCAGTACCAATATACGGCCAATACTTTTGTGTAAATGTCTTCTCATAAAATGATTTTTAGATCCAATCAACTCGTCCTGTCTGAAACCGATCACCTATCTATTTAATAACAACAATTTTATACTGTCCAGTTAAAACAGATACCACGCTATTGGTATAGTTGGCTAATCTCACGGCCACGGTATCTGCATTGCTTACCCATGAACTGTAGATAGACCAATCAGGATAATCATCCTGCGGTGTTACTACAATGGGATCTCCCTTTTTTACACCTGGAATATATATCCGCACCACCGCAGTAGTATTCGGCTGAATCATCACCGATTGTCCCAATGTTGAGTTCAGCGTCAGGCTGACGTTAGAGATCTGCGTTACATTCACATTTGCTGCCTGTGGCGTCGCCCAACTAACATGCCCGGCACTGTCTGTTACCAGGAAGGTATTAGGATCACCCGGCTTGATGCTTGTGTTCACATTCGTTACGCTGGCATTACCAGCATACAATGCATAGGGAGCACTCCATAATTGCATTGTTCCCATATCCACATAATTATCCTTTGCCACCCACCAGGATGCCGGAATGGAAGGCGCTACCGCAACCTTGAGATTGAAGAAAAAGGGGCCGGTTGCCCAGGGAATGGTAGACAAGCTTTGGTTGGGGCTCGCAGGCGTTTTGGTTCCCTGACCAATGATGATTTCAAACACACCATCGTTATTGGATTGTACCTGGTACGTTTCCTCCATCATCATAGTACCGCCTACTGCTGCCTTTTGAATAATGGAGCATTGCACGTATACCGTCCGGTTACGTGCCGGGTTGCCTATGTTGTCTTTGGCAACGAACTGATAAGGAATCCCTGCAGGGGGTTGTGCCATAGCAATACCTGTTATACAGGACAACAGCAACATAGCAAATATTTTGATCATCTTTGTTTTCATAGTACAATGTTTTTGAACAATCCGTTTAAACAATTGATACCTAAGCACGTTTTTATAAAAGAATACTTAAAAAGTAGTTTTTCACAGGCTTAGTTTTTAGTAGTTTTTCATAGGATAGGACGTTGGTTGGTCTTTCATAGGATAAGGGTTTTAATAGTCTTTCTCAGGACATTGCGCAATGATGCGCATCGATAAACAAAATATCTTGAGCCAGTTACCTGGCAATCATTTTACAACCTGATCAGTTTCAGATTATACTGCCGGTGCATCAACTCTACATTCACCATATACGTTCCGGAAGTATAATTACTGAGATCAACCGTCCACCCGGCCGCTACTACCGTCATGGGCACCGCCTGGGATAACACTACCTTACCATCAAAAGCAATAACCCGCACCATACAGGACAGACCCGCATCAAAATTTCCTTTGCATTTCAATGTGCTGATGCCCCTGCTTGGGTTGGGGTATACAGAAAGCGACAATGCAAATTCCGGTAAGTTGGGGGTTACAGGGGGTACTTCTTTGCAAGAGCCATCGAAATGACCATTGCCGTTATTAGCAATATCCAATACGCCAAGGCCATTGGAAACGATCAAACATTTTGTTTGCCCATTAACAACAAGAGGGGTGGAAATGCCCATGGAAGAGCCGCTGTTCCCTGCTGCAATAGAAGAAAAAGAAAAAGAAGTCGACAACTGTGCCATACCCGCAGAACAGGTAAAGAGCAAAGCCACCAACAATTGTATTTTTCTTCTAAAATGCATAAAAAACGATTCTCGTTGTTTTTCCGTTATTCGTACTTTCTATATCCAGTGTATGGGCATCGAGTTGATTGATCAGCCATTCTGTTCTGATATCACCTGCTGCGTTATTGGTGATCACTTCCACCAGCTGTGTTACCGAGGTCAGCGCCCATTTACCCGAATACCCGTCAGAATCTGTAAAACTGCCCATACAGGATTGTGTCCCTATTTCGGTATAGGTCTTCGTATACTGCATCTGGCTGGCTGTTAACTGCTGCTGCATCCTGTTCTCATACACCTGTCCGATATGCCAAACGCGGTTTCCATTACCCCCCGTGAGATATTGAGCCAGCTGTTCCACCGGCTTGATACTATTTCCTCCATCCTTGGTACAACTGGCCAGCAGGAATACGCAGAAGAGAAAAGAACTGATGATTTTGCAAAGTGCCTTCATGTTGTTGATATCCAGATTTCAATGTGTCCGCTCAGGATCCAGATACTCGAGTTTTCGGAAGGGGATTGGATAAATGAATACGATGGCTTTGCCGGAGGATTTGGAAATGGATTTGGTCAAACAGAGGGCAAAAAAGTAGCTATACCAATATCGAAGCCGATAATGATCAGTCACAAGATTACAATTGGATACAACGGTTTAAATAAGGATTTGGAGATTGGATCAATCAATAGTCAGGAGATAATGACCAGTCAAAAAAACTGGCTCATACTGAAGATTTCAGCAGGAATTGGATTGTGGGGATTTGTTGCAACAAAACTACGCACTTGGTTCTGATAATCTGCATTTTAGGTAGGGTTTTTCCAATAAAAAAGCCCCCCAAAAATGGGGGGCTTTCAACTCTTTCGACCTCTTCTTTTATACTTTAAAGTGAGAGAATGCCTTGTTGGCTTCTGCCATACGATGAGTATCTTCTTTCTTTTTGAAAGCAGCACCTTCGCCTTTGCTGGCAGCTACGATTTCATTCGCCAATTTATCTGCCATGGTACGGCCATTCCTTTCGCGGCTGTAACGAATCAACCATTTCATGCTCAAAGAAATCTTACGATCGGGACGAACCTCAGCAGGGATCTGGAATGTTGCACCACCGATCCTGCGGCTGCGTACTTCTACGGCAGGCGTTACATTGGCGATGGCTTTTTTCCATATTTCATACCCGTCTTCACCGGTTTGCTTGCTCACCTTGTCAACCGCATCATAAAAAATATTGATGGCGGTACTTTTTTTACCCTGCCACATCAGGTTATTGATGAAACGGGTAACCAGTTTATCATTGAAACGTCCGTCAGGAGCGAGGGGTAATTTTTTGGCTTGTGCTTTACGCATGTTCTAATTTTTATTTTCGGCTGAATTTCTTCAAGTATTAAAACTTTACTCAGCCTTTTTATTGAGAAATTATTTTTTCGCTTTTTCTTTCTTCGTACCGTATTTAGAACGGCTCTTCTTACGATCTTTCACACCAGCAGTATCCAGGCTTCCGCGAACAATGTGGTAACGCACACCCGGTAAGTCCTTCACACGACCACCACGGATCAGTACGATCGAGTGCTCCTGCAGGTTATGCCCTTCACCGGGGATATAAGCGATCACCTCCACCTTATTCGTCAAACGCACTTTCGCTACTTTACGCAAGGCTGAGTTCGGCTTCTTGGGGGTAGTGGTATATACCCTGGTACAAACCCCGCGACGCTGGGGACATGCATCCAAAGCCCTTGATTTACTCTTAGCCCTGATAATTTCGCGGCCTTTTCTAACTAATTGCTGTATTGTAGGCATTCTAAACCATTTAAAATTTGGGACGGCAAAGGTAACAGTTGGAACCGAAAATCCAAAAAGTTTTCACAAGTTTCTGGTTTTTTATCTACTCCGCTCCTGCCGGAGCACTCCCACCTATTTTAGCCCGCTGCCTTTTCCCGGCTGTTTTAAAGACCCAAAAATAAACACTATGAAGCGTTTTACCTTGTTCCAATTTCTTTGGAGCCTGTTGCCTCCCCTGGTTTCGGCAGGGCAACAGTCTCCTCCGCCCCTTGCCTATCCCCTTGCCGGCCAGGTATACCGCCAGGATTTTGATGGCTTACCCAGGTCCGGTACCAGTTCTTTTTCGGGGAAAGGTCCCTTTGTACTGGCGGCTGCCCCTGTTAACGGAACGGGGATGGAGGGCTGGTTCGTCCTCCAGACAGGCGGTAGCAGTACCAATGCCCAGCTCCTGACCGGAACCGGATCGGCTACCACCAGCGGGTCCTACAGCTTTGGACTTCTCGGGAATAATAACCGGTCGCTGGGCTCACTTGCTTCGGGGAGCGGCATATATGCATTCGGATTGCTATTGAGCAACCAGACAGGTGTTACCCTAGACAGCTGTACCCTGTCCTTTACCATGGAACAATGGCGCAAAGGTGGCTCCGGCCAGCGAAACACCTACACTTTCAGCTATGCAACAGGCAACCTTACCCCTCCGTTTGCATCCGACCTGACCAACATACCGGCATTAAACCTGCAATCGGTGGTATTCACTACAGGCGCATCAACCCTCAATGGGAAACTGCCTGCCAATCAATACATGATCCGGCATACCATCCACAACCTCCATTGGAAACCCGGCGAACAATTACTGCTCAGATGGGATGACCAGGATGAACCGGGCAATGACGATGCCCTTGCCATTGATGATTTCTCTTTCAGCGCCTCCGGCATCGCATCAGTTATCACCATGCCACCATTTGTAGAAAACGTAGATATGCCGGCGCCTAAACTGTATAAAGCATACGACACCCTCTCCTTCCTGGTGAAATTCAGCAAGCCTGTCCGGGTAGATACCAGCCAGGGAATCCCGGCGCTTTCCCTTTCCATAGGAACAAAAACCAAAATGGCTTATTATGAAGAAGGAAGTCATACCGATATACTCCGGTTCCTGCATATCATACAACCGGGAGAATTTGACAACGAAGGCATCAGGCTGCATTCGCCAGTGAAATTGAACGGAAGTGCTATCTCCGGCCTGGATAGCAGCAATGTCTTGCTTTCCCTCTCAGGATTCGCGGGTCGATTGAACGATGTGAGGATAGACGCCATCGCCCCTGCGGTACGCAGTGTTGCGGTTCCGTCCCCTGCTGTTTATCCGCTGGATGCCGACCTGCACTTTACCGTTCATTTTTCCAAAACAGTACTGGTAGATACCTCGGCAGGAATACCTTCACTCATTGCCATCATTGGCAATATTCCCCGGCATGTTCCTTATTGCAACGGAACAGGTAGCAGTGAATTGTGTTTTCGTTATCGTATCAGTGATGGCGACCTCGATAAAAAAGGAATCCGCCTGGGAGCAGCTTTGTCTCTCAACGGTGGCATCATTACCGATTCAGCAGGCAACGACGCCGCCCTCGTTCTGAAAAGCATCGGCTCACTAAGTAATGTGAAGGCGGATGGCATCGCCCCTGCATTTGTAAAAGGCACTGCTGTTACGCTGTCGCTCTGCAATGATGCTTCCGGTATTTCCGTTGCCGAATCATTGGGTGCGACCGATCTGGAATCGGGCGAAACACTGGCCTGGAGCCTTGTTTCGCCCCCCTCTTCCGGCAGTGTATCCGGCTTGCCCGCCAGTAAAATTTCCACCAGGGGCATTTTATTTCCTGCCACCGTTGTATACGGTCCGGCTTCATCCCGCGTTGAAAAAGATTCTTTTGTAGTTCAGGTCACCGATGGTGTCAACAAAGCAATGATACAGTTCATTGTTGCTGCTGTTACACCTGTTGGAGAAAACAGGATTGGAACCAGTCAGTTGATTTGCACCGGCAGTAAACCGGCAGCGCTCAATGGCTCTGTTGCGTTGAGTGAACATGATTCCACTACTTACCTATGGGAGTACTCTACTCTTTCCGAAACAAATGGCTATCTACCGTCACCCGGCATCCATCATTTACCTGATTATGCCCCGCCGCTCATCGAAACAAATACCTGGTTCAGGCGTAAGATGACAACAGGCGCCTGTTCATCCTATTCCAACTCAGTTGCTGTCACAGCAATGAAAGAGGGTTTGTGGCTGGGTAATACCAATCGCGAATGGAACAATCCCAACAACTGGTGCGGTGGCCATATCCCCACCACCGATACCGATGTACTCATTTTATCATCCGCTGCTCATTTTCCGCATATCACTACTACGGCATCCTGCAACCGTCTCACGCTCACCGGCAATGCCTTCCTGCAGATCAGCGGCACACTGCAGTGCAAGGGCGCCATTGAAGCCGGCGTTGAAAGCATTGATGCAACTCATGGCGGCATTGAATTGAACGGTGTATTGCCCCAGGAAGTTCCGGCAAACATACTGACACAACAAACCATTCACCACCTCATCATCAACAACCATAAAGTTTATCTGAAAGCACCGCTCATCATCTCAGGTATGCTTAGTTGCAACAAAGGACGTTTTGAAACCAACGGACAACTTTTACTCTGGGAAGGCAGCAGGATTGGTCCCGCTGCTATGGAAAGCACTATCAGCGGCAATGTTAACATAGCCTATCGTTTGCCGGTCAGGGGTACACAAATTATGGCACATCCCTTCTCAAGTGACCTCGATAGCACTATGATGGCTCCGCTTTCCTTTAATACTTCTCTTTCATTTTTCGATGATAATGCCGGGTATCTTTCGTTTGACCAAAACAGCGCCTGGAGACCCGTTGACCATACCGCAGTTACGATGGAAAGCAAATGGAAAAAACACCAGGGGCTGCGTTTGCAGGTCACAGACTCAACTCCACGGTCATTCATTGTTCTATCGGGCCAGGTGAACCAGGGTAACCAGGAAATATTTTTCCAACCCGATCAATACACGGGATACCGGCTTGCTGTGAATCCCTATGCATGTCCGGTTAATATGATGCATACTTCCAAAAGCAAAAACATTGCTCCGTATTTCTGGATATGGGACAATGAACAGGGTTTACATGGGGGCTACACTTCTATACCTTTTAAAAGTCACTTTATGATGCCTGCTTTCGCTTCTTTTTTCATCAAAACCCATGCGTTCACCGAAAACCATCTCCTGTTCACTGAGCAGGCCAAACTAACAGGTGAATTACCCGATGGGTTTATGGAACTCACCGATGATCCTTATCACCTGGAATTGCGATTGGAAACGGATAGTCTTTTCTGGGACAGGATATTGCTCTTTCATATCGATAGCGCGCGTGATGCAACCGATCCGCTTGATGCGGAAAAGATCATGAATCCCGATGTAAGTTTTTACAGTTTCAGCAGCGATAAAAATATGTTGTCTGCAGATGCGCGGCCTTTCCATAAAAAAACCTTGATTCCCCTGGGCATCCGTTCCAACCTATCGGGGCTTTTCCGCATACGGACCACCAGGAAATATCTACCTGAAAAACTGGTGCTATATCTGCATGATAAGTTGTTGGATCGCTGGATGCAGTTAGAAAAAGACAGTAGTTATTATTTCAGGCTCAACCCTGATACATTGAACTGGCAGGCCGATCGTTTTGAGATCACTGCTTTCAAAAAAGAGCCTGTGACCATTACCATTCCCTCAAAAATCCGGCTTGAGGCCGGGCCTGTTCCTGCGCGGGATCAACTGATGGTAAATTTCAAAACGATCCGGCCCGGCAACTGTTTCCTGCGTTTGTTTTCGATACAGGGCCAACTTATAAGGTCATACCAGTTGGGGGTTCGCCAGGAAGGCCGTTTCACCATTTCACTGGCCGGTATACCGCAAGGGCTGTATATACTTGAATTACAATGTGCTGATGATACAGCAGTACAAAGAATTATCATCGGAGCGGGGTAATGGGGCAAATCCTCCATTAATCGGCTAGCCGCTATTATGGCTAACTTACAGCGTACTGAAAGCACGCTAAAAGCTAGCTAGAGGCTTACTAACGGAATACTTCCGGAATACTTCATTAATACTATCGGAATACTAAAACAATACTAAAAA
>JACXTT010014297.1_pt1 | contig 10396 bp, 8 predicted proteins | sample 9270951 | NCBI WGS metagenome assembly JACXTT01 (sample SAMN15532306, study PRJNA645909) | rock metagenome | isolation source: weathered quartz diorite | place: Puerto Rico | collected 2017-06-21
CATCATTTACGAAAGGCGGCATACGCGTGAGATTGCGCAGTTCGGCGGACTGTCGAACATCATGCCGGGATTCGCGACCGTGTTCCTGATCATGACGATGTCGTCGATCGGGTTGCCGTTGCTGAACGGGTTTATCGGTGAGTTCGCGATCATGCAGGGCGCGTTCCAGCACAACCTCTGGTGGGCGGTGGCCGGCGGATCCGGAATCGTGCTTGGCGCGGCCTACATGCTGTGGCTTTATCAGCGGACAATGTTCGGAAAGCTGGATAACCCCGCCAACGAGAAGCTTCAGGACATGAATTTTCGCGAATACGCGACCCTGGTCCCGCTCATCGTCGTGGCCTTCTGGATTGGACTGTATCCGGCGCCGTTTTTCCATGCGCTCGACAAACCTGTAAACAAACTTGTTGAGAAGCTCGATCCGAGCTACCTGCACGGCGCGCCTCGAATGGAAGCGCAGGCGGGAGAACGGCGGTAATGGAACAGTTCTTCAAAATTCAAGACCTCGGGGCGATCGCGCCGGAACTCGAACTGATCATTTGGGGTATGGTACTGCTGATCGCGGATCTCGTGATCAGGGACAAGAAGAAACTTGGAATTCTCGCTCTGGTCGGCATCGCTTTTTCGGGCGCGTTTTTGTACAAAGCGAACGGCTTCCAACTCTCGGCGTACGGTGGTGTTTTGTCCGTCGACCAATTCTCCAACTTCTTCCGGCTGATCTTCCTTGTTGCCGCCGCGCTCTCGATCGCGCTGTCGCTGAAGTATCTCGATATCGAACGTGAGAATCATGGCGAGTACTACGCGCTCATTCTCTTTGCCTCAACGGGCATGATGTTCATGGCCGGCGCGGTCGATCTGGTGACGTTGTACATCGGACTTGAAACGATGGCGATCGCGACGTACGTGCTGGTCGGATTCCTGCGAAACAACCAGCGTTCCAATGAGGCTTCCTTGAAGTACTTCCTTCTAGGTGCGTTCTCGTCGGCCATTCTGTTGTATGGAATGTCGTTGTTGTACGGCATTGCGGGTTCGACGAAGTTCATCGACATCGCGGAGAATTTATCGCGACGTCCTCTAAGCGATCCGATTTCGGTCATGGCCTTGATCACGCTGGCCGCGGGAATGTTCTTCAAGATTGCCGCCGTTCCTTTCCACCAATGGACTCCGGATGCGTATGAGGGAGCTCCCACGTCCATCACCGCGTTCATGTCGGTTGCGGTGAAGGCAGCATCCTTTGCCATGATGCTCCGCGTGTTCATGATTGCGATCTACCCCCTGCGTCCACAATGGGTGCCCATCCTTGCGGCGGTCTGCGTGATGACCATGACGGTGGGCAACATTGCGGCGATCACGCAATCCAACTTGAAACGGCTGCTCGCTTATTCCTCGATCTCGCATGCGGGATACATCCTTCTGGGATTGATTGCCGGGAATCAAACTGGTCTTACCGCCGTGGCGATCTATCTTCTGATCTACACGTTCACGAATCTGGGTACGTGGGCTGTCATCGTCGCGCTTCGCCGGCGCGACGTGATCGGCGAACACATCGATGAGATGAGCGGGCTCTTCTTCAAGAATCCGGTATCCGCGGTTCTGATGCTGATCTTCCTCTTATCGCTCGCCGGTATTCCACCCACGGGCGGTTTTATCGCCAAGTATTATCTGTTCGCGGCAGCGATTGAGACCGGCCACAACACACTCGCGGTGATAGCGGTGCTCAACGCGGCAATCTCGATTTACTTTTATCTGCGGATCGTCGTTGCGATGTTCATGCGTGACGCGACAGAGAAGACGGGTTTGACGTACTCTCCCGGCCTGCTGACGGTCCTCGCGGTCGCGATCATTTTCACGATGGTCATCGGCATCTATCCCGACCCGTTTATCACGCTCGCTCGACAGGCCGTCATTGTCGGGTTTTGAACCAGGCGTCCACCGAGTCGGATCTCGGATTTCGGTTGGAACTCTACTTTGCCGATTTCAAGATCCCGAGTTCGATTTGGCCTAGCTGGCGCGTTGGGTTCAAGTTCACTTTTATATAGGGTTGCTTACTCTCCCCACATCGCGTAAGTTTTTTGTTGAGGGGTAGTCTGACAAAGGAGGTTCGATGAGCACGGCGGAAAAACAGCCAGCTGTACCTGCATTTCGAGTTGACGCCAGTTTGCACGACCTGTTGAAAAATCCCACTATCCACCGGGATCAGCCCTTGTATGAGTCGGATGAAGTTGTTGCCGGAGGATTGCCGGAGCCTGTATTTCCTCAACGGGCCGAACTCATGTGGCCAACCGATCGCGAGTTTCACAGATTCAAGGCATGGAGAAGCTGGAAGGGATTGGGCGCCCCCTACTTCAAATCAAGATTCATGCCAGGTCAGCTGCGACCGCTGATCGCGTACCTGTTCAGCGAGTGGAAATGCAATCTGGACTGCCATTATTGCTGGTCATACGACAACAGCATTAAAGGAATGACGGAACCGACGGCGAAAATGTCGATCGACTGGCTCCATTCCATCGGCAATCGCTTTCTCGCGTTGATGGGCGGCGAACCGCTGCTGCGTCCGAAATTCATCCATAAGATCACTGCTTACGCCGCGAAGAAGGACTTCCTCGTATATCTGCCGACTAACGGACGTTTGATGAAACCCGATGTGATCGACCGTCTCGGCGACGCCGGTTTGTGCTGTGTCAATCTCGCCGTGGATTGTATCGACGAGAAACCCGGCCTGGCGAAAGCCCTCAGCCCGATCCGCCCGTACTTCGAGTACCTCATCAAAGTTCAGCGCAAATACTGCGTGCAGGTGTTCTTCAATGTTTGCATCTGCCGGACGAACATTGAAGATATAAAAAGGCTGACGGAACTGGCGAAAGAGTACAACATCGGCATCGACTTCCACATCGTCGAGTCGCCGTTAATCGATTCTCCGCATTTCAAACATCTCGACGAAAACAGCACCTTCCTCACACCGAAAGACTATCCCATGGTCGACGATCTCATCGATTGGCTCGTCGAGAAGCAGAAACAGGGCTACAAGATCATCAATCAACGCGACCGCCTCCTGCAAATGAAAGAGTTCATGCGCGGGAAGATCGAACCCTGGGGATGCCGGGCCGGGCAGAACACGATGATAATTCGCACGGACGGCACACTCGCTCCCTGCTTCCCGATGTATTCAGCAACCTTCGATTGGGGTGTGGTCGGCAAACCGAAATTTGATGAGCATCAGCTCTCGGAGATGAAGAAGACCTGCGAAACCAGCTGCTTCTCCACGCTGAATCACATCGTGAGCTACGTCTACAACAACGGCCGTGTGATCAAGTGGATCGTCAATCAGTACCTCAAGAACGGATGGACCGAAGCCACCGGCACGGTTGAGTAAGTGACGAATTAAGAATTGAACGGGGTGCTTTGCACTTCGTTCAGTTCCTCAGTTTTCTAAGCACAATTTCACGCATGGATCTAGTACGGTTTCTTGGTTACTCATTGGTTGCCGGAAGTATCGGCGTCGCCGGATGCTCGCGTCCCGAGCCGCAGCCGGATCAGAAGACGGCGTCCGCCGCCAACACGGTCGCGTCGTTTGAACTGGAAGAAGCCACGGTGGCGACGCTGCAGGACGGCATGAAGTCGGGCAAGTACACCGCGCGATCGATTACGGAATCGTATTTACGACGCATCGAATCGCTGGACAAGCAGGGGCCGTCCCTGCATTCGGTGATCGAAACGAATCCGGACGTGCTTCAGATTGCAGACGCGCTTGACGCGGAGCGCAAGTCCAAAGGACCGCGCGGTCCGTTGCACGGCATTCCCGTTTTGATCAAGGACAACATCGCCACCTCCGACAAGATGACCACCACCGCAGGATCGCTGGCGCTCAAGGGTTCGGTTCCGGGCCAGGATTCGTTCGTCGCGAAGAAACTGCGCGAAGCCGGCGCGCTCATTCTCGGCAAAGCCAATCTTAGCGAGTGGGCCAACATTCGATCGAATCATTCGTCGAGCGGATGGAGCGCGCGCGGTGGGCAATGCCGGAATCCGTACGTCCTCGATCGAAATCCCTGCGGTTCGAGTTCGGGATCAGGCGCGGCGGCATCGGCGAATCTTGCGGCCCTGACGATCGGAACGGAGACCGACGGGTCGATCGTGTGTCCATCGAGCACGTGCGGCATCGTCGGTATCAAGCCCACGGTCGGACTTGTCAGCCGCGCCGGAGTCATTCCGATTTCGCACAGCCAGGATACTGCAGGTCCCATGTGCCGCACGGTCGCCGATGCCGCGATTCTGCTTGGCGCCCTGACCGGCGTTGATCCTCGCGACAGCGCGACCAATGCCAGCCAGGGAAAGTCCCTGACCGACTATACGCAGTCTCTCGATCCGAACGGTTTGAAAGGGATGCGCATCGGCGTTTCGCGTTCCGATTTCGGATTCAGTTCTCGAGTCGACAAACTGATGACCGATGCGATCGATGTTTTAAAGAAGGGTGGAGCGGAGGTCATCGATCCGACCAACATCGACAGCCTGAAGCAGTTGGAGAATACCGAGATTACCGTGCTTCTTTTCGAACTGAAGGCGGATCTGAATGCATACCTCGCATCGCTCGGACCCGCCGCGCCGGTGAAGACTTTGAAGGACGTCATCGACTTCAACGAAAAGAACGCGGACACCGAACTCATCTACTTCGGCCAGGAATTGTTCACACAGGCCCAGGAGAAGGGCCCGCTAACCGATGCCGCCTATTTGGCGGCGCTGAAAAAGAGCCAGCAGCTCACCCGCGGTCAGGGAATCGATACGGTGATGGCCAAGAACAAGCTGGATGCGATCATCGCGCCCGCCAACGGGCCTGCCTGGACGACGGATCACATCAACGGGGACCATTTCGTTGGAGGCAGTTCGACCGGGCCCGCAATCGCAGGCTATCCGAACATCACGGTTCCGTGCGGATTCGTCGGCGGCCTGCCCATCGGCATTTCGTTCTATGGCAGGGCGTGGAGCGAGCCGGTCCTGATCAAGATCGCCTTTGCTTTCGAACAGGCCACGAAGCACCGTCGTCCCCCGAAGTTCCTCCCTGATTCTTCAACGTTGTAACCCGTTACATAACCGGTTTCGTTGTGTAACAAACTTGATTGAAGGACAAAAGTACTGGTCTGCCAAGTCTCCTTCCTTTCATGACGTTGCGGCGCTGGCGGGCGACGTGCTATAGGTCCAGCGATCGATCGGAACGCCAGCACAAGGAGGATTTAGTCATGCGACTCGTGACTGCGGGAGTGGTAATAACGGTTGTTTTCCTTGCCGTTTACTTTGTTTCGACGATGGAACGCGTCTGGTAATAAATACCCGCTTTGCCAGGAACCTGCCAGGAAGGCTCTTCAGGACGAATCACAAATTTTCGAAAGTCCCGGCTTCCCGACGGATGCCGGTCCAGTTGCTCTTGGAACAGAGCCTGCACCGATGAAATGTGGGTGGTCGAATACCCATCATTCTCATCGATGAAAGGAACCTGGACTATGGCCATCATTTCAATGATCGTCGTCGGTCTTATTGTCGGGGCGATTGCCAAACTTCGGATGCCGGGCCGCGATCCAGGCGGCATCCTCGTCACGATGTTGGTCGGTATCGCCGGCGCCATGGTTGCCGGCGTGATCGGACGCGCCGCAGGTTGGTACGCCTCAGCGGCGGCAGTTTCCGCCGCGCTGCATAGGACATTCGTCCTGGGCGGAAAGCCACGACTGGCGTGGTTTTGTGCCTCTTGCAATCATCGGTGTGGAGTGATAGTGTCCGCACCGTGGATAGGAGATTCGCGCTTTTCTTTGTAGTTTTACCCCTTCTTTCAGCCGCAGGAATCATCGCGCAGGAACAGAAAACCCTAAAAGTCGACGTCAATATGGTGATGGTCAATGCGACCGTGACCGGTCCGGATAACCGGCTCATCACGGATCTGAAGGCGTCGGATTTTCAGGTCTACGAGGATAAGGTCGAGCAAGACATCCAATACTTCTCGACGGAGGAGCAGCCGCTCAGCCTCGGCATCGTCTTTGACATCAGTCACAGCATGCAGAACAAGATCGCACTCGCGCGCGAGGCTGCTCAAACGTTTCTGGAGACCGGCACTAAGGAAGACGAATACTTTCTGGTTGAGTTCAACAATCACGCAAAAGTCACAGAGGATTTCACGACGGACGTCAGCCGCCTGCGCAACCATCTGGCTTTCGCTCCGCCCGGAGGATCCACCGCGTTGTACGATGCCGTGTATCTGGGCCTTTCGAAGGTTCGAAAGGGAAGCAATCCCAAGAAGGCGCTTCTGCTCATCACCGACGGCGAAGACAATCACAGCCGCTACAGCCGCGGCGACATCCACGAATTCGCTCGCGAAACCGATGCCCAGATTTTTTCCATCGACCTCGGACGCGCGCTGGTCAGCGAACTCTCCGACATCACCGGCGGTCATTCGTTCCGGGGAAACGTGAATGATCTCCAGGACATTTGCGAGAAAATCGCCGAAGAGCTGAAGAGCCAGTACGTGATCGGCTACACATCCACCAACGGCAACAAAGATGGCAAGTACCGGAAGGTCCGACTGAAGGTGAATTCTCCACCGGGTATGCCCAAACTGCAGATTCGCGCCCGAGACGGCTACTTCGCGCCTACGGAATAAAGAAGTAAGAATTCCGAGATTGGACGAAGTGAATTTCCAATCCGAACAACACAAACTTGAAATTGAACTGAGCCGCGCCGCCTCGTGGTTGGCTCTAGCCTGAAGTCCAATTTCGGATTTCCTCAGTCCCTCGGCCTTCCCGTTTGACCTCGCTGATCGATGGGGTATAGATTCACAAGCCTCCAACCATTCACATCAGTATCGAGTTTTAGGAGGTGACGAAATGGGCTACATGGTCAAAGGACGCCTGCTTGAAGTATGCACGTGCAAGACATTGTGCCCGTGCTGGGTCGGTGAGGATCCGGACGGCGGAACCTGCAAAGGCTGCCTGTCGTGGCGGATTGACGCTGGAATGATTAATGGTCTCGATGTTTCCGGACGAACCATTGCTGCGCTCTGCCATATTCCGGGGAACATTCTCAAGGGCAACTGGAAAGTGAAAATCTTCGTCGACGACGGCGCAACTCAACAACAGCAGGATGCGATACTTCAGGTGTGGTCCGGCAAACTCGGCGGTCCCTGCGCCGATCTCGCCAAGCTGATCGGTGAAGTCGTCGCCGTGCAGCGCGTACCGATTCGATTTGACGTTGAAGGCGTCAAGGGAACCCTGAAGATCGGCAATCAAGTCGAGGCCGAAATGCAACCCTTCGTGGGCGCGACTGGGCAGTCGACTGCGCTCCATGACAGCATCTTTACAACGATACCGGGCTCTCCGGCTTATGTCGGCAAGGCCAGCAGATATAAAACCGCGATCCCGGAACTTGGATTCAATTTTGAAATTACCGGCCACAACGCGGTGCAGGGAAGTTTTCGATTCGAAGGTTGATCGATGATTGTGCTCAGCGAGCAACGACTCCGAGTCGTTCTGCTAACTGGATTCATCGTGCTCGCCTGGGCCGCTCTCTGGGCCTGGGGCCAAACGCCGTATGGATTGCATTGGCATCATCCGGCGATGGCCCCCTTCGTGTTTTCCGGAGTCGGTTCGTCTCTGCTCTTCGCGTTCGGATGGATGTTGATGACCGTCGCGATGATGCTTCCAACCTCTTTTCCTCTGTTGGCGATGTTTCATCGCATCGTGAACGGCCGGGAATTACAGTTCTGGCTGACGGCGATTTGCGTTGCGGGCTATCTATCGATCTGGACGATTTTCGGTTTCATAGCTCTCGTTGGTGTGTATGAACTCAGCCGGTTCATGCAGGGTCCCAACTTTCAGGCCGGCCTGCTCGTTCTGAGCGGAGTTTATCAGTTCACACCGCTGAAGTATCACTGCCTTCAGAAATGCCGCTCTCCGTTCAGCTTCATCACATCACACTGGCACGGAAAGAATGATCTGGCGGAATCGTTTGCTCTGGGCGTCCATCACGGGATCTTCTGTATTGGATGCTGCTGGTCTCTCATGCTCCTGATGTTTCTTTCCGTGAACGCGCACATCCTGTGGATGCTGGTTCTTGGCACGATCATGACTGTGGAGAAGAACGCACCATGGGGAAAACGCGTCAGCGTGCCCCTTGGCGTCGCTCTAATCGCTGCAGGAGTGATTTTCAGGATCCGCGCAGCCTAGCTCCTAACGAGACCTTTTAGATCAAGGCAGCATCGCCGTGATGTTGCGTTTCGGGACCTGGCCGACAGGAATCCTCGTGATCTCCTTCCTCGACGCGATATCCACAACCGACACGTTGTTTGATCCCGCATTGGCGACATAGGCCGTCTTGCCGTCGGGCGTCAGCGTTACCCAATCCGGCGCCGTACCGACATCGACTGATCCAAGAAGCTTCAAGTCCGGCAATGAGTACATATAAACGGCACTGTTCAGCCTGCTGTTGACCACGAGAGTTTTTCCATCCGACGTCACGGCAAGCCCATGCGAATCGTTGCCGCCTTCGAGTACTTCTTTTTTGCCCGGCGTGATTGGCGGAAGCTTGATACGCGCCGTTTCCAGATGGCTCACGAAATCGACGGCGGCAAATCCGTTGAAACCCGAAAGCTGGACGAACATTCGTTTCGTCGAACCGTCGGCATTCTTTTCAAACGTGATGGGCCGCACGCCGAGGTCGAAGTCCTTGACCCAGAGTGGTTCCTCGGACACAGCATCAATGACGGTGATGTTCTTTCCGGCGATGGATCCCGCGACGACAAATTTGCCGTCAGGGGTGACATACGCGTTGTGCACAGCGCCTTTGACAGGAATGCTCTTGACGCGCTTCAACAACGCCGTATCGATCACATCGACGGCGCCGGGCGCCTGCGAGATGGCGACATAAACGCGGCGCCCGTCGCGGCTCGCGGCAATATTGTTCGGATGGCCGCTTAGCGGAACCTTGCTGGTCACGCGCAGCGTTTTCCCGTCGACGACGTCGAGTGTGCTGTCCGCTTCGTTACTGATGTAAATGCGGCTGCCGTCCGGTGACGCCGCAGCGCCATGGCCGACTTCAATGCCCGAGATTTCGCCCACCACTTTGTTGGTCGACGGATCGATGATGTGGACGTTGTCACCGGCGCTGTTGGTCTGAATGATGCGCACTTTTCCGCCGGCCGCGACCTTCGTGTTCAGAGTCTCGCCGCGAACCCAGGCCGCGAGAGTCTGCCATTCCGGGTCTTCCCTGGACTTCCAGTGCTTGCCCCCATCGTGATGCTCATCACCGCCGGCCTCTGCGGCCAAAGGATGGAGCAGCAGTCGACTCTTTTCCGGACTTCCAGGGACAACACGCTGCCGGACGACATCGAAGTTCTTTCTCGATTCTTCGTCGCTCCACGTCGCGCTTCCCGCAACCAGCGGCTGTAAGCGCATGGGCGTGCCGGTCGCATGACACGAAATACACCGTGCATTGCCGGCACGTTTCGTCGTGAAGATTGGCTGGATACGCGTTTTGAAAAACTCGAAATCGAGCGGGGCCGGCGATGCCGCCGGCTGTTGGGACCACAACACCAAAGAAAACCACACGAAACCAATCACGGCCATATGTCCATCCTCCTCGCGGCGTTCTTATCTTAGTAGTTTCTATGAGATTGGAAGCGGAAATTCGGGCTAGTGGCCTGGTCTTCCCGGCCCAGTTTCCCGGTATGGCCGGCTCGCAGCGTGTGTTTCACGTTTTTCAGTTATTTTTATTGAGTCGTGCGTGACCCCAACCGAGAATGGGCCAGCGTTCAACCTTAGGATGAGGTAACGATGGCTTTGGATTCGACGGGTTTTCGCCACAAATCGAGCTCCAAACAGACGCAGGATGCGCGAATGCGGCTGGATAACAAGGCAGAGCATGCGCGGACGAAATGGCACCCGCGTTTGACGCACCATTTCGCGCCTGTTTCAAGCAGCACGGTTTCACGCTTGATCATGACGTTCGGTGATTACCTCGTCGCACGGTCGAGATCATTCGTCCTGACCGCTGCCGTTCTGATGGTAGGAGTCATCGGAATGGTCGATCTGGTTACAGGCTCCGAGATCGCCCTCTCGCTGTTCTACCTCTTTCCCATTGCATTAGTGACCTGGCGTCTGGGAAAGTCCGCGGGATTCGTCATCTCGTGTGCCAGCGCAGCCGTGTGGCTGGGTGCCGATTGGGCAGCCGGTCACGTTTATTCGAATCCGGCTATACCGTTCTGGAATGCACTTGTTCGTCTGGGGTTTTTCTTGATCGTCGCGTTCACATTAGCAGAGCTTTCCACGCTGCTTCAATGCGTGCAGACCGACTATCTGACCGGTCTGGCGAACGTCCGGGGCTTCGCGGAGTTGGCTGGTCGTGAGTTCAATCGATGCGACCG
>JACXTT010014298.1_pt1 | contig 10396 bp, 11 predicted proteins | sample 9270951 | NCBI WGS metagenome assembly JACXTT01 (sample SAMN15532306, study PRJNA645909) | rock metagenome | isolation source: weathered quartz diorite | place: Puerto Rico | collected 2017-06-21
CGCCCCGGCGCGGCCTCACGCTGCGCTTCGACCGCGCGACGCACGCGCTCGAGGCGGTCCGCTACGAGATCGACGACCGCTCGCTGCTCGTCCTCGAGCGCACCCCGAACGGCATCCGCGCCGAGCGCACCGCGCTTCCCTACGTGACCGAGGTGAAGGGCGTGGCGGGGCAGATCGAGCGCGGGCTGCGCGAGGACGCGACCGGGTGCGGCGTTCCGCCGCACGTCGTCTCCGAGCTGGCCGAGATCTTCGGCTGGGAGGTTGATCTGGAGACCGACCTCCAGCGCGGCGACGAGTTCCGCGTACTCTACGAGAGCACCCAGCAGGTCGGGGAGAAGGAGGCCCAGCCCGGCAGCGTGATCGGCGCCGAGATCATCACCGCCGGCCGGGCGCTGACCGCCGTCTTCTTCGAGGACGACGACGGGCGCGGTGCCTACTACCGGCCGAGCGGTGAGCCCGTGTCGCGCGACTTCCTGCGCTATCCGGTCGAGTTCACGGAGATCAGCTCGCCGTTCTCGCTCCTCCGCCGGCACCCCATCCTGCATCGCCGGCGTCCCCATCTGGGCGTCGACCTCGCTGCTCCCGCCGGTACGCCGGTGCGGGCGATCGCGAGCGGGACCGTCGCGGAGTCGGGGTGGGTGCACCAGCTCGGGCGCTGCGTCCGCATCGATCACCCCGGCTCGCTCACGTCGGTCTACGGACACCTGGAAGGCTTCGCCAACGGCATCCACGAGGGGCAGAGCGTCGAGCGCGGCCAGGTGATCGGCTACGTCGGCTCGAGCGGCCTCTCGACCGGCCCGCACCTCCACTTCGCGATGGACCGGGGCGGCGAGTACGTCGATCCACTGAAGCTCACCGCCGCCGCCGGGGCGAGCCTCCCGGAGACGGCGCGGCGCATCTTCGATCGGGTGCAGAAGTCGGTCACCGGCCAGCTCGCGGCGCTGCCGCGCGGAGGCAGCCCGCTGACGGTCTCGCTGTCCACGCCGGCCTTCCGCGCGGAGTAGGCGCACGCGCTACCTCGACGGCCCCCGCCCGCGGCTCTTCGCGCACCGGGGGGCGTCCGGATTGATCCCCGAGAACACGCTCGACGCCTTCGCCGGCGGTCTCAAGGCGGGCGCCGAACGGCTCGAGCTCGACGTGCACGCCACCGCGGACGGCGTGGTCGTGGTGCACCACGACGAGAACCTCGAGCGGACGACGGACGGCGCGGGGCCGGTGCGCACCCTCTCCCTCGCGGCGCTCGAGCGGCTGGATGCTGGCCACCGCTTCCGCGCACCCGACGGAACCTACCCGTACCGCGACCGCGGACTCCGCGTGCCCACGCTGGTGGCCCTGCTCGAGGCGTTCCCCGGCGTGCCGCTCAACATCGAGATCAAGCAGCAGGAGCCGCCGATCGAGGCCGCCGTGCTCGCCGCCCTCGATCGCTTCGCCGCGCGCGCGCGGACGCTGCTCGCGGCCGAGGACGAGGCGATCATGGCGCGCATCCGCGCCGCGGCCCCGGACGTGCTGACGAGCTTCGCCGCGCCCGAGGTCGCGGACTTCGTCTACCGTTTGCGTGATGATCGCCTCGCCGGCTATCGCCCGCCGGGCGTCGCCCTCCAGGTGCCGCCCGCGTACCAGGGCATCCCGATCATCACCGCGGAGTCGATCGCCGCCGCGCACGCGCTCGGCCTCGAGGTGCACGCGTGGACCATCAACGACGAGGCGGAGATGGAGCGCCTGCTGGACCTGGGCGTGGACGGGATCATGACCGATTTCCCGGCGCGCGGGGCGGCGGTGCTGAAGCGGCGGGGGGCGCGGTAGAACGACGCGGGCTCAGGTCGGGCGCGGTGCAACCTCCGCGATGAGCGCCAGCAATCCGGCGTGCAGGACGCCGTTCGACGCGATCATCCCCGGCCGGAGCGTCTTCGCCTGGTTGAAGCGCAGGGGCGCGCCCGCGAGGTCCGTCACCTTCCCGCCCGCTTCCTCGACCAGCAGCGTCCCCGCGCAGATGTCCCACTCGTTCTTCGGCGTGAGCGTGAAGGTCGCGTCCCCAGCGCCCGTGGCCAGCTCGGCGAGCTTGAAGGCGACGCTGCCGGTGAGGGTCACGCGCACCCGGCCCTTGAACGCGTCCCACTCGCCGCGCTTGTCCTCCGAGCGGCTGGCGAGGACCACCGCCTCGGGCACGCGCGTCGTCTTGCTCACGCGCGCCGGGACGCCGTTCACGGTCGTGCCCTGATCGCGCGTGGCGGCGTACAGCCGGTCGGCGGCCGGGTTGTACTCGACCGCGACCACCGGCCGGCCGTCCTCGACCAGCGCGATGCAGACCGCGAACTCGGGGATGCGCTGGATGAATTCCTTGGTGCCGTCCAGGGGATCGACGACCCAGACGCGGCGCTTCGCCAGGCGGTCGGTCGAGTCGGCGGTCTCCTCGGAGAGCCAGCCGTCGCCGGGGAAGGCGGCGGCGATCAGCGCCCGGATCTGCGCGTTGGCCTCGAGATCGGCCCGCGTGACGGGGTTGTCCGGCCCCTTCTCGTCCACGCGCACGCCGCTCGCGTAGTAGCGGCGGACGATCGCTCCCGCGTCGCGCGCCGCGCGCTCGGCCACCTCGCGCTCGCGCGCGAAGGCCGTCATCGCCGCGGCTTGATCCCGCCGTCAGGGCCGAAGTCGTGTGCCGCGTGGTACTCGCGCACCAGCTCCGCCATGAGCGCGTCGCGCCGCTCGTAGAGGCGCTTCGGCTTCCGCGGCGGATGGTTGGCGAGCGCGTAGGCGGTCAGCAGCGGCAGCGCGATGGTCGAGTCGCAGTAGCAGACGACGGTGTCGGGCAGGCGGTCGGGGTCGACCTTGCCCCAGCTCACCGCCTCGCTCGGGGTGGCGCCCGAGAGGCCGCCCGTGTCGACGCGCGCGTCGGTGAACTGGATGTAGTAGTCGTGCCCCTTCTCCTCGATGCCGAGCACCTCCTGCACCTGGGGCTCGGTCTGCAGGAGGAAGTTCTTGGGCGAGCCGCCGCCGAGCATGAGCACGCCCGACTTCCCGCCCGAACGCTTGGCGGCGAGCACGATGGCGGCGGTCTCGTTCACGTCGCGCGAGACGTCGATCTTGAGGGCGCAGCCCTCGATGGCGAGCGCGGCGACGTTCATGCCGATCGAGCTGTCCCCCGGCGACGAGGTGTAGACGGGCACGCCGTGCTCGTACGCCGCCGCGACCAGCGAGCGGCGCGTCAGCCCGAGGGCCTTCTGCCGCTCGGCCACGATGTGACCGATCAGGTAGTGGAACTCCGCCGTCCCCATCTCGCGCTGGAACTGGGGGGCGAAGAGGATCTTCCGGTAGAAGGCGTCGGTATCGAGGAGCACCTTGTAGTCGAAGACGATGTCGTAGATGCGGACGACGTCGTCCTTCTTGAGTGCCACGTCGTCCAGGTCGTGCCGGCCGCGGTGCATGGTGAGGCCGATGCCGAAGTGGGTGTCGTGGTAGAGGTTGGCGCCGGTGGAGACGATCCAGTCGATGAAGCCCGCCTCGACCAGCGGGATGAGGCAGGACATGCCGAGGCCGGCGGGCGTGAGCGCCCCGCTCACGCTCACGCCGACGGTCACGTCGTCGGCGAGGAGCTGGCGCGTGAAGAGCTGCGCTGCCTCCCGCAGCCGCGCGCCGTTGTAGGCAAGGAGGGCGCGGTCGACGAGCTCGGTGACGCTCGTCTTCGCGGTGACCGGCGGCGGATCGATCTTCGCCCCCTGGAGCAGCTTCTTCATCTCCCCCATGCGCGCCACTCCGTAGCATTTCCGAGGTCGATTGCAAAAGAGAGAGCGGCTCACTACGAAATCTGTGTGGACGCACTCGCCATGGCTCTGGCGACGGTCGGTGGCGTCGGCCGGGTGCCGGTCGCGCCTGGGACCTTTGGCTCACTGGTGGCGCTCCCCCTCCTGCCTGCCCTGGCCACGCTGAGGGCGGGCTCGCGCGTCCTCTACCTGGCGGTCGTCGTCGCCCTCGTCGTCCTGGCGATCTGGTCGGCCGGACGGGCCGAGGAGATGCTCGGGGGCCGGGACCATTCCCACATCGTGATCGACGAGGTGGCCGGCATGGTGATGGCCGGGCTCTTCCTTCCCGCCAGCTGGCCCGCCGCCGGGATCGCGTTCCTGGTCTTCCGCCTCTTCGACATCGTGAAGCCCTTCCCCGCCAATCTGATCGACCGGCGCGTCCACGGCGGGCTCGGGGTGGTGGGCGACGACCTCGTGGCGGGGGCCTACGCGGGCCTCGTCACCCGGCTCGTCCTGGGGCTGCTGTGACCCTGCGCGCGGCCGTCCTCTCCACCGGCGACGAGCTCACCACGGGCCGCATCGTCGACACCAACGCCAGCTGGATCGCGGACAAGCTCTTCGAGATCGGCGTCGAGCTGGCCGGCGTCGTGACCGTGGGCGACCATCACGATCGGCTCGTGTGGGCCTGGCGACGGGCGCTCGAGCTGGGCGACGTGGTCATCTCGACCGGGGGCATCGGTCCCACCGCCGACGATCTCACCTCCGAGGTGGTCGCCGAGGTGGTGGGTGTGCCGCTGGTGGAGGACGCCGAGCAGGCGGACCGCATCCGCAAGCTGTTCGAGGCCTTCGGGCGCGAGATGCCACTCAACAACCTGAAGCAGGCCCTCCTGCCGCGCGGGGCGACCGTGATTCCCAACCCGCTCGGCACCGCGTGCGGCTACCGCGTCGCGCACGCCGGCAAGCACCTCGTCGTCCTCCCCGGCGTCCCGCGCGAGATGAAGCCGATGATGGAGGGGATCGTGCTGCCCTGGCTGGCCCAGCTGCGCGGCGGCGATCAGGTCTACCTGGCGCGCGTCTTCCAGACCTTCGGGCTCACCGAGTCGGGCCTGGACGAGATGGTGACGGGTGCGATCGACCCGGCCGAGGGGCGGGTGTCGTTCCGCGCCAGCTTCCCCGAGATCTCCCTCCGCATCGTCGTGCACGGACGGCCGGAGGAGGCCGCGGCACGGCTCGAGGTGCTCGCCGCGCGCGTCCGCGAGCGCATCGGGCCCTACGTGTACGGCGAAGGGGTGGTGACGATGGAGGAGGTGGTGGGGCGCTGCCTGCGCGAGCGGGGCCTCACCCTGGCCCTGGCCGAGTCGTGCACCGGAGGCCTCGTCGGCCATCGCCTGACCAACGTGCCGGGCAGCTCCGCCTACGTGCGCGGCGCCCTGGTGGCGTACGCGAACAGCGCCAAGGAGGCCCTGCTCGGGGTCCGGCCGGCAACCCTCGCCGCCCACGGCGCGGTCAGCGAGGAGACCGCGGGCGAGATGGCGGCGGGCGCCCGGCGGGTGCTCGGCGCCTCGCTCGGGGTGTCGACGACCGGGATCGCCGGGCCCGACGGCGGCACGCCGGAGAAGCCGGTGGGAACGGTGTGCATCGGCCTAGCCTCGGAGACCGGCGTGGTCACCCGTCGTTACCAGCTCTGGGGCTCGCGCGACTGGGTGAAGCTCCTCGCCTCGCAGGTGGCGCTCGACTGGGTGCGACGGCACGCGCTCGGCCTGCCGGTGACCGAGTCGCGGCTCTTCAAGCCGAAGGACGGCGGGGGCCGGTAGCCCCCACGTGCGCTGCTTCGTCGCCATCGACCTGACCACCGACGTCCGCGCGGCGATCGCCCGGGCGCAGACGCGCGTCCGCACCGCGGCGACGCGCGCCGACGTCCGCTGGGTCGATCCCACCCAGTTCCATCTGACGCTCAAGTTCCTCGGCCCGGTGCCCGACGAGCGCGTGCCGGCGGTGTCGGCGGCGCTCGAGGCGGTGATCGCCGGCGGATCGCCCGTGCCCCTGGCCGCCGCGGGGCTGGGAGGCTTCCCGAGCCTGAAGAGCCCGCGGGTCCTGTGGGTGGGCATCACGGCCGGTGTCCCCCAGCTGGTCGAGGTCGCCGCGGCCATCGAGGGGGCCCTCGCGCCGCTCGGCTTCGCACCCGAGGCACGTCCCTTCCGCGGCCACCTGACCATCGGGCGGGTGCGCTCGCCGCGCGGCGTGCGCGAGCTGACCGCGGCGGTGGCGGCGGCCGGCGCTCCGGCGTTCGGTTCGTGGACGGCCGCGGAGGTGGTCCTCTACGAGAGCCGGCTCCGGCCGACGGGAGCCCTCTACACGCCGGTGTCCCGGCACCCCCTGCGGGGCGTCCGTGCATGAAAATATATGAGCCGGTCGGCTGGAGACCCGCGCCGCGCCGGGGTAGAGTGATCCATCCCGGGGGCCAGATCTTTCGTGCGGGGGAGGGTGTGACATGGGCATCGACGTGAATCGCGAGCGGGCGATCGATCTCGCCGTCAGCCAGATCGAGAAGCAGTTCGGCAAGGGCGCCATCATGAAGCTCGGCGAGGAGGCGCTGTCGCAGGACGTCGCCTGCCTGCCGACCGGCTCGCTCGGGCTCGACATCGCGCTCGGCATCGGCGGGATCCCGCGCGGGCGCGTGGTCGAGATCTACGGACCCGAGTCGTCGGGCAAGACGACGCTGGCGCTCCAGCTGATCGCCGAGGGCCAGAAGCGCGGCGGCATCTGCGCCTTCATCGACGCCGAGCATGCGCTCGACGTCGGTTACGCGCGGAAGCTCGGGGTCAAGACCGAGGACCTCCTCATCTCGCAGCCCGACCACGGCGAGCAGGCGCTCGAGATCGCCGACACGCTGGTGCGCTCGGGCGCGCTCGACGTGCTGGTCATTGATTCGGTTGCTGCCCTCGTCCCACGCGCCGAGATCGAGGGCGACATGGGCGACCCGCAGATGGGCCTTCAGGCACGCCTCATGTCGCAGGCGCTCCGCAAGCTGACGGGCACCATCTCCAAGTCGCGCACCATCGTCGTCTTCATCAACCAGATCCGGATGAAGATCGGCATCATGTTCGGCAACCCGGAGACCACGACCGGCGGCAACGCGCTCAAGTTCTACGCCTCGGTGCGGCTCGACATCCGCCGCCTCGGCGCGCTCAAGCACGGCGACGAGGTGATCGGCAGTCGCACCAAGGTGAAGGTGGTGAAGAACAAGGTCGCGCCGCCGTTCCGCGAGGCCGAGTTCGACATCCTGTACGGGACCGGCATCTCCAAGGAGGGAGAGCTGATCGACATCGCCTCCGAGCACGGCATCCTCGAGAAGACCGGCGCCTGGTACGCCTTCGCGGGCGACCGCATCGGTCAAGGCCGGGAGAACGCGCGCGACTTCCTGCGCGAGCATCCCGAGGTCGCGGCGCAGATCGAGGCCCGGGTGCGCGAGAAGTTCGGGCTGCGCGGGGGCGCGGCGGAGGCGGGCAACGGGGCGAGTGCAGAGGGAGCACGGGCGGCCGAGGCCGCTCGCAAGGGGAGGGGCGGAAAGGAATGAGCGGTGAAGCTCGAAACGATCCTGCGCGAAGGGGTCGTCCGGCACGCGTCGGACATCCATCTCAAGGCCGACGCGCATCCCATCTTCCGCGTCAGCGGCACCCTGATCCCGTGGACGGAGGCGCCGCGCCTCGCCCGTGACCTCCTGCTCGCCCTCACCCAGGAGCTGCTGAACGACTACCACTGCGAGCAGCTCAAGAAGGGCCGGCAGGTAGACATCGGCTACGGCCACCCGGAGCTCGGCCGCTTCCGCGTCAACGTCTTCTACCAGCGCGGCGAGGTGCAGGCCGCGCTGCGCCTGATCCCGCCCCGCGTGCACCAGATCCGGGAGCTCAACCTGCCCCCGGTGATCGAGCGCATCGCCTCGGAGCGGCGTGGTCTGGTGCTGGTCACGGGCACCACCGGCAGCGGCAAGTCGACCTCGCTGGCCGCCATGATCGACCACATCAACCGCACCACGGATCGCCACGTGATCACCATCGAGGACCCGATCGAGTACCTGCACCGGGACGAGCTCTCCATCATCACGCAGCGGGAGATCGGCTCCGACTGCGTGAGCTTCGCGGCCGGTCTGAAGGGCGCGCTGCGCCAGGATCCCGACGTCATCCTGGTGGGCGAGATGCGCGACCTGGAGACCATCGAGACGGCCATCCTCGCCGCCGAGACCGGCCACCTGGTCATGTCGACCCTTCACACCCTCGATGCCGCGGAGACCATCACCCGCGTGATCTCCGCCTTCCCCGACCACCAGCGCGCGCAGGCGCGCCTCATCCTGGCGAGCATCCTGAAGGGCTGCATCAGCCAGCGGCTCGTGCCCCGCGCCGACGGGCAGGGCATGGTCCCGGCGGTGGAGGTCATGGTCTCCACCGCGCTGGTGAAGGAGTGCATCACGATCCCCGAGCGGACGCGCGAGATCCGCGACGCCATCGCGCGCGGCTACACCACCTACGGCATGCAGACCTTCGACCAGTCGTTGATGTCGCTCTGGCGCGAGGGACTCATCACCTTCGAGGAAGCACTGGCGCAGTCGACCAATCCGGACGACTTCGCGCTCAAGGCGCGCGGCATCTCCTCCACCAGCGACTCGCGCTGGGAGGACTTCGACAAGGAGCCCGGGGCAGCTGCGGAGGAGCCGATCAAGGTCGACCGCTTCTAGCGGACGCCCGCGGCGCCCGGCGCCGACGCCGCTTGACGTGGCGGCGCGGCTCCTGCGCCGCGTGGCCCGCACCGAGGCAGACCTGGAGGCCCGCCTCGTGGCCCTCGGGTACCGGCGCGAGACGGCGGCGGCCACCGTCGCCCGTTGCCGTGAGCTCGGCTACGTCGGCGACGCGACCTTCGCGCACGCGCGGGCCCGCGCGCTCCGCGCACGGGGGACGGGCAGCCTGCGCATCGAGGCCGACCTGAGTGCCCGCGGACTCCCCGAAGCGCTGGTCGCGGAGGCGGTCGAGGCCTCACGCGAAGGCGAATCCGAGGCCGCCTGGGCCCAGCGGGCGCTCGGCCGGGTCTCCGAGCCGCGGCGGGCCTGGCGGCTCCTGATCGCGAGGGGGTTTCCGGAGGAAGTGGTGGCCGACCTCCTGGGCGAGGTCGAATGACGGTAGACATAATTTTCACGAAGGCCTTGACGGCTCTACAACCATTAGCGTATGTGCCCTACGTCGATCGTTGGAGGGGCCTAGATGGCAAAGCGTAGTGCGGATCCCGAGGTGCTGGTCATCGAGGATGATGACGATGTGCGCGAGTCTCTGGCCGACATGCTCACGGCGAGAGGCTACTTGGCGCTGGGGGTCGCGACGACGCAGCGCGGGCGCGCGCTCCTCGAGATCGGCTTCCGGCCGCGCGCCATCGTCCTCGACCCGTTCACGCCGAACGGCGCTGGCGCCTTCCAGCACGCGCTCGCGACCAACCCCGAGTGGTCGCGGATCCCGCTGATTCTCGGCGCCGCGGCGCCCGAGGCGCACCACGCGTTGCGCATCATGACCCGGCGGAGCCGCCTCAAGCGGCCCCTCGACCTGAGGCAGCTACTCGATTTCGTGGGCCAGTACTGCGCGCCCACCTCCTCGATGCGTCGCTGAGGAGCGCCGCGAGCGGCCGGACGAGCTGCCGGGCCCAGTCCTGCGGGTAGCTCCCCCCGTCGCCGGGGATGCCGAAGACGGCGTCGACGGGTGACTCCGCCACCACCAGCGTCCCCCGCAGCCGATCCCACAGCGTCAGCACCGTGCCGAGGTTGCGCTCGGTCGTGCGCGGGACGTGGTGCAGGCGGTGGAGGCGCGGGGTTACGAGGAGCGGCTCCAGGGCGCCGAGCGGGAGCCGCAGGTTGGAATGGTTGAGCATCGCCCAGGCGAGGAAGAGCGCCGTGGCGAGCACGACCGTGTCGAGCGGGAATCCGGCGACGACCAGGAGGACGGGCGCCAGCAGCCGGCGGAAGGCCTGCTCCACCAGGTGCGAGCGGAAGGTCGCGAGCCAGTCGAGCGTCGGGCTCGAGTGGTGCACCTTGTGGAACTCCCACAGCCACGCGCTCCGGTGCAGGCACCAGTGCGCCGCGTAGTTCCCCAGATCGAGCGCGACGAGCGCGAGCGGCACCGTGAGCCAGCGTGGCGCGTCGGTGGCGGCAAGGCGGGGCAGCCCGAGGCGCGTGCCGAGCAGGCCCGAGGCCGCGGCGACGTAGGCGAGGGCGAGCGATCCGCCGGCGACGTAGCCCGTCAGCAGGTAGATGGCGTCGCTCGCGAAGTGAGCGCGGAGGAAGGGCGCGGGGCGCAAGCGCGCCCCCGGCAGGCGCTCGAGGCAGGCGATCGGCAGTCCCACGGCGACGACGAGGAGAAGAATCATGACGGCACCTCCAGATGGGCGAGCTTCCGCGGGTCCCGGACGACGCGCACGGCGACGATGCGCCCGCCGCGCGTCTCGACGTGGACCGAGGCGAACACGGCGCCGCCGGCGGTGGGGAGGGTGACCACCACGGCCGGCTCGCCGTTCAGCACGGACAGCCGGGCGGCCACCGGGAGCGGCTGGCGCCGGGCGACCGAGGCGAAGCCGCGGGCCACGGCGCGTTTCCCGAAGAGCGGCTTGGCGGCGACGCGCACCACGCC
>JACXTT010014299.1_pt1 | contig 10395 bp, 9 predicted proteins | sample 9270951 | NCBI WGS metagenome assembly JACXTT01 (sample SAMN15532306, study PRJNA645909) | rock metagenome | isolation source: weathered quartz diorite | place: Puerto Rico | collected 2017-06-21
GGCATTGGTGAGGTCGGCCTTGAAGCCGTCCAGATTCAACAGCTTGCCCTTATTGAAACGGCCTTCCGGATCGATGCGCAGTTTGTAGTCGCGGAAGGCGCTGATTTCTTCTTCCTTTAGAAATTCCAGCTTGGTGATGCCGATGCCGTGCTCGCCCGAGATGACGCCATCCAGCGAACGGGCCAGGGCCATGATGCGTTCGACGGCCTGGTGGGCGTCTTGCAGCATGGCGTAGTCGTCCGAGTTGACGGGCAAATTGGTGTGCACATTGCCGTCACCCGCGTGCATGTGCAAGGCCACGAAGACGCGCGAACGCAGCACCCTGGCGTGGATGGCGGTGGCTTCGTCCAGAATCGCCTTGAAGGCGGCGCCATTGAAAATCTGGCGCAGGGGCGCGCGCACCTCCTGCTTCCAGGAGACGCGCACCGTGCGATCCTGCACCACGTCGAACACGGTGGCGGCAGGCTGTTCAGCCAGACGCGCATCGAAGACCGGGGCCAGCTGGCCCATGCCATGCTGGTACATGTTCTCGCGGCTGCCTGCCAGATCACCATCGAGATTGTCGAGCAGCCACTCCCAGCGCGCCTGGGTCTCGGCAAGCACCTGCTGCGCCTGCTGCACCCGGTCGCCCAGCATTTCGTCGGCGCCGATGGCCTCCCCCGTCGCATCGTCGCTCTTGCCCACCGGCAGGTTTCCACTGCCGATAAAGGCGCGCAGCTGCTCCATCAGTTGGAGCTTGTTGCGGATCGAAAGTTCAATATTGATGCGCTCGATGCCGTCCGTGTACTCGCCCATGCGGTTCAGGGGAATCACCACGTCTTCGTTGATTTTAAAGGCGTTGGTGTGCTTGGCGATGGCGGCCGTACGGGCGCGGTCCAGCCAGAATTTTTTGCGCGCTTCGGGACTGACGGCAACAAAACCCTCGCCCACCCGCGTGTTGGCCAATCTCACCACTTCCGAGGCGGCAATGGCGACGGCGTTTTCATCGTCGCCGACGATATCGCCGAACAGGGCCATCTTCGGCAGCACGGCCCGTTTCGATTTGGTGGCGTAGCCGACAGCGCGCAGGTAGCGCTCGTCCAGGTGTTCCAGACCGGCCAGGCGCACGCTGGCGAACTGGGGGCCGCCCGTTTTCGGCAAGCCGTCCAGGTAATCCTTGATTTCCACGATCGAGGGGATGGCATCGCGGGCCTGGCCGAAAAATTCCAGGCACACGGTGCGGGCGTGGGCCGGCATTTTGTGCAGTATCCAACGCGCGGAGGTGATCAAGCCGTCGCAGCCTTCTTTCTGGATGCCGGGCAGGCCGGACAGAAATTTGTCGGTGACGTCCTTGCCCAGGCCTTCCTTGCGGAATGTGCGGCCCTCAATCGTCAACGTTTCCGTTTTAAATGGGGCGGCCTTGGCTTCCCCCCGTCCGTTCGGATGGGTCCATTCCAGTTTGAACGTGGCGACCGGGGCATCGTGGATTTTAGAAAGGTTGTGATCCATGCGGGTCACTTCCAGCCAGTCGCCGTTGGGGTCGACCATCTTCCAGGAGGCCAGATTGTCCAGCGCGGTGCCCCACAGGACGGCTTTCTTGCCGCCGGCATTCATGGCGATATTGCCGCCGATGCAGGACGCTTCCGCCGAGGTCGGGTCGACGGCGAACACGAAGCCAGCCTTGTCGGCCGCGTCCGAGACGCGCTTGGTGACGACGCCGGCGCCCGCATAAATGGTGGCATAGTCGCGGTCGACGCCGGGCAGCCGCGTCATTTCGACGGGGCCCAGGTCGATCAATTTTTCCGTGTTGATGACGGCCGACATGGGCGTGAGGGGAATGGCGCCGCCTGTGTAGCCGGTGCCGCCGCCTCTGGGGATGATGGTCAATCCCAGTTCGATGCAGCCGGTGACCAGGCCGGCCATTTCGTCTTCCGTGTCGGGAGTGAGCACGACGAAGGGATATTCGACGCGCCAGTCGGTGGCGTCCGTCACGTGCGACACGCGCTTGATGCCGTCGAAGCGGATGTTGTGCTTGTCGGTGTAGCGTCCCAGCACTTTCACGGCGCGCTTGCGTAGGTCCCAGGTGGCGCGGAACTCGGCGCCGAAATCGTCGACGGCCTTGCGGGCCGCGGCCAGCAGGCGCTCGACGGCGGCGCTGCGCGCGGCGGCTGCGGCGGGATCATCGTTCTCGGCGCCATCGACGGCGAGGCGGCGCTTGTCGACCTCGGCCAGTCGGTGGTGCAGCGCCTCGATCAGCTCGGCGCGGCGCTTGGGGTTGTCCAGCATGTCGTCTTGCAGGTAGGGATTGCGCCGCACCACCCAGATGTCGCCCAGCACCTCGTACAGCATGCGCGCCGAGCGGCCCGTCTGGCGCGAGCCCCGCAATTCGTCGAGCAATTGCCAAGATTCTTCACCGAGCAGGCGGATGACGATTTCGCGGTCGGAAAACGAAGTGTAGTTATACGGAATTTCACGCAGCCGGGCCGGCAGCGGGCCATGGGGTGCGTCGGACAGGAGGGCCTGGAGCTGGACTGGGGCGTTCATGTGGTGGTGACGTGGGGGCTGACCTGCGGAGTCTTATTCTAGCGTATTGCGCTGCAACAGGTACGCCGGGGGCCGAAGCAATGGGTGAATACGGGCACGGCTACTAAGTTTAATTTGGTTAAACTGTGATTTACCGAACGGCGTGTAGTTGCCGGGAATGGCCCTGCGGGCCAGTCCCCGGCCGTTAACCCAGCATGTGTGCCACCGACCTCCACACCCCATCCGGCACATACAGCAGCAGATACGTCATCGCCACATAGCGAGCAAATTTACCCACTGCCATATACCCCACGCTGGGCCAGAACGGCATGTGCAGCCACCCCGCCATCGTGCACAGGGGATCGCCGATGCCGGGCACCCAGGACATCAGCATGGTCTTGGGGCCGTAGCGCTCGAGCCAGCCGAACCAGCGGGTTTTTCTCTCCTTGGCAAAGGCCACCTTGGCCCGGTAGCCAAGAAAATAATCGAAGGCGCCGCCGAGGGTGTTGCCCACGGTGCCGACCAGGATGGCCGGCCAGAACAGTTGGGGGTTGGCTTTGACGACGGCGAATACGGCCGGCTCCGAGCCCAGCGGCAACAGGGTGGCGGAAATGAAGCTGATGATGAAAATGGAGGTCAGGCCGACGGAAGGCGCGGCAATCAGTTTTAACAGCCAGACGACGGCGGATTCAATCATGGGGAGGGCCAGGAGGCGCGGCAGGAAGGCGTCCATTATAATGAGGAAAACTCCCTGTAAGGACACGATAGGCCGAGCCCGCCATCCGCGGACGGCATCGTACTGCCAGACCGGTCATCCACCGTCCTGCGCAGTCCTGGTCACAATGCTGTTTCCAATTGTTCCTAAGACTGCTGCTGCCCCTATGACGATCGATTACCTCAAAAAAATTCTCACGTCCCGCGTGTACGACGTGGCCACCGAGACGCCGCTTGAATTGGCGCCCACCCTGTCGCAGCGCTTCGACAACCGCATTTATTTCAAACGCGAAGACATGCAGAGCGTCTTCAGCTTTAAATTGCGCGGCGCTTACAACAAGATGGCGCAGCTGTCGCCGGCGCAACTGAAACGGGGCGTGATCTGCGCCTCGGCCGGCAACCATGCCCAGGGCGTGGCCCTGTCGGCCTGCAAGCTGGGCTGCCGCGCCCTGATCGTCATGCCCACCACCACGCCCCCTTTGAAAATCGAGGCGGTGCGGGAACGGGGCGGATCCAGCGTGGAAGTCGTGCTGCACGGCGACTCGTACACGGACGCCTACTACCACGCCCTCACGCTCGAGAAAGAGCAGAGCCTGACCTTTGTCCACCCCTTCGACGATCCCGACGTGATCGCGGGCCAAGGCACGATCGGTATGGAAATCCTGCGCCAGCACTCCGGCCCCATCCACGCCATTTTCGTTGCCATCGGCGGCGGCGGGCTGATCTCGGGCATCGGCGCCTACGTCAAGGCAGTACGGCCCGACATCAAGATCATCGGCGTGCAAACCCTGGATTCCGATGCAATGGCGAAAAGTTTGAAGGCCGGCAGCCGAGTCGTGCTGCCGGACGTCGGCCTGTTCTCCGACGGCACGGCCGTGCGCCAGGTGGGAGAGGAAACCTTCCGGGTCGCCCAGCAGGTGGTGGACGAGATCATCATCGTCGACACGGACGCCATTTGCGCCGCCATCAAGGATGTGTTCCAGGACACGCGCAGCATCCTGGAACCGGCCGGCGCGCTGGCCGTGGCGGGCGCGAAGGCGTATATCGAGCGGGCCGCCATGTCGAAACTGCCCGTGCAAAAGCAGACCCTGGTGGCCATCGCCTGCGGCGCCAACATGAATTTCGACCGCCTGCGCTTCGTTGCCGAGCGGGCCGAACTGGGCGAAGCGCGCGAAGCCGTGTTTGCCGTCACCATGCCGGAAGAACGGGGCAGTTTTCGGCGGTTTTGCCAGCTGGTGGGCCCCCGCAACGTCACGGAATTCAATTACCGGGTCAGCGACCAAGCCCAGGCCCACGTGTTTGTCGGCGTCCAGATCAGCAACCGCGGCGAGTCGGGCCTGCTGGCCCGCTCATTTGAACAGCACGATTTCAAGACCCTTGATCTGACCCACGACGAGCTGGCGAAACTGCACATCCGCCACCTGGTCGGCGGCAAGAGCGCGCTGGCCCACGACGAGCTGCTGTATCGTTTCGAGTTTCCGGAGCGTCCGGGCGCGCTGATGCGTTTTCTCGACAGCATGGCGCCGAACTGGAACATTTCGCTGTTCCACTACCGCAACCAGGGCGGCGACGTGGGCCGCATCCTGGTGGGCTTGCAAGTGCCCGCCGAGGAGATGGAGCAATTCCGCCAGTTCCTCGCCAGCCTGGGCTACCGCTACTGGGACGAGAGCGCCAATCCCGTCTACAAACTGTTTTTATAATTTCAAATTTTATACATGAGCATTGATTCCGCCGCCAGCACCCCCGCCGACTCGCCCCTGGGCAAAACCGCCGCCTACCGCACCGATTACGCGCCTGAGCTGCTGTTTCCCATTGCCCGCCAGGGCAAGCGCGATGAGCTGGGTTTGACGGGGACCTTGCCCTTCTTCGGCGTCGATATCTGGAACGCCTATGAAATCTCCTGGCTGAACATGCGCGGCAAGCCCCAGGTGGCGATTGCCACCATCACGGCGCCGGCCGACAGCCCAAATATCATCGAATCGAAATCGTTTAAATTGTATTTGAACTCGTTCAACCAGACCCGGCTGGCGAATGAGGAAGCGCTGTTGTCCCTGCTGCGGGAAGACTTGTCGAACGGCTTTGGCGCGCCCGTGCAGGTGAGTCTGAGCTTGCCGGACCAGTTCGATAAATTGAAATTCGGCGAGCTGGACGGCTTGCTGCTGGACCGCCTGGACCTGGACATCGACAGTTATGCCCCCGCGCCGCAACTGCTTAAAGCGAACTTCGAGGAAGCGCCCGTCGAAGAAAAATTGATTTCGCACTTGTTGAAATCGAATTGCCTGGTGACGGGTCAGCCGGACTGGGCCAGCGTGCAAATCCATTATGTCGGCCCCCAGATCGAGCAGGAAGGCCTGCTGCGCTACCTGATTGGTTTCCGGGAGCACAACGAATTCCACGAGCAATGTGTCGAACGCATCTTCGTCGACATCCTGCGGGCCTGCAAACCGCAGAAACTGGCCGTCTACGCCCGTTACACCCGCCGCGGGGGCCTTGATATCAACCCCTGGCGTACCAATTTTACGAGTGGGCGCCCGCCCAACCTGCGTAGCGCGCGCCAGTGATCTCTCTGGTTTGATCGACCGCAAGGCAAGCGCGGCGCTCGATTGACCGTTGAGGTGGCAAAGCCTAGCGTACGTCCATCATCCGTTGTAGCCATGTTGCGCGGTGATAAATGGCATGCCACGGCTGGGAAAGAGGCCTATAATTCCGGGTCGCAAGTCTCGTGCGCAGCGCACCACCCCTTAGTGTTATGACCAACCTTAGTAAAATATTATCACTCGAAAACGTCCAGCTCGATCTCGAAGTGTCCAGCAAAAAGCGGGCGTTCGAGCAAGCTGGTTTGATTTTCGAGAACAACTGCGGCATCGCCCGCTCCACCGTGTCCGACAATCTGTTTGCCCGCGAGCGCCTCGGTTCCACGGGGCTGGGACATGGCGTGGCCGTGCCGCACGGGCGCATCAAGGGCAGCAAGAGTTTGAAGGCGCCCCTGGCCGCCTTCGTGCGCCTGCTCGAGCCAATTCCCTTTGAATCGCCGGACGGCCAGCCCGTCAAGCTGCTGTTTTTCCTCTTGATTCCCGACCACGTCACCCAGCAGCACCTGGAAATCCTGTCGGAAATCGCCGAGATGTTTTCCGACGACGCCGTGCGCACGGCGCTGGCCACCGATCCGGATCCCCGCTCGGTGCATTCGCGCATCATCAATTGGCAACCGAGCCTGCAAGCCCTGGGTTAAACTTCCGGATGCCGGCGGCGTGTCGGTAATCCCTTTTCGAAGAACCCGATGCTGCAAACCCCGCTGACCATCCAACGGCTGTATGACGACAACCGCGAAAGCCTGCAACTGGGCTGGTTCGCGGGCTTTCCGGGCGGCGAACGCCTCATTTCCGGCGACGTGGCCTCGGCCGCCGACCAGGTGGGCCACCTCAATCTGATCCACCCGGGCCGCATCCAGGTGTTCGGCCACCAGGAACTGACGTATTACCACCGCCTCAAATCGAACTCGCGCAGCCACGTCATTGGCGAACTGATCGCGGGCGGACCGCCGGCCCTCATCATTGCCCAGGGCCTGGACACGCCGCCCGACATCCTGGCCATCTGCGACGAACAAAACATCCCCCTGTTTTCGACGCCCCTGCCGGCCGCCCAGGTGATCGACTACCTGCGCGTCTATCTGTCGAAGAAGCTGGCCCAGCGCATCATCATGCACGGCGTCTTCATGGACGTGCTGGGCGTGGGCGTGCTGATCACGGGCGACTCCGGCCTCGGTAAAAGCGAGCTGGGTCTGGAGCTGATTTCACGCAGCCACGGCCTGGTGGCCGACGACGCCGTCGAATTTTCCCGTATCGCCCCGAACATGATCGAAGGCCGCTGCCCGCCCCTGCTGCAAAACCTGCTGGAAGTGCGGGGCCTGGGCCTGCTCGACATCAAGGCCATCTTTGGCGAGACGGCCGTGCGCCGCAAGATGCGCCTGAAACTGATCGTCCATCTGGTGCGCCGCAGCGCCCTGGAAGAAGAAGCCGAGCGCCTGCCCTTCCTGTTCCCCACCGAAGACGTACTGGGTCTGCCCGTCCGCAAGGTCGTCATCCCCGTGGCGGCCGGCCGCAACATTGCGGTGCTGCTGGAAGCGGCCGTGCGCAACACGATTCTGCAACTGCGCGGCATCGACACCCTGCAGGAATTCATGGAGCGCCAGCGCCAGGCGATGAGCGGCGATTGATCCCATGACGCCCTACAAAAACCTGAGCGGCCATTCCGGCGTGGTGGCCTTTGCCATCACCGAGGATGCCATCCATGTGCGATTTCGCGACGGCGACCAGGCCAATTACCTGTACGACAGCGCCAGCGTGGGCAAGGACAAGCTGGCGACCATGAAAAAACTGGCGAAGGCGGGCCGGGGACTTTCGACGTTTATTTCGCAGCAGGTGGGCGGCCAGTGCGCGAAGCGCTGGTAGGCCACATTTCCAGCTTGCGCCCCGCATGCGGTATCATCGCCCCATGCGCATTGTTCTCATTTCTGGTATTTCCGGCTCCGGTAAATCGGTGGCCCTGAACGTTCTCGAAGACGCCGGCTACTATTGCGTCGACAATCTGCCGCCGGCCCTGCTGGGGCCTCTGGTCGAGACCCTGGTGGCCGAAGGCGTGCCCAGCGTGGCCGTCGCGGTCGATGCACGCAGTTCCGAGTCGCTGGTCGAACTGCCCGTCAACGTGGCTGACTTGAAAGCCAAGGGGCACGATGTCAAGGTCATGTTCCTGACCTCGAACACCCACTCGCTGGTGGCCCGTTTTTCGGAAACGCGGCGCAGCCATCCCCTGTCGCACCAGCTGCGCCCCGATGAAAATCCCGCCTCGCGCCGCACCCTGATCGAATGCATCACGGAAGAACGCGAGCGCCTGTCCGCCATCGAGCAACTGGGCCTGGTGATTGACACCTCCGACCTGTCGGCGAATAAACTGCGGGCGTGGATCAAGGAACTGGTGGAGATCGAACGGGCGCCCCTGACCCTGTTCTTCGAATCGTTCGCCTTTAAACTGGGCGTGCCGCTCGACGCCGACTTCGTGTTCGACGTGCGGGCCCTGCCCAATCCGTATTACGACCTGACCCTGCGGCCCTTGACGGGGATGGATGCGCCCGTGATTGCGTTTCTGGATGCGCAGCCGGCGGCGGGCGAGCTGCTGGAAGATATCCGGGCATTCGTCGAGAAATGGCTGCCCTCGTTCAAGACGGACAACCGCAGCTATCTGACCGTGGCGCTGGGCTGCACGGGCGGGCAGCATCGCTCGGTGTACATGGCGGAGCGATTGGCGGCGTATTTTGCGCCGACGGAGCGGGTGGTGTTGAGGCACCGGGAACAGTCTTGATATCGGGGACTGGCCCTGCGGGCCTGTCCCCGCCTACGTTACAAGTCCCGTAAAGGATGCGCCCTTGCCGGCCACGGCGACTCAAAAAACCGCCCCACCATCTCCGGCGTGACCGCATCCAGGGTCGGCGGATTCCACACCGGCGCATTGTCCTTGTCGATGACGAGCGCGCGGATCCCTTCCAGCACTTCGCCATGCTCGAAATTGCGGCGCACCAGGCCCCGCTCCATGCGCAGGCAGGCAGCCAGGTCCAGGCTGGTGCCCCGGTTCAACAATTCCAGCGTGACCTTCAACAGGATGGGCGAGCGCTTGCGCATGGCGGCCAGCGCCTTTTGCGCAAAGGCGCTGTCATCGCCCTCCAGCGACGCCATGATCGCTTCGATGGTCGCGCCCCCAAAATGGCGGTCGATGGCCGCGCGCTGGGCCGCCAGCGGTGCTTCGCCGATGTCTCCCTTGAAGGGCGCGGCGAAGGCGATGACGGCATCACGCAAGAGCGCGCCAGGGGTCGATTCAATCAGCGCGTACAAGGCCGGCATCTGCGCCTGCGGAATAAACGTGTCGGCCAGGCCGCACACCAGGCCGTCGGCGGCGCGCACGGTCAGTCCCGTCAGGGCCAGGTAGTAGCCCAGTTTGCCCGGCGCGTGGCTGAGGAAATAGCTGCCGCCAACGTCCGGAAACAGGCCGATGTTCACTTCGGGCATGGCCAGCTTGCTGCCATCGGTAAGAACGCGCAAGCCGAGGCTGCGGCTCGCTTCCGAGATGCCCAGGCCGCCGCCCATGACGACGCCATCCATCAGCGCGATATACGGTTTCGGATAGTGGTGAATGAAGTGGTTGAGCGTGTATTCCTCGGTAAAAAAATCTTCCAGGGAGGCGCTGCCGCCCGTGGTCGGCTGGGTGCCGACGTCGTAAAAATAGCGGATGTCGCCACCCGCGCAGAGGGCCTTGTCGGTGCTGGAGCGCAGCACAACGGCATCGACCTGCGGATCGTGTTCCCACGCGAGCAAAACGTCGCTCAGGGCGCGGATCATTTCCAGCGACAGGGAATTGAGGGTGCGGGGACGATCGAGGGTGATGATGCCGGTGCCGTTGGCAACATGGGTCTTGACGAAGTCGGTCATGGGAATAGGCTGCTGGATAAACGCCTATTTTACTTCGAGATCGAGATGGTATTCAGACGGGGCCGGACGGCTAGGTCGCGGTCCCCGTGATCATCGGTGCGACTTAAGCAGCTGCTGCCGGGAGCTCAGTCTCGGATAAGTGTTTTAACGCCTGGTGGTTGTGGTCCTGGACCTGGGATTTGTATTTCATGACCTGGCGGTCGAGCTTGTCGATGAGACAGTCGACGGCGGCGTAGAGGTCATGCGACAGGCTGGCGACGTTGATGGTCTTGCCTGGTAGTCGGAGGTTGATTTCGGCTTTTTGCCGTTTTTCTTTTTCAGTCAGATTGTCGACGGTGAGGATGACTGCGATGTCGATCACTTGATCGAAATGGCGCCGCACCCGTTCCAGTTTGTTTTGTACGTATTCACGGATGGCCGGTGTCACTTCGAGATGATGTCCGCTGATTGTGAGATTCATACACACTCCTTTGATGATGTCGCTTCCTGTTCGTGCGCGCCGGAATAACCATTGCGTATAGGAACACTGAAAAAACAATCACAGGCTTTTGCGGAGAGCGACGGGTGGAATCTTGAGTGCCTCACGGTATTTGGCCACCGTGCGGCGCGCAATGACCATCCCCTGTTCCCCCAGCATGTCTGCGATCTTGCTGTCTGAAAGTGGGTTTTTAGGGTCTTCCGCTCCTGTCAATTGCACGAT
>JACXTT010014300.1_pt1 | contig 10395 bp, 5 predicted proteins | sample 9270951 | NCBI WGS metagenome assembly JACXTT01 (sample SAMN15532306, study PRJNA645909) | rock metagenome | isolation source: weathered quartz diorite | place: Puerto Rico | collected 2017-06-21
AATCGAAGTAGCTAGGGCGGGCCGCTAGCTATGAATCGTACCGATCTGCAAAGCATCGCAATGCAGTATTTGGATGCTGCACATTGTTTGCTTCAATCCGGGCATTGGGGGGCTGCGTACTATCTTGCCGGCTATGTCGTAGAGTGCGGGCTGAAAGCATGCATCGCACGGCGATTCAGAGAGCACGATTTTCCAGACAAGAAACTGGTGATCGACTCTTACACACACGACTTAGAAAAACTGGTAAGAAGCGCCGGATTAAATGAACAACTGCGCGCAGCCAGCATCGCGTCAGATGACTTCAAAGTAAATTGGAACGTGGTCAAGGACTGGGATGAGGATAGCCGGTACGAGCATCGGAGCGAGAAGCACGCAAACGCTATCATAAAAGCTATAGACACGAAGCCCAACGGGATACTCGCATGGATAGAGGAATACTGGTAGCACCGGACGTTGAAGCTGGGAAGCAGCTTGTTCGCGCCCTCGACGCCTCGGACTTGGAGGTGAAGGCGGCGTTCTGGTTTTATCGAGAAGAGGCCGAGAAGTGGAGGCTATACATCGCCACGAATCTGGTGAAGGTTCTAGGGCCGCGAGAAGTTTATTCGAAGGTGTTACAAGTGCTGAAAGAGAACCGGATTTCGGCCCTCGACCTGTCTGACATCTCCGTTGTTGATCCATCGTACAGTTTGGTTACCATGTTGAATCTGGCGTTCCGGACAGAGCCGAAGGATATCAAAGATATCAGCGTGGCTGCGGATGCTGTCAATGGCGTGTATGTGCGAGCCGCACACATTTACCGCATGAGTGTACGCTAACCTCACTCGTTCAGTCGTACGTCCTCTAACGAAATCGCTCGAAAGTACATTCCCCGCTCCGTCCGCTTCCACCACTCTCCGGTCCCGCGCCGCTCTGCAAGATCGGTAAACGAATAATCGAACAACAACGCGCGCACGTACTTCGGAGGCGCGCCGACAAACGGATCCTTGGCTAACAACCCCAGCACTTCGGGCGAGCCTTGCAACAGCCGCACCAGGAAATTGCCGAACCAAGGAGCGCCGCGCGCTCCGGACAACGCCGCGAACCACATCTGCCAATCCAAGCGTGGTTGATGCGGCGCCACCCAGCGAGGCGGCTCGCGCAGATCGCCCGGTTTGTAGTTGAACTCATAGTCGCGCCACATCCGGCCATCGTTCGATCCCTGCACAACGATCTCGCGTCGCGTAGTCGTCATCACCGCGAACAAGCCGTACGTATTCACAATTCCAAAAGGCGCTGCGAGCCGCACCAGGACATTCGCGCCCTCCGTCGACGAATCGCCGAACATGCCCCACAGCTCGAACGCGCTCAGCACTAGAACAATCACCGCGACTGCTCGTGCCAACACTGGCTTCACGCGCACTCCACGAGTCTTCAGGCGCAACTTCGCCAGCGCAGCGTCATCGAACAAGAACAAGCACAGCGCAATCGTCAGCCAGTTGAAGAAAGTATAGTTGCCGGTCAGGATGATCATCGCCTGCAAGAACAACAGCCAACCCGCGCCGAAAAATCGCCACAAGCGTGGCAAGAAAATAAAAAACGGCGCCAGCAGCTCGATGCCTAAAACCATCGCCGTCGAAAAGTGGTGAAACCCGGCGGGAAGCTGGTTCATGTACCAAGCGGTCGGTGTCGGCAACGGCTGTGTCCAGTAATGAAAATCGAGCGCCGAAAGATTTCGCCAGCTCACATCGTGACTCATCAACTTCACCGCGCCGGACAAGAACACCAGCCGAAAGAGCAGCCAGCGAAACAAAAAAACCATCAGCTTCGACGATCCGAGAAGAATCGCTAGAAACCCGGTTTCGAGCAGCAGGATGTCCCACTGGAACGACATGAAATCCTGTCCGGCCGTGCACAACGAGAGATAAAGCACGTACAGCAACACCAGACACCCACGCTCGAAGTAACCGGCGAGTAACACCAACGCGATTGCCGCGCCTGCGATGCAGACGCCTCGCAGCCAAGAATCGTCATGCGCGATCCAGAATACGGTCGGCATCATCGCCAGGCCCCGGGCGCCGAAGCTCCTCCAAACGGCATCGAGATACCGGTCTAACGGGAGAATTCCGCCCGTGCCAACGAGCCCTGTAATCTGGAACCCAATCGACGAAAACGCGACGAAATAGATGGCTGCCAGCAGCCGCAAGAAGAGCCACTCCACTCTGCCGTAACGTAACGGTAAGATACTGCGGCCGAAAGTGAGGCGCGTCACATGGTAGAAGAAAGTGCGATTGGTCGCGATCAATCGGTAGGCAGCCTCTGTCACTACGCTGAAGCCCGGAACATGATCATAAAGCCACAACAGCCACGCCATTCCGGGTGCGAAGGTCAATGTCTGGAACACTGCCCGGGCGCCGCTGATGACCTCGCCTTCCGACGTGACAAGCTGTACCGATTTCGCGAAATTCTCAGGCGAAATCTGCGAGAAGCGTTCGCCGATTTCTTGCGACGCCGCACAATCTACTTTGCCGCTTGTAACCTGGTTCCAGTACTGAATCCAGATTTTGCAGAACTCGCACCGTCCGTCGTAGATCACGAGAGGATTGTGGGGCATGCTTCACTTAGTGTATGGTGGGAAAGGAGAGCGACGCCGGTTCCCATTTTCCATAGGGCTGCTTGACAGAATTATGGAAGTGATAGAATTAATTAAGGGATCGGGTGCAACCTTTGCGGAACGTGGGAACGTCTATTTGATGGGCGTGTTAGAGGCGTATTAGATAACATGGCAGCTCACGGCGAACCTATGTCGTACCCTGGCGGTACTCCTTCCTCAGCTCCTTCCGGCGCGGATGTGCACCTGCAGCGGCTGCTGGCGGCGAACATCGAAGAGCCGTTTTTGCGTTCCTTCATTCGCAACGTCAAAGATTTTGTTAACCCCCCCAAGCTTCCGCCGCTCGAAGTAACCTCGAAGCCCGTCCCAGTCAAAGACATCTGGGGCTTCTACGGCGGCCAGAAAAAACAGGCTGGTCTCGGTTCGCTCCTCATCCACGCCACCGCGATTATTTTGCTCTTCGTGATTGGGACCAACAAAGCCGTTCAGCAGGTGGTCAAGCAACAGATCGCTCTCATTGCGCCAGATCTTGCTCCTTACAAGCCGACCGTTAAGAAAGATCCCATGGGCGGCGGTGGCGGCGGTGGCGATCGCTCCCCGACGCCTCAGAGTAAAGGCAAACTGCCCCGCATTTCGGACAAGCAGTTCGTGCCGCCCATGGCCGTGATTCACAATCCTGATCCCAAGCTGGTGATGGAGCCCACCCTCATCATCCAACCGGATGCCAACATTCCCAAGGTCAACATGGACGCTCTGGGCGACCCGCTGGGCAAGTCGCTGATCGCTTCGAATGGCCCTGGCTCGGGCGCCGGCATCGGGCGCGGCTCAGGCGGCGGCGTTGGATCTGGATCGGGGGCAGGTTTCGGGCCTGGTTCCGGAGGCAATATGGGCGGCGGCGCCTACCGTATCGGCGGAGGCGTTTCACCACCTCAGGTGATCTTCAAGGTTGAGCCGGAGTACTCCGAAGAAGCCCGCAAAGCAAAATTCCAGGGCACTGTGGTGCTGTTTGTCGTGGTTGACGAGAAGGGTAACCCCAGAGACCTGAAAGTAATCCGCCCGCTCGGCCTCGGCCTAGACCAAAAGGCCATCGAAGCGGTCGAAAAATGGCGCTTCAAGCCCGGCATGAAGGACGGTCGAGCCGTCCCGGTCCAGGCCACTATTGAAGTCAATTTCCGGCTGCTCTAAGACTGCAATCCCACTGTACGCTACCTTCCGATTCTACCCGTCTTTTCTATAACTTTATACGGTACACCACTTGCAGGTAGTGCCAAAAGTCCGATATTCCTTGAAAATCTTATCCAAAATGTGATACTCTGCATTCAACTTTTGAATTTTAGAGGAGTAGGACAGGGAGTCTTCTCGTTGGCCTAGATCGTTACGCTGCCTAGATGCGCAGTGGGTGTCATTGCGCGTGAACTTTGTGGCGGAACATCCCCGATTCTTGCGCATGTGCAAGTTGACGTCTTGAGGAGTGAGGGATTATGCAAATTTCCAAATCAGCTTTTTTGCTTTGCTTGGTTGTTTTCCTGGCAGCCGGGTCCATCTGGGGCCAAGGGTTGACCGGTAGCATTTCCGGTGTCGTAAAGGATCCGAATGGCGGTTTGGTGCCCAACGCGAAGGTGGTTGCCAAGAACGTGGGAACCAATGCGGAATCGGAAACCCGTAGTGACGATACGGGATTCTATCGCATCCTGAACCTGGTCCCGGCTGACTATATCGTCAGCGTGGAAGCCCCTGGTTTCCGCCGCACGACTCTGGCGCCACAGACCCTGACCATCGCTCAAGCGCTCCGCGTGGATGTCAACCTGGAAATCGGACAGGTAACAGAGACCGTTACCGTCAACAGTGCGGCGTCCCAGATCAACACTGAGGATGCACAGTTGGGTCGAGCGATCACTGACATTCCGAATCTACCCAACATCTCCGGCGCCGGCGGACGCAATCAGCCCAACCGCGCGGGTTTCCAGCCGGGAGTCATCATGTCGCCGCCCGCAGGCGCGCCTACCAACGACATCGGGCCTTTTTCGGTCAATGGGCAGCGTACCCAGGCCAACAATTACATTCTGGACGGTGTCGATTCGAATGATCTGGCGATCAACATCCCTGACGCGCTCGGCCAAATCTCACCCAACGCTCTCGCGGAGTTTCGCGTCGTTACGGGCGCGATGAAAGCTGAGTACGGACGCAACGGCGGCGCGGTGGTCGAAGCCATCACTCGCAGTGGCACCAATCAGTGGCACGGCGCTGCCGCCGAAGTTTTCCGAAATACGCATTTGAACGCCACGCCCTTCTTTCAGAACGTGACCCCGGGCCCTTCGAACGGTTATTTCTCCAACGGCCTGAAGCGTAAACCACAGTGGAACACCAACGATTTCGACGCGCAATTCGGAGGGCCAGTTCGCCGCGACAAGACGTTTTTCTTCCTCGATTACCTCGGCTTCCGCCGCCGCCAGGGCGTGACCAACAGCGCCTCAGTGTTCACCGACGCCGACCGGGCCGCGATTCAGGCCAACGGCACTGCCGCTACTAAGGCTATCCTCGGCCTGGTGCCTGCGGCTTCCACTAGCAACCAATTATTCAGCTCCCCGACCAACTCACTGAGCCGCGATCAAGGCTTGGCGCGCGTGGACCACCGGTTCACTGACCGCAATTCCCTTTCCTTCACTTACTTCATCGAAAAGGATATTTCCTTCGACCCCTTCGCCTTCAGTGGCTCGCCGATCCCCGGCTTCGGTCAACAGGGCGCCGTTACATACTCGAATTATGTCCTTCGCGATACTCACATCTTTACGGCGAATCTGGTCAATGACGCCCGCGCGGGATTCCATCGCCGCGCCCAGCCGGGTGTGATCCCTGTGAATCACACCAGCCCTTCGCAATTAGGCTTCACGCAGATTGTTCCCGACGATCCGGGCGCAGCCGGCCCGCCATGGATTATCATCACCGGCTATTCAAACATTGGAAACACGATCCAGGGCCCGCAGTCGCGCTTCGACAATACCTGGCAATATGCTGACGCCATGAGCTGGGTGCACGGCCGCCACTCACTAAAGTTCGGGGGTGATTATCGAGCCTACGAGCAGAATCAGCAGTTCACTTTCATCAACAACGGCTATTTTCAGTTTGACGGTAGCGGAACTACATCGGGCCTGGTCCCGCCCATCGCTGGAGTCTCCGCACCCTTGAACGATTTCATTCACGGATACGTTGGGTTCTTTGCCCAAAACAGCGCCGCGCGTCAAGGTTACCGCGACAAGTTTGGAAGTCTTTTCTTTCAGGACGATTGGAAATTCCGGCGAAATTTCACGGTCAATCTAGGTGTTCGCTGGGAGTATGCTGCGCCCCTCACGGAACTCAACAACCGGCTGAATGCTTTCCGTCCCGGCCAACAGTCCACCGTGTTTCCGACGGCTCCGGTCGGCCTCGTGTATCCCGGCGACAGCGGTGTCTCTGAGTCCACTTACAAACACGACCTGAATAACTTCGGTCCCCGTTTCGGTTTTGCTTGGGATCCATTCTCGAATGGAAAGCTGAGCGTGCGCGGCGGATATGGATTGTTCTACGACGTTCCTGTCAGTGAATTGACGCTCCAATTCCTTACCGCTCCGCCATTCGGTGTTCAGCCGAACTTGTTCGCAGTCGCCGATATGACGCGTCCGTACTCCAGCCCGATCGGGCCACCGAACGGAAGCTCGCCTATTCCCAATCCGTTCCCCTTCACGCCCGTCAAGCCCGGTGCACGTTTCGACTTCACCAACATCGCCCCCATCGGCCTGACGGTTATGGACCCGAATTTTGCAACGCCTTATTCGCAACAGTGGAACCTTCAACTTCAATACCAGTTCTCACAGAATTGGCTTGCCTCGATCGGCTACGTTGGAACCAACGGCGTCAAGTTGCTGTATCGCTTCAACGAGAACCCCGCGATTCCTACGCCCACCGCGACTTCGGGCAACACCGATTTGCGGCGCGTCTATAACCTCGGCAATCCGCAGAATGCGGCGTTTGGTGGCGCTGTATTCGCCGGAATCACGGACCAAGCCACGGCTGCTAACTCCAACTACAACGCGCTGCAGGCGGAGTTGCGGACCAATTCGTGGCGCGGACTCACAATGACGCATTCCTATACCTGGAGCCACTCCATCGATGATGCGTCCGGTCTTAGAACCAGCGGTACCGGCAATATCTATAACCGGCGTCTCGATCGCGGGAGCTCGGAGTTCGACCTGCGACACCGTTATGTCGGCTCACTCATCTACGACCTGCCCTGGATGAAGGATCAGAGAGGATTTGCCGGGCATATTCTGGGTGGCTGGAGTCTTAGTTGGATTCAGACTTTCCAGACGGGCCTGCCCTTCAACATCAATGAGCCGAATGATCGCTGCCTGTGCGACGGCGGCGCCAATCGACCTGACTTTATCGGTGGCAACATTCAATTCGTCGATCCGCGCAGCAACGCCTTCGGCAGACAGAATTCATACTTCGATGGTACCGGGGGCGCGAGCGCCACCGGAGCCCCGAACCCTTTCTTCCGCCGGGTCGGTAGTGGTCTTTCGGCGGCAGCCGGCGCGGGACGCTACGGCAATCTCGGCCGGAATGTCTTCCACGGCCCCGGAATCATCAACTCCGATATGGGACTTGCAAAGAAAGTCCGGTTAACGGAGCGCCAGACTTTGGAAATCCGGGGCGAGGCTTTCAACCTGTTCAATCACGCCAACTTCCTGAATCCGGCCAACACACCCGGGTCCAGCATCGGGTCAACCACGTTCGGCCGGATCACCGGTCCGCTGGATCGGGGGCTGGTACAAATCTCGGCACGCTATTTCTTCTAAATTTTTGCTACGATCATTACAAGGACTCTGGAATTCCCAAGGGTCCTTTTTGTTTTGGCAAACCCTACCCACCACCTGCAAGTTGGAAATATGGCAAAGACGCTTGAAAAGACTATCAAGCTGTGATACGCTTCCCTAAACTCTTACAGAGCTTTGTCCATAGGGTTTGCTGGGATAGGGAAAGGGGCCAGGGCAATTCCGTAGTTAGGGCTCGAACGCAGCGTTCGCCTGAGCGCCTTCCGAGAGTCTTCTGTACCAAGAGAAAACAACAAGGGAGCTATGCGATGAGCAGACTGCAGTTCGCTAACGTGCGCGTTCTTTGGACAACCGTCCTCGTATTCTGTGCGATGATCCTGCTGGCGCCCGGAGCTGCGGCCCAGTCGGCCACCTCCGGATCAATCATTGGAACCGTCCTCGACGCCACCGGCGCGGTGGTTCCCGGTGCGCAAGTGGACCTGATCAATCCTGATACCAATGCCACCACGACACAAAAGACGAACTCCTCCGGCCAATACGTGTTCCCCAACTTGTCGCCTGGCGAATACAAGATAACTATTAAGATGTCTGGATTCCGGACCATGAGCCTTCCGAGCGTGAAGGTCGAGGTGAATAAGAGCACCAACCAGGACATCAATTTGGAAGTTGGCGCAGAAACGCAGGTCGTCGAGGTTACCACCTCAGCGGTTGCTCAGTTACAGACGGCAGACGCGCAGATCGGCAACACGATCACCACGGACCTGATCGCCAGGCTGCCCACCCTGCAGCGCAATGTTACCGAGCTCATGAATCTGCAGCCCGGTGTTTATTCGACGGGCAACGGTGCTGCGAACAGTGGAACCGGTATTCAAATGCGCACGACTGGCGCGATTGACGACCAGAACACGGTTACCGTCGATGGCATCGACATCACGCAAGGTGTCGTTGCTTACAACACGGTGGTTCCCGTTCCCGCCGACGCCGTCGAGGAGTTTCGCTCCAACGTGGCCAACCCGAACTCCTCGTTTGAGCGCTCTTCGGGTGGGCAGATCTCGCTTGTCACCCGGCACGGGACCAACCAATTGCACGGCGCTGCATATTGGTACCGTCAGGATTCAGTGCTCAATGCCAACACTTGGGACAACAATCGCGCCAAGATCGCCAAGCCGAACATCGAAGACAACCGCTACGGTGGAAGTCTCGGTGGTCCCATTATCAAGGACAAGACGTTTCTCTTCGGCATTTACGAGGGCCGCAAGTTCGACGCAGTCACGCAAGTGACGCGCACGGTCCCCACTGACTTCCTGAAACAGGGAATCTTGAGATTCACTGATCAAGCCGGGAACGTCGTTAACTACAATCTGGCGACCGCTAGCGTGTGCGGCGCCACCGGCAACCAGCCCTGCGATCCTCGCGGCATCGGAATCAGCCCCACAGTGAAAGCTTTGTGGGCTTTGATGCCAGCCGGAAATGTCGCCGGTGGCGATAGCCTGAACACCACCGGATATCTGGCCAATATTGGAACGCCCATCCAAGACGATTACGGTATGGCTCATTTTGACCACACCTTTAGCAGCAAGCTGAGCTTCAGCGGCGGCTACACGTATTTTCGCGAGATCGCGACCGGTTCGGGCGGTATTTCCATCATCAACGGCAAACCCGAGTCGAGGGTCAGCAATCCGAGGCGTGGATCGGTCACGACTGGCAGTCTCACCTGGCAGATCAAGCCGACGCTCCTAAACATCTTCCGGTTCGGCTACGTTCACGATACGAACGCGAGCCAGGCAACATCTCCCACGATCGGTGCTGGAATTCTGTCGGTCGACAATAAAGTTCCGGGCATGCAGACCGCGGCAGGGCCCGTGGCGCTGCTGGTCGGCAGCGGCGTGAGCACGTTCATCGACTCGCCCATCGACATGGACACGCAACGCGCGCGGTATCAAGCTAACTACAATGGCGACTGGCAATACATCGACGACTTGAGTTGGATCCGGGGCACCCACTCGTTCCAATTTGGCGGTCAATTCCGCAAGCTGCCGTATACGCATGTCCGCGCCGACAAAGTGGTTGGCTCCTTGAGCTCGTTGGCCGGGCTGGTGGATGCCGCGGGCGGCTTCCTCACCATCCCTCAGGCGAACCAGCCGGTTACCTGCGGCGGGGCTGTCACAACCAATTGCTTAAAAACCGCCGATCTCACCACCTGGAATCGATTCTACGCCGCGACGCTTGGCTTGCTCGACAACGTCAACATCCTCGCCGTCCGCGATGCGCAATTGAAGCCGACGCCATTTGGCACTAACCTGGTGAACATCACGAATCAGTATGCAACCTACTTTTACGGGCAGGATAGTTGGCGCGTGACCAAGTCGTTCACTTTGAACTACGGCTTATCGTACGGATTCCAGACGGCGCCCAAGGACATCCAAGGCCGGCAAACAGTACAAATCGACGTCGGCACGGGCAAAATCTTGAACGCCACCGATTACATGGCTGCGAGACTGGATGCGGCTACCAAAGGCTCGATTTACAACCCGACTCTGGGTTGGGTGCCCGTGGATTTGGCGCACGCCGACGTGTTCAATATCGACTGGGGCAATGTCGCTCCTCGCGCTTCCTTTGCTTGGAATCCAGGCGGCGATGGGTTCGTCGGTAAGATCATGGGTGACCACAAGACCGTGATACGAGGCGGGTTCGCTATGGTGTACGATCGCTCCAACATCGTTCAGTCGGTTCTGATTCCGATGCTGGGAGTCGGATTCGGTCAGACCATCAACATCCAACTTCCAAACTGCGCGGCCTCTGGCGCTGTTGGTAACGGTTGTGTTGCATCAGGCACCAACCCCGGCGCGTCCGCTTTCCGTGTGGGAGTGGATGGCACCATTCCCCTGCCTCCCTTCGGACCCTCTACGTCGCCGGTAGTTCCATCAGTGCCCTTTGGCGAGACGCTCTCCTTCCAGGACGATCCAAACAACAAGGTCGGGCGAAGCTACAACATCGACT
>JACXTT010014301.1_pt1 | contig 10395 bp, 13 predicted proteins | sample 9270951 | NCBI WGS metagenome assembly JACXTT01 (sample SAMN15532306, study PRJNA645909) | rock metagenome | isolation source: weathered quartz diorite | place: Puerto Rico | collected 2017-06-21
AGATCGAGCTGACGCTCGGCTCCGGGACGCGACAGCTGGCGCGCCTGGGCGCCGGGCTGGCGGAGTGAGCCCGCCGGCGGCGCGCGCGGTGGTCGCGCTCCTCCTGCTCACCGCCGCGGGCACGGTGGCGTACTGGATCGGCTTCTTCACCGCGGGCGACGCGCTGCACTCCGCCGACACCGACGTCTACCTGGCCTTCGAGGCGGCGTTTCCCGCGGCGGACGCCTGGATGGCGAGCGCCGCGCTGGCCGCCGCCATCGGCCTCGCACGACGGCGCCCGTGGGCCGTGCCCGCCGGGATCGCGGCGGGAAGCGCGCTCGTCTTCCTCGGCCTGATGGACGTCCTCTTCAACCTGGAGCACGGGCTCTACGCGCGCCCCTCGGGCGCGATGGCGGTGGAGACGGTGATCAACGTCTTCTGCGTGGTGGTCGGGCCGTTCCTGCTGGTCTACTTCTGGCGCCAGCGCCAGCGGTTCCCGGGGTCAGCCTGAGGCGGCTCGCTCGCGCGCGAACGTCTCGCGCAGCGCCTCCACGAAGGGCCGGTTCTTCCAGCCGAGGTCGGTGCGCGCGCGCGAGTTGTCGTAGGCGCGCGTCCACGGGAGCAGGAGTGGCAGCTGGAGCCACGCTCCGGGGCCGCCCGCCTCGCGCCAGGCGTGCGCGAAGTCCCACACCGTCGCCTCGTCGCCGGTCACGTTGTAGGCGCGGCCGGCGGAGACGGGCCGCTCGAGGGCGCGCGCGATCGCATCCGCGACGTCGCCCGCGTAGACCAGCGGCAGGTACATGAGCGCCGGCATGACCGTCACCGGAAAGCCCGCCAGGCGCCGGAACACCGCGGTGAAGTTGGGATCGAAGGCCCCGTAAATCGCACACGGGCGGACGGTCGTCAGCTCGAGGCCGTGCTCCCCGGCGAGCTTCCACGCGAGCTGCTCCGAGAGCGCCTTGGAGATCGAGTAGGCGCTGGTGAACCGCGATCCGGCGGTCAGCTGGAGCGCATCCTCGGCGATGCGCGGCCGGTGCGCCCGGTAGACGGCGACCGACGAGACGTGCACCACGCGCTTCACGCCCGCGCCGGCGAGCGCGCCGAACACGTTCTCGGTCCCCTGGATGTTCGCGCGCCGATGATCTTCCCAGTTCTGGTTCCGGAGCGAGAAGAGCGCCGCGTTCGAGACCACGGCCTGCGCGCCCGCGAAGCCGCGCGCCAGCCGATCGCTCTCTGCCAGGTCGGCCTGGCGCAGCTCGACGCCGCGCGCCGCCAGCTCCGGCGCGCGGTCGGGATTGCGCACCACGCCGATCACGCGCGCGCCGCGCGCGAGCAGCGCGTCGACGATGTAGCGACCCAGGAACCCGGTCGCGCCAGTCACGGCGATGGAGGCGCCGCGGAGATCCATCGTCAGATGCGAGCCTCCCGCTCGCGGAGCTCGACCACGAACCGCTCGCGGACCGTCTCGGTGAGGGCATCGACGGGCGCGCTGGCGAAGGTCGCGTGAGGGATCTCGTCGAGCACGCGGATGCGGATCGCGTGCCGGCCCTGCAGGACGAAGCCGCGCTTCGGGAGCGCCTGGGCCGTGCCCTCGATCACGATGGGCAGGATCGGCGCGCCGGTCTTGAGCGCGAGCGAGAAGGCGCCGGGCTTGAAGGCGCGCAGGTGGCCGTCGGGCGAGCGTGTTCCCTCGGGGAACATCATGATCGAGCTGCCCTCCCCGATCGCCTTCTCGCAGGCCTCGAGCGCCTGCGCGATGCTCTCGCGGCTCCCGCGCCGGAGCTTGATGTAGCGGTTCAGCGACATGTTCCAGCCGATGCACGGGACGCGGAAGTTCTCGATCTTCGACACCCACTTGAAGTGCGCGAAGAGGCGGAAGAGCACCAGGATGTCGAGCAGCGACTGGTGGTTGGCGACCATCACGTAGGCGACGTCGGGGCGGATCTTCTCCCGTCCCTCGACCCGCACGCGCCAGGCCGGGTTGAGCCAGGTGTAGAGCGATGCCCAGAAGCACGTGAACTGATGCAGGAGCGTGCGCCGCCGATCGAAGGGCGCGGTCAGCGCCCAGATGAGCACGGCGACGGGAAAGAGCGCGATCGAGCTCAGCGTGAGGAAGATCCAGAAGAGGAGGGAGAACGCGCGGCGAGCCACCGCGGCTCCTCTAGCATCCGCGCGGGGTGGGAGCCACGGCCCGCCGTCAGGCTAGAGCAGCCGGTACAGCTCCGCCGCGTTCTGCGCGCACATCCGCCGGCGCTCCGCCTCGGGCACGTCGCGGAAGATGTCGTCGACCACGCGGCGCGTCTCCGGCCAGTCGCAGCCGTGGTGCGGGTAGTCCGTCGACCAGAGCATGTTCTCGACCCCGATCACGTGGCGATTCATGACCGCGTAGCGGTCGATCATGAAGGCGGCGCGCCAGTTGCGGCGGAAGTAGAAGCTCGGCTGGTGCCGGAGCTTGACCGGCAGCCACGAGCGGTTCCGCCACCAGCGGTCGTCGAGCTGCTCCAGCAGGTACGGGATCCAGCCGCAGCCCGTCTCGACCGCGACCCAGATCAGGTCCGGGAAGCGGTCGTGCACGCCCGACTGGATGATCTCGGCCATGTCGACGATCATGTCGCGGGCGCCCACGGTGGCGAGGCCCGTCAGGTCGTCGCCGCGGACGCCCTTGGGCTTCGGCTTCTGCAGCTGGCGCATCAGGCGGACGTGGAAGTGGATCGGCGCGCCGAGCGCCTGCGCCGCCTCCCAGAAGCGGTCGTCGTCGGGACGGATGGTCGGGCCGACGCTCGGCATGGTGTTCAGCCAGACGCCCCGCATGCCCATCTTGAGGCAGCGCTCCATCTCGCGGATCGACGCCTCGACGCCGAGCGCCGGCATGCACCCGAGGCCGATCAGGCGGTCGGGCGCCACCTTCACGAACTCCTCCGCGATCCAGTTGTTGTAGGCCTGCACGCCGGCCAGCTGGAACTCGGGATCGGGGTCGGAGAAGAAGTGGCTCATCATGCGCGACGAGCCGAACAGCACCTCGGCGTCGACGCCGTCGATGTCCTGCTCGGCGAGCCGGGGCTCGGCGCGGAAGTTCCCCTGGTTGGACTCGGCGAAGGTGACCCCCGTCCAGCGCACGTCCTCGTGCTTCCGCCCCGCCGAGGCGTAGATGCCGATCGGCGCCGGCGGCGCGTCGGGGCTGAACTGCCACCCCTCGCCACCCTCCCCGTCGGGCACCACCTTGGGCGCCTTGTCGTGGAACTTGCGCGGCATGTACTGCTTCCAGAGATGCGGCGGCTCGAGGATGTGTGAGTCCGCCGAGATCAGATGGTACGCACGGGCCATCGCCTGCTGCCCTCCCGCCCGAGGGCATACAAACAAACGTTCGTTCGTTTCAAGGGGTCGTGCTACGGAAGCGCCATGGACGCACCGGTTCTCTACATGGTGAAGGCGTGGGTCTCACCCGCGGGTGGTGAGCGCTGGCTCCGCTGGCTCGAGGAGAAGCACATGGCCGACGTGATCCGCGAGCCGGGCTTCCTCTGGGCCCGGCGCTACCGGCTCGAGCAGAACGACGAGCGGGGATGGGCCGGCTATCTGCTCATCTACGGGCTCGAGTCACCCGCGGCGCTCGAGCGCTACCTGGCGAGCCCCGCTCGCGCGGGCTTCTGGCGCGAGCTCGAGCAGTTCGACGACGTGCACCGCGCCGAGCGCTTCTACGGGACCGTCGACTTCTCGCTGGACGCGGGCGGGTCGAGACGCTCGTCGTGAGCCAGCTCGTGGCTCTCGAGGAAGGTCACGTACTCGACCGGGAGCCCGTGCTGCCGCGCTCCCTCGACCATGAGGCCCAGGTAGCGCGCCGAGGGCTTCCGCCCGGAGACCCCCGGTGACGACTGATAGGTGAACGCGGGGAGCCGCTCCCCGCCGTCGACCACGATCTCCACCGGGACGCGGCGGTAGTAGCCCCGGTGCACGCCCTCGGTGAGATCGAGGCGCGCGAGCTCCTCCGGATCGAGGAGCCAGAGCACGCCGCAGGTGCGCGCCCCGGCCTCGGGCCGGACGTTCGCGACGGCGCGCTCGCCCGGACCGACGGGGAGGTCGAAGCAGAGGCGATGGTCTTCCAGCCATCCCCAGCGCACGGCGCGCGGTGCCATCCCGCGCCGCTCGCAGAAGATCCCGCGGTTCATGTTGCTGCCGTAGCCGAAGTACCAGACCGGCTCGGCCATCGTCAGGCGGGGACCTCCACCGACACGCCGCGGTGCTTCCGGTACATCTCGGCGACCCAGCGGAAGGCGCGGCGTCCCGCCAGCGAGGCACGGAACCCTCCCGCGGCCGGCACCCGGTAGGGATACGGGAATTCCACGGGCAGCACGAGTGGCGAGAAGAGGGCCGCCGCGCTCAGGTCGGCGACGCTGAAGCGCTCGCCCACGAGGTAGCCGCTCGGGCGGAGCTCTGCCTCGATGCGGTCGAGTGCCGCCAGGACCTTCGCCCGCGACGCCTCGGCGGTCTCGGGCGCGACCGTGTAGCGCCAGCGGAGGAACGCGCGCGTCGCCGGAAACGACGCGCGGAGGAAGCGGCGGGTCCGGGGGCCGTAGCCGGTGGAGAACACCTCGGCGCCCTGCTCGGCCGCGTCGGGCACCAGGAATGCCTGCTGGAAGAGGACGCGGCGGAGCGGGTGGCCCAGTTCCTCGTCGAAGAACTCCTCGAGCTCCAGCGCGCGACGGCGCTCCGTCTCGTCGACGGGATAGAGCGGCGGCGCCGGGAACCGCCGCTCCAGCGCGGCGATGATCCGGGTCGAATCGGCGATCGGCTTCCCGTCGAGCCAGAGGATGGGCAGCGTGGGCTGTCCGGTCGCCCAGAACGCGCGCGGATAGTGCAGCCCGGGAAGCATCCGCCGGCGCAGGTGAGGAATGTTCTTCCAGTCGAGCGCCCAGCGCGCCTTCTCGGCGTAGTGCGAGAAGGTGAAATGCCAGAGGAGCGGAAGATCCGTTGCCAACCGAGTCCGACTAGGCCCGGCGCGCGGCTCAGTCAATACGCAGGGACCACGGCGCTCCTCACCGCCCCTTCCACGTCGGGCGCCGCTTCTCGACGAAGGCGCGCTGCGCCTCCCGCGCGTCGGCGCTGCGCCGGAGCGGCGCGCCGATCTCCTCCTGGCGCCGGTAGGCGTCGGCGAGGGAGAGGTGCACGATCTCGCGCACGCCGCGGCGCGTCTCGCGCACCGCGAGCGGCGCGTTGGCGGCGATCGCCTCGGCGGTGTCGAGCGCGGTCGCCAGCAACCGATCGCGCGGCACGATGCGATTCACGAGCCCGATCTCGAGCGCCCGCTGCGCGTCGATGGGACGGGCGGTGAGCAGGAGCTCGTGCGCGTGGACCCAGGGGATCTGACGCGGCAGGAGGACGGTCGCGTTGCCGGTGGGATAGAGGCCGAGCGCCACCTCCTCGAGCGCGAAGGTCGCCTCGGGCACGGCGTAGCGGATCTCCGCGGCGAGCATCAGGTCGAAGCCGCCCGCGCGCGCGTGGCCGTTCACGGCGCAGACGAGGGGCGTCCCCAGGTCGAAGCCCGCGAGCAGCGCCGTCGCCACGCTGCGGAGCCCCTCGAACACCTCGGGATCGACGCGCTCGCCTCGCGCGAAGCGCTGCGCCTCGGGAATGGTGGTCTTCATGTCCATGCCCGCGCAGAAGGCGCGCTCGCCCGCGCCGGTCAGCACCGCGCAGCGGATCTCCGGGTCGTCGGCGACGCGCCGCCAGGCGGCGGCCAGCTCGCGCAGCGTCGGCGGGTCGAGCGCATTCGCCTGCGCGGGACGGTCGATGGTGACCAGGGCGACGTGCGGGTGGTCGGCGGGCAGCTCGAGATGGGCAGCCATGCGACCGCCTATTGCCCACCGCGGCCGGCAGCGTCAACGCATGGACGGCGTGCGCCGAAGGTTGGTAGAAGGACCGCCAATGTCGGAGCGACGCGCCGCGCTGGCGGGCATCCGCGTCATCGATCTCTCGCACCAGGCCGCGGGGCCGTGGTGCACGTCGCTGCTCGGCGACCTCGGCGCCGACGTCATCAAGGTGGAGAAGCCGGGCCGCGGCGACGGCATCCGCTACGCGGACCGCACCGGGCGGCTTCCGCCCGAGATCGGCGGGCTCAACTTCCAGGGGCTGAACCGGAACAAGCGCGGCCTGACCATCGACATCGGGCGGGAAGCGGGCGCCGCGCTGGTGCGCCGTCTGGTCGCGCAGTCGGACGTGCTGGTCGAGAACTTCCGCCCGGGCGTGATGGAGCGCCACGGACTCGGCTACGAGACCCTCAGGGCGGAGAACCCGCGCCTCGTATACTGCTCGATCACCGCCTTCGGGCCGCGCGGCCCCCTCGCGCAGAAGCCCGGGATGGATCTGATCCTGCAGGCCACCGGCGGCCTCATGGGCCATACCGGCGAGGAAGGCGGGCCGCCGATCAAGTCGGCGCCGCCCGTCGCGGACATCACGACCGGCATCTACGCCGCCCTCGGCATCGCGTCGGCGCTGATCGAGCGCGACCGCTCGGGCGTCGGGCAATGCGTCGAGGTGGCGATGCTGGACGCCGTCGTGTCGCTCTTCTCCGACGTCGCGGCCAACGTGCTGACCGACGGGCAGCGCTACGGCAAGTTCGGGAGCGGGCATCCCGACCTGGTGCCGTACCAGGCCTTCCCGGCCAGCGATGGCTACTTCATCGTCGCCTGCCTCACGAACGCGTTCTTCAAGCGCCTGTGCGCGGCGATCGGACGCGAGGATCTGCTCGCCGACCCGCGCTTCGCGACCAACGACCTGCGCGTCAGGCACCGCGCCGACATCGTTCCCATCCTGAGCGACGTCTTCCGCGCGCGGAGCTGCGACCACTGGATCCCGCTCCTCGAGGCGCACGACATCCCGGCGTGCCGCGTGAACACCCTGGACGACATCCTGGCGCATCCGCAGATCGCAGCGAACGCCACGGTGGTCGAGCGCACGGACGAGCGCCGCGGCCGCATCCGCACCCTGGGTCCGCCCGTCAGGCTGTCGGCGACCCCTACGGGAGTCGAGCGCCTCGCGCCGGCGCTGGGCGAGCACACGGATCAGGTGCTGCGCGAGTTCGGCCTCGACGACGCCGAGCTGGCCGAGCTGCACGCGGGAAAGGTGATCTAGCCATGCGAGCGCCTGCCCTCACGCTCGTCGATCTGCTGAACGGCTACCGGGTGACGCAGGCCCTCTACGTCGCCGCCCGCCTCGGCGTCGCCGACCGGCTGGCCGACGGCCCGCGGGAAGCGAGGAGCTGGCGCACGCGACGGGCGCGCACGCGGGAGCGCTCCGGCGCCTGCTGCGCGCGCTCGTGAGCTTCGGCGTGTTCGCCGAGGAGTCGGACGGCCGCTTCGCCCTGAACGAGATGGGCCAGCTCCTCCGCGACCAGGTCCCGGGATCGCTCAGGGCGGGCATCATCTTCTATGGCGACCAGCGCCACTGGAAGGCGTGGGCCAAGCTCGAGGAGTGCGTCCGGTCGGGCGAGACGGTGTGGGGCCCGCGGGGCGCCACCGCCTTCTTCGAGATGAACACCAGGGACCCCGAGGGCGCCGCGATCTTCAACGCGGCCATGACCTCGTTCACCTCGGCGTTCGACGCGGCGGTGGTGGCGGCCTACGACTTCTCACGCCTGCGCACGCTGGTCGACGTGGGCGGCGGCCAGGGCGCGCTGATCTCGTCGATCCTGCGGGCGAACCCGGGCTTGCGCGGCACCCTCTTCGACATTCCCCCCGTCATCGACGGCGCCCGGGCCCGCGTCGCGAGCGGGGGACTCGGCGACCGCCTCGAGCTGATCGCCGGGGACGTCTTCGCCTCGGTCCCGGCGGGTCGCGACGCCTATCTCCTCAAGTGGATCATCCACGACTGGGACGACGAGCACAGCACGGCGATCCTGCGGAGCTGCCATCGGGCGATGGGCGCCGAGGGCCGACTCCTGCTCGTCGAGCGCGTCGTCCCCGAGCGCATCGACCAGAGCGCCGACAGCCAGAGCACCGTGCTCGCCGATCTGAACATGCTGGTGCTCGCCGGTGGCCACGAGCGCACCGCCGCCGAGTACCGGACGCTCCTCGGCAACGCGGGCTTCGCGCTCGCGCGCATCGTCCCCACGGGCGCGGTGCTCAGCGTGATCGAGGCGACGCGAGCCTAGTCCGGTGCCAGCCGGCGAGACCAGGCGGCTCGCGCGCCGAATCGCGATCGTCGGGATCGGCGAGACACGCTACGAGCGCAAGGCAGCCCGTCCGTTGATGGGGCTCCTCCTCGAGGCCGCGCACGGGGCCCTCGCCGATGCCGGCCTCGCGGCGCGCGACGTGGATGGCATCATCGCTCCCGGGACGTCGTACGCCGAGCTGCACGAGCTGGCGCGCGAGCTCGGCGTGCCAAACCAGTTCTTCAACGCCGCCGGCTACAGCGGCGGTGCGGCCGTGGTCTCGGCACCACTGCTGGCCGCACTCGCCATCGAGGCGGGCCTCGCGACCACCGTGCTCTGCGTGCGCGGTCTCGCCTGGGGCACGGAGCGCCAGGGCAACGTCGGGCAGCTGCACGCCGAGATGCCCATGAAGGCGAGCTTCGAGATTCCCTTCGGCTGGTACCCGCAGATCGTCTACTACGCCGGCATGGCGCGGCGACACATGGCGCTCTACGGCACGACCGAACGCCAGCTCGGCGAGGTGGCGGTCGCCTTCCGCCGGCACGCGGCGCTCACCGAGAACGCGGTTTTCCGCGACAGGCCGCTCACGCTCGAGCAGTACCTGGCCGAGCCCTACCTGGCCGAGCCGCTCCGCGCCTCCGACTGCTGCCTGGTGAACGACGGCGCCGGCGCCTTCGTGATGGTCGGCTGCACACGCGCCCGCGACCTCCGCCAGCCGCCGGTCATCGTGCTCGGCGTCGGCGCCGGGGTGAGCCCCGAGGGTGAGTACTCGAGCCTTCGCACCGACTACCTGGAGACGGCGGCCGTGCACTCGGCGCCGCGCGCTTTCGCGATGGCGGGCCTGACGGCCGCCGACGTCGACTTCGTCACCCTCTACGACAACTTCACGTCGATGGTGCTCCAGCAGCTGGAGGACATGGGCTTCTGCCGCCGCGGCGAGGGAGGCTCATTCGTCGCCGGCGGCCGCATCGCGCTCGGCGGCGTGCTGCCCGTGAACCCGAGCGGCGGGCAGCTCGCGCAGGCGTTCATGCTCTCGATGAACAACGTCTGCGAATCCGTGCGCCAGCTCCGGGGCGCGGCGGGCCCCCGGCAGATCGCGGGCGCGGAGGTCGGGCTCGTGGCCGGCTACTCCGGCTCGGAGCACGCAACCCTGCTCCTCGGGCGCACATGATGGCCTCGGCGCGCGACATCCCCGAACGGCACCTGCCCGACCCGGATTGGCCCATCGCCCGGCCGTTCTGGGAGGGCTGTCGGGCCAGAGAGCTCCGCATCCCGCGCTGCCGCGACTGCGGCCGCTGGGTGTGGTACCCGGCCTCGGCCTGCCCCGGGTGTGGCGGCGGCCGCCACGAGTGGACGCGCGTCAGCGGCCGGGGCCGCCTCTTCACCTGGGTGCGGGTGCACCGCGCGTTCCTCCCCGGGTATAAGGACCGCGTGCCCTTCGTCACCGCGCTGGTGGAGCTGGACGAGGACCCTCGCGTGCGGCTCGCGACCTTCCTGCGTGACGTACCGCCCGACCGGCTCCGCGCCGGCCTTCCCCTCGAGGTGAGCTTCGAGACCGTGAACGAGCGGCTCACCCTGCCCGTGTTTCGCAGCGTGGCAGCCAACCGCTCCCGACCGGAGGTGTGAGATGCCGCTCGATCCCGAAGCGAAGATGTTGATGGATCAACTGACGACCGTCTTCCGTCCCTTCGAGGAGCTCTCCGTCCCCGAGGCGCGGGCGGCGATCGTCGCCCTGTCGGCGGGCGCCGGTGAGGGCGAGCCCGTCGCGCGGGTGGAGAACCGCACGGTCCCCGGCCCGCGCGGCGAGGTCCCCGTCCGCATCTACACGCCCCAGGGCCGCGCGCCCTTTCCCGTGCTCGTCTACTTCCACGGCGGCGGCTGGGTGATCGGCAACCTCGAGACGCACGACGGAACCTGTCGGCACCTGGCCAACGCGGCGGGTTGCGTCGTGGTGTCGGTCGACTACCGCCTGGCGCCCGAGCATCCGTTCCCGGCCCCGAGCGAGGATGCGTATGCGGCGACGCGCTGGGTCGCGGCCAACGCCGCCGCGATCGGCGGCGACGCGAGGCGACTCGCCGTCGGCGGCGACAGCCCCGCGGGCGATCGCAGCGCGGTCGGCGCGCTCATGGCCCGCGACCGGCGCGGGTCGGCCCACGTCTTCCAGCCCCTCCTCCACCCGGTCCCCGCCCCGCCCCAGCCCAAAAGCCCGTACCCCCCCGACCGCCCTAACCCCCGTCCGGCCCCACCAGCGGCCGCACCTTCCTTCCCGCTCC
>JACXTT010014302.1_pt1 | contig 10393 bp, 10 predicted proteins | sample 9270951 | NCBI WGS metagenome assembly JACXTT01 (sample SAMN15532306, study PRJNA645909) | rock metagenome | isolation source: weathered quartz diorite | place: Puerto Rico | collected 2017-06-21
ACGGTGATTTCGTAGTCGCCGGCGGGCAGGCCGGCGATGGGCACGGAGAGGTGCAATTCACTTGACGGCTCGCGGGGAGGCGCCGCGGCTGAGGTAGACATGCGGACTTTTCCGGCCAGATCCCGGATCTCCAGAGAGACGGCGGAAACTTCGTTTTGCAGATAGCCGGTGAGAAGAAGGAGTCGCGTACCGGCTTGGACCTCGCGGACGGGGGTATCGCTGCGCACGACGCCGAGCAGCGGGATTTCCTGGAGATACTGGGGCAACGAGGCCAAGCGGCGGAGGGGAGGATCGACGCCGGCAAAGTGGTAGATGCCAAAAAGCAGGAGGAGCCCATTCAGCGTGAGAGAAGTGAAGAGCCCGCCACGGGGAATTTTGGAGAAGAACCCGGGGAGGGCGGGCGGGTGCGGAGGGGGTGTTGGAGAGGTATTAGGGCCGGGCTTGGAGACGGCGCGGAGGTTGGCTTTGAGGGCCGCTAATTCCCGGACGTCGGCTGCGCAGACGGTGCAGAGAAAAAAATGCTCCTCGAAGGCGTCCCGTTCCTCTGGAGCCAACTGGCCCAAGGCATATCGCTCGGCGGCTTCGAGTTGAACTGCTGTTTCGTGATCCATTGAGACTGCGTCTAGGAATTAGTGATCTATGTTACCCAATCGTTTCACCTCCGCACAACTCGTTTGGCATGAGTCGCTCCGGGCGACTCCCGGGGGATCGTCACTTTCGATCCCGCTTCTTAATCTTACATAATTCCACTGGCTTTTTTCTTGTAAACGACGCGAAATCTTTCCTTGGCGCGGTGCAGAACAACCCGGAGATAATCCTCCGATACCTGGAAGCGCCGACAAATTTCCCCGCGGTCGCGCTCCTCGAGAAAACAGAGCCGGAGGATTTCGCGGTCTTTGGGCGTCATTTCGTCGAGCACGACCTGGATCTGCCGACGGCGGTTGCCGTCCACGAGGGGGGCGTCGAGGTCGATGGCTTCGTCGATGGGCTCATGGTAGCCCTCGTCGAAGCGGTGATACCGGGTTTCTCCTCGCAGCAATTCGCGCATCACGTTGTTCGAAACGGCATTGACGAACGCGCCAAAGCGCTCCGGCTGCTCAATGGATCCGCGCCGGACCGCATCGAGCACGCGCAACAGCGTTTCCTGAAGGACATCCTCCACGAGCGCCGGCGACCGCAGCCGAACACGCAACTTTAAACGCAACAGGTCGCCGAAATAAGCGCTGAAGTGATCTTCCACCAGGGGGTCGCCGCCGGCCAGCTTTTTGAGGTAGCTGTCGTCGAACGAATGGAAGTTCAAGTAGCCTCTGTTCTTCGCAAAGCCTCATTATAGCCCGGAGTGTTCTACAATTACAGGAGGAAGTATACATAGCGTTGGACGCCGGGCGGTTAGCTCAGCCGGTTAGAGCGCCTGCCTTACAAGCAGGAGGTCCGCGGTTCGAGCCCGCGACCGCCCACCATAGTTTCGACAGCGCACCACAGGCCATGGCTGGCCGTCCGGGATAAGCGGCGAGCATCAACATTTAAATCATTCATGAGCAAGCCAAAGACGAACGAAGGGCGAATCCCAAAAGGTACCTCTCCGACAGCCGGTACGTTAAAATGCGCGATTAGCCAATAACGATGCCTTTCAAGCTGTTGATTGAGCAGAGTTGCGCGCCCCCCCACCCGGGTGAGGGGCCGGCGGGCGAGCGCATGGCGGGCTTCCAGACGGGTCAGCCTAAATAATCGAACAGGCTCCTGCGGCCGATTTGTGCGTGCGATTGCAAGGCGGCCTGCTGCTGGAGATTGAGCTGCGACAGATTGACGCTCTCGGCCACCAGGTCGGCGTCGCGCAGCGAACTGAGCGCGCTCTTCCACTGCAACTGCTGCTTGTTTGCGGTTTCGATGGCGCCTGCGACCTCATTCTGCACCGAGCCGTAAAAGCTGAGTTCCTGGGCGACATGGTCGCGAGAGGTCTTAATGGCCTGGGTGGCGTTCGAAGCCCCCACGGCATCGTTGGCCAGCAGAGCGGTGCGCAGCGACCAGACGGCGGCAAAGACGCTGGCTCCGCCGGGATCGTCGAAAATATCCTGAGCGGTCCGGGACGCCGGGAAGCGGCTGCCGTTAGTGTCCTCAAACTGGCGGGTGGCAACCGCTGAGCCGGCATAGGCCGTTACGCCGTTGAGCTGGGTGGCGTCGAAAGCATAGGGCGAGGCCTGGTCGGCGTCTCCGCTGAACAGATAGCGGCCCTGGAGCTGGGAATTGGCCAGGGTCACGAGATGTTCGACGATGCCGGTTACCTGGTTGGCCAGGGTGAGGCGGTCGGTAGCGGTGAGCGTGCCGGTGGCGCCTTGCGAGCCGACCGCAATGACCTGGTTGAGCAGAGACTCGACCGAGGCGACGGCCTGCTCGGAAGTGTCTGCTTCCACCTTGCTGTGTTGCAGGTTGTGCGTAATCTGCTCGTTGTGGGAAAGGGCGGCGGCGTACTGGAAAATCGTCCCCACGTCCTGAGGGTTGTCGGAGGCCCGGGAGACCCGGTAGCCCGAGGAGATGCGCCGCGTTGCCTGGGCCAGGCGGTCCTGAATGCGCCCGAGATCTGCGAGGAACCTGTCGTTGTCGGTCTGAAGTCCGCTGAGCATGATCGTTACCTCAACATGTCGATGGTGGTTTGGGTGAGGTCGTCGAGAATCGTGACCATTTTCGCGGCGGCCTGATAAGCGCGCTGCAACTCCACCAGGTGCACTGCCTCTTCGTCGAGCGAGACACCCTGAATCTGGCTCCGCAGAGAGCGGGCTTGGGCGACCAGGGATCGCTGGGTATCGGCGCCGTCCCTGGCTACGTTCAATTCACGGCCGATCCGCGCGGTGATCTGCCCGAAGAATCCGGTGAAGGTGTAGCCGTTCACCTGCTGGCTAGAGCCCAGCGCCGAGATCGACAGCGCGTTTCCATTGCCTCCGGGCGCGGTCGCGCCGGCGGCCGCCAGTTGCGCCGGAGTGATCGCCGTCACGGCCAGCGTGGAGGCGGCGTCGGAAGCCTGGTTGTAGCTGAACAGCGGCGCGCCGGGCTGCTGGTTCCGGTCGACGCCGGCGGCCAGTGCGCCGTTCACCTGGTCGGCGACGCTCTTGGCCAGCAGGTGAAGGTCGGACTGCAGCGAGGGGATCACCGTGTTGGCTGCGTAGAGCGCGCCGGCCAACCGGCCTCCCGTAACCTGCGCGGAGACGTCCTTGCCATGCGCGTCGCGCAGCACCGGAAGGCCGCCCGAAAGGTCGGCCGTCACCTTGTACTGGTTGTCGCCGATGGTTAGCGGCGTCTGGCCTCCCAGGAGCACCGTGAAGCTTTTGTCCTGCTGGCGGAGGATGTTGACGTCGGCAAATTCGGACAGGCTTTCGAGGGCGGCATGAACCTGGGCGTCCAGGCCGGGGTCCTGCGCTCCCCCGGCATCCTGATGGACGCGGACGTTGTACTCGCGGACCTGGGCGGCCAGCTCGTTGATGTGGTCCACGGCGGAGACCACCTCCCGGCCGGCGAGCCCGGCACTGTCCCGCAAGGCGTTCGAAGTGGAGTTGAAGCTGCGCGCGGTTTGGGCCGCGGCGTAGAGCACGTTCTGGCGCGAGGTCGCGTCGCTGGGGTTCAGGGCGAGGGCCGAAAACGAGTCGAACAACTGGCCCAGAGCCGCCGGGACTCCGGTGTTGCCGCTGACGTCGAAGGAGGGCTCGATCTGCGAGAGCTGCGTGTCCAGTTGCGAGAAGCGGCCGAAGAGCGAATTCTGCCGCCGCACTCCCTGTTCGGCGAAATCGCTGCGCAGGTTCTCGAGCGGCGCAAGCGTGGCGCCGCCGGCTAAACCGTTCTGTGGATCGAAAAATCGAGGGAGAAAATTCTGATTCTGGCGCGCAAAGCCGGGTGTGGAAGCGTTGGTGACATTGTTCTGTACATTGGCCAGCGCGGTCTGGTAATTATCCAGCGATTCGGCCGAGACGTTGAGTGATGCAAACAGCGACATGTTTCCCGCTCCCTGGTTTGATAATCAGCGCTCGATGATCAGCATTCCATCCGCAGCCGCCGCACGGGCAACTCGGGAACCGAAGTTCCCTGGCGCGAATAGCCGGCTGCCGCCGCTACACTCGCCACCGCACAGCCAATCCGAAATTCCGCGGCGTGATGCATCAACTGCGTTACACGCTGCAACTGACGACGGACCTGCCGCAGCCGGTCTCGCAAGATCGCGTTCCCATCGGGCCCCACTGAGCCGCCCGGCGAGCGTAGGGTTGCCAGGTTTCCCAAACACGGCTCCAACAACTGAACACACTGCTCCAGTGCATCCCGTTGGGGATGCTGCATCAGGGCGGCTACGTGGCGGAGTGAAGCCTCCAGGTTTGCAACCGCCAGGTTTGCGACCGTCTGGTTTCCGCCGGTCACGTCCGATGCCGCCGCGGCCGCAGGGCTCGCCACGGTGGGGTTCGCCACCGCTGGGTTCGCGACTGACACACTCGCAACACCAGAGCCCGCGAAGTGCTCCGGACCGCCCGGCTTTTGATTGCAAGGGTTGTGACCGCAGCGCTAGTGGCTTGGCGGCTCACAGTTTCGAGCCCGCGTCGCCGGCGGGTGCGCCACTCTGGCCGTCGGCATGTCCGGCTCCAGCATCCCTAGCTAGAGCATCCTTCACGATTCCCTGGCTGACGGCCTTTGCATCCACTTGAAAGGTTCCCTGATCCACCGCGGCCCGCAAACGCTCCACTCGCGTTGCGCGTTGCGCGGCTTCAGCCGACGTCGCCTCGGCCAGTTTTCCGGCCAGACCCGACACTTCGGCATGATCTTGCCCATGCGCTGAACCGGCTGCGCCAGGCCCACCTCGCCGGCCGCCGGCCGCTTCGGTGGAAGTTGTCTCATGAGCTGCCGCGCCGCCAATGCCCAACTGGTTGAGATCCACAATCTTCATAACGAGGGACTCTCTGCGCCCACACTCCTCTAATCGGTGAATCCTTGCGGAAGATTAGAAGAAGTGAAAGTTATCATTTCAATTCTTTCTCCAAATAGACCGCGCCCGGTACTGGGTTATTCCGGTAGGGGGATATCTCTCGGAAACCGAGCGAGTGGTATAACGCGATCGCCGTTTGCATCGAAGGAAGCGTGTCCAGACGCATCCGGCGGTAGCCCAACTCCTTTCCCGCCACGACGATCGATTCGGCCAGCAACCGACCCAGCCGGTGCCCTCTCGCGTCCGGGCGCACATACAGCCGCTTCATTTCGCAGCACTCCTCGTCCAGCCTGCGCAACGCGACGCACCCCACCGCATTCCCCTCAATCCAAGCCAGCAATAGTGCGCCCGCCGGTGGGGCATAGTCGCCAGGCAGCGTCGCCAACTCCTGCGAGAAATTCTGGAAGCAGAGATCGACCCCCAGCGATTCGGCGTACTCCTCGAACAAGGCTCGGGCGAGGCCGGTCTGACCGGCGGTGGCCGGCAGGATGGTCGCCATCCTTGAAGTATACGCGTCGCGGCCACCGCGTATAATGAGCCCTGAAGGAGTTGCCCGATGAAACGATTGTGGATACTGGCTTCGGCCTGGATGATGTGCGCTTCGCTGGCGGCGGCGGAGTCCTGGAACGGCACGCTGGTCGACGTGATGTGCAAGGGAAGGGACCTGGCCGGCCACACCGCCAAGTGCGCCGTGAGTTGCGCCAAGGGCGGCTACGGCCTGGTGCTGGCCGACGGAAAGTTCGTGAAATTCGACGAGGGTGGAAACGCCAAGGCGCTGGCCGCGCTGAAAGCCACCAGCAAAGAGAAGGATCTGAAAGCCAAGGTTTCCGGCTCGCTCGACGGAGAGACCGTGAAGGTCACTTCGATCGAACTCCAGTAGGCACGGGCGCCAATGGCGGCGGCAAAGCTGTACCTCCCAATACCGGCGTGACTACGGTTCCGCCGGAGTCCGCGTCTCGCGGCGCAGCTTGACCCATAACGGGAAAATCTCGGAATTTTCCAGCCAGACCAGCATCCAATCCACCATTTCGGACTTTTGCATCCGTTTCTCTTCCGCCAGGCGAGGGTTGCGCGACGCGAGGCGGGTGTGGTCCTTGGCCTCGATAACCGTGCGTCGGCAGAGGTGCGCCAAATCGACATCGTTGTGCGCCAGGGCCTCGCGGTAGGCCTGCTCGAGTTCGATAAGGGATTCGGCCAGCTCCTCGAAACTTTGCTGGCGGACGCCTCCATAAGGCGCTTCGACAGGGAGTCCAGCGTCGCGCAGGAGCCGGCGCAGGGCGCGGTCGGAGACCGGCTCCAGCAGCTTGTGCAGCTCGCGCCAGGCGGCCGCGTCAATGCGCGCTGGATTTCTCCGCTCGATCCACGTGGCGAGCTGTTTTTTCCGGTTTGGTCTCGGACTTGGCATGAGCGGCGCGGTAGCGCGCGACGGCGGCCTGGTGCGCGCGGGCATCCTTCGAAAACACGTGGCGGCCGTTGCCGCCGGGCTCGGCGACGAAAAACAAATAGTCCGTCCGCGCCGGATGCAGAGCCGCGCGAAGCGACGCCTCTCCGGGGTTGGCGATGGGCCCAGGCGGCAGGCCGGGATGACGGTAGGTGTTGTAGGGATGATCGCGATCCAGGTCGGAGCGATAAATGGTCCCGCGATAGCGGCCTTCGAGCAGGGCGGCGTAGATGGTCGTAGGATCGCAGTCCAGCTTCATGCCGATGCGCAACCGATTGGAGTAAACCGATGCGACGGTGGCGCGATCGTCTCCGCGCGCCGTTTCCTTCTCCACCAGCGAGGCCAGCGTAACCGCGGAATGGACATTCGCTCCGGCGCCCGCCGCGTCTTCCGGGTGGAGCTGGCGCCACACGGCGCGGAAGCGGCGCGTGAAGACACGGCACAGCTCTTCGGGGCTGACGTGGCGCGGCACGCGGTAGGTGTCCGGGAAGAGATAGCCCTCGAGAGAAGGCGCCTCCGGGTCCAGGTCGCGGATGGCGGCGGGATTCCGGGCGGCGGCCAGAAAGCCCGCCGACGGCGTAAGGCCGGCGCGCTCCACCGCGGCGCCGATGTCGAACAGGTTGAAGCCTTCCGGGATGGAAAATTCCACCAGGTAGACGTCGCCGCGGATGAGCCGGTCCAGCACGTCGAGCGGCGCGGCGGCGGAGGCGAAACGGTATTCGCCGGCCTGCAGGATGGCGCGCGGGCGCAGAGCGCGGGCGGCCAGGAAATACCACTCACTATCCACGACTCCAGCGGCGGCAAGCTGCCGGGCGATGGAGCGGCTGGTGGCGCCCTTCCCGATCGTGAGGAAGCGCTCGCCGGCGAAAGCCGCGCCGGGACGTTTCAGTAGCAGCCATGCGCCGCCGGCGGCCGCGCCGCCTATTGCCAGCAACAGCGCCAGCAGCACCGCCAGAAGCCGCAGGGTCTTCACGCCGGATCCCCGGCCGGCGAGGCGTAGAGCAGCGAGTCGAGATAGCTCTGCAGCAGGATCACGGCCGAGAGGCGGTCGATGGCGCGGGCCCTCTTCTCGATGCCGATCCCGCTCGACCGCAGCACACGGGCGGCCTCACGCGTGGTGAGGCGCTCATCCCACAGACGGACGGGGACGCCGGTTTGCTTCTCCAGCGAGGACGCGAACTCGCGCACCCACTCCGCCTGCCGGCCGATTTGACCGCTCATATGAAGCGGATCGCCGAGCAGAAACAGAGTCACGGATTTCTCGCGGGCCACCCGGTTCAGCGCGTCCAGGTCGGTCCGCAGATTTTTGCGCTGCAGCGTTTCCAGGCCCTGCGCGGTGATGCCAAGCTCGTCGCTCACGGCCAGGCCAATTCTTCGTTTGCCGAGATCGAGGGCCAGAATGCGCATTTTTGGGAGGGAATAGAGCCTTCGGCTACTATAATAAACCACAGTGTCACTGGCTACGCGGAACCTGATTCCGGAAACAGCGGCGCGCGCCGGCGCGCATCCGATTCTGCTGGCCGCAATCGTGGTGGGGTTTTTGTACTGGGCCCGCATCTTTCTGGTGACCTTCGTGGTGGCGCTGGCGATCGCCTTCATCCTGGAACCTTTCGTCTCGCTGCTGATGCGGTTGAAGCTGCCGCGCCCGCTGGCCAGCTTTTTCATTTGCAGCCTGGGGCTGGGAGTGGTGTACCTGATGGGGCTGGGCGCATATTCCCAGCTTGCGTCGCTGTCCGGCGAATTCCAGGAACAATACCAGACGCGGGTTTCGGACCTGGTGGAGAATGTCGTGACGCGGCTCGAAGGCATGGAGCAGGCGACATATCAGATCCTGGTGCCGGCGCGCCAGCGGCAACGCCAGCAAAAGCAACTGGAGCAACACCAGGAGCAGCAAATCGAGGCTTCACGGAAAAGGAACCAGCGGCGCCGAACCGTCGATCCCACGCCGCCGCCGGAGTCCGGACCGGCACCGGTGCAGGAAGTGCGAATCCAGTCCGACCGGACGCCGCTGACGGAGTATTTATTCAGCCGCCTGGGCTCGCTCTACCAGACGCTGCTGATGGCGTCCTTCGTGCCGTTCCTGGTTTACTTCATGCTGAGCTGGCGCGACCACATCTACCGCAGCTTTCTGCAGTTCTTTGCCGGGGAGGATCGCGCGATCGCGGCGAAGAGCCTGCAAGGGATCGCGGAGATGGTGCGTGCGTTCGTAGTGGGCAATTTTACGCTCGGGCTGCTGCTGGCCATGGCCAGCTCCATCGCTTTTTGGAAAATGGGGCTGCCATACCCGGCGCTGGTGGGGCCCATCAGCGGGTTCTTCAGCCTGGTGCCCTATATTGGGCTTCCGCTGGCCATCGTGCCGCCGCTGCTGGTGAACCTGATGGTGACGCCCGCTCTTTCGGCCGTGCTGCTGGTGACGCTGGTTGTCACTCTGTTTCATGTGGTGGCGCTGAATCTGCTCTATCCCAAACTGGTGGGCTCCCGCGTACATCTGAATCCACTAGCCGTCACGGTCGCACTGATGTTTTGGGGATTTCTGTGGGACGCCCCGGGGCTAGTACTGGCTATTCCACTCACGGCAGGCATTAAGGCCGTGTGTGACAACGTGAAAAGCCTAAGGTCTTACGGCAAGCTCTTAGGTGACTGATTCGACTTGACCTGAGGCCGAACCCCGGTTCGCATTGCGGGCCGGACTCTGATAGACTTCTTAAGACGAAAGCGTGGCCTAGTCTAAGGTGTTGGTACTAATGGGGTCCCCAATGTATTGACTAGCCGCGCTAAAACTTCTAGATTACAAACGTGATCGAGCAGCGCCGTACAAAGAGATTTGACTTACACCTACCCGTTGAGGTGGTGCGTTCCGGTTCCGAACGCGTTTCGCGTTTCGGCCGCACCCGAAACATAAGCTCAGGCGGCGTACTATTTACTTCGGCTTCCAGAATGGAGATCGGCGGTCCGGTAGAATATATCGTGACGTTATCAGCCGGCAGTGGGGGCACGGTGAATTTACGCTGTATGGGCAAAGTGCTTCGGCAGGAGGCGAACCAATTGGCGGAAGCCGATGCGGAAGCCTTCTCAGTGGCCGTTTCGTTGGAACGATATGAGTTCATGCGTTCGAACGGGCAACCCGCGTAAACGGACAGAGGGAGACAACGCCTTTGGCCGCGCCGGCGTCCAAGGCAAGGGGAGAGTTGCGCCCCTTCGCCGCGTGACCCGGCGGGACTGGTTACACTGACAGGAGTGCGCCAGGGACTTCGAGAGCTGCCGCCGCTGCTGAAGCGGACGGTGTTTTCGGCCGTGGACCACAACTGCATCGGCGTGGCCAAGGCGGCGGCGTACTCCGCCCTGCTGTCGTTCTTTCCGGTTCTGGCTTCATCGGCGGCGATACTGGCCGAGGTTCGGGCGGAGGACGTCAGCCGAGTGGTCTCGCGCATTCTTTTCGAGGTTGTGCCGCCCGGCACCGAGGAACTGGTGCGCTTTCAGTTCACCGCCAGGGGTGGCCGTCCGGTGGGGCTGCTGGTTCTCGGCCTGCTCCTGTCGCTGTGGGCAGCGGGAGGAGTGGTGTCGAGCCTGATGCAAGGCTTCCAGTCGGCCTACGGGATTGAGCGCCGGCGCTCCATTCCGCGGAACTCGCTGGTGGCGGTGTCCATTGTGCTGATGTCGACCGTGCCCCTGGTGATCGCTTGCGGCCTGATCCTGTTCGGGGGCCACGTCGAATCGTGGGTGACGGACCGGATGCCTGGCGCGCCGCTGTTTACGACACTGGCCTGGGGCTGGCGAACGTTGTACCGTGTACTCCGCCTGTTGATCGCGGCCGGGGCCGCAGTGGCGATGATGTCCCTGCTCTACTACGTGGGACCTTACCGGAAGCAGCGCTGGCGCTGGGTGTGGCGGGGAGCGCTTCTGGCCACTGTGCTATGGCTGCTGACCACGACCGCGTTCGCCTGGTACGTACGGAACATGGCCAATTACAACGTGCTCTACGGCAGCATCGGGAC
>JACXTT010014303.1_pt1 | contig 10392 bp, 9 predicted proteins | sample 9270951 | NCBI WGS metagenome assembly JACXTT01 (sample SAMN15532306, study PRJNA645909) | rock metagenome | isolation source: weathered quartz diorite | place: Puerto Rico | collected 2017-06-21
CCTTGACCAGATTGATGGCCACGCGCATCGAGGAATCTTTCTTGCCGCGTAATGCCTGCGCCGGCGGTTCGTCCATGGCCACCACTTCCGAGGCGTGATGGATGGCGAGGCGTTCGTTCTCCATCGCGTGACGGTGTTTCAACTCGGCTTCGATGGCGTCACGCCGGCCCACGAGCATGAGTTTCAGCGCGGGCTCGTCCCGCAGTGTCTTGAGGGCCGCGGGCACGGTAACGCCGACACCGTGATCGCCCCCCATGGCGTCGAGGGCAATCGTGATCACGTTCTCAAGTCCCTGAACGGTTCCGGATCAAACCGGTTCTATTCCGACTTCGTTTCCAGCACCTTGCGGCCGCGGTAATAGCCGTCGGCGGTGACATGATGCCGGCGATGTGTCTCGCCGCTCGTCTTGTCAACTGAAAGCGCCGACTTCGTCAGCTTGTCGTGTGAGCGACGCATGCCGCGGCGGGAAGGTGATACTCGGCTTTTCTGAACGGCCATGGTAAATCCTCGTCAATTAAAAATAATCGGCACTATTTTGTCTTCTTCAATCCGTTTAGAACTGAAAACGGGCTCTTCCTGCCGCGTCTGGCCTGATCCGGAGCAGCACTGACGACGCTCGCTGCATGGACTTTGACCGGGCACTGATTCAGATCATGCATCGGCACCATCGGTAATACCAACAGCAATTCGTCTTCCACCATGTCGCTTAATGGCAAAGGCTTTTCCGCGACCAGAATATCAGCGTCGCCCTCCTGCCGTTCTAGACGCTCTCCCGACTTCAGCAGGACAAGCCATGGCGTCGCCTTAAGCTCCAGATCCATTGCTTCCAGACAGCGCTGGCAGGTCACTCGCAGGCGCACACGCAGTGCACCGTGCATGATAAATACTTTTTCACCTTCCTGCCGTTCAAAGGCAAGATCAACAATAACGTCGCCCGAACCTTCAAGACTGCCTTGCGCTAGGCGCGGCATGCTCTTCAGCGGGAGCGTGCCAGTCAGTTGCGCGCCCCTTTCCGCGAGCTGGATCGGATCTACGGTCCCCGGTAAATGTCCGTGTGACTCTTTCCAGGATGACGACATAATATCCTCACAGAATCGGTTGTATCCGATGCGGGCTTAACCCTCCGGAATCGGATGGTTTTGCCGGCAGGGGGCCAGATACAGGCCGCGCATCATATATTTGCAGCAAACTTGTGTCAAAATAGGGTTTTAGACGTGCTGGCAGGCAGGAAATGTTATTGACAGTACCGTCCCCTTTCCGTACAAAACGAGACGCAGCACCTTGGCGGACGCCGCCAAGTCAGTTCAGCGGAGTTTCAGCTTGATTAAAAAGATTCTGGTTGCCAACCGCGGCGAAATCGCGGTGCGCGTAGTGCGTGCCTGCGCCGAAATGAGCATCAAATCCGTCGCCATCTACACCGATGCCGACCGGCATGCCTTGCACGTCAAAAAAGCGGACGAGGCTTATAACGTGGGCCCGGACCCGGTAGGTGGCTACCTCAATGCGCACCGGATCGTGAACCTGGCGGTGGCCACCGGTTGCGATGCCCTGCATCCCGGTTATGGCTTTCTCTCGGAAAATCCCCAGCTGACCGAAGTCTGCGCCCGGCGCGGCATCATCTACATCGGCCCGACCGTGGACGCCATTCGCCGCATGGGTGACAAAACCGCGGCGCGCGCGGCGATGATCGCCGCCGGTGTGCCGGTGGTGCCAGGCAGCGAGGGCAATCTCAAGGACGTCAACGAGGCCCTGAAGCTGGCCAAAAAAATCGGCTACCCGGTAATGCTCAAGGCCACCTCGGGCGGTGGTGGACGCGGCATCCGTCGCTGCAACAGTGAAGACGAACTCAAGCGCGCCTATGAGCGCGTGGTATCCGAAGCCACCAAGGCCTTTGGTAGCGCCGAGGTGTTTCTGGAAAAAGCCATCGTCAATCCGCGCCACATCGAAGTGCAGGTGCTCGGCGACCAGCACGGCAACATGATTCACCTGTTCGAGCGCGACTGCTCTATCCAGCGTCGTCACCAGAAACTGATTGAAATCGCCCCCTCGCCGCAAATTACGGAGGAACAACGCACCGCGGTATGCGACCTGGGCGTACGCGCGGCCCGTTGTGTCAACTACCAGAATGCCGGCACCGTCGAATTTTTATTTGACCAGGATGGCCAGTTCTATTTCATGGAAATGAACACACGCCTGCAAGTCGAGCACACCATCACCGAACAGATCACCGGCGTGGATATCGTGCAGGAACAAATCCGCATCGCCGAGGGGCAGCCGCTTTCCTACACGCAAGACCAGATACAGCGGCGCGGTTACGCTATCCAGTTTCGCATCAACGCCGAGGATCCGAAAAACGACTTTCTGCCAAGCTACGGCCGCATCACGCGCTACTACGCCCCGGGCGGACCGGGTGTGCGCACCGACGCCGCGATCTACACCGGTTATGAGTTCCCGCCGCACTATGACTCCATGTGCGCCAAACTCACAGTCTGGGCGCTCACCTGGGACAAGGCCTTGGCGCGCGCGCGGCGCGCGCTGCTCGACATGGGTGTGCACGGTGTAAAAACCACCAAACCCTTCTATCTGGAAATTCTCGGCACGCCGGAGTTTCAGGCGGGGAACTTCGATACCAGCTTCATTGAAAAACATCCGGAGCTGCTAAACTACTCCATCCGTCGTCCGCCCGCCGACTTGGCGGCGGCCATCGGTGCGGCGATTGCGGCGCATCACGGTTTGTAAGAAACTGAAACTTATCTCTTGAACGCGGATTAACGCGGATTCATATGAGGATGAACGCAGATAAAGAAAGAATTCTGGCAGATTATCTGCGTTTATCGCTTTTATCATCTGTGTTCATCTGCGTTCCAAAATTCTTAAAGCGTATTTGAGATAGACTCTAAGGACAAACATGGCGTCTTCATTGAAAAAGGTCATGGTGACGGAACTGGTGCTGCGTGACGCGCACCAGTCTCTGCTCGCCACGCGCATGCGCACCGAAGACATGCTGCCCATCTGCGACAAGCTCGACAAGGTCGGCTACTGGTCGCTCGAAGCCTGGGGCGGCGCCACCTTCGATGCTTGTCTGCGTTTTCTGAAGGAAGACCCTTGGGAACGTTTGCGTCAGTTGAAAAAGGCGCTACCCAAAACACCACTCCAGATGCTGCTCCGTGGTCAGAACCTACTCGGCTACCGCCATTATTCCGATGACGTGGTCGAGGCTTTCGTGAAGAAGGCGGCGCAGAACGGCGTCGATATCTTCCGCATCTTCGACGCCATGAATGACATGCGCAACATCGAGGTCTCGGTCAAGGCCGTGCTCAAAGCCGGCAAGCACGCGCAAGGTGCCATCTGCTATACCACCAGCCCGGTGCATACCACCGAACATTTCGTTGAAATCGCGCGCGAGATGGAAAAAATGGGCTGCCAGTCTATCGCCATCAAGGACATGGCCGGGCTGATCACGCCGGCACGCACCGTGGAGCTTTACACGGCGCTATCCAAAGCCGTGAAACGGCCACTTGCCTTTCACTCACACACCACGGTGGGCGCGGCCAATATCTGCATGTACCTCGCCGTCGAGCACGGCGCGCGCCACATCGACACAGCCATCTCATCGCTTTCCTGGGGCACTAGCCATTCGCCGACCGAAAGCATGGTGGTCGCCTTGCGCGAGACGCCCTACGACACCGGTCTCAATCTCGAATTGCTTCAGGAGATTGGTTTCTATTTCCGCGAAGTGCGCAAGAAATATCATCAGTTCGAGAGTGAATACGCCGAAATCGACACGCGCGTGCAAGTAAGCCAGGTGCCGGGCGGCATGATCTCGAACCTGTCGAACCAGCTCAAGGAACAGGGCGCGCTCAACCGCATGAATGAAGTACTGGCGGAAATCCCGCATGTACGCGAAGACTTGGGCTTCCCTCCATTGGTCACACCGACGTCTCAGATCGTCGGTACCCAAGCCGTGCTGAACGTGCTTACCGGTAAGCGTTACAAGAGCATCACCAACGAGGTGAAACTCTATCTGCAGGGTCGTTACGGAAAGGCGCCGGGAAAGATAAACGAAGCCGTGCGTAACATGGCGATCGGCGACGAAGAAGTCATCACCTGTCGTCCCGCGGACAAGCTCAAGCCCGAGTTGCACCGCCTGCGCGAGGAAATCGGCGAACTCGCCAAAAGCGAGGAAGACGTGCTTACCTACGCCATGTTCCCGGAAATCGGGCGCAAGTTCCTCGAGGAACGCGCCGCCGGCACGCTCAAACCGGAAGAGCTTAAGCCGCCGAAATCTGCCGAAGCCGCGGCCCTGCCCGCCTACGCGCCGACGGACTTCAACGTCACGATGCACGGCGAGACCTACCACATTCGCGTCACCGGCGCTGGCCACAAGACCGAGGAACAGCGTCCGTTCTTCGTCTCCGTGGACGGCGTGCCGGAACAGATCCTTATTGAAACACTCACCGAGACTGTACCGACCGAAGCCGGCGTGGTCGATACGCGTCGCGCCTCGCGCGGGTCAAAGCGCCCCAAGGCGTCAAAGGAAGGTCACGTCACCAGTTCCATGCCTGGCACCATCGTGGATATCCTGGTCAAGGCCGGCGTCAAGGTAAAGGCCGGCGATCCGGTGCTGGTCGTCGAGGCCATGAAAATGGAAAACGAAGTTCCCGCGCCGGTCACGGGCATGGTCAAGGCGGTGAACGTCGCCAAGGGCGACAGCGTCAACCCCGACGAAGCATTGGTAGAAATTGAATAATTTCTTGTAACCGCAGATGAACGCTGACAAACACGGATAAAAACATACAACGCAGAGGCAATTTCTTGCCGTTATCTGCGTTCATCCGCGTTAATCTGCGGTTTCAAATTCTTAAAATGCCTTTAAAACTAATTCTCGCCTCTTCCTCGCCCTACCGCCGCGAGTTGCTGGAACGTCTCAAGATTCCCTTCGAAGTCATGGCGCCAGAGGTGGACGAAACGCCGCGTTCCAACGAAACGCCCTCGGCGCTGGTCGAACGCCTGTCCATCGAAAAGGCGCGCAAGATCGCCGAACATGGGCCGGGTTTGCTGGTAATCGGCTCGGATCAGGTGGCGGTGTATAACGGCAGTATCGTGGGCAAGCCGCACAGTCACGAAAAGGCAGTGGAACAACTGCGCTCCGCTTCCGGCAAAGCCGTTACGTTGTACACGGGATTGGCACTGGTCAACGCCGATAGCGGACGCGTGCAGCACGAAGTCATTCCCTACCGCGTAACGTTCCGTACGCTCACCGACGCGCAGATCGAATCCTATCTGCGCAAGGAACAGCCCTATTCCTGTGCCGGCAGCGTCAAGTCGGAAGGTCTGGGGATTGCGCTGCTGGAAAGATTCGAGGGCGACGATCCGAATACGCTGATCGGTTTGCCTCTGATCCGCCTGGTGCGGATGCTCGAAAACGAAGGAGTAAAAATTATATAAATATCGGACCGCAGATAAACGCAGATAAAAAATAATACGGATGAACGCAGATTGATGAGGTTCTAATTCTCAAAAATCTGAGTCCGTCTGCGGATAAAATTATTTCAACACAGGTATGCGGCTGAGGAGATCAGTGCCAATCGTCTGTGCCATGGTGGTGCCTAAACGCCGCGTGAAACGATCGAAGACGTTTTCACGATAAGTGTAATCGACGATATCTTCCGCGCCAATCACCTCACGCGCCACGTAGCTGGCGCCACCCAAGCTGTCCACGAGCCCCAGCTTGATGGCTTCTTCGCCGGTCCAGAAGAGTCCCGAGAACATGTCCTTGGTTTCCTTCAGCGCCTTGCCGCGACCCTGACGTACTGTTTCGATAAATTGCTGATGAATCTCATCCAGCATCTGCTGGGCATACTTTGCTTCCGCCGGCTTCACCGGACCGAAGGGATCGAGAAAACCCTTATGCTCGCCTGCCGTCATGAGACGGCGCTCCACGCCGATCTTCTTCATGGTATCCACAAATCCGAAACCATTCATGAGCACGCCAATGGATCCTACAATACTGGCTTTGTCGGCGTAGATCTTGTCCGCTGCCGCGACCACATAATAACAGCCGGAAGCACACATATCACCGATCACGGCATACAACGGAATCTTCGGATACTTGGCGCGTAAACGTTTGATCTCGTCATTGATATAACCTGCCTGCACCGGACTGCCGCCGGGACTGTTGGCGCGCAATACGATTCCCTGAGTCGACTTGTTTTCAAACGCCGCGCGCAATCCGGAAATGACGTTATCTGCATTCGCTAAACTGTTGGCGCTGATGACGCCTTCCATGTCGATCAATGCCGTATGATTTGTCGACAATGCCTTGCCGCTCCAGCTGTCCGATTGCGCTATCACCAAAATCACCACCAGGTAGGTGGCAAAGAACAGTTTGAAGAAAATTCCCCAGCGCCGCGCCCGGCGCTGTTCGGTCAACGAGGCAAACGCCAGACGTTCGAGCAGATCGCGTTCCCAGCGCGGGGGCCGGCCCTCGGCGCCGGATGACGCGGGGGTGGAGTTGATATCGTCTGTCATGGAAATAACCTCATGCAACGTCTTCTGAATTTATCAAGTGTATATCATTCCCCAATTTGAGCAGTATCTCACCGTTTTCCTCGATTACGGGAAGTTTTACCAGCCCAGCACCGCCACAGGGGCCACCCACGCACGTGCCGCTGGTGGGGGCATAACGTGCCCCGTGGGTAGCGCACAGGAGGTACTGGCCAAAAACATCGAAAAAATCACCCTCAACCCAATCAAGTTCCAGGGAACGATGGGCGCATCGGTTGAGGTAGGCATATACGATGCCGTTGAAGCGTATCGCAAACGCGGGTGTCACCTCGCCATGATGACGCACGGCAAAACACATGCCATGCCCGCGCTCAATCAATTCGCGGCTGCGACAGATGACGGGCCGCTTGCCTGTTTCAGCCACGCATAAACCTCGTTGAAGGTATCCAGACAGGCCAGCGGACGATGTTCCACGAGCAGATCGCGCCCGTGTACACCGTAAGTCACGGCCAGGCTGTCCATGCTGGCATGATGTGCCATCAACATGTCATAAGTGGTATCGCCGACCATTAACGCCTTGCTCGTCTCGATGCCGGTTTGTTCCAGAATATCCTCCAACATCCGCGGATGCGGTTTGGAAAACGCCTCATCGGCGCAGCGCGTGGCGCAGAAAAGATGCGCCATGCCGGTATCGCGTAACACGCGGTCCAATCCACGCCGGGCCTTACCGGTCGCCACCGCGAGCAGATAACCCTGCGCCACGAGCGACTCCAGCCCCTCGCGCACGCCGGGGAAAAACGGCATTTCGGTCTGGTCGAGATGCAGAAAATGCTGGCGATACCGCTCCACCACCTGCGCACGTGATTCGACGTCGACATTCGGTAACAGCGTCGCAACCGCCTCGGCGAGGCCAAGACCGATGACATGACGCGTGGCTGCTTCACCGGGGGACGGCACGCCCACATCGTTCACCGCCGCCGTGAAACAACGCACGATCTTGGCCACGGAATCCATGAGCGTTCCGTCCCAATCGAAAATAATCAGCTCATATCGTGGTTTCATGTGCTAAACGCTCGAGTAACGAAGAAAGTTCAGCCGGAAGAGGGGCTTCCACGTCCATTTTACAACCGTTCACCGGATGCACGAATCGCAATAACCTGGCATGCAGAAACATGCGCCTCAGTCCAAACCGCTGCAAACGCCGGTTGAATTCGCGATCGCCGTATTTGTCGTCGCCGGCGATCGGATGACCCACATGGGCCGCGTGCACGCGCGCCTGGTGGGTACGTCCGGTCAGCAACCGAATCTCCATGAGCGAAGCCGACCCGAAACGTTGCTGTGGCACGAAATGACTCACCGCCTCCCTGCCGTCTTCGGATACCTCCACCATGCGTTCGCCCGACCGTGGACGATTTTTCTCCAACGATGCACTCACCTCGCGTGCACCGCCGCGCCAGACTCCCGCAACTAGGGCGAGATAGCGTTTCTCCATCTTGCCGTCACGCAACATCCGGTGCAGCGCAATCAACGCCGGCCGACTCTTGGCCAGCAGTAGACAACCCGAAGTTTCGCGATCCAGGCGGTGTGCCAACTCCAGAAAGGGTGCCTGCGGTCGCAATCCACGCAGAGCCTCGATCAACCCCACGCTGACGCCGCTGCCGGCATGCACGGCCAACCCGGACGGCTTGTTGACCACCATCAGATCGTCATCTTCAAACAGGATACGTGGCAGTAACCAGGCAAATCCCTCCGCGGCCTCCGGCCCACTAGCGATTAGCGGCGGGGGCGCCTGTCGCAAGGGCGGGATGCGCACTACGTCGCCCTCTTCCAGGCGGTAGTCCGGGCGCGCCCGGCCCTTGTTAATGCGCACCTCACCCTTGCGCAGAATACGGTAAATATGGCTCTTCGGCACACCCTTGAGGGCGGTAATCAGGAAATTGTCGAGTCGTTGGCCAGCGCGGGTTTCGTCGATTTCGATATAACGAACGGCGGGAGCGGCGGGGTCTACGGCCTTTTTCATGCCGACGTGATAATAACAGATTGCTGGGGGGTCGATTGGTTTGCTATAGTGCAAGTGTGTACTTTTAGTGAATTCTTCAAATTTGGCACAAGTGCACGAAATGCAACGGATTTTCGCGCCAGGTAAAAGCCGGCGCGGGCTTTGCCGCACCGTTGCCTACCGGCCCACATGATCCGGTGTCTTATGCATATAGCGGACAGAGCCCAAATGGGTGACACGCCTCTCCCCTACTTCCTGTAGAGGCGTATGAATTGACGCTCTTAAAGCGAGCACCTGCCGATACACACAGGCAGACGACGCGTGGGACAGCAAAACTGTTCACGACGTAATTAAAGTCTGAATTTGCACAACCGCGCACAGCATCAAGCGCGGAACCAAAGCAGAAGGCCGTAAACCCTACATTAGCGGTCTCTGCACCCTGTCGGCAGGACAACGTTCCGTCATGTCGCGCTGAAAAAACAGCGCGGGCGGGGCTGCGCGCCAAACCGGGCGTCGGGGATATTAAAACAATGAAGCGTATTCTCTTTAACGCAACTCATCCCGAAGAGTTGCGATTGGCTGTGGTCGACGGACAGAAACTACTCGACCTCGACATTGAATCTTCGACCTACCAGCAGAAAAAAGGCAACATCTACAAGGGCAAGGTCACCCGCGTGGAACCGAGCCTGGAAGCCGCCTTCGTGGACTACGGTTCCGAACGTCAGGGCTTCCTGCCCCTCAAGGAAATTTCCCGCATTTACTTCCAGGGTTACAACGAACGCACCCCGATGAGCCAGGTGCGTATCAAGGATGTGATCCGCGAAGGCCAGGAACTGCTTGTGCAGGTCGACAAGGAAGAACGTGGCACCAAGGGTGCGGCGCTTACGACTTTTGTCAGTCTCGCCGGCCGCTACCTGGTTCTCATGCCAAACAATCCCAAGGGTGGCGGCATCTCCCGCCGCATCGAGGGCGAAGAACGCGCCGAGTTGCGCGAGGCCATGTCACAGCTGAAGCTACCGGACGATTACTCCGTCATCGCCCGCACCGCCGGTATCGGCCGGTCAGCCGAGGAACTACAGTGGGACCTCGACTACCTGATCCACCTGTGGGATGCCATCTACAAGGCCTCGCAGGAACGCGCCGCGCCTTTCCTTATCTACCAGGAAAGCAACCTCGTGGTGCGAGCCACTCGCGATTACCTCAAGGCTGATATCGGCGACATCATGGTGGATAACCCGGAAATCCACGAGCGCATGTTGAAATTCATGCAGCAGGTGGCGCCGCAGTTTATAGACAAACTCAAGCTGTACAAGGACGAAACGCCGCTATTCTCGCGCTTCCAGATCGAACACCAGATTGAGTCAGCCTTTTCGCGCGAGGTGCGCCTGGAATCGGGCGGAGCAGTCGTGTTCGACAAGACCGAAGCGCTGGTCACCATCGACGTCAACTCGGCGCGCGCTACCAAGGGCGCTGACATCGAGGAAACCGCACTCAACACCAATCTAGAAGCAGCGGAGGAAATCGCCCGCCAACTGCGTCTGCGCGACCTCGGTGGCCTAATCGTCATCGACTTCATCGATATGACGCCCGAGCGCAATCGACGCGACGTCGAAAACCGTATGTTCGAATCGCTCAAGGTGGACCGCGCCCGCACTCAGGTCGGCCGCATATCGCGCTTCGGGTTGCTTGAGATGTCGCGCCAGCGACTACGCCCCTCGCTTGGAGAATCCTCCAGCCTGATTTGCCCACGCTGTCGCGGCACTGGACACATTCGCAGCGTACAGTCTTCGGGGCTTTCGATCCTGCGCATGATTCAGGAAGAGGCCATGAAGGAGAACACCGCCGCGGTACACGTTCATCTGCCGATCGATACCGCAACGTACCTG
>JACXTT010014304.1_pt1 | contig 10392 bp, 4 predicted proteins | sample 9270951 | NCBI WGS metagenome assembly JACXTT01 (sample SAMN15532306, study PRJNA645909) | rock metagenome | isolation source: weathered quartz diorite | place: Puerto Rico | collected 2017-06-21
CGTGCAGATGCAGCTTTCCGCGCAGCAGCGGACATTTTGGCTCCGGGCGGCCGACCGCGCCGCTTTGGTTCTTGGAAGTTTTGATCGGACATCCATTTGGGCGGTCGGCCACGGCGCGGGGCCCCGCCGCGAGCGAGACGCTCTAACCACAGCGGTTGGAGCTTTCTAAGATTCCGTATTAGACAGCGCTTCTTTTTCCGTTACGGCCGGTGCACAATCAGAAGACTATTTTCAAGCCAAACTGCAACTGCCGCATGGCAATCGTGGCCCGTGTGCTATTAATCGTCCCGAAGGAGCCTGAACCGGGGATAGGGATACTGTTCGAATCCAGCCGGCTGTTGCTCAAACTAAGATTCGGATCACCAAAGTTCGGATGGTTCAAGACGTTAAAAGCTTCTACCCGCAGCTGCACGTATCTTCGCTCGCTGAAATTGAAGTTCTTAAGGGTCGAGAAGTCTATGTCGAAGATGCCGGGACCGGTCACGGTATTGCGGCCCAGATTGCCATAGGTGCCAAACGGCTGGAGCGCAAAGGCCTGGATGTTAAACCATTCTCCAGTGTTCCGCTGGTCTGAGCCGAGATTCGCGGAGACTCCCGGGACGGCATTGGGACGGTCATAACCGTGGCCCGTATTCGACTGATCCCTTCCGGCCGAGATGTTCAGGGGAAAACCGCTAGAGGCGGTTAAGATGCTGCTCAGTTCCCATCCGCCGATGACGTTGCCAGCCCAACCGCGCGCAAAATATTTCCGACCTTTCCCCACCGGCAAAGCGTAAAGAACAGAAGAGACGAAGCGGTGCCGCGTGTCGAAGATCGACAGACCGCGCTCGCAGCTGACGCAAATGCCGTTCTGCGGTTTGAGTTGATCGCTGCCCAGGACGCGGATGCCGCTGCCGTCATCGATCGACTTCGCGAAAGTATACCCGGCCAGGAACGTCAAGCCTGCGGACATGCGGCGGGTCAGCTTAGCCGAGAGTGAGTGGTAATTAGAACTCACAACTCCGGCCAGGTATTGAATGTTCCCGAACTCGGGAGCAGGCGAGCGCGAGACGACCGATCCGGTGGCACTAGGGTATGGCAGGTTATAGCTGATGAGGCGTTCCAATCGGTGTGCGAGAGCGGCGAGATAGCCGACCTCGACTACCGTGTTGCCGGTCAACTGGCGCTGAAAGTTCAGCTCGTACTGCAGCACATAAGGCGTACGGCGGTGAGCGTCGTTGGCCAGGCCTTGCGGCGTGATCACGCATACGAAGGGAGGCGTCGGCACTCCGCAGACATTGACCGCCCCTCCCGTGAAGGGATGTTCGAACGTCAAGTTAGCTTGGCTCACAGTGCCGGTGCTGGTAATGCGGCCTTGAATGTTGCGGCTCATATCAAACCGCGGGTTGCCCGTATCCTGCACGTAAAAGACTCCAGCTCCAGCGCGGACCGTCCATTTCGCGCTCGGGCTCCAAGCGACGCCGAGGCGCGGTGCGAAGTTGGTGTAATTGGGATACACCGCGCGGTCCCCCAGGCGCCCATCGCGGGCTACGCAGATGGCCGGATCGAAGCGGGTTACCACATTTTGATACACGTCGCCGCTGCCGACACGCACATAACACGGATGCAAGCTGGGACGGGTTTCATAGCCTGGCGGGAACCAGATATTCATGAGGCTTTGGCCTTTATCTGACCAGGGCGGCGAATATTCGTAACGCAACCCCCAATCGATAGTCAGGTTCGAGCGGGCTTTCCAGGTATCAGCGAAATAATAAGCCTGGCTGGTGGCGCGGAACTGGCTGATCGCCAGACCCCCTGCGTCCTGGGTACGAGAAACAATGCCGAGCATATAGTCGGCGAAAGCGTAGGTGGTGGATGGATTGTCGATGGTTAGAACACCACGAATGTTTTGAGTGCCGATTTGATTGAAGCGGTCGCGACGAAACTCCGCCCCCACCTTGATGGAATGGGTGCCGTGAATCCAGGACAGAGCTTCGACCCACTGGAACGTGTGGTCGTAAACCACAAACGGACCATTCACGTCATCACCAAACCCGCTGAAGCCATTGATCGAAACTCCGGGAGTACCCCAGGCCACCGGGTCTGGATCCACGAAGCCGATGCCGAGCTCCTTGATCGGATCGCGCTTGAACTGGAGCTCATTGCCATAGTTGTCGTAAAAACCTGAGTAGCCAAAGCGGGCTTCGTTTACCAAACTCGGGGACAGAATCCTGGTGTTGGAGATCATAGCTTGCTTGACGTTGACGGCAAGCGTATGGCCGTTGAGCTTGAGAGACGGCTGAACTTGCCCTTCATCCTGCCAGCTGTAGCGACCGAACCAGTTGGATTTCGCGCTCTCGGTGAAATCGATGCGCTGCGTGAATTGATCCTTGTCGTTGACGTTGCTATTTAAAGCGAGATAGTTGTTGGAGAGGCCGGTGCCAGGAATATTAGGCGCGGGATAGAACTCCAGCAGCCCCACAGCGGCCTTGCTGAACCGGTCGGAGGGGATCATGTTGCCCTGGAAGGGCGCGAAATTGTTCCTCGGATCTTTAATCACCGTGCCCGACAGCGAGAAATCGCCGTTGCGCATGGCCTGAGGAGGCGTGCTGTAGACTACCTGCGTCTGGTTGCGAAGGCGGAAGCCTTCGTAGTTGGACATGAAAAATAATTTGTCTTTACCGTTGAACAGCTTGGGAATTTGAACAGGACCTCCCAGCGTGAACCCAAACTGGTTCCATTTAAACGGCGCCGACACCGGTACGGCCCGCGTAAAGCCGAAGGGGCGGGCATCCACGGCATTGTTGCGAAGGAAATCAAAGACCGTACCGTGATCATGGTTGGTGCCGCTCCTGGTCGAGACATTTACCTGCGCAGCTTCGTGCCCGAATTCGGCGGAGTACACGCCGGTCTGCACCTTAAATTCCTGCAGGGCGTCGATGGAGGGCAAGAACGAGTAGGTATTGAAGTCGACGTCCGTATTAACAATTCCATCGAGCGTGTAATAGTTGAACTCACGACGCTGGCCGGCAACCGAGAAATTCTGGCTGGCTCGGTCGCCTCCCTGGCGACTAGTGGCCGCCCCGCCGTCGGCAAAGCTCGCATTCACGTTCGGACTGAGCGCGACCAGTTGGATGAAGTTGCGCCCGTTCAGCGGCAACTCCACGATGCGCTGATTGTCGATCACAGTCCCCACGGTGGCATTTTCCGTGGTCAGCAGGGGTGCGCCACCGCTCACCTCGACAGCTTCCGTAACGGAACCGACCTTGAGTTGGAAATCGAGACGGGCGACCTGCTGGACCTGGAGCTCGACGCCGTTGCGGACGGAAGTTTGAAATCCCGGCGCCGTCACGCGGATGTCAAACAAACCCGGCAGCAGGTTGGGAAAGGTGTAAAGCCCCGAGTCGTTGGTATTTTCAGTGCGAGTGAAGGCGGTCTGCGGATTGGTGACCGTTACGGAGGCGCCAACCAGTACGCCGCCGCTGGCGTCGGTGACCAATCCCGTGATCTGGCCGAAGGTCTGGCCAAATGAAGGCTTCGCAATTGTGAATACAGCGGCCAGAAGAATAGAAATCTTGCCCAAGCTTGAGTGCATAAAGAGACCCTCCCTGGGAAACTAGGCACGCCAGTTAGCCAACGATTATACATCCAACAGGCTGCCTGAAGGCATTGCCTGCAGCGGGAACGGCTGATCGAGAAATATCCAACCGCTGTCAACGGGCGTTTGTACTGGAAGCGGGTGTTGTCGACTTAAGCTATACGGAACGAGTTTGGGTTGATTGGAGACGGCGAATTCCGAAATCGTCAGACCGTCGTTACGCTTCGCTAGACCTCGAAGGACCGAGATCTCAAGAATCGGTGATGGATCGATCTCAGCAAATGTCGCGCAACGCAAAACAGATTCCTGATGACGCCATGGAGCGATGGAAAAGCGTTGAGCTTGTCGGGGTGATTTGAATCGGCGCATTTGTCGTTCTCTCATCCGAGTAGGCTGATGCGAAATCTCGGTGCGATTGCTGACGAAGAGTCCAGATGTCAGGTATCACCAAGGAGTCCTGTTTCTTCTTAAGACGTATCGCATAGTCGGGTCGGAATTTCCGGCACCACTGGCGGATGGCTTCGTAAGAAACAATTATTCCGCGTTTGGCCAGAAGATCCGCCGCATCACACGGAAGCTCCGGCAGAACGATTGATAGACCCATACGGCATAGCGATGATTTCCGGCGGGAACCGGTGTGGGTAGTAACGGGATGAGACGCTCGGACCCCGTGAAGAAAGAGGCAGGGCCTTACTTGGGCGTTGCCGGATCCTTGGCCGCCGGACGTTCATTGGGGTCGATAATCTTTGGACGCGGACCGTCCGTGGACAACCCCGCCGCGACCATGAGCTTGGTAATCGCGGCAATCGTGGGTGGGTCGGGACGCAGCTCGCTCCCTACGTATCCCTCGGCTATGAAAAGGGGAGTCCGCCCCTGCTTATTTGGCTTGCTCCAGACCGCCGGATCGGCGCCGCGCTGGGCCAGCAGGTTTATGATGCTGGGATACATGTTTTCGGCCGCCCCGTGCATCGCGGTGTCGCCGTTGTTGTCCACGCCATTGATGTCCGCGCCGCGGTCCAGCAGCAGGTTAACGGCTTCCACAGCCTCACTTTCCTCGCCAGCTTCCTCCATTGCCTCTTTGGTGCCGAGACCAGCGGCCGCCATGAGCGGCGTCGTGTTGTTGAAGTTCGGAATCAGCGGATCTGCGCCAAGTTCGAGCAGCAGGCGCATCAAAGGAACATCGGAGCGGTCGGCCGCGAAGAGCATAGGCGTCGCGCCTTCCGTCGCGACCCCCGAAGAGGTGGCCGGCATTTTCGGGGTGCCTTTGGGCAGACGGAGATTCACGTCCGCCCCGCGCTTGACGATCTCCCGCACAAAATCCAAGCTTGACAGGTGTCCCGCTCCCTGCGGTGCTGCGCCGTCGCTTCCGTCGCTAGAATCCGGTTTCCGCACGCCGGGCAGCATGTGAAGGGGCGTGAATCCGGTCCGCAGATCGTTGGGATCGGCGCCCGAGTCGATCAGGGCAATGGCCAGTTCGAAATGGCCATTCTGAACTGCGAGCATGAGAGGTGTTGTCTGGTTGGCGCCCCGTGCGCCGCGCGTCAACATCGCGTTCACATCGGCGCCCGCGGCCAGAAGGGCGCGCGCCGCTTCGAGATGGCCCTGCCGCACGGCAAACAGGAACGGAGTGAACCCGGATTCCGACTTCGCGTTGCATTCGGCCCCTGCGTCCAGCAAGGCGCGGATCACGGCGGTATGACCTTCCGCCGCGGCCCACATGAGGGCGGACTGACCGGCCCGCTCGCGCGCATTGGGATTGGCGCCTCGGGAGAGCAGGATCTTAGCCAAGTCGACATTACCCGAACGAGAAGCCAGCATGAGCATGGTTTCGCCGCCGTTCAGCCGGGTGTTCGCGTCGGCTCCGGCTTCGAGCAAGAGCTTCGCCACCCCAGCGCCACCGTTTGAGCAAGCCAGCGCGAGCGGGGACATGCCGTACCGGTTCAGCGCGTTCACATTGGCGCCGGCCTTCACCAGCGCGGCCGCAGTTTCCGCGTCATCGTGATATGCCGCCCAGTGGAGACCGGTGGTTCTATCCACCTGCGGTGTGTCCACCGGCGAGCCACCGCGAAGAAGCTGCTCGACCTTGGCCCGATCGCGGTGTTCGGCGGCATCGGCGACCGGTGAGGGCTGTGCAGCGAGCCCGAGGCCGCACAGCCCGGTTCCCAAAACGCCGAGCGCGGCGTTGGCGAATGAGGCCAGACGTCCACAGCTTGTTTGCCGACTCATGCGAATCTTCTCTTTAGGCCGTGAAGAGATCTTCGATCTCGCCCGTGCTATCCATGAACGAATCCAGATGGACGCCCACGCGATCGAGCAACGTGAGATGCAGATTCGCCAGGTTCGTCGGCTTGGCGAAGCGGATATGGCGGCCGCCTTTCATGCCGGCCTCCGTCCCGCCCGCCACAAGGAGGGGCAGGTTCTCGTGATCGTGAATGCTCGGGTTGCCCATACCGCTGCCGTAGACGTAGACCGAGTGGTCGAGGAGCGATCCATCGCCATCCGGAGTGGCCTTCATTTTCTGCAGGAACTGCGAGAACAGCGACACGTGGAATGCGTTGATCTTGGCGATTTTCGCCACTTTCTCGGGATCGTTACCATGGTGGCTGGTGGGATGGTGGGGCTCCGGAACCCCGATTTCGGGATAAGTGCGATTGCTCTGTTCGCGCGTGAGCTGGAAGGTGATCACGCGGGTAATATCCGCCTGATACGCCAGGATCTGGAGGTCGAACATGAGCTTGGCGTGATCGGCAAAAGCGGTGGGGACGCCCACCGGCCGGTCGGCGTCGGGCATCACGTCCGCATTTACGGATTTTTCCGCGCGCTGAATTTCGCGCTCGACCTCGCGAATACTATCGAGATATTGATCGACTCTGTCGCGGTCGCGTGCGCCTACTCGTTGTTTGAGTCGGGCGATGTCTCCTGTGAAAGAATCGAGCAGGCTGGCGCGCTCATCCAGCGCCGCACGCCGGGCCGCGGCGTTGCCACCTTCCCCAAAGAGCCGTTCGAACACGATGCGCGGATGGGCCTCGGACGGAAGCGGAGTGGTCGGCGAGGACCAGGAGAGGCAATTCTGATAGACGCAGGCGTAACCGTTGTTGCATACGCCGGCAAGCGGGTTGAGGTCCATCGCCAGCTCGAGTGACGCGAGCTGGTTTTGGCGGCCGATTGCCTTTGCCGCGATCTGATCGACCGTCGTCCCCAGATAATAGTCCGAGCTCTCGGTGTGTTTGGCCAGCGCGCAACTGAGAAACGAGGCGTTGGAGGTGTCGTGCGTTCCGGGATACGCGTTCTGGAGACGTGTATTGGTGATAACGGTGAGGTGGTCCTTCACGGGCATGAGTGACGCCAGGATGGGAGAGAGTTCTTCCAGGTTGCCGGTGCCGGGCGGCGTCCAGCGGGAGTGGTCGCACCCCATCGGGATGAAGACAAAGCCCAAGCGTCGCACCGGCTTGGCGGGCGTCTGGGCCAGAGATGTCGCCGCAGGGATCATGGCGTCGAGCAGTGGCAGCCCGAGCAGCGCCCGGCCGCCGCGGAGAAACATTCGCCGGGGAATCGCTTTTTTCGTCAGAAACATTGTGTGCTCCATCCTAATCTCTCTTATTGGGTGCCCGGACTCTTCGGTGTTCCGGCCGTGGCAAGCGCTTCGTTGCTCTCCAGGCGTCGCATCTGAAATGGCCCGCTGCGAACGATGCCGAGGATCAGGGACGAGAAGCGGTATTCGTCGTTGGCGGACTCCCGCACGACGCCGCGAACCGCAGGTGCATCGTAGTATTCAATGCCTCGTCCCAGGGCGAATGTCATCAGGTTTTCCGCCAGCGCCGTGACGAACAGATCAGGGCGGGCGAGCAAGGCATCTTCGAGTCCGTCGATGCCGCGGAATTCTGCTACGCCAGGCACACCGCCCGAGGCGTCAACCGGCTTGCCGTCGGCGTCGACATCCCGCCACTGCCCAACGGCGTTGAAATTTTCAAGCGCGAATCCGACCGGGTCAATGGTCCGATGACAGCTCGCGCAAGCGGCGTTGCTTCGATGCGCAGCAAGACGCTGGCGCATGGAGAGGTTCGCGGCCATGCTGCTCTCGTCGAGCGCGGGCACGTTCGGAGGAGGCGACGGAGGCGGGGCGCCGAGGATGTTGCGCAGCACAAGGACGCCTCGCAGCACGGGCGAGGTCCGTGTTGCGTAGGACGTCACGGCCAGCACGCTGCCCTGACGCAGCAGGCCGCCGCGGCGACTCTCGGGCATTAGGGTCACGCGGCGGAACCGGCTTCCGTAGACGCCGGAAATGCCATAGTGCCTGGCCAGCCGTTCGTTAAGAAAAGTGTAGTCGGAGCGGATGAGAGTCAACGCGTTCCTGTCTTCGCGCACGACGCTGTCGAAGAAGAGTTCGGTCTCCTGACGTAGTGCCTGCCGCAGATTGTCGTCGAAGTCACGAAACAGTATTGTGCTGGGAGCAAGAGAGTCGATATTGCGCAACCGCAGCCATTGCCCGGCGAAATTCGTGGCGAGGTTGTAAGATCGCTCGTCGGCGAGCATACGGCGAACCTGCCTTTCCAGTTCTGCGGGCTGGCTGAGTTTCCCGCGAATCGCAGTGTCGAGCAGCTCATCGTCCGGAATACTGCTCCATAGAAAGAAGGAAAGCCTGGACGCCAGGTCGAGGTCGCTGATTTTGTAGACGCCGCCCGGGGGCGTTTTCTTCGGGTCGGCCTCCACGCGGAAAAGGAACTCAGGGCTGGAGAGGATGGCGCTCAGCGCGGAAGCGATGCCGGCATCGAAATCGGCGTTGGCCCGCGCCTTGCGATAAAAGTCCATGGGCTTGTCCGCATCGGCTCGAACGATCGGCCTCCGGTAGGCGCGGCGCATCACTGTTGATAGGATTGATACCGCGCATTTCTCTTCATCTGCCCGATTGGTGCCGCTGGGACGGCAGGTGAACAGACGGCGACGGCTCGGCGTGTCGCCGGCGCCCTGCGAAGCATAAGGTCCCGCAATCGAGAATTGTGCGATACCGGGTGCGGTGCGGGGATAGCGGCGGTCGTTAAAACGCGCTTCAGCCGGTTGGCGGAAGGTTTCGGTGAGCGACGAGGCCTCCTTGACGAAGGTCACGCCGATCATGTGCGGACCGGCAGTTACGGCGATGCGCGCCTTCAGATCCTTGTCAGCCACCGTGTCGTCGCCTTTAGAGGACTTCTGTACGGTGAATGTTTTCACCGGGTCGCGGTCTACGAGCACGAGCAGTTGGTGCGGGCGCCCGTCGCGGAGCCCGGCGACGATGTTTTCCAGGTTCCGGGCGAGGAAGATCTGAATGTCATACTCCCCGTCCTGCGGGAAAGTGAAGCATCTCATCATGCCGCCGCGGGTGCCGATCGGCATTCCGGGCAATTGATCTTCCTGGGTGAGATCCGGAGCGGCGTTGAAGGTTTCACCGGCGGGCTCGCCCGCGATCCCCACCGCGAGGCGGCCGATTTTACGGGCCGCGTCGATGTAACGGCTGAGCAGCGCCGGCGGCAGGTCGCCGACGTTGACGTTGTCAAAGCCATAACCGCTTTCGTCGGCAGGCAGAAGCGCGGCCGCATCGATGTCGAGCGCCAGAAGGGCGCGGATGGAATTGTGGTACTCAGTCCGATTGAGCCGGCGGAGTGTTTCGGTCCGGCCGGGGTTGGGTCTGGAGGTGGAAGCCGCGTCAAGCGAGGCTTCGAGCCAGGTCAATATTTCCTTACGGTCGGCATCGGGAGGCTGCTGCGCGGCGGGAGGAGGCATCACGCCGGTACGCAGCTTGCGGACCACTTTCTCCCAGAACTGCGGCATCGCGCCGGGCTGCGTGGAATCGGCGGAAGCCAGATTCAAATCGCCGGACTTCAGGCGTTCGTTGTGACACGACGCGCAATAACGTTCGAAGAATTGACGGTGATCCGTGGCAGCCGAGTGCGATGGTCCGGCCTGGCGGCTCTGTGCGGATGACTGCGGCAGGGCAACGAGAACCATTGTGACCGTCAGGACACCCGACAAGACGGTCCGGACTGCCTCATACCGCGACCTAGCTCTCACTCGCCCTCCATTTGTTCTATTCTAGTTCTCCGCGAGTGGTTTAGGTTTCCAAATGGCGATTACCTCCTCCCGCCGATTCGGCGCTCAGGACGGCCTAGGAGCCACCGGACTGGTTGTATGCGCGCTGGAGCTGTGACCCGCCGCGAACCAATCTCGATCGCGACGAAGACGTATAAGACTTGAAAACGTAGCGGTCACCGTGGTGAACAAGTCGCAGGCGACCATCGCACGCGCATGATTGTGCATGATAGTCGCCCAATATTGACCAGACGGTTGCCTCGGCCGCCCACCCTGCTTTAGGTACTTGCGGGGAGCCTGAGCTCACTGGCGGCAATTCATTTCAGCGGCCTGGCTCCGCACAGACGAAGTTAGCGGCGTCGTCAATGCTTCCAGCACCCTTCCACTTCGCAACCTGCGGATAAGCGCACAGCGGCCTGGTCCGATCTGGCACTCCGTTGGCAACATGAGAAGCGATAATCTTCGTTGGCGCCTTTCCCTGCTCGACCCACTGATCGAGGGCGCCCAAAGCATCAAACGTGTTCGGCCCTGTACCTCCCCCGCAATGTCCCATTCCGGGCACCATAAAAAGCCGGAAGAACTCAACGGTCTGGTCGTGTCCTCCCATAGCATTTTCTACTTTTTCGTAATATCCAACGCCATCCTCAGGAGGCACATCAGAGTCGGCCCATCCGTGATACATCACGAGCTTGCCATGGCGTGCCTTAAAGGGCTTAAGGTCCGCGTCAACCGAATTGACAACGGCCATTTTG
>JACXTT010014305.1_pt1 | contig 10392 bp, 9 predicted proteins | sample 9270951 | NCBI WGS metagenome assembly JACXTT01 (sample SAMN15532306, study PRJNA645909) | rock metagenome | isolation source: weathered quartz diorite | place: Puerto Rico | collected 2017-06-21
CCCATCACCCATCACCCATCACCCATCACCCATCACCCGGCCTTACGTCTGGCGCGCTGTCATGCGCCGGAGCCGCTCGGCCAGCGATCTGAGCAGCGAGACTGCGAACGCTGGCTTGGTTGTCACCAGCGAGAGGAAATCGTTGCGGTTCATCGGCAGCAGCTCGGCGTCGGATTCCGCGACGGCGCTGGCGGCACGGGGCGAGTGGTCCAGCAGCGCCATCTCGCCGAACACGCCGCCGGGGCCGGCGCGCTCCACGACTTTCGACTTGATGGACACGGCAACGTTACCCTTCACCACCACGTACATGAATCCGCCTTTTTCGCCTTCCTTCATGATCGTGCGCCTGGCAGGGAAGGGCTGCGGCGGTCGCTGCTTGGGCCCGGCCGTCAACTCCCCCAGCAGGCGCTTGTCGAAGACGCTGCTCGCGTCTTTCGCCGACCGGTCGGGCAGGTTGCCGGTCTGGTCCAGGATGGCGACCGACAGGCGCAGGCGATTGATCAGAATGCCCATGAGCATGAGCACGAATTCCGGCGTCTTCTGGATCGCCTGCTCGAACTGTTTCGCGTCGAGCGAGAGCGCGCGGCAGGCGCTCTTCGCGACCGCAGAAGCGGTGCGCGGGTGGCCGGTGATTACCGCTACCTCGCCGAAAATCTCCCCTGGCTTGATGATGTCGAGGGTCTTGGTTCCGCGAATTAGGCGAACCTGGCCTTCCACGAGGAGGTACATCCGGTCGCTCGCCTGATTGTGCTCGAAGAAGGATTTGCCTTCTTCGACGCTCTCCGGTTTGCCCAGCGCTTCGAAGCAGGTCTGTGCAATCGCCGGATCGTAGATCTCGTCGCCCGCCACCCCAGTGAAGTCGAGGTCTTCCATTCCGGTTTCGGTTCGCTGATACCTGGCCGAATATTAGTGAATACGCCCGGCCGCGGGCCGGCATCAAATACGTTCAACGCAAATAAAGCTGGCTAGACTTTACCATCACTCATCACTGCCTCATACGAAACCCGGCGGCGCCACGAAAGGCTGGAACTCCTGTTCCAGAAACCTGGCAGCGGCGATGGTCGCAAGGTCGCCGTACTGCGGACCGACGATCTGCACTCCGACCGGCAGGCGCTGTTCGGTGAATCCCGCCGGCGCGACGCTCGAAGGCAGCCACGCCAGTCCCGGGTAGCCCGCCCAGAACATTTGGGTCGTGGAAGGCTGCGGCTTGCCGTTGACCATGACCATACGCTCCCAGCGTTCGCCTTTCTGGTTGTGCGGGAAAGCAGCGGTCGCGGCGGCTGGGCAGAGCAGCAAATCCCATTCGCGGAAGAACTCCGCCCACTTGAGGCGCATCAGCTCCCGCTTCTCGTTCCAGCCGTGCCAGTCGCGATGCGACATGGTATTGGCGCGCGCCATCCAGGCTGGGTAGCTCTCGTCGCCGGGGGCAAGCTTCGCCGCCAGCGCCTGCTGGCTCTGGAACTGCTCGTCGGTGAGTGCAGGCGAAGTCGCGCCGCGCACGAGGTGGATGAAGGTCTTGTGAGCTTCGTCCAGGTCGATGTCCGGCCGCGCCGTGTCGCTGATCGTTGCGCCGTTCGTCGCGAAGCACTTGGCCGCGGCCAGCACGGCTGTCTGCACCGGCTGGTCTACTTCCGCGTTAGCGGCATTGGCCAGCACCGCGATTTTCAGTTTTTTCACTGAAGGCTCGGGCTTGGCGAGCGCGATCTTTACCCCGCGCGATGACATCTCGTCGGGCTGTCCGATGATCCCGAGCGCGATCTCGAGATCGTCGGCGCTGCGCGCCAGCGGGCCGATCACCATCATGTCCCTGGTGGACAGGTTTGGCGGTAGGTTGTGCCCGTGGATCGGGCACAGCTCGAAAGTCGGCTTATGCCCGAACACGCCGCAGTAATGCGCCGGGTTGCGGATCGAGGCGCCGATGTCGCTGCCCAGTTCGAGCCCGGTCAGCCCGGCGGCGAGGGCGGCGCCGGCGCCGCCGGAAGAGCCGCCCGGGACACGCGAGACGTCCCACGGGTTGCCGGTGGTGCCGTAAACCGGATTGAAGGTTTGCCAGTCGGCGAGCATCACCGGCACGTTGGTCTTGCCGAAGATGACGGCGCCCGCACCCATCAGGCGATGGACCGAAAGCGCATGGCGCGCGGCGATGTTGCCCTTCATGTCGGCGCGGCCCCAGGTGGTGGGCAACCCCTCGACGTCGAAGGATTCTTTCACCGTCATCGGCACGCCGTGCAGCGGTCCCCACCAGTCCTTCTTCCCTGCGGCGCGATCGGCCTTGCGTGCCCGCTCGCGGGCGCGCTTGTCGTCGAGCACGACCACCGCGTTGATCTTCGGGTTCAGACGCGCGACTCGTTGCAGATACAGATCGAGCAGCTCGACGCAGCCGATTTTCCTGCGGCGCACCAGCGAAGCGAGTTTTTTCGCGGACGCGAATGCAACTTCATCCGTCATTGCCGGGCCTCCTCATTTCGTTATCGTCGTGTTGCCGTTGCGGTTGAACGGCAGCAACAGCGGTCCATACGGCGTACCGGCTTCGATCGAGCCGATCAGGCTGTAAGCGGCCTTGTTTCCGCGCAGCAAATTGAAGACCGCGAGACCAAAGGAGCGCGGCGAGAACGACAGCGGCATGTCCACGGCTGCGGACTGGCCGGGCGCTATCTTCGCCGAATTCGCGAGACTGGTATTGGCGACCTTGTTGGCGCCGAGCGCGAGTTCGATGCTGAGCTTCGACAAATTGAGCGCGAAAGTATTGGTGTTCCTCACTTGCAGCTTCGCGGTGGCTCTGGTCTCGTCCATGCCAAGCTTGGCGATCTCGAAAGAGGCAAGCTCGACCTCCGGCGCGGCCGGTACCGGCAGATCGCCGGATTTCGATAGCGGCAGCGTCAGCCTCCCCACCACCGGCGCATCGACGCCCAGGGTCAGATCAGCCCTGTAGGGCACGACCGATCCCGGTCTCACGCCCTTGAGCGTCCTGATCAGCGAAGCGAAGGTGATCCGGGCGGGAAGCTGGATAACACTGGTGCCCCGTGCCTGTACGGCGCCGGAGGGCTTGATGGTTCCCTGTAGAAGGCTGGTGCCGCCGCTACCTACGCTGTACGCAAGGTCCAGCAGCGGCAGATCCACGGCATAGGGATTGGTGACCTCCACGTTGAAGACGAGGTCGATCCTCTCCAGGGAGAGATTCTTCATTTCGGTGCCGATGATGCGTGCCGTCGGCTTAGAACTGGATTCGAGGATACTTTCGAGAGTCTGGCAACCACTGAGGAAGTAGGTGCAGATCAGGGCAGTAGAGGCAAGACGACGACTGGCGAGGGTGCGCATGCTGTTTGAAAATGAAAGTATGGCAATGCTAACGCAGAAAGGGCATCACTATCGTGACGATAAGAGCGTTGACGCAGAGGGCGCAGAGAAGAACAAGAGAGGTCGCGGAGCAAATCAAGGTTCGACAAAAGGCGGAAATTTGCTGTGGCCGATGAGTGCTGAAATGCGTTCTGAACGATTTCTCCTAATTTTCCTTTGCGTTGAGCGCGTTTCGCCTTTGACGTATCTCTAATCCCCTTTCCTCTCGGCTTGGCGGAACGCCTAGCGGACCCGCACCAGCTTGCGCAGGGCGCGCACACCGCCCGGCGGCGACGTGCCGGGGTAGATCTGTGGCCAGGCGGTAAAGGATACTTCGCCGACATAGATGTCGCCGCGCGAATCCACCGCCATGCCGTGCGGTGCGATGAACTGGTCTGTACGCAGGCCGGCGCGGACGTCGCCGAGGCGCGCGAGCAGTTTGCCCTGGTGCGTCAGGATGCTGACGCGCGGCCCGAGGTTCGGCACCTCGCGGTTGACCGGCAGGGTGGGACCGATCTCGCCGACGTAGCACAACGGATGGCGCCGGGGTTCCATGGTGAGTCCGCAGGGCCGGTGCAGGTTGTGCCACTGGGTTTCGTATTTGCCGTCGCCGTCGAAGACCTGGATGCGATGGTTCTCGCGGTCGGCGACGTAGACCCAGCCGTCCGGGTCGCAGCAGATGTTGTGCGGAATGTTGAACTGGCCGGGGTCGATGCCGGGCTCGCCCCAGGACAGCAGCGGCTTGCCGTCGGGCGAATACTTGTGGACGCGCGCGTTGCCGTATCCGTCGGCGATGTAGATATCTCCGCGCGGCGACAACGCGGTGTGCGTGCAGCGATGGAAAGGCTCGCCGCTCATGTACGGCGAAGGCTTGCCGGGAATGCCGATCTCGAGCAGGATTTTGCCCTCCAGCGTGCACTTGCGCACGGTGTGGTCGCCGTCGTCGGTGCAGTAGAGAGTCTGGTCCGGGCCAACATGAATGCCGTGCGCGTTCCTGAACACGCCCTCGCCCCAGGATCGAAGAAAATTCCCCTCGCGGTCGAACACCATCATCGGATGTTCGCTGCGATTGAAGACGTAAACCCGGTCCTTCGAATCGACGGCGACGGCTGCGGCGTCACGCAGAGTCCAACCGTCCGGCAGTTTTGCCCAGTCGTCCTGCACTTCGTAACGGAACTCGCCGGTTCCGAGCATGACGGCCATGTTGCTTCCCCCTTTTCCGGCTCTGAGCCTGGATTGTCGCGGCAGGGTCAAGACTGCGCAACTACGTTTGTCAGGTTGATCGGAGGATTCCGAATCCCGGAATCAATCTAGGTCAATTTCATTATCGTGTTGTATTCATGAACCAATGACGCCAGTCCGAATTCCGTCGGTCAGAACGATCCCTTGACAAACAGGACCGGGGACACCGAATATTCCTCCGACAACCCGTCGCAGAACGGGACCCCAGGGAGGAAACCATGAAGAGACCAACCGCCACGCGGTTGCGTGGCTGCCAGCGTTGCCTTTTGCGCCGCGCCGGGCCGCCGCCCAGCTGAGTTTCCCCCTGCCGTATCAAAGGACGTTATTGGCTGATCGAGCGAGATACCAGGAAAATGCGCCGCGGACTTCGTTCCGGCGTTGCCTGGCGTCCCTGCTTCGGAAAACGGTTAGACGGGAGGACAGATGGCGACGACCACGCGCTGGAAGAAACGACCGGAAGGCTCGACCTGGGGAGACTTCGGTTCCGACGATCAACTCGGGCGGCTCAATCTGCTGACGCCGAAAAAAGTAAAACAAGGTGCGGCCGAAGTGAAGGAAGGCCTGAACTTCTGCCTGAGCCTGCCGCTCGACTATCCGGGCGGCAACGTGCTCAACCCGCGCCGGCACCCGCCGGTGCTGCGCCCGACCCTGCGCAACGGCCGCCCGAACATGGTCTACATCGTGCAGCGCGATAACCCGGACGCCACCGACGTCATCAACGACGACGCGGTCATCCTGCATCTGCAGTACTCGACCCAGTGGGACAGCCTGGCGCACGTCGGTCAGTTGTTCGACGCCGACGGTGACGGCAAGCCGGAGCCGGTGTTCTACAACGGCTACCGCGCGGGCAAGGAGATTTCCGGTCCGACCGATCCAGACGATGCTGGCGCGATCGGCAATGTGCCAGCGAAAACAACAACTGCGGTCCACGCGCTAGGCGTCGAAAACATGGCGGCGAAATGCGTACAGGGCCGCGGCGTGATGATCGACCTGCACGCGCACGTCGGCCGCGCCAGCACGGCGGTCGACTACGAACAGTTGATGCGCATGCTGGAGAAAGACAAAGTCGTGGTCGAAGAAGGCGACATGGTGTGCCTGCATACCGGGTTTGCGCAGATGATCCTGGAGATGAACAAGCAGCCCGATCAGCACAAGCTGGAACATTCGTGCGCAACACTCGATGGACGCGACCAGAAGCTGCTGCAGTGGATTACCGACTCGGGCCTGGTCGCGCTTATCGCCGACAACTACGCGGTGGAAACGCACCCGGCCACCAGCCACGACGGCCGCTGCGCGACATTGCCTCTGCACGAACATTGTCTTTTCAAGCTTGGCGTCAACCTCGGCGAGATCTGGCACCTGACCCCGCTCGCCAACTGGCTGCGCGAACACAAACGCTCGCGTTTCCTGCTCACTGCGCCGCCGCTGCGCCTGCCCGGTGCTGTCGGTTCGCCTGCGACGCCGGTCGCTACCGTTTAGGAAAGAGGACCCGCCATGCCTACCCGCCCCTCAGCGATCAATTCTGTGCAGAAGGCCTGCAGAATCCTGCGATCCCTGACCGAGCCGCGTGTCAGCCGCCTGTCCGAGGTCGCCGGCCAGGCCGTGCTCAACAAGGTCACGACGCTGCGCATTCTCGAAGTGCTTACGCGCGAAGGTTTCGTGCGCCGCGACGAGGCGACCAAGACCTATTCCCTTGGCGACGAGATCGACATTCTCGCCGCGGCCCTGCGCGACCGCGATGACTTGCGCAGCCGCGCCCATCCTTCGTTGCTGCGGCTCGCGGCGCTTTCCGAAGACTCGGTGCTGCTGTCGGTGCGCAGCGGCACCGAAGCGGTGTGCGTGGATCGCGAGATCGGCACCTTTCCGATTCGCGCCAACTATCTGGATATCGGCAGCCGCAGGCCGCTGGGCGTAGGCGCCGGCGCGATGGCGCTGCTGGCGTGGCAGTCAGAGGCGGGGATCGAGGCGGTCCTGCCGTTCGTGGCCCAGCGCTTGCCGAGCTACCCCAAGGTCAGCTTGGCGTGGCTGCGCAACGAGATCGAGCGCACCCGCGACCGCGGGTACGCGCTGTTCCTGAACATGCTGGTCGACCGCATGGGTGCGGTCGGCGTGCCGGTGTTTGGCTCCGACGGCAAGCCCGTCGCGGCGCTGAGCATCGCGGCGCTGTCCGACCGCATTTCCTCGCGACTGGACGCGCTGGTGGAGATGCTCAAGCACGAGGCGGACGTCGTTGCGGATGTGAAGAGGACCGTGACGGCGTGACGAAGTGACGACGTAAAATCGCGTCACACGAGCTCAATGACCTGTTCTGCCGTAGGCGCGAATATTGAGGATAAAGATGAACCGCGTCAACATCTTCACAAGGTATGAACAGCGCGAGAACGACCATACTAACGGCTTCGTGTCTCTCCAGAGACCGGCGCCTCTTGGGTACCCCGACTCCTGAGCCAGCTGCTGTACGCCTGGAACCTTCAACCCCGTCGACTTCCTGGTACTCCGTGGAGTCGAGGGATACGCAGATGGGGAAGTCAGCGCCGCAGACTTCTGTATATGGTTCGAGACCAAGATCGTTTCTGGCACGCTACGGGTACCGTCTGCTCGTGGGCCAAGCATAGCCGCAGGCAGAACATGCGCATCAACCTGACTCTCTTTGCTCGCAGGTTATCCGACCGACGTTCGCCTTCAGTTCTATTTTGTCCTGCGTCTACGGAAGTGACTCTCGGGGTTTGTGTTCTTGCCCTGTCACGTTCGTCACGACCGTCACGCCGTTACGATCTGGAGACGCTTTGAGTTGGATCACCGGGGTCGGGCTCACGGCTTACGGTAAGCATCCCGGACGCGGCACGCTCGATCTGATGAGCGATGCGGCCGCGGCGGCTCTGGCTGATGCGCAGCTCGAACGCGCCGACGTGGGGGGTCTGGTGTGCGGCTACTCGACCACGATGCCGCACCTGATGCTTGCCACGGTGTTTGCAGCGCACTTCGGACTGAAGCCCGTCTATGCCCACGCAATTCAGGTCGGCGGCGCCACCGCTTTCGCCATGGCGATGCTGGCGCATCACCTGATCGAATCCGGCGTGGCCAGGAACATTCTCGTGGTGGCAGGCGAAAACCGGCTTACCGGCCAGAGCCGCGACTCAGCGATCCAGACCCTGGCGCAGGTCGGTCACCCGGCGTATGAAGTGCCGCTCGGTGCGACCATTCCGGCGTACTACGGGTTGGTGGCATCGCGCTACATGCACGAGTATGGCCACGGCGAGGCCGACCTGGCGCAACTTGCAGTGTTGATGCGCCGGCACGCCGGCCTTCATCCCGGCGCGCAGTTCCGCGAGCCGATCACAGTCGCGTCGGTATTGGGCTCAAAGCCGATCGCCACCCCATTGAAGTTGCTCGATTGCTGCCCGGTCTCCGACGGCGGCGCGGCCTTCGTGGTGAGCCGCGACCGCAGCAATGATTTCGCTGTGCGCATCGTCGGTACCGGCCAGGCGCATACCCATCAGCACGTGAGCGCCGCGGCGAGCCTGACGCAGTTTGGCGCTGCGTCTTCGGCCGCCAGCGCGCAAGAAGCGGCCGGCGTCGCGATCGGAGACATCGATTACGCCGCGATTTACGACAGCTTTACCATCACGCTCACCATCCTGATCGAGGAGATTGGCCTGGCCCCGCGCGGCGCGGCGGGCAGGTTTGCGGCCGAGGGGCATTTCGACCACGACGGAAAACTACCGCTCAATACGCACGGAGGTCTGCTCTCCTACGGCCACTGCGGAGTGGGCGGTGCGATGGCACACCTGGTGGAAACCCATTTGCAGCTCACCGGCCGGGCCGGCATGCGTCAGGCGAGGAATGCCCGCCGGGCGCTGCTGCACGCCGACGGCGGCGTGCTGTCCTCGCATGTTTCTTTGGTAATCGAGAGAGCTACGTGACGACAGAGATCGCAGACTGGACCTGCGGCGGAGCAGGCATCGCCTACCAGACCTGTACGTTGTGCAAGACGGTGTGGTATTTCCAGCGCGGGTTTTGCCCGGCCTGCGGCGACGGCAATCCTCTGACCCGGCAGGCTTCTGGGGCGGGAACGGTGTATGCGCGCACCAGCGTCAGGCGCGCGCCAAACGAGGAACTGCGCACATACGCACCTTACTTGATCGTGCTGGTGGATGCCGACGAAGGATTCCGCCTGATGGCTCACGGCGATCCGACCCTTGAGATCGGCAACCGGGTGCGGGCGCGGTTTACCGATCTCGCAGGCAAGAAAATCCCGTATTTCGAACGAACAACGGAATGAGCGCTCGCGGGATATCTCGGGAGTGTCGAACGTTGCGATAAGGCCATTCACCGCCAGGGACGCAAAGGACGCCAAGGAAAGGCAAGGCAAGTAAAGGGAAGCCGGCGCGAGCCACGTGGACCAGTTGCAGCACCCTCACTGGCGCAAGGTCCTGGGTCCAGCCTGAGTCCTTTGCGTCCCTGGCGGTGAACGCTCCTTTAACCAACATTTTCCATCAAGCCTAACCATGACCGATTCCCTTCGCGATGCCCTGCGCACTGTGCTCGATCCGAAGTCCGTCGCAATCGTCGGGGCTTCTGAAAATACCGATAAGCTGGGCGGGCGCCCGTTGCTTTACCTGGCTCGTTATGGTTACAAGGGCAAGGTCTATCCGATCAATTCGAAGCGGTCCAAGACGCAGGGCTACAAGGCCTATCCGTCGCTCTCGGATCTGCCCGAGGCACCGGAAGTCGCGATCGTGGTGGTGCCGGGCGATGGTGCCGTGGAGGCGGTCGAGCAGTGCGCGCAACTGGGTGTGAGAGTGGCGATCGTCATGACTTCCGGTTTCGGCGAGACCTACGCCGTGGCCGGCAAGGCCAAGGAACGCCACATGTGCGAAGTCGCGCGCGCTAGCGGCATGCGCGTCATCGGGCCGAATTGCCAGGGGCTGGCCAATTTCGGCAGCGGCGCGATCCTGTCGTTTTCTACCATGTACATCGAGGCACCGCCCCAGGACGGGCCGATTGGCATCGTCAGCCAGTCGGGCGCGATGAGCGTGGTGCCTTACGGCCTGCTGCGCCAACGCGGCATCGGCGTGCGCCATTCGCACGCCACCGGCAACGACTGCGACGTCACCGCCGCCGAACTGGCGTCGGTGGTGGCGGAGGATCCGGACCTGAAGCTGCTGTTGCTGTATCTCGAGGGCATCAGCGACACCGGGCATCTCGCCGAGACCGCGCGCATTGCCCGCGAGCGCGACCTGCCGGTGATTGCGCTGAAGAGCGGGCGCACGTCGGCAGGGCAGCAAGCGGCGCGCTCGCACACCGGCGCGCTCGCCAACGAGGATCGCCTGGTGGACGCCTTCCTGGCGAAGCACGGCATCTGGCGTGCCCGCGATACCGCGGAACTGGTCGGCGGCGTCGAGATGTATCTGAAAGGCTGGAAGCCGAACGGGCGCAGGCTGGTGGCGATCAGTAACTCGGGCGCAGTGTGCGTTATGGCGGCGGACGCTGCCACCGCGGCCGGCATGCCGATGGCGAAGATCGCCGACCAGACCCGCGCGCAACTGGCGAAGATTCTGCCGGGCTTTGCCACCACCACCAATCCGATCGACATTACGGCGGCGCTGCTGACCAACAGCAGGCTGTTCTCGGACATCCTGCCGGTGCTGGCGCATGACCCCGCGGCCGATGCCTTCCTGATCGGTATCCCGGTGGCAGGGCAGGGTTACGACGTGGATGCCTTCGCGCGCGATTCTGCGGAATTTGCCCGTGCCACCGGCAAGCCGCTGGTGGCGGCAGTGCCGCAGGCGAGCATCGCGGCGAAATTCAGGG
>JACXTT010014306.1_pt1 | contig 10391 bp, 9 predicted proteins | sample 9270951 | NCBI WGS metagenome assembly JACXTT01 (sample SAMN15532306, study PRJNA645909) | rock metagenome | isolation source: weathered quartz diorite | place: Puerto Rico | collected 2017-06-21
TGCTTCCAGCGAACCGGCCAACTGCGCCAATTCACTGCCCCGTCAACCCCGCAACCCTTGCCAGTGCTGCCTTGCAGCGCCGCGTTGTGTTGCGAGGGGGCGAATATTAAGCCAGACATTGCCGGACTGGCAAGTGTTTTTTGAAAACCCCGGTTAAAGCGTCCCGCGGCGCCTTTGTATGGCGACGCGCATAACCCGGTTGCACAGCCGTTCGTCATTCACCTAGCCTGCAAGAACATGCCTTTTGCCTCGCCCTCATCTCATGCCAGCCGCTCGCCGCCTTTCCCGCACCGCCATCAGCGCGCTTGCCGTCGGCATCGTGTTGCTGGCGAGCGCCTGCGTCGGCCTGGAGGCGAGCGCCATGCAGACCCTGCTCGACTCCTGGAAGGCGGCGCCCATCGAACAAGCCAAGGCGCAGTGGGGACCGTCGCAATCGGTGCAGGCAGCGCCAGGCGGGACCGCCTATGTGTGGGTCGACGAAGTGCCGACGGCCCGGGCGCCGGGCACCGGCCCCCGCGACGTCCGCCCCACGGACTATGAGGCCCCGCCGGCATCCGCCTTCTGCCGGCGCAAGCTGGTGGCCGGCCCGGACGGCATTATCATCGGCGGCGAATGGAGCGGCGACGGGTGTTGCGTGACGACGGTCTTCGGGCGCTGCGCGGCGCTGCTCAACCCGAAGCCCGTCCGCTATTGAGCGCCCCGCGCGGCCACGCTGATCAATCGATCTTTGCGCCCGACGCCTTGATCGCTTGTCCCCAACGCTTCTGCTCGGCCACGATCGTGGCGGTGAATGCCTCGGGACTTTGCCAGGCCGGCTCCGCGCCCTGCTGCTCCAGCTTGGCCTTCGTGTCCGGATCTGCGAGGACCGTGCGCAAGGCGCCGGACAGCTTGGCGACGACCTCCTTGGGCGTGCCCGCCGGCGCCAGCATGCCGTAGAAGCCGACGACCTCGAAGCCCTTCAGCCCCCCCTCCTCCATGGTGGGCACGTCCGGCAGCGCCGGCGACCGCTGTTTGGATGTCACCGCCAGCGCATGCACCTTGCCAGCCTTGATGTACTGCGTGAAGAGCGGAATCGAATCGGCCATCATCTGCGCCTGGCCGCCCATCACGTCAGTCAACGCAGGGGCGCTGCCCTTATAAGGGATATGGACGATGAACGTGCCCGATGCCTGCTTGAACATTTCTGGCATCAGATGCGAGATCCCGCCATTGCCGCCCGATGCGAAGTTCAGCTTCCCCGGATTGGCCCTGGCGTAGGCAATGAATTCTTTCAGGTTCTTTGCCGGCACCTAGTTGTTGACGACCATCACCAGCGGAATCAACGCGGTACGCGCCACCGGCGCGAAATCCTTCGGCATGGAATAGGGAAGCTTGGGATACAACGCGTTGTTGATCGCCATCTGTCCGGTATTCGCCAGCAGCAGCGTGTAGCCATCCGGCGCCGCCTTGGCCACGCTGTCCGAGCCGATATTGCCCGCCGCGCCAGCCTTGTAGTCGAGGACGACCGGCTGCCCCAGGATCGGCTGCAGCTTTTCGGCCAGAATGCGGGCGTGAGTGTCGACCGGGCCGCCCGGCGGGAAGCCCACCACCAGCCTAATCGGCTTTTCCGGCCAGGCGGCCTGCGCCCCGCCAGCGGCCAGGACCAACGGCATGGCAACCAGGGCCGCCAGCCACGATACGCGCGTCGTTGTCTTCATCTTGTTCCCTCTCCTTGGTACGGCCCCGCCTCCCTTGCCCGCACACCACGCGCAACCGGCACGGCCGCCCTCTATTGTGACGTTTCCGTGACAATCAGCAAGCACAAACCCGGACATCCCCTTATCATCCGGTTCTGATTGGAACCGCAGCCCCGCGAGGGCTGCGGCAGACGCCGTGTCACCGATTTCGGCACCTGGGGCGTTCAGTACAGGCGAGCTTCCCGAGCCGCCCCATGGCATGTCCACGCGCCAGCCAAGGAACATCACCGTGAAACCATTGAATCAAGCCGCCGTTTTGCTGCTGTGGGGCGCCCTGTATTTCCTCAGCGGCTATGCCTCCCACCAGCTCAACGGCCCGTTTGCCGCCGCAGGCTATATCTGGCTGCCTGCCGGCGTTACGATCGCCGCCTTCATGCTGCTGCCGATGCGGCGCTGGCTGCCGGTCGGGCTGTCGTTCTTTGCCGCCCAGATGTTGCTCGGCTGGCTGGAAGGGCGCGTGCCGATCCGCATGGTGCTGTTCTCGCTGGACGAGATCGGGTTCGCGGCCGTCGCCGTGGCTCTGGTGCGGCTGACCCACTTTTCCCTGGAAGGGCTGGCGTTCGTGCGTGGGCTGCTGCTGGCCGGCGTGTTGTCCGCCGTGGCGAGTGCCGTGGTTGGCGCGGGCTGGTTCACCTTGGCCATGGACATCCCATTCTGGCGCACCGCGCGCGTCTGGGCCGCCGCCGATCTGGTCGGCGTACTGATCGTCACCCCGGTCTTCGCGGGCTGGTCGCACTTTCGGGCCATGCGCTCGGGCGGGCATTCGCGAGCCGATTTCCTGTTCGGCCTGCTGGCGTTCGCCATACTCGTGCTGACCACCTTCCTGATCTTCGACCGCACATTCGCCACCAAGCTGCCTGTCGGCCTCGCCTACGCCCTCACTTATGTGCCACTCTTCTTCGCGGCCGTGGTTACGCTGCTATGGGGCGGCCGCGGCGGTTCGGTGGCCGTCGCGATCCTGGCGGCCATGGTGCTGCTCAATACCGGGCAGGGCGACGGGCCGTTCGCCTACAGCTCGGCCAGCCACGGCCGCACGCTGCTGGAGGCGCAGATCTACCTGGCCGTCGCCGCGCTGCTCACGCTGCTGATCAACACACTCAAGACGACCCGCGAGCAATCGCACGCGCGGCTGGCCCGCAGCCAGAACGATGTGGACCTGGCACTGGCCGCGAGCGGCCAGTTGGCCTACTGCCTCGATCCGCAGCACGGCACGCTGCGCTGGGTCGGCGACACCACGCACCAGCTCGGCGTGCCGCCAGCGGCGCTGGCCTGCCTGGACGATGTACTCGCCCACATCCACCCCGACGATCGCGCCCGGGTGCGCGACCGCTGGCTGCGGGAGAGCGATGGCGACGACGGCGAAACGCCGACCGACCTGCGCTTCCGCCTGCAGTTACCGCCTGGCGGCATCACGATGGTGACCGACATGAGCGGCCCGCTGCGCGATGGCGACGATTCCGTCGCGGTCATCGCCGGCACCTGGCGCCTGCGGATGGCGCCGCGCGAGGAGCGTCAGGCGGCATGACGGCACCCAAGGACGCCAGCACCGGCGCCCTCCTCATCCACGGACTGGGCGGCACCCAGTTCGACCTTGGCCCGATGCACCGGGCCCTGCGCCGTGCGGGCGTGGAAACGCACACGGTCACGCTGCCGGGCCACGGCACCCAGCCCGAAGACCTGGTCCCGGTGCGCGCGGAGCAATGGATGGAGACGGTCACGCAGGCCTACGACGCGCTGTCCGGCCGCTACGAGACCTTCCACGTGATGGGCATGTGCATGGGCGCGCTGCTGGCGCTGGCACTTTGCGAGCGCCGCCAGCACGCCAGCGGCAAGCTGGTCGCGCTCGCGGCGCCGGTCTATATCGATGGCTGGTCCACGCCGTGGTACCGCTTCCTGCGCCATGCGGTCTACCGGGTCCCCGGCCTGCCGGCGCGGATGCGGGTCGAGGAGGATGAACCCTTCGGCATCAAGAACGATCTGGTGCGCGCCATCGTCAAGGCCAAGTTCGAGCGTGGCGATAATTTCCATTACCGCTGGGTGCCGCTCGCCTGCATCCGCCAGGTGGACCGGCTGCGGCGCTGGGTATTGCGCGGCGCGCACCGCATCGGCTGCCCCACGCTGGTCGTGCATGCGCGCGAGGACGAGTTGACAAGCCTGCGCTCGGCGGATTTCCTGACCCGCACCGTCCGCGACGTGCGCGGGGTCGTGCTGGAAGACAGCTATCACATGATCTGCGTGGACAACGACCGCGAGCAGGTCGTGGCGAGCGTGCTGGAATTCCTTGGCTTCCAGACCGAGCCGGCCGGCGCCCGGACCCGGCGCGCACGCGCAGCCGTGGAAGTGCCGATGACGCCCGATGCAGTGGCCACGCTCGTCGGCGATTACCTGACCGCGCTGAACGCGCAGCATCAAGAAGCCCTGTTCCCGCTGCTCGCCCCCAATGTGCAGTGGCGCCAGCAGAGCCAGCACCTGCTTTCCGGCGATTTCGACGATCGCGACGCCGTCATTGCCATGTTCGCGGAATCCCGCGGCATGACCGGCGGCACGCTGCGCATCGTGTCCCCGGGCGTGCCCCGTATCGAGGGGCAATGCGCGGAGATCGACCTGGAAATGTCCGCGCAACTGCAGGGCCGCGCGGTCCAGGGGCGCGGCACGCAGCGCCTGGTGATGCGCAATGGCCGCATTGCCGAGGTTTCCTACCGGCCTGCCGACGTCGCTGCCTGAGTTCGTCGCTAGAACACGCGCCCAAGCTGCAGGTACAGGTTCCAGATGCCGTGCGGCGCGGCGGCAAAACCAAAGTAGAGGGGTCCGATCGCGCTGTTGCCGCCAATGAACAGGCTCGCGCTGGATTTGAACGGGCCGTTGCCAAAGTTACGCCGCCGCAGCCACACGTCGCCCGTCTCCAGGCTCGCCCCAACCACCGTGGTACGCAGCCCCGGCAAGATGAACTCGTGCAGATCGTTCAGGTACGTCACGCGCCCATATAGCAGGAAGTTGCCCGCGAACTGGTCGGGCGCGTAGGCCGACAGCCGCTGGAAGCCGCCAAGCGTGAAGCCCAGCCCGCCGGAGGCGCTGTTGTCGGAGCGATGATCGCCGTAAGTCATTGCCGCCTCGGCCGCCAGGTTCAACGTATGCCTGCCGCGGCTGACCGCCCACAAGCCCTTGACCTGCGCATCGTTGAACCGGTTGTCCGTCCCGCCGAACGCCAGCTCATTGGTCGCCAGCAGGTAGTAGCCGGTATGCGGGAAGAGCGGATCGTCGAGCTGGTCGATCGTCAGTTGCGCGCGGATCACGGGCTGGCGCACGCGCGCCTGCGGGAACAACTGCTGCCGGCGGCCAAGCGGCAGATTGTAGGCCGGCGAGTAGTTGACCTGCTGGTAGCTCACGCCGGTACGGAACTCGCCCAGGCGGCCGAGCGGCACGCCAAGGTCGATGCCCGCCATGGCCGTATCCACGCGGTAGGCCGTCACCGGCACTGTGGAGCCGGCCGGCGCGTCGTCCGGGAAAAGGTCTACGTGCTTGCGGCCATATTCCGCATATGGGGCGATATAGAAACCCATGCGGTCGAACACGGGCTGGCGCAGTTCCGTGTGCCACTTGCCAAGCTTGTTGCCCAGCACGATGTCGTTGCGCCACTCCAGCCCGCCCGGGGTGATCCACGGATAGCGGTGGCCCACCTGCAGGTTGAAGCCGCCCTGCCCGTTGAACGTGTTGGACATGCCAAAGCCGAACTGGAAGAACTGCGGCCCCCAGGAGCGCTCGTAGGCATTCACGCGCAGCACGTTGCGCGTGGTGCCGTCCGGCCCTGGCTCGCGCACCACCTCCTGCGTCACGTTCTCGAAGTCGCCGGTCGTGGAAAGCTGCGCCAGCGCGCGGTTCAGGTGCGTGGCGTCATAGGCGTCGCCCACATGCACGCCAAGGTATTCGCGGACGTAGCTCGGCGGAATGCGCCCGTGGGAATTGACTTCGATGGCGTCGATGCGCGCATCGGCTGCCAGCACCGGGCCGGCCTTGCGTGCGGCCAGATAAGCCTGCCAGGCATCCGGCGGCAACGCCAGTGCCGCCAGCCGGGGCGCCACCGCCTGCGCGGCCGCCTGCCCGCCCTGGATGCCGTCGCCGGCGCGCGAGAAGTCCGTGAAGGACAGGTCGCCGAGCTGCGGTTCGAGCAGCACGTCGCCGGGGCGCAGCAGGGCCTTCTGCGCGGCGACGTTCTGACCCATCAGGATCGTGACCATCTGCTGCGTCACCGCGGCCGGGGAGGCCAGCGTTTCCGGATCGTCGAGTGGCGTGCCGATGTTGACGGCGATCACCACGTCGGCGCCCATGTCGCGCGCCAGTTGCACCGGCAGGTTGCTGACCAGCCCGCCGTCGACGAGCACCTTGTTGTCCACCTTGATCGGCGCGAAGAGCCCCGGTACCGCCACGCTGGCACGGATCGCCAGCGGTAGCGAACCGTGGTCGAGCACCACGGCCTGGCCACTGCCAAGATCCGTGGCCACGGCACGGAACCGCACCGGCAACTGGTCGAAGGCGATGTCGCCCGGCAGTTGCGCGGTCCAGTTCTGCAGCAGCGCCAGCAGCCGGTTGCCCTGCACCAGCCCCATTGGCAGTTTGAACTTGCCGTCGCCATAGCCGGCCGAGATGCCGATCGGATACTGGAAGTTGTCCTCGCGCTGCGCCTGCGGCAGTTGCGCGCGCTCGTTGCGGTCGAAGGCGATATCGCTGAGGTTGGTGTGCGACAGCCGTGCTTCCAGTTCGGACGGCGACAGCCCGCTCGCGTACAGCCCGCCCACCACGGCGCCCATGCTGGTCGCGGCGATGCAGTCGACCGGCACGTGCAGTTGCTCCAGCACCTTCAGCACGCCGATGTGCGCATAACCGCGCGCGCCACCGCCGGACAACGCCAGACAGACGCGCGGGCGGTGGCCCTGGCCGGCCATGGTTGCGGTCGGCACGGCCATCGCGGATGTGGCTTCAGCGGCACCTGTAAGTACCGGCATCGTGACCAGCCACGCGATCCAGCAGACGGCCAGCAAGCTTCGCAGGCCAGCGGCCGCGCGGGGAAACAGACGGGACATGATCGGGAGCGCCGCACCACGGCAAGCCCGTGACGAGCCAGCGGCCGCCCCGACGCCTGCCCGGCACTCGCGCGCGGGCATACAAAGCCCGTCAAGATATGGCAATTGCGCGAATTTGAACAGCACCCCCGCCCGTAGGGCCTCGCGCCATCGCGCCGGGCGCGGCGGCGCGCGGGAAGTCAGGCGGCCGACCAGCTTCCGGTCGCCTCCAGCACCGGCGACAGCTCCCGGAACGCCCAGCGCAGCGGCAGCACGCCGGGCCGGCGCAGCACGCTGTCAACGTGCACGCGCACCAGCCGCTCCGCCCCGGCATAGGCCGCCACCTCCGGGCCGTCCCAGATCACCTCGGCACGGCCACCCACGTGCAACAGCGTGCCATCGGCAAAGTCCGGCACCAGCAGACCGCCGAGCGGATTCGCCACCAGATTGCCGATGGTGTTGAAAAAGCCATTGCCGTTGAAATCCGGAAACGTCAGCGTATGCGGATCGTCGACGCGAATGAAGCCCGGCTTGCCGCCGCGATGCGACACGTCGGCGCCGCCCGTATGCGCCTGCGGCCCGCTGCCGGCGGCATCGTGGCTGGTGGCGATGAACAGGGTGTCGGTGGCACGCAACGCGGCCATGGCGGCGGCGTCCAGCCCGCTGCCTTCCCAGGCCGGCTCGGCCTGCTCGTGCGGCCCTGCCTGGCGGAAGTCGCGCAACTGGATATAGCGCGGGCAGTTGCCGAAGCTCTGCTCCACCGCCACTGTCATCCCGCCGGCATCCGCCTCGCTCACCACACCATTCATGCGGTTGCGTCGCCGCGTGTGCAGTTCGATGCCCAGAAGGCCGACGTGCGCGCCCTCGCCCAGTACGTCGGCCAGCGGATCGCCGGGTAGCGGCCGCGCGCCGATTCGCAGGTGCGTGGCGTCGGGCGACTGCGCGAAGCCGGGCGCGCCCGCGAGCATCGTGGCCCAGGGCCGGCCGGCGGCGTCCGTCGCGCCCACCAGCAGGAACGGCAGTTGTGCAAAGAACGTGCGGTGCTGGTCGGGCATTTCGCCGCGAATGACGCGGCGGCCGATCGCCGCCATCCGCTCGAGTTGGCCGGCGCGCTCTTGCGCGGCCAGTTCGCCAGCGTGAAACGGCAGTCCATCGTGAGGCCAGGCGGGCAGTTCCATGATGCGCTCCAGGTTGGGATGGGAGAAAGCAGGCTAGGCGGCAAGGCCCACGCGCGAGGCGCGCATCGGCAGGAAACCGGGCAGCGCCTCGATCCGCTGCAGCCAGGCGTTGAGCGCCGGATAGGGGGTCAGCGGCACGTTGCCCTCTTCGGCGCGCGCGATATAGGTGTACGCCGCCACATCCGCGATCGTGGGCGCGTCGCCGGCCAGATACGGCTGCGACTGCAAGTGCGGCTCCATCACGGCGAACAGGCGCTGCGCGCGGGCAATGGCCTCCTCGGCACGCAACGGCGCGCCAAACAGCGTGACGAGGCGCGCGGCAGCCGGGCCGTGGGCAATCTCGCCGGCGGCCACCGACAGCCAGCGCTGGACGCCGGCCGCCGCCACGGGGTCGCGAGGCAGCCAGCTGCCATCGCCGTAGCGCGTGGCCAGGTAGACCAGGATCGCATTGGAATCAGCAACCACGGTGCCACCGTCATCCACCACGGGCACCTGACCGAACGGGTTGAGCTTGAGGAACGGCTCGCGCTTGTGTTCGCCGCCGCGCAGGTCGACCTCGACCATCTGGTACGGCAGGCCAAGCAGCGACAGGAACAGCTCGACCCGATGTGAATGACCGGACAGCGGAAAACCATACAGCACGATCGGCGTGACGGGGGATTGCGGGGCGTTCATGGTTCGGCTCCAGGCCTGTTGGGAATGCTTGTATTGTGGACAGCAGCATCGCCGCAATAAATATCGGAAATCGTATTTAACTACTCCATAAAATGGAGTAGTGTTGACGCCATGGACAAACTACGTGCCATGCAGACCTTCGTGCGGATCATCGATGACGGCAGCCTGTCGGCGGCGGCCGTCACGATGCACAGTTCGCTGCCGGCGGTGGTACGCACCCTCGCCGCGCTGGAGGCGGCGCTGCAGGTGCGTCTCATCAACCGCACCACGCGCCGCCTGTCGCTGACCGACGAGGGGCGCAGCTACCTGGAGAGTTGCCGCCGGATCCTGGCCACCATCGACGACGTCGAGGCCGGCCTGACGGCAAGCCATGTCGAGCCTAGTGGCCAACTGGTGCTGACCGCCTCGGTGCTGTTCGGGCAGATGTACGTCGCGCCCGCCGTCACGCGGTTCGCGCAGCGCTATCCCAAGGTGCGCTGCCGCCTGGAGTTCACCGACCGCGTGGTCGACCTGCTGGAGGAGAACATCGATGTTGGCGTGCGCATCGGGCCGCTGGCGGACTCCACGCTGGTGGCCCAGCAGGTCGGGCAGATCCGGCGTGTGGTGGTCGCGTCCCCGGATTTCCTGCAAGCGCACGGCGAGCCGAGCCACCCGGAGCAGCTCGCGCGGGCCAACTGCGTGCGCTTCACCGGCAACGCCGCGCACTGGTGGACGTTCCAGGAGAACGGGCGCGCGTTCCCCGTGCCGGTTTCCGGCAACCTGGAGTTCAACCAGACCGCGCCGGCCGTGGCCGCCTGCGCCGATGGCGCCGGCTTCGGCCACTTCCTGTCCTACCAGGTGGCGCCGCTGGTGGCGGCAAAGCGGCTGCGCATCGTGCTGGAAGCCTTCGAGCAGCCGCCGTGGCCGCTGTCCCTGATCTACCCGCACGCGCGCCTGTTGCCCGCGCGCACCCGTGCCTTCCTCGACTGGATGAAGGACGACCTGAGCCCGCGCTTTTCGGCGTAACGCCGCCGCCGCGTCAGCCGAACTTGTCCAGCAGGCTGTACCACGCCACGCCGGCGGCTATATAGAAGCGCTGCAAGCCGTGCAGCGGAATCGGCGCCAGCGGCGAGATCGGATAGGGGAACGGATCGCCGCCGCCGGTGATCCGTGCCGCCAGGTGCTTGCCGAAGCTGGTACACAGCGCGATGCCACGTCCGTTGCAACCCACGGCCATCGTCATGCCGGGCGCCGGTTCGTGGACGTGCGGCATGAAGTCGCGCGTGACGGCGATACGCCCCGCCCAGCGGTACTCATACGCCAGCGGCCCCAGTTGCGGGAACAACAGCGCCAGCGAGCGCTCCAGGTGCGCAAAGTCCTGCGGCCCGCGCGGATCGGCGAAGAAGCCGCGCCCGCCCATCAACAGCCGGCCCGCCCGGTCCTTGCGGAAGTACAGCAGCAACCGCTGCGACGTCGACGCCGTTTCGCCGCGCGCGAGGATCGCCTGCGCGGCATCGCCGTCGAGCGGGCGCGTGGCGACGATAAAGCTGTTGGCACTGAGCATGGTCTGCCGCAGGCCCGGCCACAGTGGCCCGGTGTAGCCGTTGGTGGCAATCACCACGCGGTCGGCGGTCACCGTCGCGCCGCCGGCAGTCGTCGCCACCCACCGCGCGCCCTGCCGCGACAACGCCGTCACGCCGCTGCCGCCGTGGACGAGCGTACCCGCGGCCTGCGCCGCGCGAAGCAGCCCGCGCGTGTAGGCCAGC
>JACXTT010014307.1_pt1 | contig 10390 bp, 8 predicted proteins | sample 9270951 | NCBI WGS metagenome assembly JACXTT01 (sample SAMN15532306, study PRJNA645909) | rock metagenome | isolation source: weathered quartz diorite | place: Puerto Rico | collected 2017-06-21
GGGCGCAGGCAGAGCACGGCCGAGGCCGTCCGGTCCGCCGCCGCCCCGGCCGCCTCGGCCATCAGCTCGGCGTTGGCGATCCGATGGCTGATCCGCACGGCGCGCTGGATGTGCGGCGCGAGCACCCGCAGGCCCCGCTTCAGGCCGTCGAGATCGCACTCGCCTGGCCCGGGCAGGACGAGGGCCAGGCGCTCCGGCCCACGCCGGTCCAGCACCACCGCCAGCGCCCGGTTCAGGCCCCAGCGGCTCAGGAAATCGCGGTAGAGCGGGCTCGCGGCAAACTCGTCACGGCTCATCAGCTCGTCGGTGTCGACCACCGTCCCGCTGCGCAGCGGCGCGATCCGCAGCGACCACGGATTGCTGGCCGCATAGACCGACGAATAGATGTCCGGCACCCAGGCCGCGAGGCCGGTGGACCCCACGAACCGCGCGCCGGAGGGATGGGTCCGCTCCCAGATCAGAAAGGCGAGGTCCCACTCCAGCGGCCCCAACGCCGTGGTGATCCGCATCAGGGTGTCGTCCCACAGGGCGGGATCGAGCGAGCACTCATAGACCCGGCCGATCAGGTCATCGAGCACCGGCCAGGCCGGCTCGTCAGGTCGGGGCGTCACGGCTCGACCTGACACGTCGCGTTTCCCTCGCCCCTACCCGTCCGGGTAGCGCTGGCGCCGCGAAGCTAGGCCACGGTCCAACCACAGGCAAATCGCCATGGAGGATCAGATGAAGACCATGTTGGGACTGGCCGGCGTCGCGCTGGCCGTAGCGCTGGCCACGCCCGCGGCCGCGTCGCTCGTGCAGTATCAATATCAGGGCTCGGTCACCGACGTGTTCGGCCTGGACCCCGTCGGTGTGGTGGCGGGCGACCAAGTCCACGTGACGCTGCGCTTCGACCCCGCTTACGAGTCCGACGTCACCGCCGCGGCCAACGCCGCCTACGGGACCTTCTATTCGAGCATCAAGGCGGCCACGCTCACCGCGCCGGGCGCCTTCCTGCACGTCGAGGTCGGCTCCAACCCGATCACCGGCGTATTCGACGGCTCGGAGCAGCTCCCATTCGCCCCCGATCCGTTCGGGACCGGCGGAAATCCCTACGTGCTCTTCAAGGACGGCGGCTTCTTCGGCGTGAGCTATTTCGGCGCCAACACCAGCTTCGCGGCGTTCGCCACGGCCGGCGCCGCGCCGGAGTTCTACGACTTCGTCGGCGGCAGCATCAAGGTCGGCGGCCCGTCCTACGGTGGGTTCTTCAACTACGACAAGGCGATCCGCAGCGACGGGGTTCCGGAACCCGCCACCTGGAGCCTGATGATCGCGGGCTTCGGCCTGGCCGGGGCGGGTCTGCGTCGGGGTCGCCGCGCGTCGCGGATCAGGCTTCGGCCGGCCTGACGAGCGACCACAGCCGGGTCAGTTCGCTGGCCCGGCTGAAGCCGGTTTTCGACAGGATCGCCCGGCATTGGGTGCGCACCGTCTCGATGGAACGGCCCCGTTCGGCCGCGATCTCCTCGGGGCTGGCGCCCGACATCAGCGCGATCGCCACCTCGGTCTCCGCCGCGCTGAGATCGAACAGCCGGCGCAGGCGGCCGGGGCCGCGAGCAGGGTCTTGGCCGGGCGCCAGGAGATGCACCATGGCGCGGCAGGGGCCCACACCCTCACGGAAGGGATTGTCGCCGCCCAGGGGCAGGATCAGGCAGGTGACCCTTCCGCCGTCGGGGGCCTCGACGTCCATCTCGCCGCCGATCCGCCCCGCACCATAGCCGGACCGCGTGGCGCGGCGTATCAGGGCCTGGAGCCGCTCGTTGACGTCCGGGTCCAGCGCCGCCAGTCGACCGCCCGTCAGGCCCAGGCCGCGCACCGGGACCGCGAGCGTCTCTGCGGCGGCGTTGAAGCACCCAACCCGGCCGTCCTCGCGCAGCAGCAGCATGGGCGTCGCGGCGGCCTCCACCGCCTGCCGCAACCCGGCGTCCACCGGCGCGCCTGGCGCGACGTCGAACATCAGCCGCGCCGCCCGCTGCAGGTGCGGCGCGAGCACCTGGAGGCGTCTCATCTGGTCCTTTGAGATCGTCTCACCGCCCCAGGGCGCGCCGAGGCCGAGCACGGGCGTGGCATGGCCCAGCCGCGGCGCGCGCAGCATCAGGGCCATGGTGTCACCGTAGTTCGCGGCGCGCAGGTACCCCTGATAATAGGCCGAGTGGAGCTGCTCGTCGCTCGGGCGCGTCGCCATCATCGAGGCGACCCGGCGATGGTCGCCGTTCACCAGAGCCGCCATGGGTCCACTGAAGCAGTCCTGATCCGCAAAGGCCCGATACAGCCCGTGATCAGGCGGCGCGTCGGGACCGTACTTGATGAACCATTCGACCTCCTGCACCGCGACGCCGGGCAGCAACGGGCGATAGATCGAAGCGGAGCTGAGACCGCAGAACAGCGCCACGGCTTCCAGGACCGCCGACCACTGCGAGGGGTCGACGGCCGCTGCGTAGATTGCGTCGAGGACCTGCTCCACGCGCCCGCTCCACTTTACTCAATCCTGGGTATGCCAGCCGCGCGAAAGCCAGAGAAGATTACTCCCCTTTGGCGCGAGGTTGCTGAGCTGCCTGCGCCGCCGGCTTTGTGGGGTTTGTCATGCGTAAGGCGTTGGTTTGCGTTGCGGGCGTGGTCGCCCTGGGCCTGGCCCCTGCGGCCCACGCGGTGAACTTCAGCACGGTCTTCTCCGAGACCGGTCAGAGCATGTGGAGTTCGGGCAAGGCGATCGTCATCGACACGGGCAACAAGCGGATCGGCCCCGACCCCTGGAATCTCGGACAGACGGCCGGCAAGTTCGTCAATCCGTGCGACCCGTTCGGGAGCTGCAACACCGGCGCCCAGATCGGCGCCCAGACCACCGGCAACATGGGCCTGGAATACGGCCTGAAGTTCGACAGCGGGTCGGTGAACGCCACCTACCCTATCAACGTCCACCTCGGGACGCCGGGCGTCTACAGCAACAACGCCGGCCAGGCGTTCACCATCGACTCCAGCTACACGGTGCCGGGCTTCACCGGCGGCCCGGGCCCCAAGACGGTGCTCGGCCTGGGCCAGATCACCGCGGGGATGCAGTCGCAGGGCCCGACGCTCCAGGCCTACGTCAACCTGGACGCCCAGTTCCACGCCTTCATCGGCGCCCAGGCCTGCGCGTTCGGCGTCTGCCAGGGACCGTTCCTGGGGCCGCTGGACGTCGACAAGTCCCAGACCCTGGCGTCGATCAACAACAACGACGGCAAGATTCAGATCGGCGGCACGGTGGTGAGTCTGGATCAGAACTTCAGCACGCTCGACGGCGACCTGACCGCCCGGCTGAACATTCCCAACATCAATGCGGCCTCGACGAAGGCGGCGGGCAGCACGGCCACCGACCTGATCAGCGTGGCGCGCGACAATATCGCCGCGCTCGACGCCAACGTGGGCAACATCATCTCCAAGGCGCTGGGCCTGCCTCTGGTCGGCGACGTGGCGGGGATCGGCTACAACCTGCTTTCGGTGAACGCCGGGCTGGCGCTGGATGTGCGCCAGACGCTGTCGCTCTCGATCATCCCGAAGATGACCCTCGACTTCCTGTCGCCCGTGCAGCAGCTGCTGAGCAACGGAACCTGGGGCGCGGCGACCAACTCGATCACCTATGACCTGGGCCAGAGCGTCACCCTGCGCTCCGACTATCAGAACCTGGCGGTGATCCCGATCACGTCGCTGGCGGCCACGCTGACCAACCGTACGGACCTGCTGCTGGAAGGCGACCTCAGCGTCCAGGCGCTGGGCGTCAACGCCTTCGGCTTTCAGATCGGTCCGCTGCTGGACACCGGCAATCTCAACGCCGGCCTGCTGGACATCCCGATCGTCCAGAACAGCTTTGGCGTGGACTTCGGCAGCGTGACCAACTCACCGTTCTCGATCGCCCAGCTGCCAAAGGGCGCCTCTGACACCTTCAAGGGCTTCGACCTGAGCTACCAGGCCTCGCAGACGCCCGGCGCGCAGGGGCAGGTTTACGCCACCGACCTCGACAACACCCAGTGTTCGCCCCTGCAGATCGGCTACGGCTTCTGCCCCGATACCAAGTACGTCACCTCCACCGGCGCACGTGGCTTCGATGAACAGGGCCAGGAGGTCTTCATCGGCGACCTCGGCGCCTTCAATCAGCCGGGCGTCACCGAAGGGCCGAACACCGGAGACGATGAGCTGAAGGCGCTGCTGGCGGGCGTGGGCTACACGCCGGGCCTGCCGGCCTTCCAGATCCCGGTCGGCGCGCCGGCGATCTCGGTGCCCGAGCCGGGGACTTGGGCGCTGATGATCGCGGGGCTGGGGCTGTCGGGCGTGGGGCTGCGCCGCCGGCGCGCCCGCCTTGCCTGAGCCGGACAGCAAAAGGGCCCGGCGTCGCCGCCGGGCCCTCGCTTAGGTCTACCGTGTCCGCGGGTCCCTAGGCCTTCTTGGCCGGGGCTTTCTTCGCGGCCGCCTTCTTGGCCGGCTTGGGCGCGGCTTCGTCGTCGCCGTAGCCTTCCGGCAGCTCGTCGTCCTTCATCAGCTCGTCCTTGGAGACCTTGGTGTCTTTCACCTTGGCCTTCTCGACGATCAGGTCGACCACCTTGTCCTCGAAGATCGGGGCGCGGAGCTGGGCCTGTGCGTTGGGGTTCTGGCGGAACAGGTCGAACACCTGCTGCGCCTGCGGCCCATAGCGGCGGGCCTCGGCGATCATCGCCTCGTTCAGCTCCTGGTCGGTGACCGCGATGTTGTTGGCCCGGCCGATCTCGGCCAGCACCAGGCCCAGGCGCACCCGGCGCTCGGCGATCTTGCGGTACTCTTCCTGCAGCTTCTTGTCGGACTTCTTGGCGTCCTCCGGCGGCAGTTGGCCGGCTTCCTTGTCCTGCTGGACCTGCTGCCAGATCGCGGCGAACTCGGCCTCGACCATCTTCGGCGGCAGCGGGAAGTCGTGCTTGGTGTCGAGCTGGTCCAGCAGGGCGCGCTTCAGCTTGAAGCGGCTCGCCCCGGCGTATTCCTTCTCGAGATTGCCCTTCAGCAGCTCGCGCAGCTTTTCCAGGTTCTCGATGCCCAGGCGCTCGGCCAGCGCGTCGTCGGCCTTGGACTCCACCGGGGCCTTCACCGCCTTCACCTTGACCTCGAAGATGGCGTCCTTGCCCTTCAGGTTTTCGGCCTGGTACTCGGCCGGGAAGGTCACCTTCACCTCGACGTCGTCGCCGGGCTTCACGCCGACCAGCTGGTCCTCGAAGCCCGGGATGAACTGGCCCGAACCCAGCACCAGCTCATGATCCTCCGCCGCGCCGCCCTCGAAGGGGACGCCGTCCAGCTTGCCCAGGAAGTCGATGACCACCGCGTCGCCGTTGGCGGCCTTCACGGACTTGCCGGTCTTCTCTTCGTAGGTGCGGTTTTCCTTGGCCAGGCCGTCCAGCGCCTCGTCCACCTCGGCCTTGGTCGGCTCATAGACCGGGCGGCTCAGCGACAGGCTGGCCGGATCCACCGGCTCGAAGTCCGGCATGATGTCCACCGCGATCTCGTAGGCCAGGTCGGCCTTGCCATCGACCACGGCGTTCATGTCGCCTTCCGGCTTCAGGTCCGGGTCGCCGGCCGGGCGCAGCTTGTTGTCCTCGAGCACCTTCTGGGTGGTCTCGTTGAGGGTCTTTTCGATCACCTCGCTCATCAGCGCCTTGCCGTAGAGGCGGCGAACGTGGGCAGTCGGGACCTTGCCGGGGCGGAAGCCCTTGATGTTCAGGGTGGGCGTGACCTCGGCGATCCGCGCGTCCAGCGCGGTGTTCAGGTCCGCGACGGGGACCGTCACGCCGTATACGCGGCTCAGGCCTTCACTCGACTTTTCAACGATCTGCATCGACATCCTAGGGACTTTCAGCTCGAAATTGCGCCCGCCGCGCGGACCGCGCTCTGCGGGAAGACGAAAACGAATACCACCGGCTCCGGCGGAGGGCGCGGGTTATGTCACGCCGGCCCCGGTTCGCCAAGGCGGGGCGCGCGGCGCCGCCCGGCGGGAATGGCGAGCCGGCTTGCGGCCTCGCGCTCGCGGGTCACGCCGACGCGCACTGATGCATATGCATCATTTACGGAATTGCGCCGGCCAATATTGTGCAACCCAGCGTATCTGTTGAAGCGGATCAGTCTTCAGCGCGATGGCTCATGTAGATCGTTCGCGAAGGTCAGTCAGATGAAGAATTCCCCAATGACGCGAATTGGCGTCGCGCGCTCTATCCTTATCGCGACCGTCGCGATGGCCGGCGCCCTGGCCGCGGCTGGGGCGGCCCAGGCGCTGCCCACCAGCCTGATCTCCAACACGGTGGCCAGCGTCACCGGCGGCTGCAACGGCTGCGGCCACTACGACCTCGAGGGTCCGACGCTGGTCGGGCCTCTGAGCGCCGACTCGCACGATCAGAACGGCTTCGGCTCGGTCGGCAACGCCCACGTCATCACCGACTTCGGCACGCAGAAGGTTTCGGCCGACGCCTTCCAGGCGCCCGGCGATACCGGCCCCGACGTCCAGACCAACGCCTATTCCGAATACAACGAGAACTTCGTCTTCGTTCAGCCTCTCTACAACCTGAGTTTCCTCGTCACCGGAACCCTGTCGGCCCAGCCGGTCTTCGGGCCCGGATCCGTCGCCATTATCACCTGGGACCTCGAGGACCTAACCCACCCGCACACCCTGTCAAACAACACCGTCGTCTTCGACTCCGGGTTCACGCCCCTGATCAACCTGGTCTCCGTGCCGGTGGGCGACGCGGCCACGCTCAGGGTCATGTTCTCCGCCTCCGCCTACGCCGGCGCCCTCACGCCACCCGGCCTCCATCTGTTCGCCGACTTCAGCCATACGGTGCACACCTACATCGACCCGGTCGCCGGCGGTCCGGACGTGATCGGGCAGAGCGGCCATGACTACGCCAGCCCCAAGGCCACGACCGGCGTTCCGGAACCGGCGACCTGGGCCCTGATGCTGGCGGGCTTTGGGCTGGCGGGTTCGGCTCTGCGCCGGCGCACCGCCGCAGCCTGAACCGCTCGGCCGCGCCAATTCATTTGTACAGCGAGGACCACCTATGGAATTCCATCTTGTGAGGCCGCTGGCCGGCCTGGCCCTGGCGGGCGCGCTATGCGCCGCGCCGCTCGCTGCAAACGCCAACACGGTCATCATCCTGCCCGGCGCTCAATGGTCAGGCTTCGTCAAGACGCCCCTCGGCATCGGCCAAGGCTATTTCACCCAGCAGGTCACCGGCCCTAGCTCGATCCAGCTCGGCCTTGGCAACAGCTTCGCCGGCGAGACCAGCCTGGCCATATCGCCAACAACCCATTTGCCGACTATCGACACCCGCGCCGGCGGCTTCGACCTCGCCCAGATCAGCGGCGGCAGCGCTGTCGTCTCCTTGACCTATTACCTGGAGATCGTGGGGCCCGGGTCGGGCTTCGCGCCGCTCGTCACGACGGGCGGCGGGAGCGTCTCGTCCTTCAACGGCGGATTGGGATACGCGGAGCTGTTCGTGCTATCGCCAGGGATTGGAGGCGTCACCGCCGTGGTGTCCTCAAATGGCGTGACAACCGCTCCAGCCGACGATGGCTTCATTCCACTTCTGCCAGATAATTCTATTTTTTCAATAAATTACACCAAGATGTTTCCGATCAACTCACCGATCGAGGTGCAGATGATCGTCTCGTCCCAGACGGACTTCGAGTTCGGTCCGTCTCAAGCGTCGGCCTTTATGGACCCCATGTTCTCCATCGATCCATCGTTCCTGAACGCTGACCAGTTCTCGATCATCGTCAGCGACGGCATCGGCAACGGCAACGGCCCCGTTGGCGGCGGGGTCCCCGAGCCCTCCGCCTGGGCCCTGATGTTGGTCGGCTTCGGCGCGCTGGGAGCCATGTTGCGCGCGCGGCGAAGCGCCTCTCGCCTCGCCTAGGGCGCGGCAGCCGTCAGCCCTTGGCGGCCCATGCCTTAACGGGTAAGTCCGCCGGGCGCGGCTATGGCGGAATTGGTAGACGCACTGGTTTTAGGTACCAGCGGGCAACCGTGGGGGTTCGAGTCCCTCTAGCCGCACCAGCCTTCGCGTGCAGAGCACGCTTCGGCTCGGCAAGCCCTCGGTCGCGAAGGCTGTCGCGCCGTAGCCCGAAGGGGCGAAGGCGGACGATTGCCAGGGTGTTATCTGCCCCAGCCGGCGCCGCCGCCGACGCGCACGCCGTTGTAGATGGCCCAGCGGCGAATTCCGGCGATGCCCAGGTCGCTCATCCCGTCGCGGAGCAGCTCGTCGGCCTCCTTGCGGCTGTAGCAGACGTTGCGCGACAGCGACGGCTTGGGCGTGCCGATGGGATTGCCGTCCTTGTCGTGGAACTGCCAGACCCCGCTGCCCTTGGTCTTGTAGAGCAGGTCGTGGAATACGGCGATCTGCGCCCAGGGGCCGTCCGGCGGCAGGAAGGTCCACAGGAGGCGAGGAATGGACGCCAGATCCGTCTGCATGCCCGGCGGGATGGTGATGATGTCCCCGGCGTGGGTGCGATAGGTGATCGCCTTCTGGATGGCCCACAGCGAGCGGCCGTCGCTGGTCTGGACCGGATGGTCCTTGTCCTGCAGCAGGACCAGGTGAAGCTCGCCGCTGAAGCCGCCCTTGCGCAGGTCGGGGAAGGTGTCGGGGGTGGTCTGCGTCACCACGCAGGGCGCGTCGGCGTCTGACATCGCCCAGGCCGCCCCGCCGGCCAGCAGAGCCGCCGCCACGGCCAACATCGCCACGCGACCGATCCGCTTCCCGGCCATGCCGCCTCTCCCGATCCCAGGTCCGAGACGTTGCAACCCAGGGATGGCGCCGGTCAAGCGCCTCGCCCGTCTGGCGATCGGATGCAGAACGTGACAGGCGGCTCCGGCGCGGGCAGATAGCCGCCATGCGCGGGGTGCTCTTCGTCCACAACAACTTCCCGGGCCAGTTCCGGGATCTCGCCGAGCAGCTGGTGGCCCGCGGCGTGCCCTGCGCGGCGATCGGCGGCGGCGGCTCGCCGGGCGTGCAGGGCGTCGCTATCGGCCGCTACGCGCTCGATCGCGGCTCGACGCCGGAGATGTTCCCCCTGGCCGTGCGCGCCGAGGCCGACCTGATCCGTGGCGCCTCGGCGCTGCGCATCGCGCGCACCCTCAAGGAGCGCGGCTTCGACCCGGCGGTCGTCGTCGGCCACCCAGGCTGGGGCGAGACCGTCTTCCTCGACGAGGTCTGGCCGGACGCCAAGCGGGTGATGTTCGGCGAGTTCTTCTACCACGGCCGCGGCCTCGATATCGATTTCGACAACGAGTTCTTCGAGCTCACCGAAGGCGCGATCCTGCGCGGCAAGTCCAAGAACGCGATCATGGCGCTCGCCTATACGGACGCCGACGCCATCGTGGCTCCGACCGAATTCCAGGCCTCGACCCTACCGGCGGTGTTCCGGCCGCGGATCCGGGTGATCCACGAGGGCGTCGACACCGACGCCATCCGCCCGGGCCCGGCCGCACCCTTCGCCCTTTCCGACGGCCGGATCATCGCGCCCGGAACCCCGGTGATCACCCATGTGAACAATCACATGGAGCCGATGCGCGGCCTGCACATCTTCGCCCGCGCCCTGCCCCGGCTGATGGCCGAGGTTCCCGACGCCCAGGTGCTGGTGTTCGGCGACGAGACTTCGCGGCCCTACGGCGGCGCCTCGCCCGACGAGCGGCCCTGGCGCGAGGTCTGCTTCGAGGGGCTTACGCTCGATCCCGAGCGCCTGCACTTCCTGGGCAAGACCACGCATGAGCGGCTGCTGGCGGCGATGCGGTTGTCGACCGCACACGTCTACTACACCTACCCCTTCGTGCTCTCCTGGTCGCTGGTCGAGGCCATGGCCAGCGGCTGCTACATCGTGGGCTCCGACACCCCGCCGCTGCACGACGCGATCGAGGACGGGGTCAGCGGCAGGCTGCTGCCGTTCTTCGACGTGGACGCCCTGTCGGCGGCCCTCATCGCCGCCTGCCGCGATCCGGCGGCGTCAGCGCCCCTGCGCGCCGCAGCCCGCGCGACGGCGGTGGCGAAGTTCTCGCGGCATGACGGCCGCGCGGCCTGGTTCGCCCTGCTGCGCGAGATGGGGCTGGAGATTCCCGAGCCGGCCGAGCCGACCGCCTCCGCCTAGCCGCAGCGCACTTCCTTGATCAGCCCGGTCTGGGCGTCGAACAGGAAGTTGAGCCGGCCGGGATCGACGTTGTCCGCGGCGGGACAGGTCGTGCAGGCGACGCGCTGGCGGCCCGGGTCCAGCGGCACCGGCACCTCGGTCCGCGGGCGGCCGATCAGGTTCTGATATTCGGCGGCGCTGCAGGCCTTGGGCGCCTCGACGGCGCGCGGCGCCGGTGTCGCCAGCCTGGCCT
>JACXTT010014308.1_pt1 | contig 10389 bp, 11 predicted proteins | sample 9270951 | NCBI WGS metagenome assembly JACXTT01 (sample SAMN15532306, study PRJNA645909) | rock metagenome | isolation source: weathered quartz diorite | place: Puerto Rico | collected 2017-06-21
GGCGTCCGAGCGTCCGAGGGCCACCGCTCATGCCCGGGCGGCCCCGGGCGCGGCGGGGCGCCCCTGACAGGAGCCTGCGGTCGACGCGGGCCGCGTGCGGAGAGTGCAGCGCGCCGTACACGGCCGCGAGCGGCGGAAACATCCGGCGGGCATCGTCGGGCAACACCTCGCGCAGATCGTCACCGGACGGAGCGCCGCCACCGCCGCGGCGGGCGAGCAGCCGCGCCCGCACGGCCGCGAAGTCCCGGTGCTCGTCCTCGCCGGCCGCAACGAGGAGCAGCCCGCACCGCGCGTACCCTGTTTCGCCCGCGGCGTCGGCCTCGAGCGACGCGATCAACGGCGGGTAGTAGTCGACCGCGCGGCGCGCCAGATTGGCCCAGGCGTCGAGACCGCGCGAGCTGGTCTCGGGCGAGAGGATGCCAGCCCCAGCATCGGTGGCCCGGCCTGGATCGCCTCGATCCGCCAGCAACACCTTGGCCCCGTGGCGGACGAGATGATACGCGGTCGCCACGCCGACCAATCCTCCACCGACGACAATCGCGTCGTACATCGCTCTAGCGGCCGCGCCGCTTCCGGGCGAGGACCATGGCGGCCAGCGCGATCACCAACCCCGCAATCGCGATGGCCACCGCGTAGCTCCCCCACGATGGAGGGGCCGCGCCCGGGGGCGCCGCGGCGACGAAAATGCCGAGCACGTCGGTCGGACCGAACATCTGCAACGAACCGGCGACGACGTGGGTTTCCAGGGCGACCCACCCCGATCCGGAGTAACGCAGCAACACGCTCGCGTGCTTGGGATATCGGAGCACCGGGGTGACGGGCTTGACCAGGGTGGCCGGCCCGCCGGTATTATAGGTTGCTTCCATGCGGTACGCGTTGCCGTCGAACACCAACTTGTCGGGAGGCGGCGCGATCGATCTGGGGTCGAGCGGCGCAAGCTTGACCGTGACCGTGGATGCGCCGGCGCGCGGCGCGATCGCGCCGAAGCGAAGGATGAGGGCCGCCTGGCCGTCGTCGGTGAGGATGGACGCAGACTGAGATCCGGTCGGCGTGAGCGCGATGTCTCCCGCCCCGGGCGACGGAGGCTGGTTGGGCACGGGCAGATTGGCGGGCGGACGCACCCAGCGGTACGGCAACGGCGGCGCCTCGCCCTCATAGAGCAGGCGGACGGGGTTGGCCGGCCACAGCTGCGTCCCCACGAGCAAATAGCAGATCACCGCCGCGAGGCCCCAGGCGAGCCCCAGCCGCTGCGTCGTCGAGCAGTGACCTTGCCGCACGCTCAGAAGAGCTGCAGGACGTTGGCGGCGGCATGAGTGAGCCCGGACGCGATCCACCCGCCGGTGGCCCAGCGCTGCCATCCAAACAACACGCCGGCCGCGAGATCGACCGGCACGGCGCGGACGCCGTAGGCGGGGATGTGCACGACGGCGAAGAGCACCGCCGCCCCGAGGATCGCGGGCAGGTCGCCGGCGGGAGCCAGCCATCCATAGATGAGCCGACGGAAGAACAGCTCTTCCGCCACCGCGGCCACGATCGTCGCGCCGGCCGCGAGCGGGACAACGGGGGTCCTTAACGAAGCCGCCGCGAACCGCGCCACCAGGAACGTCAACACGCCGAGGGCGACCACGACAGGTAGCGACAGCGCCGCGCGACGACTCCGCTGCCGAACCGGCAGCGGGGCCAGCGCGCCGATGGCGCCTACCGCCGTCACCACGAGCACGGCGGTAACGGTCGCCGGCGGCCGCGCGGCCAGCGCGATGCACCCCAACAGGATCGCCGCCGGGACCAGGAGCGCGTGCGCAGTGCCGCCGCGCGTGATCACGGACCACCTCGAACCGGCGGGCAGCGCCTGCCCGCGGTGGCGTCCCGGGCTCACTGGACGTCGAACGTGACCGTTTTCAAGACGCGGGGGTTGAACGGGAAATTATCGGTGGCCACGAACCCCGCGGTGAGCAGGTGCGGGCCCGGCGTCACGGTGACATCCTGTTCGACGCCGTACGCCATGGAGACGACTTTGCCGTCGAGGCTCAGGTGGATGTGTCCCTTGTCCGGTTTGAGATCCGTTGACGTCTGGGGTACGACCGTGCCGCCCGTCAGCCGGACCCTGACGTGGAGCGCGGAACCGGCGATATGTTCCCCCGGCGCCGGGGAGGTAATGGCGAGGGTGGCCGTGGATTGGGGACGCGGCCCTGACGGCTGTGTCGCAGGGGAGCCGCCGGGCCCCCGGCCCGCGCACCCTGCGGCGACGAGGGCCGCGGCGACGAGGGCGGCCACGCCCACCGATCTCGGCACCGGCAACGCCAGGGGACGGTGCATCGCGCCTACACCCGCACCCTGAAGCGAGCTTTGAGCACTTGTCCGTCCGCCGTAGCGGCGGTGACCTCGATCTCCCACGTCCCCCCGGTCAGGGTGGCATCGCCGATGAAGTGCCCTGGGCCGAACCGCCTGACCGGGAGTACGATCCGTCCTTGGCCTCGCGTGCTGACGACGATGGCGGCGAGCCCAGGGATGGGCAGTTCTTGCCCGGCCGCGCTAATGAATGTTACGTGCACCTCGTTGAAACCGGACTTTCCGGGGTCGAGGTAAGAATCGAGGACCACACCGCCGGAAAGGTCGATCGAGTACAGCGTGGGCTGCCCGGGCGCTTCGATGGTGCGCACCTTTAGCGGCTGTGCCCGCATGTTGACCACGAGCGGCACTTCGACCGAACTCACACCGCGTTCAACGACGGCGATCACGATCCACCTTCCGTCGAGCGACAGGTTGGTGCCTTGCGCCTGGTAGGTCTGGTCGCGACGGCGTCGTGTCATCGTCACCGTCGATGGCGCCACGTCGGGGCGGCCGCTCGGCCGGAACCGGAGGGAGACGCGGTCGGCGACGACCGGATAGCCGGTGTCGTAATCGCGGAGCGACAAGGTGAAGCGGTTCAGTCCGGGGAATCCCGGCGCGACCTCGAGGCGCGCACGCATCGACGTCGCGAAGTCGCTTCCCGTCGCCACCACCACGCCCGTGCCGTCGGCGGCGCCGCTGAAACTCGCCGGCGCGGTTTGCGTCAGGAACGCGGTGACGCCAAACGCCACGGCAGCGACGGCGACCTCCCATGTGCCGATGCGCCGAAGGCCCCGGAGCGTCTGCGCGACCTGAGGCACGCTTTGAAAGCGATTGGACCATCCCAGGACCGCTAGGGCGGCGATCAGCCCGATCTTCACGAAGACGAGGCGTCCGTACGGGGTCGTGAACAATCGATTCCACGCTCCTACCTCCTGGACCGCTCGCGTGGCGCCGGTCACGATCACGGCCGCGAGCAAGATGCCGGCGACGGTGGAGAAGCGCCGCACCGCCGCCGCCCGGTCCTCGCTCGGAGTCTCGCCCACGGCAATGAGCAGCGCGGCGAGACCCCCCAGCCACGCGCCGATGGCCGAGACGTGCAGCCACTGAATCGCCACGCGTGCCCAGCGCCATGTCGCGGAGGAGGCGGCGGCATGGCCCGCTCCCACGTGCGCCAGCACCGCCAGCGAGGCGCAACATCCGGCGGCGATGAGCGCGGCGCGACGGTGGGATCCGGTCACCCTCGCGCCGATGAGCAGCGCTGCGGCCGCGCCGAGCACGAATACCGCCCGCCAGGCGATGGTCCATCCCAGCCAGGTGTTCAGGAACCTGGCGAAGCCCGCCCCGGCGGCGGCCCGTTGTGCTTCTTCTAGACCCAGGACACCCAGCGCCGCGGCCGCCCAGGCCAGCCCTGGCCCGCGCCAGGACCCGTCCGCCGCGTCGGGCAGGGCCTGGGTCCACACCCACGCGCACCCCATGAGTCCGGCCAGCCCCACGTAGAAGAGCCAGCGCGCGGCGGCGTCAAGCAACGATGGCGGCGGGCCCTCCGTGTCCGACGTCGGAGTCGAAGCCGGCGTGACGCCGATGCCGAAGGCCAGCGCGCCTCCTGTCACATGGCCGTCGATCCGAGACACGGTCCGCCAGTTCACGGTGTAGATCCCGGCCGGCAAGGCGCGAAGGGGCAACCGGAGGGTATCGGGCGACCCGGCGACGGGCTGCGCACGCCCTTCGGAGACCGGCTGGCCCGCCGCGTCGAGCACGCGAATGCTGGAGAACGCCGGCTCAGGATCCTCGGTGAAGGTGAGGGTCACCGCCTCAGGCGGTCGTTGCAGCGTCGCTCCGTTCCCGGGATCGGCGCGTCGCAACAGGGCGTGCGCGTCGGCGCGCTGCGATACGGCCAGGGCTGCGGCGATCGCCACGAGCAGCACTGCGCCGAGTATCCGGACCGTGACGGCCGGCGTCACCACGCCACGCCGCGTCACGGTGCCCGGGCGCGCCATGGCCGAGCGCTCCGGCCGCGTCATGCCGCTACGATCGGCGGCTCCGGGCCGTCATCAGGGCCACGACGAGGCCCAACCCTCCGATCCCGAGACCGGTGATGGCCACAGCCCTCACGTTGTCCAGCGTTTCGCTTGTCCTGTCGAGCCGCGGACCCATGCGCTGGACGCGGGCAGCCAACTCGGCCCGGGTGGGATCCCGTGCCGGGAACTCGATCTCTGAGGATTCGCGCACGAGGTCAAAGGTACGCTCTGACGCGGTAAACGATTCATCGATCGTCCGATCTTTGATCGTGCCGGTGAGATGGAACGTGTATTCTCCCGACCGTGTTGGGATGAACTGGGCCCGATACTCGCCCTGGCGGCCGAACTTCTCGCCAAAGGCCGGGACCAGGGACACGGCCTCGGTTTTCTGCTTCCCATAGATAACTTCCACTTTCAGCGTGTCGCCCAGGTCGACGAACGGTTTTCCGGCTGCGTCGGTGATCCGGACCTGCACACCGTTCATGAACCCGGCATACGTCGGCTCCTCTACCCAACCGACGACCAGCTCGTATCCCCCCGCTTGCCGGTGTTCGTGCGCGCCGGCGGTTGCGAAGGGCACGAGAAGCACAGTCAAGGCGACGATCGGCGGAGCAAGCCGGTGCGGTCTCAAGACCCCCTCCTCTGGCGCCCGCGCTAGTCTACCATATGCTCCGCGCCGTGCCCAGGAGCGCGACGATGCGGAAGCCGTCTCTGATGGGGGTGCCCGGGCTCACGACATCGAAAGTGGTCGGCGCCGAACGATCCTCGACGCGGATGAAGATCAGAGTCAGGGATGTTGAGCTGCACTACGAGGAGATGGGGTCCGGTCCTCCCTGTGTCCTGGTCCACGGGGGACCGGGCATCAGCCATCCCGCGCCGTTCCAGGTGTTCGCGCCACTGGGCGACCGTGTGCGACTCATCGCCTACGAGCAACGCGGGCACGGAGAGTCCGCGCGGGCCCCGGTCCAGAGCTACACGCAGCGCGAGCTGGCCGAGGATCTCCGCGCGTTCTGCCGGGCGCTTCGGCTGGAGCGGCCCGTGATCGTGGGAACCTCCGCGGGCGGGTTCGTCTCGCTGATTCACGCCGGCCTCTATCCCGATGAACCGCGGGCGCTCGTGCTGATCGGCACATCCGCCAGCCGGCGCTTCATGGAGCGGGCCTCGGCGAACATGCAGCGGCTCGGCACCCCGGCGATGCAGCAGGCCTACAGGATGCTCTGGGACGGGTCGCTCACCGATCCCGAGGCATTCCGCCGGGCCTTCGAGACGATCCTGCCGCTCTACTACCACGACCGGAGCCGCGCCCCCGCCACGCTGGCAGGACGTCAGTTCGATCCCGAGACGCGCCGTGCGCTGATTCGGGATTACGCGACGTACGATGTCAGGCCGTTGTTGGGCCGGATTGCTGCGCCGGCATTCGTGGCCGTGGGGCGTCACGACTGGATCTGTCCTGTTGAGGAGTCCGTTGAGATCGCCGGCTCGATTCGCGGCGGCGAGCTGCACATCTTCGAGGGCAGCGGCCACTCACCGCAGATCGAGGAGCCCGCGCCGTTCTTCGACGCGTTGCGCGCCTTCCTCGGCCGGTCACTGGGGGAAGCGGGACGAGCGGGACGGCCGCCCGGCTCCCGGCCATCCTAGCACCGATGGCGGAGATCGACAGAGCCGATGTCATCGTCGTCGGCGGCGGAAACGCGGGGCTGTGTGCCGCCCTCGCCGCCGCCGAGGGCGGCGCGCGCGTGCTCCTGTTGGAACGGGCACCGGTCGAGCAGCGCGGCGGGAACACGTTCGTCGCGGCGGGCGCGTTTCGCTTCCCCTACCGCGGGATCGAGGACGTGGCGCAGATCGTTTCGGACCCGCTGCTCAGGACAGGGGACAAAATCGAGATCGGCCGGTACACGGAGGAGGCCTACCTCGCCGACCTGCAGGGCGTGACGGAAGGGCAGGCGGATCCCGAGTTGAGCCGGGCGCTGGTGTCGCGGGCGTTCCCCACGATGCAGTGGCTCCGCCGCGCCGGGGTCGAGTTCGTGCTGGCCTACGACCGGCAGTCGTTTCTGGTGAACGGGCGCCATTGCTTCTGGGGAGGGGTCATCGTCAAGGCGCAACGGGAGGGCCCCGGCCTGATCGACGCCCTCTTGCGCGCCTGCACGTTTTCGCGCGTGCCGGTGCGATACGGGGCGCGGGCCACAGCGCTGGAGTGGGAAAGCGCGGCGCGGTGCTGGAAGGTGCAGGCCACGATCGACGGCCGTCCGCGCGACTACCGTGCGCGCGCCGTCGTGCTCGCGAGCGGCGGGTTCGAGGCCAACCCCGAGATGCGGGCGGCGCACCTGGGGCCGCGGTGGAAGGCCGCCAAGGTGCGCGGGACCCCGTACAATACGGGAGACGGCATCCGCATGGGCATGGCGGTCGGCGGCCGGCCCTTCGGACCATGGAACGGTTGCCACGCCGTGGCGTGGGACGTCAACGCGCCCGCGTCCAACGAGGAGCGGGTGGGGCAGCGCTTCGAGCGTGACTCCTACCCACTCGGGATCTACGTGAACCTGCGTGGAGAGCGGTTCGTGGACGAGGGCGCGGAGTTTCGGAACTACACGTACGCCCGATACGGCCAGGAGATCTTCCGGCAGCCCCGGGGGGTGGCCTTCCAGGTCTTCGACCGCAAGGTGGTGCCGTTGTTGAAGAAGCCGTACGTGCTCCCCGGCACGACCCGCGTCGATGCGCAAACGATCGCCGAACTGGCGCGGAAGACCGGGATCGAGGCGCGTAGCCTGGAGCGTACGATCGCGACCTATAACACGGCGGCGAACGCCAGGCCATTCAACCCCGCGGTCAAGGACGGAAAGGCGGCGCTAGGGATCACGCCTCCGAAGTCGAACTGGGCGCAGCGGTTGGACACGCCCCCGTTCGTGTGTTTCCCAGTCACCTGCGGGATCACATTCACCTTCGGCGGGCTCCGGATCGCGCCCCAGGGCCAGGTCAGGGATCCAGACGAGCGGATCATCGCCGGGCTCTTCGCCTGCGGCGAGCTGGCGGCAGGCCTCTTCTACCATAACTATCCCGGCGGGTCTGGGTTGATGGCGGGCGCGGTCTTCGGCCGCGCCGCCGGCGCGGCGGCGGCGGCGCACGCCAAGCAAGCCATCTGAAAGGAGCGCGGACGCATGGATCGAGAGACGGATTGGAGCCGGGTGATGGTCGACGCCTTGAAGGCCAACGGGTACGAGATGGTGGCCTACGTTCCGGACGAGGTGGCCGACCGGCTCCTGCAGTTGCTGCACAACGACGGCTCGTTTTCCATGGTGTGCGCCACCCGTGAGGAAGAGGCCGTGGGCATCGTCTGCGGTGGGTTCCTGGGCGGGAAGCGGAGCGTGCTCGTGATGCAGGGGAGCGGTCTCGGCAACTCCATCAATGCGCTGTGCGGGCTGGCGATCGGTCACCAGATGCCGTTTCTCATGGTCATCAGCGAGCGCGGGCGGCTCGGAGAGTTCAACTCCGTCCAGGTCCCCCTCGGCCGCGCCGCGCCCCGAATCTTCGAGGCCCTCGGGATCCAGGCGTACTGGATCGACCGGGCGGAGGATATCGCCCCACTGGTGGACGGGGCCACGAAGCTCGCGTACGGCGGGTTCATGCCCGTCGCGCTCGTGCTCTCCACGGCCCTGAGTGGAGGGAAGACGTGGCGATGACCCGACTCGACGCGTTCCGGAGGCTCGTCAAGCTGCTCGACACCGAACCGGTCATCGCCAACCTGGGCAAGAACAGCTACGATCTGTTCACCGCCGGCGACCGGCCGCAGAATTTCTATACCTGGGGAGCGATGGGTAGCGTCTCGTCGCTGGGCCTGGGGCTGGCTGTGGCACGGCCGGACCTGCGGGTCGTGGTGCTGGACGGCGACGGCTCGCTGCTCATGAACCTCGGGTCGCTCGCGACCATCGCCTGGGTGCGGCCGGCCAATCTGGTCCACATCGTCTGCGACACCGGCACCTATGAAACAACCGGCGGGCAGGCCTCACACACGGCCGGCGTCACGGACCTGGCCGCGGTCGGACGGGGCGCCGGCGTCTCGCAGGTGGAGTCGGTCCGGGACCTCGAGGGGTTCGAGAGGGCCGTCCGCCGGAGCCTCACAGAGCCGGGCCCGTGGCTGATCGTGGCAAAGATGGAAGGGACCGCCACCACATCGGCCAAGGTTCCGCGGCGCCCAATCCACGACAAATACCGGTTCATGGAGGCCATCAAGTCAGGATAGCGTTTTCCCCCGGCGCCGGCCGCGCTGCAGCGAGGTTCCGCGCCCCGTCGTCCGCGGCGCCGCCCGGTCATGCGCGGCTATAAGGTAGGAAGAACCGGCCGGCGCTCGATCCCCCGTTCACGTCGAGCACTGTCCCCGTGATGTACTCGGCGCGCCGCGATGCCAGGAACAGCACGGCGTCGGCGATCTCGGACGGTTGACCCGGCCGTCCCCACGGGATGCTCCTGACGAGCGTCTCGCGGTACGCGGGATTGCCGCCACGCGGCCCCGCGTCGATCAAGCCGGGCGACACCACGTTGACATGGATTCGGTGCGCGGCGAGTTCCTGGGCCAGCACCTTGCTGAACATGACGATTCCCGCTTTGGACGCGCAGTAGTGGGATGCGCCCAATCGCGCCGATTGATACGCGCCCGAGGCGATACTGATGACGTGACCCTCGATCCGCTGGGCCAGCATCCGGCGGGCGACCGCGCGGGACATGAGAAAGGTCCCCTTGAGGTTGGTGTCGATGACGGCGTCCCACTGTTCCTCATCCATTTCTACCACGGGACAGTTCGGATACATCGCCGCATTGTTCACCAAGACGTCGATCCGCCCAAGCGCGTCGGCGGCCTCGGAGACGATCCGCTCGACGGCGCTGCTCGTGCGGATGTCGCCGACGACGCCGACCACGCGGCCCGGTCCCCCGCTCAGGGAAGCGGCGACGTCAGAGACCCGTTCCGCGACCATGTCGACGGCCGCCACCCAGGCCCCTTCGCGAACGAACGCCGACGTGATGGCGCGACCGATCCCGGCCCCCGCACCGGTCACGAGCACACGCCGTTCCACAAACTCCCGGCCGTCCATTCCCGACCTCCCAACCGAATTGGTAATCTTGTTGCCCGAGCGAGCGTACCCTTCCTCTGCCGGTTCCGCGTGCGCCGCGGCGGTGCCGTCGCCGCCGGACAGCATCGTAAGGAGATTCATCCTGATCCGGCGAAGGGAAAGCTCCTCGCAGTTTCCGCAACGGACGTCAGAGGGAATCGATCGAGGAGGTCTTCACCGTGACCCGTGGCTCGTTACCTCGGGAGGAGCGAGATCTGATCGAGGCGGTGTCCGCCGACGCCCTTATGGCCTCGACGCGAGCGATCGCCCAGTGGGTGCGGCTATCCGGAACGGCCGACGAAACCAAGGCCTTCGACTGGATCGAGCAACGGCTTCGCGAGGCCGGACTCGAGACGGCGCGGTACGCCCACCCCGGGTTGGTGTCGTGGCCGGAGTCCGCGTCGCTGACGCTAGTCGCGGGCGCGGCCGAGCATAGCATCCCCTGCGCCACACATGGCTTCGCCGCGTCGACGCCGCCGGGCGGGCTGGAAGGCGACCTCGTCTACGCCGGCCGGGGCAGCGAGGAGGACCTTCGGAAGGCCGGCGTTCGCGGAAAGATCGTCCTGATCGATGGGATCGTGGCGCCCAACCGCAACATGGCCGTTGAGGCGGCCGGTGCGGCGGGTTCGATCTGGATCGCCGGCGCCAGCCTGCCGCAGCGCATCCTCTCGCCGTGCTGGGGCCCCCCGACCCCCGAAACGGCAGCCCTCGCACCGCGCCCGCCCCCCCGGTCGGGGGGTGGGGGGGGGCCGAACAGGAAGCCGGGGCGCAGCCGGGGCCGGAGGGGGCCGCGCCGGGCCGAAAGGAGGCGGGCGACTTCAGGCATCGCCGCGTTCGCGGTGCCGTTGTCCATCGCCCCGTAGTACCAGGAATCGACGTGGCCGCTCAGCATGACGAAGGTCTCGGCCTCCGAGCCGTCGCCCGCAGGCCGCAGGTCGGCG
>JACXTT010014309.1_pt1 | contig 10388 bp, 10 predicted proteins | sample 9270951 | NCBI WGS metagenome assembly JACXTT01 (sample SAMN15532306, study PRJNA645909) | rock metagenome | isolation source: weathered quartz diorite | place: Puerto Rico | collected 2017-06-21
ATGTCGTCACGGCGATAAGTATCGACCGGATTCGGACCCACTTCTTCGGCGGTCGGAATGTTTGAACCGGTCACGATAACGCGCTCGGCCGTAGCCTCGGTAGCGCCTGCGCCGGCCGGTGCGATGTTTGATCCGGTTGTAGGCGGCGGAGGAGGAGTGGCTGCGTCTTGAGCGCGCACGCTTGAAATTGTCAGAAACGCCAAGCCGACGATGATCGCGCAGCTGAGGCCGATTGAGGATTGGACGACGTTCTTAATCATTGGTTTCTCCATGGGTTAATATGGTTTTGCTGTACTACTGTGTAGGTTTGGCACGCAGACTAACCAGAGCGCGATTCGAGGCGTGAGGACATAAATGCGACAATTGGGGACTTCGGCGCCGACCCAGCCCGGACGCAAAGTCCTATCGACTGGCGCTGATCAAATTGTTTGGCCTAACGAGTCGGTTCGTAATTCAGGACTAATCGTGCGCGAAAAATCCGGACCGCAAACACACTCTGGTATCATTTCTAGATTCCGCGCGCTGATGCCTGGTCATTCAGCCAAAACAACGGCCCAAGTAGCTGATTTTGTCGTTTTGATGTCCTGGTTTTATTTTGAACGCGGGGGAACAATAAGACTCGCGATGATAAATGGCCGCGATCCCGCGACAACTTTCAGACCGAAACGCGTTGGCTTAATAGGATTCGACGGAGTTACAGCATTAAACTTAATCGCGCCGTCCGATATCTTTGCCGCAACCGCCTTGGACGACGGTTATGGAAATCGCATCCCGTGTTACGAAGTTCATACCATCGGCGTATTTTCAGATCGGCTGCGAACGGAAATCGGCCTTTCATTTCAGGCCCAGCACACGCTCAGTGCGGCGCCCGAGCTCGATACGATAATTGTCGCCGGAGGCCGCGGGATTTCGCGACATGCAGTTAGTGACAAAATAGCTGCTTGGATCTTAAAGCGCACCAATGAAACGCGGAGACTCGGTGCCATCGGGAGCGGCGTTTATGCTCTGGCTGCAACGGGCTTATTGAATGGACGCGACGTGACCGCCCATTGGCGTTTCGCGCGAGAGCTGGCCCGGCAATTCCCTCGAGTAAAGATCGACCATCGAAAGCCCTTCGCGCATGATGGACCGTACTATACTAGTACGGGCCTTACCGGCGGCATTAACTTAGCGTTAGCGATGATCGAGGAGGATTACGGGCCTCATGTTTCGCGATCGATGGAGGAAGAACTAACTCTTCGGCTTAGCAAAGAAGATCAAGAGATCACTCCCCCGGAACTCACCGCGTCCGACAATTACCCGATCGATCGGTTCTCGGAGCTTGTGGCCTGGGTTATGAAAAATCTTAACGCTGACTTATCGGTTGAAGTCCTGGCAAGGCGCGCGTGTATGTGCCCGAGTCACTTTAGTAAAGTGTTCAAAAGCATTTTAGGAGAACCACCGCGCGATTTTGTCCAGAATCTGCGCTTGAACGAAGCCCGCAGACGTCTTTCGAAGCGGCAAAAAACGCTTCGAACCGTATCTGAGTCCGTTGGATTCAGCAGCTCGGCCGCTTTTCAGGAAGCTTTCGAGCGAAAATTCGGATGTCGACCAAGTGGCTACCTGAACTCGCCCCGGCGTAACGCGGTCGCAACGTCTAAGAATATCTGGTAAACGCCATAGCGACCTGGAGCGTCGATTGAATATCGCGGCCGAATAGCGAACGCAACGTCACGTGTAAATCATCGGTTATAGATATGTTTTCTGACAGGCGCGCTGTTCTTTCAATTGTGTTTTGCGGCTTTCCGATTCTCTCATGGAGCTTCGCCACCAAGCAGGAGTTAACGCTTGATCAGTTGATCGAGCAGAACGTCCACGCGATGGACGGGCGCGCGGCAATCGAAGCGGTGCAATCGATCAGGTTTCATCTACATGTTGTCGACCCCGGTTTCGTGGTCGAGGGGGTTTATTATGCGGCGCGCCCTGGCCGGATGCGGATCGATGTCAACGCCCGGGGTAAACACGTTTGTACCGAAGCGTTCAACGGCTCTCGCGGTTGGCAATGGAAGGGACAAGGCGATCCGGTCGACGAATCGGAGACTGCTACCGGCGCGTTGCGGCATGGTCTCGAACTGCCAGGTAAGCTCTTCGGATTACACGAACTGCGGCAACGCGGAAACAAGCTCGAGCTCATGGGACGCGAAACGGGCGGAAGCACTAATTATTATGTTCTGCGGCTCACTTTTGGCGATGGCGTCAACACGACGCTCTACATCGATCCGGGTACGTGGCTTATCACCCGGCGGCGGGAAGTGCGCGCGCTCCATCCCGATATTGATCCTACCCCAACAACGATCGAGACGACCCTGACAGACTTTCGCAAGGTCGGCAACCTGCGGTTCTCCTTCGCATCCACGGATACCGACCTTAACACCGGTAAAGTTCTTGAGCAGTCTACCACGCGTGAGATCACTTTGAATCCGCCCATTCCGCCAGAGCTATTCGAAGCACTAGCTTCGTCCAAATTGTAACAGACTTTCGTCCTAAGTTCTTGCTGCTCAGAGTTACTTTAAAGATCGCATCCTAGCGCGGCGGACGTAGCTTGGAATTGCGATACCCGAAAGCAAGCGAGGGTCGGCAAGCGAGCGTCCTACAACGAGGGAAACAGGCACCTCACCCGCCCAAACTGGCAAACTGTAATCCGCTTCCTCGTCAACAGGCGGTCCACTTCGAGTCTTTGCTGAAGCCTCTGTTAATGGCAGACGCAGAACAAGCGTCTGTCGCAATTCGACTCTGTTCGGTTTGCGCACATCTGCCCATCGTCCCGGGATGATGTGCTCCGAAATCGAGCGAAGTGCCTCTAATTTGATCTTTGGATTGCTAACGATTGAGGCTGTACCGAAGACAACCACCGATCTGTAGTTCATGGAGTGATGAAAGGCGGAGCGCGCAAGCACAAGGCCATCCAGCAATGTAACTGTCACGCATATCTGCCTGCCCTTTGCCAATGCGCGCAGCATGCGGCTCGCTAGAGATCCATGAATGTACAGCATATCGCCACGCCGTCCGTATGCTGTCGGGATAACCACTGGGTGACCGGCGTCGATAAAGCCCACATAGCAAATCAATCCCTCATCCAAAATCTTATAGATAACGCTACGTTTATGCGAGCCGCGTTGCGGCAATCGCTTCAGCGTGGTCTGCTTGGTCTGGGCGAAAGACCCGTGTGTATTGTCCGGCATGGAAATTATACGAAAATGATCCTGCTGTGGATTTCGGTGGGAGGGGCATTGATCCGACAATTCAAGATACTCAATACAGGCATTATTTTCTATTGATTCTCGGCAACAATTCAAAGAATCGATTTGGTTGAATCGACCCATATTGCGCCGCCTGTTTTCGGGGAGTTCTTCGAGTTAACCGTCGTCCAACATTTTGCTAGAGATTTCTTTCAGCAGCCTGGCACATACCGTCGCTGTGACACCGTGCCAGTCCATCCTGGGATTGAATTCGACTATATCTGCTCCTACTATGGGCTGATTTACTTTGTGAATTAGGTCGATTACCTGTCTGGTGGATAACCCTCCGGGTTCCCTGTGGGAAACACCGGGAGCATACGCCGGATCAAGCGCATCCAAGTCGAGCGATAGATAAACTGGTCCGTCAAACTCAAACTCCCAGGTGTCTCTACAATCTTTCATTTCATGTGTTTCTACACCAAAGCGGGCCGCCTGCTCTCGCTGATGCCTATTGGCCGTGCGAATCCCGACCTGCACTAGTCGCCTTACAAGCCCTTCTTCCATGATTCTTGCCCACGTGGACGCATGAGAATATTTGTTGCCACCGAACTCGTCATAAAGATCTGGATGAGCATCGAGGTCGAGGACACTTAGATTTGGACACTTTTTTGATAATGCTCTTATAATGGGATAAGTAATGGAGTGATCGCCGCCAAGAGATACCGGACGAAGATTGTGAGATAGTAGGAAGAAGATCGACTCCTCAATCATCGCTGCAGTCATTTTTTTATCAGATACGGAACTGATGCCTTCAGCAAAGAAGAAGATGTGCGGCTTCGCCAAATCTCTTCCGGTTTCGCTCCAGAGGTTTGACGATTCTGACAAAAATGCTTCTCTAATCAGTGGCGGCGCGTCAGCCGCGCCGCGCATAAATGATGAATTGTCGTCGCAGCGAAAATAGATGATGCCGAGCTTACATTTTTCAATATCCTCCCTAGAGGCGCTGAACATAAATTCGTCAACGGACTTGTGAGCGACGCTTTTGCTTTGGTGTGACTTGACGCAGCATTAGGTCAGTAGCCCGGTTGATTCAATAAGAGTTACAGGTGTTTTTCCTTTCACTTTATGAAGGTGAAAGGTCGGGCGCATTTTATTGCGCGCGGGTGCATGCCATCACTGGGCCGACTCTTCGGCAAGTTTCAGCTGGGGCTCTCATACTGTAGTTAGTGAGTATAAACGATTTTATCCTGATCCTTTAGACTAAAGATCGCTTGCACGGTTTCATCGTTGGCACCGTTTTCAGCGGACACGCGCCGATCCTATGGTACTTTGATTCGGTCGCGAGCGCAGTAAGTGTCGTGCAAGTCAGCAGCGCGAAGCCAAGAGCAATCAAGATCCCCCTTCTTTTTCATTCCACCACTCATACCGGGGGTCGAGCGAAATGCCAGTGACAACTATCCGACGATCTCAGACGCTATTGTCAGCTCTCGCCTGGGCGAGATAGAGCATCCCTACTTATGGGCATTGAGTCTCTTCAAGACCCATCCTTCTGGATCAAGCGCTACCCGCTCGGCGCGGCCGTCGACCGTGAAAACAAAGTCTTGCGTTTTAGATTTGTGCCAGACCACAAACTTCTTTTGGACCAGATTGGTTTCAATGACAACATCTACTGGCATTTCAAATAGGCCTGCGTCTGTTTGTGCCTGATTCACGCTTAGTTTAACCGTACTTCTAGGTTCATTTGAAGTCGCGGTCCAGCTAAACTCGTAGATAGGGCGGTTAATACCGTAGATCCATTCCTTGAAAAACCAATCCAACGACTGACCGTACTCTTTTTCGCAAACAGATTGGAAATCCTCAGTACAAGCATTTCTATACGAATAGCTTTTCACGTACGACCTGAGTGCGTTGAAAAAGGCGTTCTCGCCTATGACGTGACGCAGCATATGCAAGACCCAAGCGCCCTTTTGAAATGTTGTTTCCGAGAATAGTGCATCTGTGTTCGTAGGGTCCCTAATGAACACTGATCCCGCGAACTCATCCTTGTCCCAACTTCGCATTACGCTCAAATAGGAATCCTTGCCTTCGACGCTCTCCTTCCATAACGCGTAAGCGTAATTCGCGAAGCCTTCGTTTAGCCAAACGTGGGACCAATTTTTCACACTAATACAGTTACCAAACCACTGATGCGCCAATTCATGTGCGAGAATCCAGTCGTTCTCGCGACCGCCCGTAATCAGGTTGGCAGCAAAGCTGGGCAGCGTCTGGTGTTCTCTAAAGCTTTGTTTCGCGAACTCCGCGATACCATATTTTTCTTTGATAAACGGATACTCACCGAACACGGCCGCATGATGTCTTAACATCTCCGGCAGGATTGCGAATTGTTTCTGTGCCTTTTCCAGATCCTCAGGGTACACATAGAACGCCATCGGCATCGCATCGGACTTTCCATAGTAGTAAGGAAGGATAAACATGGCATAGTTCGTGGCCGCCACAGAAATTACGTCCGGATAGATGGGATAATTGACTTCCCAGTAAAAGGTTTGGGTCCCGTCGCTGTTTGTCGTTGTTCGAACTAGTCTTCCATTCGAGGCAGCGACGAGCGGTACGGGAACGGTGATTGTAATATCGGCGGAGTCCGCTTTATCGCTTGGAGCATCTTTGCATGGAAACCATTGCTGGGCAGTAAACGGCAAGCCATAGGTGTAGATCATCGGCATCGAATTATGCTCGTCAAAGACCAGGCCACGTTCGGACGGCATGCCTTCATAATTGACGGCAACTTCAAAAAGCGAGTTAGCCTCGTACGAATGCCCAAGTTTGATGTCAAGATGATTGCCTTGATGGGTAAAATCAAGGTCCTTGTCTTCCGATCGAACTGAAATGACGTGAAGATTATTGGACATGTTAAGCGAGAGGGAGCGGAGTTCGTTGACTGCAGCTGCGACATTTAAAATTACGCTGCCAGAGATTCGTTTTGCTCGGGTTTCTATGTGGAGATCGAGAGAATAGTGCTTGACTTTGAAGTTGTCGTCTCGCGCCAGCCGGGTCGGTGGACTGGTGTCCGCAAACGCGAGCCATGGTCTGCGAAACTGGAGGCAACCTAATTCGGATGGGCCCCAATATCGACACAGCGAAACGGAGCTAGCGGTAAACAGAACTGCCGTTCCGATACCGATTGCTCGCACATTCATGATACGAACTACTAAGGCTCACGAAACCAGGCTCGATTCCCATTAGAAAGGACATTGAAGGCGCCTTTTCAGACAAACGGCGCGAATTTTCCTGAGGAAAGCAACGGCGAAGGACTGTGTTGTCTGACATGCGCGGTTGTAACGTCAATGATGTAGGGTACTTGAAATGACCACTCCGAGAGTAGGCAAGCTAGCAGGTATCGGGGTCGACCAAATGGGAACGATTGCCGACCACTTTCAAAACGAAAGGTTGTTGCGATTGGAAAATCTGGACACTGACTTGGCACCACCGGAAGGCGTCGTTAAAGCAACGAAAAAGGAAGTAGATCTCGACAGCGCGAACAGTTATCTGCCGTTCGTTGGCTCTGTTGAGTTGCGAAAGGCGGCCGCGACTCTGGTTAGCCGTCTATCAGGAGTGAGTTACAATTGGAGCGAATCGACAATTATTTGTGCCGGTGGCTTAAACGGCATCCTAAATGTGTTACTTGCTCTACTTGAGGACGGCGACGAAGTCGTCATGACTGATCCGATCTATTTGGGCCTTATCAACAGGGTCCGACTGGCAGGCGGCATTGCGACGTACGTTCCATATAAAATCGAAAACGGAGTTTGGAAGCTCGATTGCGACGAATTGGACAAAGTCGTAACTCCGAAAACGAAGGTATTTCTAATGATGAGCCCTTCAATGCCCACCGGCGCCGTATTCCCACGTCGTGACTGGCAGTCCATCTGTAGGAGTTGTTGCCAAGCCGATGCATGGCTAGTCTATGACAGTGCGATGGAGCGAATTCTCTATGATGGAGTTGAGCAGATTCATCCAGCAGCGTTTCCGGGAATGGTAGAGCGGACGATCACTGTCGGTTCCGTCTCGAAAGAATACCGAATGATCGGCTGGCGGGTCGGCTGGATTGTCGCGCCGCCAAAAATAATCAACGATATCGGTCTGGTTACGATATCGAACGTTGTTTGCCCAGTGGGAATCGCGCAAAAGGGCGCGACGATCGCCTTGCGTACATCTGACGCAGATATCGCGTCTGTCACCGAAGAATGGCAGCGACGGCGTGACAAGATTCTCGAAGAGCTTCAGGGATTTTCGGTGGTCAAGCCGCAGGGCGGGTGGTCAATGCTTATGGACACGTCACCGTTCGGGCTTAGCGGCGCTGAATTTTCGAAACGCCTGCTCGAGAAAGGTCAAGTAGCCGCAACAGCAACGACCGGGTGGGGAAGCAAACACAGCGACCGTTTCATTCGCTTCGTCTTTTCTAATGAACCGGTCGAACGCCTCAAAGGCTTGCGAGGGCGAATCGAGGCTGCAATTGGATAACTGCATTCCCTTTATTTGCTGGGGTGTCTTGCGCTCATATACAGCGCAGTAAGAGACTCAACGTACGACTATTCTCTTTGGCTTGATGTTCTACGCCTTCGAGACGGTCGCGATGATCGGGGCCGCGTTAGTTGATGGATTCTTGCCAGAGATTGCGACAATTTGGCTGCATTCTTTGTCAAATGTGGCTGATGACGGACTTGCTATCTTGCGATTATGTTCGATCGCGATTCAGATACTCCCAAAGATGAGCGTGATGGCGATATCGGCTTCGGTATTATTCTGGTCCGCGAATTTGATTCGAACCGCTTTTTATGGCGGACTTTAGCGGAATGTCCTAAAATGTCGCGTAAATGTCGTGCAGGACTTACTGACGGCTGGTGGAGAATCAGGAAAAGGTGCTGTGAGAACAAAGCGAATTGGCTTCGTGGGATTTGATGGGGTGGTCGCGGTCGATCTCGCCGGTCCCGCCGACGCCTTTGCCATAGCCAACGAGGTAGAAAGCGATCCGAAGCCCTCTTACGAGGTATTAATCGTTGCGTCCTCAAGCAGACCTTTCGCAGCGGAGTCTGGGCTAATATTTAAACCACAACGGAGTTTCAAGACCGCTCCGTCGTTGGATACTCTCATTGTTCCGGGTGGAAGCGGGTTACGCGAGCAGGCAATAAACAGATCCGTTTCTGCGTTCGTAAAGGCGCGTGCGGGAACTACACGCCGCATCGGGTCGATTTGCACCGGAATTTACGGCTTAGCGGCGACAGGCCTCCTACGTGACCGTCAGGTCACGACTCACTGGAACCACGCGCACAACGTCTCGCGTCGCTTTCCCGATCTCAAAGTTAGTGACAATGCCATCTTCATCAAAGACGGGCCCTTCTACACGTCGGCCGGCGCTACGGCGGGAATCGATCTCGCTCTCTATCTTATTGAGGAAGATTATGGCCAGCAAGTCTCCTTAATGGTCGCTCGGCAACTCGTTGTGTATCTTAAGCGCTCAGGCGGTCAGGAACAGTACTCTGAGCCGCTGCAGTTCCAAACGCAGTCAGTGTCGCGGTTCTCTGAATTGACTACATGGGTTCACAGCCATCTGAACCACGATTTATCGGTGGAGGCCCTCGCTGGAAAAGCATGTCTTTGCCCAAGACACTTCACTCGACGGTTCAAGGCGGAGTTTGGCACAAGTCCCGCGGATTTTGTCGAAAGACTTCGCCTAGATGAAGCGCGCCGTCGACTTTCTAGCGGTGACAATAGTGTCGAAAATGTCGGCGTATCCGTAGGGTTCAAAAGCGCGGACGCATTTCGCCGTGCCTTTGAGCGTCGCCTGGGAATTAGGCCGAGCGACTATCGCCGACGCTTCAGTTCTCTTGCCAAAGTTGCGCCAAATCAGCGTCAGCGGCGCGAATCAAAAACGTTCTCCAAAGCTGCGTGAATCTTCGGCACGGCTCCTCCATGTTTTCCCTGTGTGAGAATGGCACTCTGTCGCGGGCGGGATTTCCAGCGCGGCGGCAATCTCGCCGATGCGATCACATTGTTTCAGCGTCCGCTTTCGACGCAGCGTTATCCATTTCTCTATGCGGTTAGCGTGAAGCAGATGCTCGGCGGGATTTTTCTCGGCATCGTCATCAACGTCGGTATCTCACGCCGGTACGAGAAGCCCGTGGTCGAAAACAAAGAGTCCGATGCGACGCGGGAGGTCTAACCAAGCGATGAGGCCAACCGCCCCATTGCGATACAACCTCATGACATTTCTCAAGAACGTTCAGGCCGACGCAAGACCTGCAGAGTTCGTGCGTGAAACGCCTCCGAGCGTCAAGGATGACGTCGATTTTATGGCGGCGAAGCGATACTTAGACGAGAGGCGAGATGGTTCTCACGCCCTCGAACCTCTAAACCGTGTTACTAAGCGATTCCCAAACGATTATCACGTCCTGTTCGAGCGTGCGCGGGCACTGGGTTACGCCGGGCTCAATCAGGAAGCATTTTTCGCTTTTCGTAAGCTCGCCAAGGCGCATCCGACCGATGAGATGGCGTGGCATGACATGGCGGTCGAAGCGTGAAAGTGCACCAACTATAGCGAAGCAGCTCTGGTCACGTCATACATCGACGCTATCGACTAAATCCGCGTGTCACCAGTTCTGTGGTGTCATTTGTTCATTCGCCTTCGTGCTAGCGCGGGCGAAGGAAACATGTTGCCGAACACTTGGCAAATAGATCGCATATTCTTGCCTTTTGGTGCCAGTCGTTGCGCATTCTCGAAGTTAACGATTTGCGTAGGTAAATCGCCACTTTCGAGGGTGGCTGCCCCGCTTGGACTCGAACCAAGAATAACGCCTCCAAAGGGCGCTGTGTTACCATTACACCACAGGGCAAGGCAATTTAGTTTTTCGATTGCCGATTTTGGATTGGCAAACGGTAGCGCGCTCGCTACCCAGCGCAATTATTCCCCGGGCGGTTTCGGGAGACGAATGTCAACGGTGGTGCCTTTGCCGAGCACGCTGGCGATGGAAATCTTGCCGCCGTGCGCTTCGACGATGGCCTTGGTTACGGCGAGGCCGGTGCTGGCGCCGTCGGAACCATCGCGCGCCTCAAACGGTTCGAACAGCCGAGGCAACAACTCAGGCGCGATGCCGCAACCGGTGTCGGAAATTCGAA
>JACXTT010014310.1_pt1 | contig 10388 bp, 9 predicted proteins | sample 9270951 | NCBI WGS metagenome assembly JACXTT01 (sample SAMN15532306, study PRJNA645909) | rock metagenome | isolation source: weathered quartz diorite | place: Puerto Rico | collected 2017-06-21
CCCTGGGGGGCACATTCTGGGCGCCGAATTGCACGATCGCGGACTGGAAGCGGGTGTCGGTGGTGATGGTGAGGCTTGCCGGCGCGAGGCCTTGTGCGCCTTCCAGGCGCGCACCCGCCGTCAGCGTCAGCGCGCTGCCGCGCCGCGCCAGCGAGAAGCTTGCCGCATTCGCCGTCCAGCGCGCCCCGTTGCTTTCTTCGACGATGGTCAAATGTGCGTTGCGTATGCCAAGGCCTTTGAGGCCCCCGGGGCTGCCGACAGGGGCAACCGCATTCTGCGTCCCGTCCAGCAGGCGCGCGACGCTTCCTTCGAGGGTCTCGCCCGGGGGCGTCGGCGGCAGCACAATGTCGGGGGGATTGCCGGGAGGACCGAAAGCGAGCCAGGTCGCGCCCGTCAACTTCCGCGTCACTGTGATTTCGCCGCCGTCGAAATCGGCGCGCACGACCGAGATGCGTCCGATCATGAGCGGCAGGACGCCAAGTTCGATCCGCGCTTCGCGGGCGCGGGAGAGCACATGGCCGCGCCCGTCCTGGGCGGTCACGCCAACGGCCCGAAGTTCCAACGCCCCCGCTTGCGTCCAGGCGAGTTCAACGCCCTCGATGCCGACGGGCCGGCCGCTGCGCGCCATGCTCAAGTCGGTCTGGATCTGCTGCTTTAAGAACCCGAGTTCGACGGGCCCCTGACTGAGCCGCCACCACGCCACGCCAAGCCCGATCGCAAGCGCTGCGACCAGGCCGAGCAGAACCTCGACGGCAATCAGCGTCGAGCGGCGTATCATCCGCTTTTCTCCGCCGCCCCGCCGGCGCAAACACTAGCGCGTCCACGTGTTCTCGCGCAAAGCGAGAGCGATGCGCTACGGAAATCCGCAGCGCGCCCGACAGCCCTGCGGCTGCTGGCCTGGAGGCCTGCAATGGCGAAAACGCTCAAACCCGGCGACCCCGCACCCCCATTTGATCTTCCGACGGCCGGGGGTGGACACATCAGCTTGGCCAGCCTCAAGGGCAAGCGCGTCGTCCTCTATTTTTACCCAAAGGACGACACATCCGGTTGTACCCGAGAAGCACTAAGCTTCACTGAAAAGGCGAAACAGTTCGCAGGCGCGAAGGCGACCGTAGTGGGCGTTTCACGCGACAGCGTGGCCAAGCACGATAAATTCGTGGCCAAACATGGGCTCAACGTTGAATTGGCTTCCGACGAAGAAGGCGACGTCTGTGGGGCCTATGGGGTCTGGGTCGAAAAGAGCCTCTATGGACGCAGGTATATGGGTGTCGAGAGGGCCACGTTCCTCATCGATCCCAAGGGCCGCATCGCCCATGTTTGGCGCCGGGTGAAGGTGCCCGGACATGTGGAAGACGTACTCGAAAAGGTTAAAGCACTCGGTGGAAAATAGGCCGGATTTACTTGTGGATGGCCAGATTTGGCGTGAAATTCGCTAGTCACCGTTAAGAATGCTGAAATTCCTGTAAACGGCGGCTCGCGACTGTTGCAATTCGAAACCTTTTCAGGTTTTATTCAACATTGGCGGGGCTAACGAGAATTTGTTTTAGGTTAGCGGGCGGTGGCGGACCATGAGCCAGTTCGGATCGCGGGCACGAGCGTTCTTCGATCGCGCGTTTCCTGAGCGCCAGATCTATCACCGGAGCGGTGGGACTGTGCGCTACGTCTCGCTTTCCCCGGGCAAGCAAGCCCTCCTAGCCCTCAGCGCCGTCGGCCTCGCAGGCTGGTGTGTTTACGCCACCGCCAACACCGTCCTTGCTGGCAGCCAAGTCACCGCCTCCAACAACGAAATCGAGCGCGAACGCGCCAAGTACGATCGCTGGCTCAACGAAAGCCGCGCCCAGGCCGCAGCCAGTCAGGCGCTCCTCGAAGAGCGCACCCGCCAATTCGACCGCGCCACCGCCGACTTCGAAAACCGCCACGAAGTTCTGCGCTCGCTTTTGGAATATGCCGGCGGCTCGAGCCTGCAACTCGCCGCGGCGCGGCCGATCGAGCGTGACGGCGCGCGCATCATCATGGCCGCCTCCATCGACGAAGCCGAACCGCGCGAAAGCCGCGCTGTCGCTTCGGAGCCCTATCACGTGACGGCCGTCGGCTTCCGCGCCCGCGCCGAACGGCTCGACGCCGATCAAGAGCAAACGCTGAACCAGCTCGAAGACCAAGTCGAACAGCGCGTCGAGCAGGAGCGCGGCGTTCTGCGCCTCACCGGCATGCCGATGTCGTCGCTGACCGGGCCGAGCTCCGAAACCGAATCCGCCGGCGGCGCGCTCGTGCCGCAAGACTTTGTCGCTTATCTGCGCGAAAGCGGTTTGAACCCGGCGTTTGCAAACCGTGTCGCGCAAGTCGCCGCGCGCATCAGCGAAAGCCGCCGTCTCGACGGCATCATGGCCTCGACCCCGCTCGCCGCACCGGTCGCCGTCGATTACCGCGAAACGTCAGGCTTCGGAGGTCGTGTCGACCCGTTCACGGGCCGGGCTGCCTATCACTCGGGCCTCGACATGGCCGCGTTCGAACGCGCCCCGGTCGTGGCCACCTCCCCGGGAACGGTCGTGTTCGCCGGCACGCGTAACGGCTATGGCTTCTGCGTCGAGATCGACCACGGCCACGGTTTCAAGACACGCTATGCGCACTTGCGCGACATCCAGGTGACGCCGGGCGAGCACGTCGCCATCGGCCAGCGCATCGGATCCATGGGTTCAACGGGGCGGAGCACTGCAACACACCTCCATTACGAGGTTTGGTTCCGCGGCAGGGCGGTTGATCCTGTCAACTTTCTAAGGGCAGGACGGCATGTTCACGAACAAGGGTAATGGATCACAATCAACGACCACTCCGATGCCGACGCTCCCCGATCAAAACATTCCGCGCAGAACGACAACCGGCCGTACCGGCATCGCCTCGATCATCGCCAACGGCGTGAAGATCACAGGCACGGTGGAAGCTGACGGCGCCGAGCTGCAGGTCGACGGCGAGATCGAAGGCAATGTGCGGGGCGGCTCGCTGACGGTCGGCGACACTGGCATGGTCAAGGGCGACGTGGTCTCCGAAAGCGTCACCGTACACGGCCGCGTCGAGGGCTCGATCCGGGCCCGCAAAGTTGTGCTGGCCCGCAACGCTCATGTCCTGGGCGACATCGTCCACCAATCGCTCTCGGTCGAAATGGGCGCTGTGTTCGAAGGCCAGTGCCGCTATCTGCAAGACCCGCTTTCACAATCGGGACCGGGCGCCTCTTCGCACGCCCAGCCGCAAGTCGTGTCGAGCAGACCGACCAACACGTTCGGCGGCGGCTCCGTGTTCGGCGATCCAGGTGAAGACCGCATGGTCTCCGGCGTCATCGTCGGCGGCTCGAACTAGTTCAACCAAATTTCGAACGCCCCTAAGGCCCGGCTTTTCGCCGGGCCTTTTTTATAGCGCCGAATAATTGGCGAACGACCTTAGCGCTTGTTCGTCTCGATCCAGCGCGCAAAAGCGTCCACGAAGCTCGCCAGGAGCTTTTTTGTATCTTCGTTGGCCACTTCGCCCTTTTCATTCAGGAGCGAGGCGACGCGTCCGATATACATTTCGGGCTGTTGCAGGGCCGGCATATCCAGAAACACCAGCGACTGCCTCAAATGATGATTGGCGCCGAAGGCGCCGATTGCGCCATTGGTGACGCTCACCACTGCAGCAGGCTTGTGCTGAAACACGCTCTTGCCGTAGGGGCGCGAGCCCACGTCGATCGCGTTTTTCAACACGCCGGGCACGGAACGATTATATTCGGGCGTCGCAAACAGGACCGCCTCGGCCGGGGAGAGCGTGTCGCGGAATTTCCGCCATTCCCCCGGCGGCGCCTCGGTTTCGAGATCCTGGTTGTAAGCCGGAAGCGCGCCGATCTCGACGAAACGGAACGCCAATTTGTCCCCTCCCAACTGGGCGATGGCGTTGGCGATCTTGCGGGTGAAACTTTCCTTCCTGAGGCTCCCTATCAGTATCGCTACATCGCGCGCCATGTCGCCCTCCTCGCTCGCCCTGCTCGCCTCCCCATAAAGCAACTGGCTCTAGGCGGGTGAGCGATCAAGGTCGGGATCATTGCGCGGGCGGTAAGCGCTCGGGCGCGCGCGTGTAGGTGATGCGCAAATGCTCGCGCCACTGGCCGTTTTCCTCGATCTCGGAAACCGCCACATAGCGGTTCGGCCCCTCTTCGCGCCAGCTCGATCGCATGGTCAGCGTGCGGCCATCCGCGCCGATCCATTGTCCGGGCGAAAAAGTGACGCCGTGCTCGTCGACAGTCGCAAATCCGCGCGCGATGCCGCCGTCGGAGGCGTAGTAGGTGAATGCAAGGCGCCGTGCGGGGCCATCCAAGTAATAGATTGTTTCGCCGCTATAGGCGCTCGCTGCGCCATGGACGACATGGGTGTCGCGCACATAAACGCCGCCCAGCATCGGGGCAAAGCAGCGCTCGTCCGTGACAGCTCCCGAGCCGCCGAACACGCCCAGCCAACAGCCTTGGAAAAAATCCATCTGCGCAATCGGCCCATCGCCCGCTTGCGCGGCGCCTGCAAACAGAGCCGCAGCGATCGCGGCCAACGCCAACGCGCGCATCAGCGCCAAGCTCCCAAGATAAGGCCAATGAAGGTGAATTGCAGCGTCCGATAGCCGCCATTGATGAACGATAGCGCGAGCGGCTTATGCTCGAACAAATACGTGCTGGTAAGCGATGTCGTCACCCAGCAGAGGCCGGCGGTGAAGCCATATAAAGCGCCGGTCGCGGCGTTGACGCTCGGCCCCAAGAAAATCGCAAACGTGGCCGCCGTGACCAGCGAAAGCGCGAAGGTCCCGCCGAAAACGATCGCCTTGTTGGCGTTCTTCACTTGCTCAGCCGTCACGCCCGCAGCCTTCATCCAGGCGTTGGCGAAGAATAGCCCATACCATAGGCCTCCGAGCACGAACGAACTCAGCGCCGCGGCGATCACCGCCAGCCAGTTCATCGACATTCTTGCGCCCTCCCTTTAGACGCGCACGCGCGCCGCCTCTTCTAGAAATGCAAAATGCCATTTGAGCTGATCGACGCCGCGATCGAAATAGGCGACATCGCGGTGCGTGCGGGCTTGCATCACGCCGCCCTCCATCGTCGTCAGGACGAATTGTGCAAGCGCGCGCCGATCGACATTAGCCGGTAGACGCGCTCCCGCCTCGGAGAGGCATTCTTCGATCGCGCCGGTCCAAGCATCGAAGTTCGCCGCCAGCAATTCGCGCACGTGCGGGTCGGGCTCATGCAGTTCCAGCGCAAGCGAGCCGATCGGGCAGCCGTAGGTGCAATCGGTCTCGACAATGGCGCTCCGGTAATAGGCGAGCAGCGCAAAAATCTTATCGATGGGATCGTCAACGGCGCCCCATGCGGGTTCGAGCAGCATGGGCCCGATATTGTCACGCAGCGTTCCCAAGACGCCGATCAGGACATCCTGCTTGGAGGGGAAAGCATGATAGAGGCTGCCGGAATTGAGCTGTGTGCGGCTCAAGAGGTCGGCCACCGAGGTCGAATTGTATCCCTTGAGCCAAAAGAGCTCGATTGCGGCCTGAACGATCTTCTGCCGGGGAGACTGACTGGGCATTTCCTCGGTTGTTTGAACGATCAATCAAGCGTCTGTCAAGCGGCTTGTTTTGGGGCCCGTCCCATCAGGAGAAATTGGGGGATTGGGCGCTTTGGCGACCCGCCCTCCAGCCCTTTTAGGCCTTTTGCGCAGGCACGATGGCGGCGAATTCCGCCGGCGTCAGCGAAAGCGAGCCTTGCGGCAACGGCTCGCCCGGGGCGGTCAGCACCGCCAGGCGCCTCTTGAACAACATCCCGTCGGCGTAAAAGAGCGCCGTTCGCTGGCCGCGATCGGTTTCGATCCGCCACGCATAGGCGCGTTTGTTGGGTCCCTCCGGCCAGAGCGAGCGCATTCGCGTCACGCCAAGCTGGCGCACATTTGTGAAGTGTAAGCCTGCTTGGTCGCAGAGCGAACGCAGCGACATGTAGACGGGATCGGTGGTTTCCTTTTCCGCTTGCAAGCGGCGCGCCTCCTGCACGCGGCTGTCGCGCAGAGGATTGGACGCGATCAGATAGGCAATGCGTTGGCGGATTTCCTCGTCGGGGGTCACGCTCACTTTGCGCAAGCTCTTCAGCCAGGTTTTTTGACGTGGAATAAGCGGCTCTTCCTGCTCGATCGCCGCGAATTTGCGGTCGAGATCGCGCGCCGCTGCAGCGGTGTTCTTGAAACCCGCCTTCAGCGCGGCCTTGCGCGCGGCTTTCGGTTCGCTGGTTTCCAACTGCACAGAGAGATTAAACAACGCCAGGTGCGGATCGGCGAGCATGCTCTTTAGACCGAACGCCGTGCAGCGGAGCGCCAATTCATCCTCGCCGCGATTGGCGAAATATTGCACGTGTCCGCCGTCTTTGACCTGATCGAGATAGTCGTTGACGTAGAAGATCCACGCCGCTTCCTGCGCGAACTCGCCGGGCAGATAAAACGCCTGGTTCTGCATCGCATCGGCGAACGCAACGGCCGCGCGCACGATCGCGGCAGGATCGTCGGCTTTCGCCGCGCTCTCAGGCACCACGATTTCGTCGACCAGCACGCCCTGGAAGGTGTCCATCGCCGAGCCGCCCGAGCGTTTGCCGCGCTGATATTCAGCCAACCAACCGCCCGATTGCTCGACGATTGCAGCCTCTGGAATCCCCGTATCCATCCGCCCCGCCTCGTCCCTTACTCGATGTCCTCGACCGCCTTGTCGCCGGCCCCGCTCACCCTTGCGGCCAGCGATGCTGCCATGAACCGATCGAGATCGCCATCCAGCACCCCTTGTGTGTCTGACGTTTCAACCCCGGTCCGCAAGTCTTTGACCATCTGATAGGGCTGCAGAACGTAGGAGCGGATCTGCCTGCCCCAGCCGATCTCGGTCTTGCTGTCCTCCATCTGTTGGGCTTGCGCCTCGCGCTTTTGCAATTCCGCCTCGTAAAGCCGGGCCCGGAGCATGTCCCAGGCGGAGGCGCGGTTCTTGTGCTGGGATCGTTCGGACTGGCAGGCGACGACGATGCCAGTCGGGATGTGGGTGAGGCGCACGGCGCTATCGGTCTTGTTGACGTGCTGTCCGCCTGCGCCGGAGGAGCGATAGGTGTCGGTGCGCACGTCCTTCTCGTTGATCTCGATTTCGATGGAATCGTCGATCTTCGGATAGACCCAAGCGCTTGCAAACGAGGTGTGCCGGCGCGCATTGGAATCGAAGGGCGAGATCCGCACCAGGCGATGGACGCCCGCTTCCGTCTTGAGCCAGCCATAGGCGTTCTCGCCCTTGATGAGCAAAGTCGCCGATTTGATCCCTGCTGTGTCGCCGTCCTGATGCTCCAGTTCTTCGACCTGATAGCCATGCGCATTGGCCCAGCGCGCGTACATGCGCAGCAACATCGAAGCCCAATCCTGGCTCTCGGTGCCCCCGGCGCCGGAATTGATTTCGAGATAAGCGTCGTTGGCGTCGGCCTCCCCCGACAAGAGCGCCTCCAGTTCAGCGCTTGCAGCACGCTCATGAACGCTCTTCAGCGTGGCGTGCGCTTCATCGACGAGCGCCTCATCGCCTTCGCTTTCGGCCATTTCGGCCAATTCAAGCGCATCGCTGCGATCGCGTTCGAGCGATAGAATGGCGCTGACGCCCGCGTCGAGCTTGTTGCGCTCGCGCATGAGCTTTTGGGCTTTCTCGGGGTCGTTCCAGAAATCGGGGCGCTCGGAGAGCGCGTTCAATTCGTCGAGACGGACTTGGGCGCGATCCCAGTCAAAGACGCCTCCGCAAGAGGGCCGCCGAGGCGGCGATTTGTTGAGCCAGATCCAAGATTTCAGCGCGCATCGAAGAACCCTTTGGCGCTTAAATAGGCGAGGATGAGCGCGGCGCCTATAAGGGGGCGCGCGCGCGCCCCCGCGCGGGAGCGGGCGACAAGCGCAGCGCCCGTTCGCTTATCAATAAAGCCCGTTCAAATCCTGCTGTTGGTCTTGCTGTTGTTGAGGGTTTTGCTGTCCGGGCGGCGCTTGATTTGTGCTTTCCGCCGGCACGCCGGTGAAATTCGACAAGACCCGCGGATCGATTGGATCGGTGCCTCCAAACACGAACGGCGATGCGCTCGCGATATTGTTGGTCGGCTCGGTGCCCGGCCGGAACGCTTCGAGGATCGTTTGCGTCGTGGCGCCGCCCGGCAATAGGCCCGTCATGTAGTCGATGCGCACGAGGCGAACGCCCGCTGGAATGCGGAATGGCGTGGGCGGTGTGTTTGCAAGAGCCTGGCGCATGAAGGCGCCGAAAATCGGCGCAGCGACATGGCCCCCGGTTTCGCCTTCGCCCATATTGCGCGGCCGGTCGAAGCCCGTCCAAACCCCGACAACGAGGTCAGGCGAAAAGCCGATGAACCAGGCGTCCTTGAAGTCGGAGGTGGTGCCGGTCTTGCCCGCGAGGGGAATGCCCAGCGAACCGACGGCGGTCGCAGCAGTCCCCCGCTCAACGACGCCCTGGGCCATCGAGACGATCTGATAGGCGGTCACCGGATCGAGCACTTGGCGGCGATTGTCCGGCAGAACAGGCGGCGCCTGGCCGCGCCACTCGGCGTTGCAATCGGGACATTCGCGCTGATCACGGCGGAAGATCGAATGGCCGGTGCGATCTTGGATGCGATCGATCATGATCGGCTGAACCCAATGACCGCCGTTGACAAACATGCCGTAGGCCGTCGTCATCCGCAGCAAAGTCGTTTCACCGGCGCCCAGCGCCAGCGAGAAGACGGCGATCTGGCGCTGATCGAGAACCCCCAGTCGCTGGCCGTATTGCAGCACCCGGTCGGGACCGAGCTGGTAGGCGACGCGCGCCGTCATTGCGTTGCGCGAGAGCTCCAGTCCGCGGCGAAGCGTGGTGGGCCCAAGCCAATCGTGTTCGTAGTTTTCCGGCGACCATTGCGAGCCGTCGCCGGCATTGATCGAAAGCGGGCCGTCATCGACGAGCGTCGCCGGCGTCAGGCCATAATCGAGCGCTGCTGCATAAACGATTGGCTTGAACGAGGAGCCGGGCTGGCGCTGGGCTTGAGTGGCGCGATTGAGGCCGCCCACTTCGTTGAACGAATAACCCCCGACCATTGCGAGCACGCGCCCGGTATGGGGATCCATGGCGACGAGCGCGCCTTGGAGCTCGGGGACTTGCTTAAGCGTGTAGCGCCCGCTTGATCCGCGTACGGCGTAAATGATCGTACCCCGCCGAAGCGCGCGCTCGGTCTGGGTGCGCGACCATTGCGCGGCCCATTGCACATCGGCGTCGAGCAAGCGGCCGCTTAAGCCGTTTTCGTCGGTCAGCGAAACGCCGCCTTGGGTGGAGGTCACCATGGCGCGCACCCAACCCGAAAGCTGCGGGGCGCCGGCGGCGCGCGCCAATTGTGCGCGGACATCGCCGGAGGGATCGCCTGCGGCCACCGGCCCGCGCCAGGCGTGGCGGCGGTCATAGGCTTCAAGCCCGTCGCGCAGCGACCGCGCGCCGATGAGCTGCAAGCGCGTATCGATGGTGGAGCGGATCGAGAGGCCGCCGTCATAAAGCGCTTGCTCGCCGTATTGGCTCTGCACCTGACGACGGATTTCTTCGACGAAGTGCGAGGCCGCGACGTACTGATCGCCGGAGAGCCGGTCGTGAACGACGATCGCCTCATTATGAGCCGCGGCCGCTTGCGCTTGCGTGATGTAGCCACGCTCGACCATGCGCCCCAGCACATAATCGCGCCGCTCGAGTGCGCGTTGCATGCCGTGGGGGGTGCGCGGATCGTAATTGCCCGGGCCCTTCGGCAGCACCGCCAGAAACGCCGCTTCGCCGAGCGTCAGCTGATCGAGCGGCTTGTCGAAATAATTGAGCGATGCGGCGCCGACGCCGAAGGCGCGGTTGCCGAGGTAAATCTGGTTCAGATAAAGCTCGAGGATGCGATCCTTGTCCATTGCGCGCTCGATGCGCTGGGCGAGCACTGCCTCGCGAACCTTTCTATAGACGCCGGCAAGCCCGTGCGCTTCGCGCCCTGTCAGCATATTGCCCGCGACCTGCTGGGTGATGGTGGAGGCGCCTTCCATGCGCCGACCTCGCAGCACATTGCCGACATTTGTCAGCATGGCTCGCGCCAGACCTTGGAAGTCGATGCCGGAGTGTTCGAAGAAGTGCTGGTCTTCCGCCGAGACGAATGCGTTCTTCACGTAATCGGGAATTTGCTGGAACGGAACAAACACACGCTGCTCGCGCGCAAATTTCGCCACCAGCGCGCCGTCGTCGGCGTTGACAGGCCTGGTTGGCGGCGGTTGACAAGACCGGAGATCGTTTAGGCTCGGCAACCCTTCCAGCGCCCACAACAAGACCACCGCCAAGGCTGG
>JACXTT010014311.1_pt1 | contig 10388 bp, 10 predicted proteins | sample 9270951 | NCBI WGS metagenome assembly JACXTT01 (sample SAMN15532306, study PRJNA645909) | rock metagenome | isolation source: weathered quartz diorite | place: Puerto Rico | collected 2017-06-21
CCGCGGGGGAAACGGGGTTTTTTTTCACAAAACAATGCGCTGGGGATTTTGGGGGGAATGCCATCGGGGCCACCCACGACGTCGAAGCGGGCACTGCTGCCGTCTTCAAATTGCAGTGTGGTACCCGTCTCGGACTGCGTCAGCGTCTTGAGTCGCTTGTCGAAGACGATGTTCTCGATGGGAAATTGTTCTGCCAGCGCTGCCAGGATGTCTGCGCGGTGGATGGTGATCTGCGGCGCACCGTATTGTTGTTCGGCTACATCGCCCATTCCCAGGCGCGAGGTCTCTGCACCGGTGTCCCAGTCACGGCTGATGCGGAAGGTCGGGCGTGCACCGGTGCGGCGGATGGTTGCGCCAGCGCCCAGGCCGTCGATGGCGCGCACCACATTGGGCGTGAGGTTGATGTCCGCGCCTACGCGTGAGAAGCCCTTGGACTGTTCGAATACCGTGACCGCGTGGCCTTGCTTGGCACAGGCGATGGCTGCCGCCAGCCCGCCCACGCCACCGCCCACGATGCCTATGCTCAGTTGTGCCATGTGATGTCTCTGTGTGAGGTTAGAAAACGCCGTTGAACGAGCCGCCATCCAGCAGTACGTTCTGGCCGTTGATGTAGCCCGCATGCACGCTGCACAGGAAGGCACAGGTGCGGCCCAACTCTTCGGGCTGGCCGAAGCGGTGGGCCGGGTGTTTCTCCAGGCGCCGCGTACGCGCCAGCTCGGGCGTGATGCCTTCGCGTTGCGCCTGCGCGGCAAAGTTGCTGGCCAGACGCGCCGTGTCAAACGGTCCGGGCAGCAGGTTGTTGATGGTCACGCCTTTGGCAATGGTGCTGCGCGCCAGTCCGGCAACAAAGCCGGTCAGGCCGCTGCGCGCACCGTTCGACAGGCCCAGGCCGTCCACCGGAGCCTTCACGGCGCTGGACGTGATGTTGATGATGCGGCCCCAGCCGCGCGCCATCATGCCGTCCACTGTGGCTTTGATCAGCGCGATCGGTGCCAGCATGTTGGCGTCCAGTGCCTTGTGCCAGGTGGCTTGATCCCACTGGCGGAAGTCACCGGGTGGTGGGCCGCCCGCATTGGTGACGATGATGTCGAAGTCCGGGTGCTGTGCAAAGATGCGGGCACGCCCCTCCTCCGTGGTGACATCCGCTGCCACCATGGAGACCTCGCCCGCCCCGAGTGCTCTCAAATTTGAAGCGGCCTGTGCCAATGGTTCAGGGGTTCTGGCCACAATAACCACATGAACTCCCTCGGCCGCCAGTGCCGTGGCGCAGGCCAGACCCAGGCCGGAGCTGGCGCCGCAGACCAGTGCTTTCTTGCCGGCAATTCCCAAATCCATGCTGCTGTCCTTGTGCTTATTCGGACGTGATGCCGCGGGCCTTGATGATGCGGGCCCAGCCTGCCGTCTCGGTGCGGATCAGCTCGGCGAAAGCCGCCGGCTGCATTGGTTGTTCGCTCAGACCCTGGGCCTTGAGCTGCTCGCGGACCGTGGGCTGACCCAGGATATCGCGCGCGTCCTTGGATAGCTGGGCCACCACGTCCGGCGGTGTGCCGGCTGGCGCCAGCAGGCCGTACCAGGAAGTGACGGCCACGCCCTGCACGCCTTGTTCGGCAAAGGTCGGAATCTCGGGGGCGTTGGGAGTGCGCACAGTGTCGGTCACGCCCAGCGCGATCAGCTTGCCGCTCTTGATCAGCGGCAACGCTGCAGGCAGGTTGCTGAACATCATGGGCACGACGCCACCGATGACGTCGTTGAGTGCGGGCGGCGTGCCTTTGTATGGCACATGCAGGATCTCCACGCCAGCCTGGGCCTTGAACAGTTCACCGGCCAAGTGGAGGCCGCTACCTACGCCGGGCGAGGCATAGGACAGGCTGTCCGGCTGCTTCTTGGCCAGGGCAATGAGTTCGCCCAGGTTCTTGAATTTGGCCGTGGGCGCCGCCACCAGTACATTCGGCGCCTTGGCCAGTAGCGTGATGGGCGCAAAGTCCTTGGCGATGTCGAAGGGGAACTTCGGCATCAGCGTCGGATTGATCGTCAGGTTACCGGCCGGCACCACCAGCAGCGTGTGGCCGTCGGGCTTGGCGCGCTTGACCTTTTCCATGCCGATGTTGCCGGCTGCTCCCGGCGCGTTGTCCACCAGCGCAGGCTGCCCGTAGCGTTTGCTCAAACCGTCGGCCAGCAGACGTGCCAGCGTGTCGATCGGCCCGCCGGGCGGGAAGGGCGCGACCAGCGTGAAGCGGTCCTGTGCCAGCTGTTTTTCGGCCGCGGTCTGGGCTTGGGCTCCTATGGCCCACAGTGCGGTAATGGCGAAGAGGGTGCGGCGCAGCATCATGATCATCCCAGGGCCCAGGGCATGGGCGTTGTGTTGAGGCCGAAGTAAAAGCTTTTTTGGCTGGTGTATTCCAGAATGCCCAGGCGACCTTTTTCCTGGCCATAGCCGCTCATCTTCACGCCGGAGAACGGGGTGCTGATGGAGAAGACCTTGTAGGTGTTGACCCAGACCGTTCCGGTCTGCAGGGCGCGGCCGATGCGCCAGGCGTTCTTGAAGTCGCGCGTCCAGATGCCGGAAGCCAGGCCAAACATGTTGTCGTTGCACTGGGCGATCAAGTCGGCCTCATCCTTCCACGGCAACAGCGCCAGCACCGGGCCGAAGATTTCCTCCTGGCACATGCGTGCGCTGTTGGGCAAACCTTCGAACACCGTGGGCAGGTAGTAGCTGCCGGCGTCGAAGGCAGCGCCCGTGGGGCGCGTGCCACCGACCAGTAGCGTGCCACCTTCGTCCAAGCCCATCTGCACATATTTCTCGATGGTCGCGCGATGCCCCATGTTGACCAGCGGTCCCATCTGCGTGTCCTCGCGCGAGGGATCGCCCACGCGCAGTCGCTTCACGCCCTCCAGTAGCCGGGCCTTGAACTCGTTGTAAACACTCTCGTGCACAAAGGCGCGCGAGCCAGCGATGCAGGACTCACCCGAGGAACTGAAGATGCCGTACAGCACGCCGGCCACGGCATGGTCCAGGTCGGCGTCGGGCATGACGATGGTGGGCGACTTGCCGCCCAGCTCCAGTGAGGTCGGCATGAGTTTTTCGGCGGCCAGACGCTGTATGCCCATGCCGACATTGGTGCCGCCGGTGAAGGCAATGCGTTTGATCAGCGGGTGTTTGACGAGTGCGTCACCGACGATGCTGCCCTTGCCGGGCAGTACGCTGACGATGCCGTCGGGCACGCCGGCCCGCTGGCAGATCTTGGCCAGTTCCAGTGCCATGCGTGGTGTGATCTCGGCCGGCTTGAACACCATGGCGCAGCCAGCGGCCAAAGCGGGTGCAAGCTTCTGTGCCTCGCTGGCGATCGGGCTGTTCCACGGTGTGATGGCGCCGACCACGCCCAGCGGCTCGTTGACGCTCATGCTGAGGTAGTCGCCGCGCGATGGCGTGATGGTGTCTTCCCAGGTCTCAGCGGCGGCACCGAAGAACTGGAAGGTGCCGGCTGCGCTGGCGACCAGTGCACGGCATTCCTTGATCGGCTTCCCGTTGTCCAGGCGCTGCAGCTGCGCCAGTTCTTCGCCGCGTTCGCGAATGCCGTTGGCGACGCGGTACAGCATGCCTGCGCGCTCATGGTGCTTGAGGTTTGCCCAGGAGGGCTGCTGGCGTGCCTTCTCGGCGGCCAGCACGGCCTCGTCCACGTCGGCGGCATTGGCTGCATGCAGTTCCGCCACGGTGCTGCCGTCGTGGGGGTATTCAGTGGTGTACAGCGGGCCGGACGCATTGCGCCATTGGCCGGCGATGAAGCTTTTCAGTTGTTCAGCCATCACGCCTCCCGACGAGCCGCCTCTAGGGAGGCGTGCGCCCCCTTGGGGGGCAGTGAACGAATGTGAACTTGGGGGTGCATAGTCTCTCCTCAGATCGTGACCGCGGCGGTGCGGTTGTGCAGGAAGCGCAGCGCGGACAGCACTGTCAGCGCCGAGGTCTTGGGGTTGTCTGCGAGCGGCTTGCCGCGCATGGTGATCTGCATCTGGCCAAAGGCGCCACGCACATCGATCTCGTGGATGTTTTCGCTGACCGTCGGATCGGCGATCAGGCGCACGCGTGTAGCGTCCAAGCCCAGGCCGGCCAGTGACACGGTGGCCGCGACATTGGCGTTCTTGGGGTATAGGCGCGCCGCTTCGCGTGCCGTGTCCTCCAGGATCACCTGGGGTTGGGCCAGCGTGTCGAGGTTGACGACCTGTTCGGCCGGCGTGCCGCGCCAGCCCGTGGGCGGTTTGCGTCCGGTATAGGTCACACTGTCCAGCCCTGCGATGCGGGCCGCGGCAATGGCGTCCACGCCGCCAATAGCACCTGAAAGCAGATGCACCTGGGTCTTGCCGCGCGCGGCTGCTTCGGCCAGTTGTTCGGGCAAGCCGACTTCAGACAAGGCGCCGATGGACAGTACCGCGCATTCTGTGCCGCGCTCCAGGGCTGGTAGCACGTGCTCGGTAAGCGCCTGGTGGCCGGCACATTCGACGACCAGATCCGTGTCTGCAGGTACCGCTGTACAGACTTCGGCCACACCAGCAACCAGGTTGCGCGCCTCCGTGGCAAAGGCTTCCGGCACGACGATGTGCGTGATGCGCAGGCCCCGCTGACCGGCTACGCGTGCAAACAGCGTGCGGCCGATGGCGCCAAAGCCGATCAGGGTGACTTTTTGAACCATGCTCAATCTTTCTTTTTCGGGGGGCCGGCGAATTTGACGGCAAAGGGACCCCAGGCATCCATGTCCACTTCGAGCACCACAGGACCACTCAGTGCCAGCGCCTTTTGCAATGCGTCGCGCGTGCTGGCTGGGTCGCTGAGCTTCAGGTGCGGCACCTGCAGGCTTGCGCAGAACTGTGCAAAGTCTGGCGTGTGCAGTTCTACATAGCAGTGGCGGCTGCCATAGATGTCGTCCTGGATGTTCTTGATGACGCCGTAGCGGCTGTCGTTCATGACGATGAACAGCACGTCGGCCTTTTCCTGCGCCGCACAGGCCAGCTCGCCCACGTTCAGCATGAAGCCGCCGTCGCCGCACAGCGACAGGGTCTTGCGGCCCATCCCATGTGTGGTGTTGGCGATCGCCGCACCGATGCCCATGGCCAAACCCTGGCCGATGCCCCCGCCCAAGGCGTGTACACCGGCGCGTGGATGGTTCAGCACCGGCGCGCGGTTTCCCCACATGCTGTTGGACAGCGTGATGTCGCGCACCCACCAGATGTCCTGTCCGGCCACTTCGGCCAGCGTTTCCTTCAAAGTCACATACTTGGCGAGGGTACTGTCCACCAGATAGGCCGCGGCAGCGCGGGCTTGCTGCACGTCGGCGGTCAGCTGAGGGTCGATCTGCATGCGGCCTTCCAGACGATCGGCCAGTGCATCGAGCGTCAGCGCAGCATCGCCATGCACAAAATAGTCGCTCTCATAACCGCGGTTGTCGGTCAGTGCATTGGCATCGATGCGGTAGCGCGTGGCGGGCAGCTTGAGCTTGTAGTTCAGTGTCTCGTTGCTGCGCAGGCGGGTGCCCACGGCCAGCATGGCATCGACCGTGCTGTAGAACTCTTCTGCCGGCTTCTGTAGGTTGTAGGAGCCCAGTGTCTGTGGATGGTCTTCGGCGACGATGCCACGACCCTGCACCGAGCTGACCACGGCAAAGCCCAGTTTCACAAGGCGTGCCACGGCAGCGGAAGCGCCACGTGCGCCGCCGCCAACCCACAGTAGCGGACGCTTGGCTTTGGCAAGCCGCTGGGCCAGTGCATCCACGGCGGCGGTGCTGGGCGCCACCGGCGGCACGGCCAATGGCATCAGGTCGGCCGGCAGGTCCAGCAGCATCTTCTGCACGTCAATAGGAATCTCGATGCTGACCGGGCCGCATGGAGGGGTTTGCGCAATGCGCACCGCTTCACGCAGTGTGGCCAAAGCGGTCTCGGGGTTGCGAATGCGAAAGGCGTCCTTGCCCACGGCCTTGAGCATGGCCAACTGTGCCGGGTGTTCATGGATATAGCCCAGGTCGCGGTCCAGGAAGGGCGATTCGATCTGGCCAGTCAGGTGCAGCAGCGGGGTGCCTGCAGTGATGGCTTCCACCATGGCGCCAGCGGCATTGCCGCAGCCGGTGCCGGTGCTGGTGACACACACGCCCAATGTGCCGCTGACGCGGGCGTAGGCGTCGGCCATATTGCAGGCGCCGGCTTCGCCGCGCGCCGACACGAAGCGGATTTTTTGGCGCACATGAAAGGCGTCCAGGATGGGCATGTTGTGGATGGAGATCACGCCGAAGGCGGCCTGGGTGCCACACTGCTCCAGGAAGCGGACGGCGAGTTCGCCTACGGTGATGCGGTTGGAAGTAGCCATGGTAGGACTCATGCGGCCTTTCTGTGAGAGTTGTGGGCTTGCCAGTCGCCATGGGAGTGGTGCATGTGCTGGCTCAGGCGTACAGCGGCGTTGCGCACCTGCTGGATCAAAGGAGAAAGCTCATCGCCCCGCACCTGCTGCGCAGGCACGGCGATGCTGACCGCAGCGACCACTTCGTGGCGCGCATTGAAGACCGGCGCGGCAATCGTGGAGATGCCGGTATCGAAGCCGCCCTGGCTGACGCCATAGCCGCGACTTTTGCTTTCGCCGATTTTGGTCTTCAGGGCCATGATGCTCGTCGGCGTCAGCGCAGTGTGGCTGGCCAGTTGCGCCTCGGGGTACAAGTGCTTCAATGCGGCGTCGTCCAGGTCCGCCAGCAGCAGCTGACCGAGCACTGTGGCGTGGGCCGGCAGGCGTGCGCCTACCTGGATGGAATGGAACACGGTGTTGCGGCTGGGGGCCTTGGCAATGAACACCACGTCGCGGCCATCGCGTACCACGATGTGTGCCGAATAGCCACAGTGGTCGCGCAGCTCGTCGATGATGGGGCGGCCGTGCTCGGTCAGTTCCATGGCAGCCAGGTATTCAAAACCCAGTCGCAGCACGGCTGGCCCCAACTTGTACAGACCGTTGTCGCCGGCGCGTTGGACAAAGTCGGCCTGCTCCAGCGTTTGCAGCATGCGAAACACCGAAGCGCGCGGCAGACCCAGGCGGCGTGACAGTTCGGCACCACTGAGTTCGCGCGCATCGCGGCCAAAATGCATCAGCAACTGCAGGCCGCGGGCCAGCGCTGGAACGGTGTAGCGGTCACCAGAATGCTGGTGTGGCAAGACAGAGGTGGTGGCCAGCATGGTCAGACTTGTAAGCCCAGCAAAAGGTTGACGCGCGCGGGCGCTTCTACCGGACAGGCATGCCCTACAGGCCCCAGGTCCGTCCACTGCAGACCGCGGCGCTGTGCCACCTCGGCACAAGGGCCGGGCGGCGTGATGGTGTCTGCACTGCCGCTGGCCACCGTGATGGGCATCTGCAGGGCTTGCAGGTCGGCATCCAACTGGCCCATGGCCAGCATGTGTGCAGCCTGGGTATAACCAGCGGGAATGATCTGCGCCATGGTCTGACGCACGGCCTCCACCATGGCGGGTGTGGCCTGCGGCGACAGCATGGCCGCAGCACGCGCATCGGCCATGCCTTGTGGGCCCAGTTGCTGCAAATTGGCCAGGCGGCTGGCGAGTTTTTCTTCGCGTTCTGCGGCAGGCGCGTTGCCGTAGCCCCGTGCGGGTGATAGCAACACCAGACGCTGCACGCGCATGGGCTGTTGCAGGGCTGCCGCAGTCACCATCAGCGCGCCCAGCGAGTGGCCCACCAGTGTCAGCGGGCCGGTTTCCTGTAGCGCGTCCAACCATTGCCACAATGCCTGCGCGTAGTCCGCGGCGAGTGGCCGCGCAGCTGCCAGGGCTTCGCTACGGCCATAGCCCGGTGCATCCCAGGCCAATACGCGCAGGTCAGCCCGGCCTTGAGCTGCCTGCAGCTGGGCTTGCCAACTGGCGGATGCCGATCCTATGCCATGCAACAGCACGTGGGTGGCCCGTGGGGCCGCGCCGGCTGCACGGTACTGCACCAAGCCGCGCGCTGTTGCGACCTGTTGCAAGGGGTACGCTGTGTCATTCACGCTGGGGTCCTGTTGCTGTGTGCTCATGGGCATCCCCCGTGCATGTGTCTTCGCCGCTTGCAGGGAGATGTGGTATTTCAGCGCTTGATCTTGGACAGAGGGGAGTCCGGGGGGTAGACCGGGGTAATGGGTTTGGAAGAGCCCAGCATCACGCACATCAGTGCATCCTCTTCTCCGGTGTTGTGCTCTTCGCGGTATACGCCCGGGGGCACGGAGATCAGGTCGCGCTCACCCAGCGTGGCTTCCCACTTCTGGCCGTCCTTCTCGCAGATGACCTTCATCTGCCCGCGCAGTACAAAGAAGATTTCTTCCACGTCGTAGTGGATGTGCGACGGGCCGATATTGCCGGCCGGGATGACCATGGTGGAAAAGGTGAAGTGGCCGGCAGGCACGGTGTTGACGTCGCTGTTGACGCCGGTGCCGCCGGTGCCCACGTAGCGCATCTGGGCGCGGCGGTAGGTGGGGTCATAGTCAGCCTGGAATTTCAGTGCGTCCCAGTCGTAGCGTCGGCTGGCGCGGCGCGCTACGCGACTTTCCATCCACTGCTCGAAGCTTTGGCCTGATTTCTGCATCATGCTGGCCTGGATTTCGGCCTCGGGTGGAATGTTGGCGTCCAACAGACCGCGCGCATTGAATTGCGGTTGGTTGGCAGCGAGGGTTTGGGCTTGGATGGGGGCGTTCATGGATGGGGCTCCTTTAGTGCATGACAAAGCCGCCGTTGACGGGCAGCAACTGGCCGGTGATGTAGCCTGCGCCGCGTGACAGCAGGAACAGCGCGGCGGCGTTGAGGTCTTCAGGCACCTGAGGTCGCGCAATGGCGCGACCCTGGGCGTAGTAGTCGTGGCGGGCCTGGGGTACGTACTCGGTGGCCTCTACCAGCGTGAGGCCTGGAGCGATGGCGTTGACAGTGATGCCATCCGGGCCCAGTTCACGCGCCAGCGAGCGCGTCATGGAAATCACTGCACCCTTGCTGGCCGCGTAGGCCAGCAAGCGCGGCGCCCCCCACAGCGCGGTGTCGGAGGCCAGGTTGACGATGCGCCCAGTGCCGCTGGCGGCCAGATGCGGGCGTGCGGCGGCGCTCACCAGCCACGTGCCGCGCACATTGACGTCCATGACCCGATCCCAGGTTTCCACCGTCAGCTCGTCCAGCATCTTGCCGCCGGAGTTGGTGATGGCGGCGTTGTTGATGAGGCCATCCAGTCCACCCAGGGCTTGTACGGCTGCATGCACACCGGTGGAGATGGCCATGGTGTCCATCAGATCCATGGGCACATAGGGGCTATTCAGTTCGGCCGCCAGGGCCTGACCGCGCTCATGCAGTACGTCACTGATGACGACCTTGGCGCCGGCGGCCACCAGGGCGCGGGCAAAGCTTTCGCCCAGGCCGCGGGCCGAGCCGGTGACCAGCACGCGTCGACCGGAGAGTTGGATTTCGGGGGGCATGTCAGACCTTCAGTTGCTGCGGTTGACGCTGGGCAGGTAATGCAGCACGCGCTTTTCCGCCATGACCACGGCGTAGTAGGCCACGATGCCAATGACGGTCAGCGCTGCAATCACGACGAACACGGCGGCGGTATTGCCTTCGCCTTCGAAGAACACCAGCAGGTAGCCCAGTCCCATGTTGCCGCCTACCAGCTCACCGACCACCACACCGATCACGGCCAGCGTACTGGCAATGCGCAAGCCGGAGAACAGCGGGGGCAGCGTGGTGGGGAACTCGACCAATCGGAAAACCTGCATGCGAGTGGCGGAGAACGAGCGTGTCAGGTTGATCAGGTCACCGTCCATGGCGCGCATGGCCGACAACACATTGATCAGCACTGGGAAGAACACGATCAGTACGGCTACCAAAATCTTGGGGTACATGGTGTAGCCCAGCCACATCACGAACAGCGGCGCAAACGCCACCTTGGGTGCAATCTGCAGCGCCAGCAGGTAAGGCGATAGGACGGCCTCGACGCGCGGGGAGATGCCCAGTGCGTAGCCTATCAGTGCGCCCAGTGCCGAGCCCAGCACAAAGCCCAGCACCACTTCCAGGCTGGTGATGCCGGCATGCCACAGCAGGCGCTCAGAGCCCCAGATGTGCAGCGCTTCGGAGCAAACTTTGCTCAACGGCGGCAACACGAAGTCGGGCATGCCCAGCGCCGGCGGCAGGAACTCCCAGACCAGCAGGAAGACGACCAGTACCGCCAGACTCCAGCCGGCAGTGACCCATTTTTCGTTACGCATGGTGCGACGCTCCCGGCCTACTTCACAAACTGGTTGGTTTACAGCTCTTTCAGCGGGGTTTCCTTGGGAATCACACCGTTACTCAGGTAAAACTTTTGAAAATCCTCCAGGCGACCTTAATGACACTGTCCGGGTTTTTTT
>JACXTT010014312.1_pt1 | contig 10387 bp, 9 predicted proteins | sample 9270951 | NCBI WGS metagenome assembly JACXTT01 (sample SAMN15532306, study PRJNA645909) | rock metagenome | isolation source: weathered quartz diorite | place: Puerto Rico | collected 2017-06-21
CACATCCTCGGTAAGGAGGCGGTGCAGACGTTCCTGGTGGACGAGGTCCAGAAGGTCTACCGGTCGCAGGGTGTCGACATCAACGACAAGCACATCGAGGTCATCGTCCGGCAGATGATGCGGAAGGTCCGCATCGACTCGGCGGGCGACACGGGCCTGCTTCCCGGCGAGATCGTGTCGCAGTGGGAGTACGAAGAGTCCAACGCCCGGGCGCTGGCGGAGGGCGGCGAACCCGCCACCGCGCAGACGGTCCTGCTCGGGCTGATCAAGGCCGCGCTGAACACCACCTCGTGGCTGTCGGCGGCGTCGTTCCAGGAGACGACCCGGGTGCTGACCGAGGCCGCGATTTCCGGCAAGGTCGACCGTCTGCGGGGCCTGAAGGAGAACGTGATCATAGGCAAGCTGATCCCGGCCGGTACGGGCCTGGACTACTACAAGAAGCAGCGCGAGCAGGCGGCCCGGATCCTCGAGGAGGAACCGATTGACCTGGAGACGCTGAGCGTTTAACCAGCAGCATGGGGGCCGGCCCGCGCGGGCCGGCCCCTTTTTTGTTGACACCCACCCCCGATCGGAGCTATACCCCTGCCATTCAGGGAGGGGAGCATGCGCACCACCCGAGCCGCCCTCGGCTTGATTTTCGCTGTCCTGGTTCTGCTGGCGACGGCCAATCCGGCGGCCGCAGGCGCACGTGACGTCGACCAGGGGATAGGCCTTCCATTCTTTCCCTGCCTCGCGGCGGCGCCCGACGGCAGCTTCCCGGCGGCTCCCGGGACCACCGACAACGACGTCCGTTTTGCGCACATCTGCGTCGTGAACCTTCAGGGGTCGCAGTGGCAGGCCGAGACTGGCGAGTGGATCCTCTTCCGAGCCGCCTGGGTCAGTCAGACACAGGGCCAGTGCGAACAGTTCGTGGCCAACGCCACCGTGACAGAACAGTTCAGGGGTGCTCCGGTCACGCCCGACTTCTTGCCCTGCCAGCCGCGGCCCCCGGCGGTGGGCGGCTGGGTGGCCCTGTTCGTGTTTGTGACCAGGCCCCTGCCACCGGGCAGTTACAGCGACACCTTCACCTTCACCTTCAACGGCGATGTCTTCGACGGCTCTGTCACCTACACCGCCGGCACGGTTTTCGCGTTCACGGCAGGCGTCTCTGTCGTCCCTAGGGGATAGCGCCGAAGCCCGATTTGGGCTAAAGTCACGGTTACGTGCACAAGGGGGCGCCCGCCAGGGTTGCCTCCTTTTCTTATGAGGGGGCCTCGGGACAGCCTGGGAAAGCCGGGCCTATAAGCAACGCTGATTAAGATGAGGACGTGACTCCAGGCTCAAGGCTCTGGCGCGCCGCTGCGTTCGCGCTCGTCGCGCTGACCCTGAGCGCGGCGTGCCAGCCCGGGGTCACGGTCGGGCCGAAGCTCGCCAAGGACCAGGTCCTGCGCGTCATGCTCGAAGACCAGCCCGCGTCCCTCGACCCGGGGCAGACCCAGTACACCTACGAGAGCGCCGTCCTCCGGACGATATCCGAGCCGCTCTTGAGACCCAACACAGACCTGAGCGGTGTGGCTCCAGCGGCGGCCCAGAGCTTCGACGTCAACAGCGACGGCACCGCTTACGTCTTTCACCTGCGAACCAACGCCAGGTATTGGGACGGCACGCAGGTCAAGGCGGCGGACTTCGTCTACGCGTGGCAGCGGCTCATCGACCCTCGTCTTGCCGCGCCCAACGAAACTCTTTTTGCGAACCCGGTGCTGAACGGAGAGCGAGTTTCGCTGATGGACCCGCAGCGCGACGCCAAGACCATCGACGGCGCGCTCAGCACGCTCGGCCTGAAAGCCGTCGACGATTACACCTTCCAGGTGCAGCTCGCGCGACCGGATCCGGCTTTCGTGTGGCTCGCAGCGATGCCCGCGGGGGCACCCATCCGCAAGGACGTCGTCGCGGCGAACGGAGACAAATGGGCGGCATCCCCGGACACGCTGGTGACCAATGGCCCCTACAGAGTGACTGACCTGGTCAAGAATGACCACATTGCGGTCGAGCGGAATCCTTACTACTGGGGTGGCAAGCCGACGCTCACGCGGATCGATTTTGAGGTCGTGATCGATGGCGCCGCCGCGTTGACCAGATACAAGAGCGGTGGGCTGGACGAGGTCGTCGTGCAGCCGGCGCAGGCGGCACTGGTCGCTGCAGACGCAACTTTGAGCCATCAGCTGGTCAAGACGCCCAGCCTGACCGTGTTCTGGATCGTGTTTCGGGTCGACTCACCGCCGCTGGACAACGTCAAGCTGCGGCAGGCGATCTCGGAGGCGGTCGACCGGGACGCATTCGTAGCTCAGATATTCCAGGGTGAGGGTGCGCCGGCCCAAACGTTCATTCCAAAGGGCATGCATGGTTACGCGGCCGGCCTGACGACGCAGAAGTTCGACGTGGCGCAGGCTCGAGCGTCGCTTGCGGCCTCCGGCTTCTCCGCCAACCAGGTGTCGTTGACGTTTTCCTACGACCAGTCGTCTGACTTCGGCAAGGCGACCGCGAAGTTCGTGCACGATCAGCTCAAGACCAATCTCGGCATCGAGCTCAACCTTCAGGCGCTCGACGCGAACACCCTGGCCTCGCGTGTCGACACTGGTCAGTTTCAGATCACCGGGCCCCGCGGTTGGACCGCAGACTACCCAGACCCCGCGGACTGGTTCGACATCTTTCTGACGACGAACTCGAACAACGTCTCCCTGTGGCAGAACCAGCAGTACGACAACTTCGTGCGGGTTGCCCGCACTGACATCCAGCCGGCCAGGCGGGATCAGGAGTATCTCCAGGCCCAGTCGATGGTCGTGGGCGACGCGCCCGTGGCGTTCCTCGCGCAGACCGCCAGCTGGTACCTGGTCCAGCCTTACGTGCGAGGCGTGGCCACCTCGCCGATCGACGAATGGCCGGGAGGGCTGGCTCCGACGCAGCTTTCGATCGCGCCCCACTGATCTCCGTTAAGGGCCTTCCCGAACAACCGTTCGCCCACATAAGCTGTTGGCAACTTGACACTTGTGAGCCGGCCACAACAGAATTCGATACGGCCGCAGAGGCTGTGAGTAAGACCTGCCGCCGGCGCACTCTCGCCCCGCGCTCGGGAAGAAGGCTGCAGGATGAGTCTGAGAGGTAAGACGCGTATGCATTTAGGTTTCCGGTTACGGGCGTTGACGCTCGCGACAGCGGGGGTTTTTCTCGCCGCCTGCGGCGGCGGTGGGACGACAGGCCCGAATCTGGCTCCCGCGTCGCAGCAGATATTGCGCGCCAACAACGGCGTGGAGCCAAACAGCTTCGACCCCACCCAGCAGACCTATACCTATGAGCGAGCTGTGGGGGTTCAGACGTACGACAGCCTGTTCCGTGCGAAGGCGGACTCGAGCGACGTCGAGCCCGTGGGCGCGACGAGCTTCGACGTTTCCTCGGACGGCCTGACCTACACGTTCCACCTGCGCCAGGGCGCGAAGTGGAGCGACGGCAAGGCGGTCACGGCAAGCGACTGGGTCTATGGCTGGAAGCACTTCCTCAACCCCGCGCTGGCCGCCGGCTACGTCGACCCGTTCTTCGACCTGACCATCAAGGGCGCTAGCAACTACGGCAACGTGGACGTTTCGAGCGCCAGCGCAATCGACACGTATCTCAATGGTCTTGGACTGTCGGCGCCGGACGACAAGACATTCGTCGTTCAGCTCGACCACCCGGCCGCGTACTTCAAGTGGGTGGCGACGCTCTGGATGGCGGTCCCGCTGCGCAAGGACATCATCGAGCAGGCCGCCGGCGGGCCGTTCGCCTCGACCGACGCGACCAAGGCCGAGGCATGGGCCAACAACGCGTCGACCATCATCGGCAACGGGCCGTACAAGATCAGTGAAATCGCGTCCAAGGACCACGTGACTCTGGTGCCGAACCCCAACTACTGGGCGCCGGCGCCGCACCTGCAGACGATCACCTACTACGAGATCGCGGACGGCAACACGGCGTTCTCGCAGTACCAGACCGGCGCGCTCGACATCATCGGCGTGCCCCTGGCTGACGTCACCGTCGTGCGCAACGACCCCAAGCTGAGCAAGGAAGCCAAGCTGATCCCGACCCTCAGCCAGTACTGGATCTCGATGAACACGACGAGAGCGCCGCTGGACGACAAGAACGTCCGGCTGGCGCTGGCGAAGTCGATCGACCGCGACAAGCTGGTCACCGACATCGAGCACGGCAACGGCAAGCCGCTGCCGACCTTCATCCCGAAGGGAATGAACGGATACGACACGTCTGACAACGCGCAGAGCTTCGACCCCGCGGCCGCCAAGACACTGCTTGCCAACTCGGGCAAGAAGGACGCGCTGTCGAAGATGAAGCTCCTCACCCGCAACTCCACGGGCAGCAAGACGCTGAACCAGTTCCTCTCCGACCAGTGGAGCACCAACCTCGGCGTGAACATCCAGCTGGATGTCATCGACAGCAAGACTGTGACCAGGGACATCCGCAAGGGCCAGTTCGACATCTACGGCCTCGACGGCTGGATCAGCGACTACCCGGACCAGCAGGACTGGTTCGACATCTTCGTTACCGGCTCGTGCCACAGCCTGAACTGGGGCTGTCTGAGCGATCCGAAATACGATGACCTGGTGAGCAAGGCCGATGCTGAGTCGAGCGCCTCGAAGCGGGCTCAGATGTATACCCAGGCCCAGAAGCTGCTCGTCGACAACGCAGTGGTTGCGTTCATGTATCAGCCGTACGAGTACGATCTCATCAAGCCGTACGTGCAGGGCCTCACAGTGACCACGACCGACGACCAGAACTTGCCTGGCGACGGCAGGTACAACCAGGCTTACATCACACAGCACTCGTAAAGGAAAAGAGCGAATTGGCAGTAACAGCAGGGCGTCCCGCGCGGGGCGCCTTGCTGCCTCCCCAGTTGACGGCGATCACGAGCACCAGGGCGGGCAGCCTCACGATCTTCATCGTGCGGCGAATCCTCTGGATGGTGCCGATCCTGTTCTTCGTGATCCTCATCACCTTCACGCTCATGCACCTGGCGCCCGGCAGTCCCTGGGACAAGACCGGTGGCCGCCAGCTATCCCAGACGGTGATCAACAACCTGAACATCAGGTACGGCCTGAACAAGCCGGTCACCCAGCAGTTCACGCTCTACATCTGGAGCGTCCTCCACTTCGATTTCGGCCTCTCGTACCAGTACCAGGGCAAGACGGTATCCGGGTTGCTGCTCGAGAGCTGGCCTTACACCGCGACCATCGGAATGCTGGCGTTCCTGCTGATCGTTCCGGTAGGCGTCGGCCTGGGCGTGCTGGCGGCGCTTCGCCAGAACACCCGCATCGACTACATCACCATGGGTTTCGCCACCATCGCCGCGTCGTTTCCGAACTTTGTGATCGGCGCCCTGATGGTGGTCGTCTTCGCCGTCCTGACCTACAAGGCGACCGGCGGTAATTTCTTCCTGCCGGCGGCCGGATTCGGCCTGGACGATCACCTCATCATGCCGGTGATCACGCTCGCGCTGCTTCCGATCGCCTACACGGCGCGCCTCACCCGCGCCAGCACCCTCGAGACCATTCGCCAGGACTTCGTGCGTACGGCCTGGGCCAAAGGGTTGCCTGAGCGCCTCGTGGTCGTCAGGCACATCCTGAAGAACTCGCTGATTCCGGTCGTCACGACGCTGGGGCCGACCTTCGCATTTCTGGTCACCGGTTCGGTGATCGTGGAGACGGTGTTCAGCATTCCAGGCATCGGTCGGGCTTTTGTCGTCGCGATCGAGTCGCGGGACTATCCGATGATCCTCGGCACCACCGTGCTTTTCTCACTGGTCATCGCGGTCGCGAATCTCATCGTCGACGTGGCGTATGTATTCATCGACCCTCGGGTCAGGCTGACTTAATGGCCGCCCCGGCAGCGACACTCCAGGACCTCAGCGCGTGGGAAGTCCCCGAAAAGCAGATCGGGCTGTGGAGCGATGCGCTGCAGAGGTTCCGCCGCAACCGGCTGGCGATCGCCGGCGCGGTGCTCGTCGGGCTCCTCATCTTGATCGCGTTCGGATCTCCGCTGCTAGTGCACCTGGGAATCATCCACAACCCGTTGAAGCAGAACGTCGACTACATCGAAGCGGCTCCCGGCCAAAACGGGTACGCGTTCGGCTCCGACGAACTCGGCCGCGACACGCTGAGCCGGCTGCTCTTCGGCAGCCAGGTCTCGCTTGCCGTCGGCATCCTTGTCCAGGGCATCATCCTGCCCATCGGCCTCCTGATCGGATTGACCGCGGGCTACTTCGGCGGCCGGATCGACAACCTGCTCATGCGGTTCACCGACATCTGGTATGCGTTCCCCGACCTGCTGTTTGTGCTCGTGGTGGTGTCGGTATTTGGACCGAGCCTGCTCACGATCTTCGGCGCGATCGCGCTGGTCAACTGGGTGGGCCTCGCCCGGTTGGTCCGCGGTCAGGTGCTGTCCATCAAGGAGAAGGAGTTCATCGAGGCAGCCCGCTCATCGGGTAGCGCGCCCGCCAAGTTGATCCTCAAGCACCTGCTGCCCAACTCGCTGGGCCCGATCATCGTCACCCTGACCTTCGGGATCCCGAACGCCATCTTCCTCGAGGCGGTGTTGAGCTTCCTGGGTGTCGGCATCCAGCCGCCTACCCCGACCTGGGGCCAGATGGTGTTTGACGGATATGAGGCCATCTATGCCAACCCGACGTCGGTCGTTTTCCCCGCGCTGGCGATTGGCTTCACGCTCTTGGCCTTCACCTTCGTCGGCGACGGATTGCGGGACGCCCTCGACCCGCGAATGCGCCGCTAGCCTCCTGTAGGGTTCTGCAGCCGAATTGGCACAGACGCTGCTACAGGTCGAAGACCTGCACACACAGTTCTTCACGTCCCGAGGAGTGGTGCGTGCCGTTGACGGAGTAAGTTTCCACGTCGACTCGGGAGAGACGCTGGGTGTCGTGGGGGAGTCCGGGTGCGGCAAGACGATGACCGCGCTGTCCATCCTGCGTCTCGTGCCGGACCCGGGGAAGATCACCTCCGGCCGGATCCTTTTCCGGAGCAGGGACGTCACCAAGATGACGGACGAGGAGATCCGCGACTTCCGCGGCAACGACGTGGCGATGATCTTCCAGGACCCGATGACGTCGCTCAACCCGGTGACCAAGATCGGGCGCCAGATCGAAGAGGCGATGACCGCGCACGAGCGCTTCACCGAGACACTGGCCCGCGGGCGGGTCGTCGAGCTGCTGAAGAGGGTGCGCGTACCCGCCGCCGAATCGCGCGTGAAGGACTATCCGCACCAGTTCTCGGGCGGCATGCGGCAGCGCGCGATGATCGCCATGGGCCTGTCCAACGAACCGTCGCTGCTGATCGCGGATGAACCCACGACGGCGCTGGACGTGACGGTGCAGGCGCAGATCATCCAGCTGATGAAGCAGCTCAACCGCGAGCTGGGCACCGCCATGATGCTGATCACGCACAACATGGCCCTCGTCGCGAGCCTGTGCCAGCGGGTGATCGTGATGTATGCGGGCCGGATCGTGGAGGAGGGTCCGGTCGAGCGGATATTCGACAACCCCCAGCACCCGTACACCTGGTCGCTGCTGCGGTCGGTGCCGCGGGTCGACGAAGCCCGCAAGGACAGGCTCGTCTCGATTCGGGGCCTGCCGCCCGACCTGTCGCACCCTCCTCCCGGGTGCAAGTTCCATCCTCGCTGCCCCTTCGTGATCGACAAGTGCCAGACCGACCCCGAGCCGTCGCTCAGCGAAGTGGGGGTGAACCAGGTCGCCCGATGCTGGGTTCTGATGAGGAACGTCAAGGAGGAGAGCGTCGAGGCCGCGAAGGCGAGCGCCCTCTCCAAGGAGGCGGCCGAAAAGCTGAAGGCACCGGTGGGCGAGGTGCAGGGCAGCAATGCAGGCGGCTGAGCGGCTTCCCGCCACCGCCACGAAAGCGGACCCGGTCCTGGTCCGGATCGACGGTACGTACAAGCACTTTCCGATTGGCGGTTTCGGCGGATTGGCCGTGAGGGCGGTGGACGGGGTCGACCTCGAGATTCGGCGGGGCGAGACGCTCGGGCTGGTGGGTGAGTCGGGCTGCGGCAAATCGACGCTGGCCCGCCTTGTGACTGCGCTTCTGCCGGTGACCGCGGGCCACATCACGTTCGACGGCCAGGACATCACGCGCCTGCGCGGCGCGAGGCTGCGCCGGGTGCGCCGGAAGATGCAGATCATCTTCCAGGATCCGTTTGCATCCCTGGATCCGCGCATGACGGTCGGGGACATACTGCAGGAGCCGCTGGACAACTTCTCGATCGGGTCGTTGGGCGACCGGCGGCGGCGCGTTCAGGAGCTGCTGCGGCTCGTGGGCTTGAACCCCAACTTCACAAACCGGTACCCGCACGAGTTCTCGGGCGGGCAGAGACAGCGCATCGGGATTGCGCGCGCGCTGGCGGTCAACCCGTCATTCATCGTTTGCGACGAGGCGGTCTCGGCCCTCGACGTATCGATCGCGGCTCAGATCATCAATCTGCTCCAGGACCTGCAGCGGGAGTTCAACCTGACCTACCTGTTCATCGCGCACGATCTCGCGGTGGTGCGGCACCTCTCGGACCGGATTGCGGTCATGTACCTCGGCAAGGTGGTCGAGACCGCGGACCGGAACGACATCTACGACCGCCCACAGCACCCGTATACCAAGGCGCTGCTGTCGTCGATCCCGGTGCCCGATCCGGCGGTCGAGAAGGAGCGGGCGCCGATCAGCCTGAAGGGGGAGATCCCGTCGCCCGTCAACCCTCCGCTGGGGTGCCGGTTCCACCCCCGGTGCCCGATCGCCCGCGTGCCCGGGGTGTGCTCCGAGGTCGAGCCGCCGCTCGAGCCGCACGGCGCGCGCGACCAGGCCGCGGCCTGCCACTTCGCGGGGCAGTTCTAAAGGGCACGACTCCGGTGGGGCCCTCCCTTCTTCTTGCCGGGCCCTCCCCCGCCGGCCGAACCTGGGCTGATCCTGGCTGATTCGAAAACTCGGGTCAACCCAGCCGGTTAAGGCCGGGCTTCACCTCCAGGATCCTGTAGCCCTTCTTCGACTTCAGGCGCGTGACCGCGAAACCCTGCTCCGCCAGCCACCGGGCGAGGGAGTCGGCGCCCAGGTTTCGCTGCACCACCAGGTAGGCCGCGCCAGTGGGCGTCAGTCGAGGCAGCCACCGGAGCAGCAGGCTGTGCAGCGGCTCCTTGCCGACCCGCACGGGCGGGTTGGAGTAGATCGCCTCAAACCGGACTTCATCGGGCACCTGGTCCGGAGCGCAGACGGTGAGGTTGGCCGCGCCGGCCACCTCCGCATTCGAGCGGGTCAGCTCAAGCGCCCGTTCGTTCACGTCCACCGCCCAGACCCGAGCGCTGGGCGCGAGCCTGCCCAGGACGATCGCGATCGGCCCGTAACCGGACCCGAGGTCGAGCAGCTCGCCCGCCTCCGGAGGCGGAGGCGCCTCCCGGAGCAGGACCATGGTCCCCAGGTCGACCCCTTTGGCGCCGAAAACCCCCCGGTCAGCCTGCAGCGTGAGATCGAGCGAACCGAGCCGCAACCGGACCGTGCGCGGCCGGGAGGCGACGGCCGGCCGAGCTTCGAAGTAATGGGATTTGGGTATACTCATCGCTTGTCGCCCAATCGGCTATTGCCGCGTGGGAATCAAACCGCCATACGGAGAAACGTTTGCCAACCATCCAGCAGTTGGTCCGTCTTGGGCGCAAGGCGGCCAGAGCGAAGTCTAAGGCGCCCGCGCTGCGGGGCTCACCGCAGAGGCGGGGCGTCTGCGTGCGCGTCTACACCCAGACCCCGAAGAAGCCCAACTCGGCCCTCCGCAAGGTGGCGCGCGTCCGGCTGACCACCGGCATCGAGGTGACCGCCTACATCCCCGGCATCGGCCACAACCTGCAGGAGCACTCGGTGGTGCTGATCCGCGGTGGCCGCGTCAAGGACCTGCCGGGCGTCCGCTACCACATCATTCGCGGCACGCTCGACACGGCCGGGACCAAGAACCGCAAGAAGGCCCGGTCCAAGTACGGAGCGAAGCGGGAAAAGGGCAAGGCGGCAGCCTGATGCCTCGTCGCAACCGTCCCGTCAAACGTATCGTCGCGCCCGATCCTGTCTACCAGTCGGAGGCGATTGCCAAGTTCGTGAACGTCGTCATGAGCCGGGGCAAGCGCTCGACTGCCGAGAAGGTGGTCTACGACGCGCTCTCGCGCGCCGGAAAGCAGGCCAAAAAGGAGCCCCTGGAGGTCTTCGACCAGGCCCTGCGCAACGCGACGCCCCTGCCCGAGGTCAAGCCCCGCCGCGTAGGCGGCGCCACCTACCAGGTCCCCGTGAAGATCAGGCCGGATCCCCGGGTGGCCCTCGGGCCC